>WNGF01005792.1_pt1 | contig 15568 bp, 12 predicted proteins | sample 5400641 | NCBI WGS metagenome assembly WNGF01 (sample SAMN13153371, study PRJNA577476) | soil metagenome | isolation source: 80 cm soil or saprolite under grassland replicate 2 | place: USA:California | collected 2016-06-15
AGGAGCATCACTCGGTCGTCGATCACTACTGGCCCTCGCCCCTGCCCGTGCTCGCGGGCTTCGCCACCCGCACCTCGAAGGTGCTGCTCGGCACGGACATTCTCGTCGCGCCGTTCTACCACCCCGTACGCCTCGCCGAGGACGGAGCACTCCTCGATATCATGTCGAACGGCCGCTTCGTCCTCGGGGCAGCCATCGGCTACAAGCCCGACGAGTTCGTTCTCTACGGGGCGGAGCTCGAGAAGCGGGGGGCCCGCTTCGAGGAGCAGCTCGCCATCATCAAGGGGCTGTGGACGGAGGGCGCCGTCTCTTTCAAGGGGCGCTACTATCAGGTCGAGGGCCGGCTCGAGCCGCGGCCCCTCAGCAAGCCGCATCCGCCCATCTGGATCGGCGGCTGGGGCGACATCACGCTCCGGCGCGCCGCGACCCTCGCGGACAACTGGGTGCCGGGACCCACCGCCGACCTGCCACGGCTCCTCGCCGGCAAGAAGCAGTTCCTCGAGAATCGAGCGGCGGCTGGACGCATGGCGCCCCCCGCCGAGTGGCCGGTCACGCGCGACGTCATCATCGCCGACACCGATGGCGAGGCGCGCGAGCTGGCCGAGCGACACATCATGGTGTCCTACCGCAAGGAATACGCGGGGGGCTGGAAGCATCCCTTCATCGACGCGTCGATCGCCACCGACCTCGACCGCCTCATGCAGAACCGCTTCCTCATCGGCGGCCCCGATCAGATCCGGAAGACCCTCGAGCCCTTCGTGAGGGACTACGGGCTGACCCATCTCATCTGCCGTCTCTTCTTTCCCGGCATGCCCCATCGCCACATCATGCGAGAGCTGGAGCTGATCGCCAAAGAGGTCATGCCCGCATTCCAGTAAGGCTCGCGCTCAAGTCCGCTTCTTTTCACATCCGGAACCTCGAGACGAGGTTACCCTTCCGGTACGGCATCGTCACGCTCACCCGCTTTCCTTTGCTCCATGTGGTCGTGGAAGTCGAAGCCGCGGACGGGCGGCGCGTGCGCGGCTACGCCGGCGACAACCTCGCCCCGAAGTGGTTCGACAAGGATCCGTCCAAGAGCTTCCGCGACAACGTCAAGGACGAGCTGGTGGCCATTCGTATTGCCCATCAGGCCTATCTCGAGGCGGCCACTGTGCCGCGCTCGGTGTTCCAGATCTGGCTCGACGCCTTTGCGGAGTGCCGCCGGGTCGGGCCCGACCTGCACCTCAATCCGCTCACCGTGTCCTTCGGCTCCTCGTTCTTCGAGCGGGCCCTCGCGGATGCCGCCGCGCGCCTGGCCGGAGCCGACGCGGTCGCCCTGTTGCGGCAGGATCTCCTCGAGATCAGGCCCGCCGCCGTGCACCGGGAGCTCGAGCAGAACGACCTCGTGCGCTGGACGCTCGCGGTGCCGCCGCAGACGCTGGCCGTCCGTCACACCGTCGGCCTCCTCGACCCCATCACGGCCGCGGATGTTCCCGCCGACGGCTGGCTCCGCGATGGGCTGCCTCAGACCCTGGAGGACTGTATCCGGACGAACGGGCTGCGCTATTTCAAGGTCAAGGTTGGCGGCCAGCCGGACGAGGACCTGGCGAGGCTCCAGGCGGTGGCGTCTACCCTCGACCGTCTCATCGCCGAGCCGTACGTGGTGTCGCTCGACGGCAACGAACAGTACAAGGCGCTGGACGATTTTGCCGCCCTCCTCGAAGCCATGGCGAGAATCTCGGGGCTTGCGCGCTTCCGCCGCTCCATCCTCTTCGTCGAACAGCCGCTCGATCGCGCGGTGGCTCTCGACCCCGTGGCCACCGGAGGGCTCGCCAACCTCGGCCTGCCCTTCATCATCGACGAGAGCGACGGCGAGCTCGACTCCTTCAAGACCGCGGTCAAGCTCGGCTACCGGGGCGTGAGTACCAAGAACTGCAAGGGCATCTTCAAGTCTTTCCTGAACCGCTCCCTGGTGGAGCGGTGGAACCGCAAGCGCAAGCCGGGGGCACAACTCTTCATGAGCGCGGAGGATCTCACCACCCTGCCCGTCATCCCCCTGCAGCAGGATCTCGCCACCGTGCGGGCCCTCGGCATCACCCACGTCGAGCGCAACGGCCATCACTATGTCAAAGGCCTCGCGCACTGCTCGCCGCGGGAGCGCAACCAGGCCACGCGTCTTCATCGCGACCTGTACCGCGACGGCGGGGGTGCGCGCCTGCGCATCGAGAGCGGCTTCGTGCGCGTGGGCTCGCTCAGCCTGCCCGGCTACGGTGGCCCCGCCGAGCCTGACCTGTCGTCCATGACCCCGCTCGAGCGGTGGAGCTTCGATTCCCTGGAGTCGAAGTCCTGATCGCATATCGACTGAACCGCTCGTTCGCCTGGAACGCGGCCCACCCCCCCAAGCTGCCCGCCCGCCCGCGCAAGATGCCGCCCGCGCCTGCGCGTCTCTTCGACCGCGTGGTGGAATGCCCGGTGGGCATTGGGGCGGGTCCCCTCCCCAATTCGAAGTGGATCGAGGCCTATGCGCGGCTCGGCTACGGTCTGCTGACCTACAAGACGGTGCGCACGGTCGAACGCGCCGCCTTCCCCGCGCCCAACCTCGTCTTCTGCGGGCTGGGCGATCCCGCGGTGGTCGAGGCGACACCGCGACGCCTCGACCCGGCCGCGGTGACCTGGGCGGTGTCCTTCGGCCTGCCCTCGGCCAAGCCGGAGGTGTGGCGCGCGGACGTGGCCAAAGCGCGCGCGCGGCTCGCCAAGACCCAGCTCCTGGTCGTGAGCGTGGTCGGCACCCCCGCTCCCGGGGGCGACGGCGAGCAGCTCGCGCGCGACTATGCGCAGGCCGCGCGCTGGGCGGCGGAGGCGGGGGCCGACGTGATCGAAGCGCATCTGTCCTGTCCCTCCATCTCGGCGGAGCGGCCCCAGATGGTCTTCGAGGACCAGGCGCTCGCCGCCCACGTGGTCGAGCTGGTGCGCCGCGCCGTAGGCTCCCGGCCGGTGGTGGCCAAGCTCGGAGCGATGCGGAGCCCGCGCGCGCTCCACGATCTCGCCACCGCCCTCGCGCGATGGGTGGACGGCTTCGCTCTCGTCAACGACCTTCAGCGCCGCGTGGTGAAGGCGGACGGGACGCCGGCGCTGCCCGGAGAAGGTCGCGAGCTGGCGGGCATCGCGGGCGCCGCGGTCTGGGAGCAATCCCGCGTGCAGGTGCGCGAGCTGATCGCCTGGCGAAAGGCGGGGGCGTGGGACCGGGCGATACTGGCGGTGGGCGGCATCACCACCGTCGAGCGGGCGCGCGATGAGATCGCCGCGGGAGCTCAGGCATCGCTGGTGGCCACGGCCGCCCTCGTGGACCCTCTCCTCGCCGCGCGCTTCAGGAGCGGTGCCTCACGCTGAGAGGCGTGGGCCCGGCTCGAGGGCCGAGGACGTCGACCGCATCAGGGTACCCTCAGCCGGAGGGACGGGGCGTGCCCCGGCCCATCTGCACGCGCGGGCCGAAGCCCAATTCGCCCAGCTCGATCGCTCGCATCTGATGCTCACGCTCCGTCACCATGCGAAGCTCCTCGGAGCTGCCCGCCCGCTTCACATTGAGCTGCGTGGCACAGTCGACCATGCTTTGACGAAGCGCATTGACGAGCGCCTCCCACTCCGCGGCCGAGCCGAAAGCCTCGCGGAAGGGCTTGACCTTGTCACCGCCCGCGCCCGACCTCCTCACCTTGTCCCGCACGTCTCTCATCGCCACCCACGACCCCTCCAGATCGAGCGTTTCCTGGAACCACCTGTCCCAGTCGGCGATGACGGGACAGGGCTCGTGCTTCCGGCGGTGGACCTGGGCTTTGAGATCCGCCGCCCGCTTCGTGGCCTCGTCCACCTTCTTGTCGGTGCTCCACCCCTGCCGATCCTCGAGATCAGCCGGCGTGTCTGCGGGGGGCGCCGAGGTCTCCGCGAAGGCCTGTCCGATGAGGGCGAAGACGAGCAGGGTGCCGCGGCCGCGGGCACGCCAGGATCGACGCTCCATGAACCAATTTAGGGAGCCCGGGCGGGTTCTGTCAATGTGCTAGGCTTCCCGCATGCGCTGGCTCATCGTGCTGCCCTTCGACCGTCCCGACCACATGGGGGTGGATTTCCGGAACGAGCTCCTGAGCATGGGTCACGGGGTCCGCACCTTCGCCTACCGGCGCAACAATCCCCTCTACAAGAACCGGGGGACCAAGGCCGCCTATCAGCTCTTCATCCTGCGACGGCTCGAGAGGCTGTGTCATGCCTGGCGCCCGTCGATTGTCCTCGTGATCAAGGGCGGGCCCATCACGCCCGGCCTCGTCCGGCGCGTGAAGCGCCGGCACGACATCCTCTTCATCAACTTCTTCCCCGACAACCCGCTCCTCATGATGCCCTTCGACGGGATCGAGGCCTACGACGTCTTCTTCACCAAGGAGCGCTACGCTCTGGAGTCACTCGAGAGCGTCGGTCTCCGCAATCTTTACTACCTTCCCATGTACTGTGTGCCCTCCCTGCATCATCCCATCACCCTCACCGCCGAGGAGCGACTGCTCTACGCCCGTCCCATCAGCTTCGTGGGCAGCCGCTATCCCTACCGGGAGCGCCTCGTCAAGGAGCTGCTCATCTTCCCCGTCAAGCTCTGGGGGGCGGGCTGGCTGCGCGCCGATTCCCCCGAAATTCGAGCGCGGGTGGCGGGGGGGCCGGTCGGGGGACGGGCCAAGCTCGCCGTCTATTGCGGCTCGACACTCTCGCTCAATCACCACCATCCGCTGAATGACATCGTGGGGGTGAACACGCGCGCCTTCGAGCTGGCGGCGAGCGGGGCCTGCCAGGTCGCGGATCTCAAAGAGGAGCTGCCCGCCCTGTTCAAGCCGGGCGAAGAGGTGGTGGCGTATCGCGATCTGGAGGAGCTGAAGCGCTACCTGACGTACTACCTCGACCATCCCGACGAGGCGCACGCCATCGGGCAGAACGCCCTCAAGCGCGCGCTCAGAGAGCACACCCTCCGCCACCGCATCGACGAGATGCTGGACGTCGTCGAGCAGCGCTTCGGCCGGCGATCCTGATGGAGTCGCTGGCCACGGGACTGCGCTGTATCGACTGCGGGAGTACCCTGCCCCTCGGCTACACTCTCGATTGCCCCAAGTGCTCCGGGCTGCTCGAGCTGCTCTACGACGCGGACCGGCTCCAGGGGGGCGGCCTCTCGATCTTCACGGGCGGGGGTCTCTGGCGCTATGCACCGGTGCTGCCCATCGTGGATCCCGCTCATCGGGTCTCGCTCGGCGAGGGGCAGACGCCGCTCCTCGACTGCCCTCGCCTCGGGAAGCGGCTGGGCGTGCGGCGCCTCGTGGTCAAGTTCGAAGGCTCGAATCCCACGGGTACGGTGAAGGATCGCACGTCGGCCACTGCCATCGGCGCCGCGCTCCAGTTCGGCTTCCCAGCCACGTCGGTGGTGAGCTCGGGCAATGCCGGCTCCTCCATCGCCGCCTACTCGGCACGCGCGGGACTCCGCTCCCTCGTCTTCTGCTACGAGCGGGCCTCCGCCCCCAAGATGCTGCACATGGCGGCCACGGCCAGCGACCTCGTCCTCTACCAGGGCGTCTACGACGATCTCATCGCCCTCTGGGACGGTCTGGCGGAGGAGCGGCTCTTCTTCGACTGCGGCGCCTCGCGCAACCCCTACAAGCACGAGGGCAAGAAGACCATCGCCTACGAGATCGCCGAGCAGCTCGGCTGGCGCGCGCCCGATGTGCTGGTGGCGCCCACCGCAGTGGGCGAGACATTCATCGCCGCCCATCGCGGCTTCGTGGAGATGGAACGCTGGGGCTTCATTCCCGGACGCCCCGTGATGGCCGCGGCGCAGGCCGCGCGCGCCAATACCATCGTGACGGCGTGGCGCGCCAAGGCCGCCCTCGCTCCGATCAAGATCGGCTACACGGTGGCGGAGGGGCTGGCCGCGGGCAATCCCGGCCGCAAGGGAGACTGGGTGCTGCGCATCCTGCGCGAGACGGGCGGGGTGGCGGGTCAGGCCGAGGACGAGGAGATCCTCGAGGCGCAGAAGATGCTCGCGCGCGAGGAAGGCATCTGGGCGGGCCCCACCGGCTCGGCTTCGCTGGCCGTGCTGATTCGTCTGCTCGCCGACAAGCTGGTGGATCCCGCCTCCACGATCTGCGTCATCGTGAGCGAGACGGGCCTCAAGACCGAAGCGGCCCCACCTCCGATCGCGGCCAGGGCCTTCGACGCCGCGGCTCTGCGCCGCCTCGTGCTCGACAAGCTCGCCACGGGCAGATAGGCCGGGCGCCGGCTAGGGATCGCCCGGCCGCACGCCGATCTCGGCGAACTTCTCGGCGATGTCCGGCTTGATCGCCTTCGCGGCGAGCATGTCGGCGTCCCCCCCCGCCACATCGCCCTTTTTCCGCTTCGCCATCCCGCGTCCGTAGAGCGAATACGGCTTCTCCGGGTCGCGCCGGAGCACGCGGTCGTACTCCTTGATGGCGTTGTCGACCTCGCCGAGCTTCATGTAGGTGAAGGCTCGGCTATCGCGGGCATCGAGATGATCGGGCTCGAGCCGCAGGGCTTCGTCGCAGTCCGCCAGCGCGGTCTGCAGCTGGCCGGCGATGGCGCGCACCCAGCAGCGCTCGTTCCACCCCTCGGCCGCGGCCGGCTGGAGCCGGATCACCTGGCTGAAGTCCTCGATGGCCCGCTCGTAGTCCGCTCTCTGCCGATAGACGATGCCGCGATTGATGAACGCCTGGACGAAGTCCGGCTTGAGCCGCAGGGCCCGGTCAAAATCTTTCAGGGCATCGTCGTAAGACTCCTTGGCAGAATACGCGCTGCCCCGATCATTGAAGGCGGTTGCGTCATTCGGGTCGAGGCCGATCGCCTGATCGAAGTCCCGGATGGCCCCGTCGTAGTCCTCCTTGCGAAACCTCGCCACGCCGCGGTTGTGGAAAGCCTGCGCGTAGTTCGGCCGGAGTCTGAGCGCCTCGTCGAATTCCTGGAGGGCGCGGTCGTACTCCTCCTTGAAGCGGTAGACATTCCCCCGGTCGTGGTGGGCCTGCGCATTGTCCGGCTTGAGGGTGAGTGATTCGTCCAGATCCCGGAGGGCCAGGTCGTATTCGCCCTTGCCCATGCGGGCGATACCGCGGAGATGGAAGGCTTCCGCGTACTGGGGGCTGAGCCGCACCGCCTCGTCGAGATCGCGGAGGGCCCGATCGAACGCCGCTTTCTGCGCAAAGGCCGCCCCACGCTCGTGAAAGGCCTGCGCATTCTTCGGAATGATCCGGATCGCCTCGTCGAAGTCCCGGATGGCCAGATCCAGCTCGCCCTTTCTCCGGTACGACAGGCCCCGGTTCAGGAAGGCGAGCCCGAAGCCCGGGTCGAGGCGGAGGGCCTGGTCATAGTCCTGAATGGCCCGGTCGAAGAGGCCCTTTCGCGCATACGCGGCCCCGCGTTCATTGAAGGCCTGGGCGTTCCTCGGGTCGATGCGCAGCGCGCGGTCATAGTCCTGGATGGCCCGGTCGTAGCCGCCCTTGGCACTGTAGGCGGCAGCCCGCTTGAGATGGGCCCACAGATAGTCCGGGTTGAGCCGGATCACCTCGTCGAAATCCTCTATGGCCCGATCGTGGTCACCTTTGAACTGGAGATTGACCGCCCGGCCGTACCGCGCCTCGACGTACTTCGGCTCGAGCCGGACCGCCTCGCCGAAGTTCTCGATGGCCCGATCGAAGTCGCCCTTCCGCTCGTAGGCGGCGCCCCGGTTGACGTAGGCCAGCGGATAAGCGGGGTCGAGCCGGAGCGCCTCGTCGAAGTTCCTGATGGCAGCATCGTAGTCGCCCTTTTTGAAATAGACGGCCCCGCGATCATTGAAGGCCTGCACGTAGCCCGGCCTCAGGCGGACCGCTTCGTCGAAATCCTGGATAGCCCGGTCGTACATGCCCTTGCCGAGGTAGGCGAGGCCCCGATTGTCGAAAGCCTCCGCGAAACTCGGATTCTGCCGGATGGCCTCATTGAGATCCTGTATGGCCCGGTCGTGCTCGCCCTTGCGGACATAGGCGGCGCCCCTCGCGCTATAGACGTCGGTGAAACCGGGGCTCAGCCTGATCGCTTCGTCGAAGTCCCGAATGGCGCGGTCGTAGGCGCCCCGGGCGAAATAGGCGCGGCCCCGAGCGAGATGACCTCCGGTCCGATCGGGGTGCGAGAGCTGGGCGGATCGAAAGGCCCGGCCACAGTAGCTGATGACGAGATCGGGAGCTTTCTCCTCGAGGCACCGTTGAATGTCGCTCGCCGGCTGCGCGGGGGCGGGAACGGCCACCGCCATCACCGCCAAGGTCACGCCGACGATGACGGAACGCGCGCGCGCCGCGTGGACCACCGGTCTACCCGCGAGCCGTGGAGCGGATGACGGGGGCGAAGCTCTCCATCCGCTCCAGGCTCTCCGCCAAGCGCTCGCTGCGGAAGTCGAAGATGACCTCGCTCACCCCGAGCCGGGCAAAGGTGGCGATGTCGTCCTCGATTTCTCCCGCCGAGCCGGCGAAAGGACGCCGCTCGCCCGTCCGCCCGTCGAGCGGTTGGGCCGGATCGTAGACCGGCGCCTTATAGGAAATGGTGAGGCGCGAGGGATCGCGACCTTCCGCCTCGGTGAGCCGTCGAAGCTCGGCGAGCAAGGCCGCCAGCTCGGGCGGGCGAAGGGGCACGGCGGGATTCGCGCCCACCGGATGCCAGCCATCGCCGAGACGCGCCGCCCGGCGCAGCGCGGCCTTGCTGTGACCGCCCACCCAGATCGGCGGATGGGGCTTCTGCACCGGCGAGGGCAGGCATTGTATCGCCTCGAACCGATAGAATTCGCCCGCGAACGAGGCCGGGCATTCGGTCCAGAGCGTCTTCATGATGCGGATGTACTCGTCGCTCACGCTGCCCCGGTGATCGAAGTCGGGGGCGCCGAGGGCCTGAAATTCCTCGCGGAGCCAGCCCACGCCCACTCCCACCGTGACACGTCCGTGCGACAGCACGTCGATGGTTGCGAGCATCTTCGCGGTGACCACCGGGTTGCGGTGGGGAACGATCATGACGCTCGAGACGAGACGGAGGGTGCGAGTCTTGCCGGCAATGAAGGCCATGAGGGCCAGCTGCTCGAGCGCGTCGCCCTGCCCGGGAAAGGCCCCCGTCACCGTATACGGGTATTTCGAGTTGATGGTGACGGGGAAGACGACGTGGTCCGCGATCATCACGGAGCTGAAGCCGAGCGCCTCTCCCCGCTGGACGAGCGTCTCGAGCGCCTCGGGCGTCGCCGTCTGACCACGGGTAGGAAGGTAGAAGCCGTATCGCATGGGCCTCCGACGACTCTAGCGTTCTGGAGACGGTTGGGCAAGCGGCCGTCCACCCGAGGAGTGATATATTCAGCCGGTGTTCTCCGAGACGAACCTCGCTTACTTGCGGGAGGGCGGTTTTCGCATGCCATGCCGGGACGTCATTGCTAAATGGAACGTCACACGGCGTATCGCCATTTGTACGTTCGCCGGTTGGCTCGTCGTCTTCGGGACGGGCAGCCCGGCCGCTCAGGATCTGTTCGTGTATCCGGCCAAGGGCCAAACCGAGGAGCAGAGTGGACGTGACAAGGAGGAATGTCACGGCTGGGCGGTGAGCCAGACCGGGGTCGATCCCGAGAAGCTGGCGGCGGAGGCGACGCCGGCGCCGGCGAGCGGAACCGGCGGAGGGCTCGAAGGAGCGGGGGTTGGGGCTGCGCGGGGGGCAATGTCGGGCGAGGCCGGCGCCGGTGCGATTCGCGGCATCGGCATCGGACGTCTCGTGCGCGCCGTCCGTGCGCGGCGCCAGATGGAGGAGCAGCACCAGACGGCTACTCAAGGCCATGAGCAACGTCAGGCCCAGCTCCAGAAGTACGACCGCGCCTATACCGCCTGCCTCACCGGGCGCGGCTACACCGTACAGTAACGCCGTCCCCCCGCGATCCACGGGCTAGCCCAGCGCCGAAACCACCTCTCTGCTCCACCGCCACATGAAGGCGCGAGGGTCCGGCACGAAACCCGTGATGATGAATTGGCGGGCGCCCGCGGCCATGGCGCGTGAGAGCTGGGTGACGCAGTCGGGAGGCGTGCCCGCGACGGCAAAACGATCGGCGAGGAACTCCGTGAGGCCCCAGCGATCCGGCAGGCCGGCGTTCGCCGCGCCCGGCAGCTCGTGGTGATGGGCATTGTACTCGCGCTGGAGGGCCTTGATCCTCTCGTGGAGGTCCGGGGGCACCCCCTTGCCCTCGAGGGTAAAGCGAAAGGCGTGGTTGGCGCTGGCCGCCAGAGCCATCTTGATGGGCGCTATCGCGTCGTCCCGGCGGTCGGCGAGGCTGGTCTTCGCGAACCACCAGACGTCGATGTCGGCCAGCCTGCGGCCGGCGGTACGCGCGCCTCGCTCGATGGCGGCGAGGGAGAGAGCGATCACCTCCGGCGTGAGACCGAGGCCCACGATCACGCCGTCGGCCAGCCGGCCGGCCAGCTCGAGGGTCTTCGGCCCTTCCGCGGCGAGGTACACGGGCACGCGGCGGGTCGAGCGCTGCACGCGCAACGTGCGCCCGTCGCGCTCGACCGTCTCGCCGGCGGTGAGCCGACCGAGCGTCAGCACGGAGTCCTCGAGCCCCGCGAGCGTGGCGGGCGGAGCGCCGATCGTGGAGAGGGCGCTGTCGCCCGATCCCAGACCGAGCACCGCGCGCCCGCCTGACAACTCGTCCACGCTGGAGATGGCGCTGGCCGTCACCACCGGATGCCGCGTCAGGGGATTGGTGACGAGGGGGCCGAGCCGCATGCGCTTGGTGTGGAGGGCGACCAGAGTGAGGGCGACGTAGAGCTCGCGGAATACCGACTGCGAGTCGGCCACGCCGAGCCACTCGAAGCCGTGGGCCTCCGCCTCGGCGCAGAGCTCCCCGAACCCGCGGAGAGACTCCGGCAGGAAGACGATGCCGAAGCGAGGAGCCGCCATGCCGCCTCCACCCTAGCACGCCTTGACAGGACGACGGCGGGCGTCGGATAGTGTCTTCGCGCCGTTTTACTTTCCTCTCACCGATACGAGGTCCCCATGGCCGACTCGACCCGAACACGATCCGCCGAAGAGACGTCCCTGCTCGAGCGGGCGCGCAGGCGGCTGCCCGGTGGTGTGCTCGGCACCTCTCGCTATGCCGAGGAGGCGGCCTTCGTGGTCAAGCACGGAAAAGGCTCGAAGATCTACGACGTGAGCGGGCGTGAGTACATCGACTACGTGCTCGCCTCTGGTCCGCTCATCCTCGGCCACGCCCATCCCGCGGTGGTGGCGGCGGTGCGGGCGCAGATCGAGGGCGGCTCCACCTACTTCATGGTCAACGAGCCGATCATCGAGCTGGCCGAGGAGATCTGCCGGGCCGTCCCGTGCGCCGAGCAGGTGCGCTTCACCTCCACCGGCTCCGAGGCCACCTTCTTCGCCCTCCGCGCGGCGCGCACCGCCCGCCAGCGCGACAAGATTCTCAAGTTCGAAGGCGGCTACCACGGCGCCCACGACTATTCGATGATGAGCTCCACACCGCGCTCACCCAAGGCTTTCCCCGCGCCGGTGCCGGACTCGTCCGGCATCCCGCACGCCATCGAGGCCGACGTGCTGATCGCGCCGTACAACGACCTCGCCACCGTCGAGGGCATCGTGGCCACGCATGCCGACGAGCTGGCCGCGGTGATCATCGAGCCGTTCCAGCGCCTCATTCCGCCCCAGCCCGGTTTCCTCGAGGGCCTGCGCGAGATCACCCGCCGTCACGGCATCCTCCTCATCTTCGACGAGGTTGTCACCGGCTTCCGCCTCGCCTACGGCGGGGCCCAGCAGTACTACGGCGTCGTCCCCGACATCGCATGCGTCGGCAAGATCGTGGGCGGGGGCTTTCCCCTCGCCGCGGTGGGCGCCTCCGAGGAGCTGATGCGCCCCTTCGATCCGCAGCAGGACGGCCAGGGCGACTTCATCTCGCAATCCGGCACCCTCAACGGCAATCCCATCGCGGCCGTGGCCGGCCTCGCCACCCTCGCCGAGCTGCGCAAGCCCGGCGCCTACGAGACCATCCACGGCACCGGCAAGCGCCTCATGGCCGGCCTCAGCGAGCTGGTGCAGCGCTCCGGTCTTCCCGCCCAGGTGGTCGGGGAGCCGGTGGTCTTCGACGTGATCTTCACCAGCGGGCCGATCACCGACTACCGCTCGATCCAGAAGGCCGATGGCGGCCTCGCCCGCGCCTTCACCACGGAGCTGATCAAGCGCGGCGTGGTGAAAAACACGCAGAAGATGTACCTCTCCCTCGTGCACTCCGAGGCGGACGTGGCCCATACCCTCCAGGCCTGCGAGGATGCGCTGAAGGCGCTACCGAAGACCAAGGCCCGGCCGTAGGTCGCCACCGTCGTCTGATCGCCTCGGCCGTATGAGCGGGCCCTCGACGCCGTGGACCCGCCGGCTCGGCTTCTGGCTGGTGACGGCGGCCGCCCTTTGCTGGAGCACGGGCGGCCTGATCGCGCGGCTCGCGGGCACCGACGCATGGACCACCGTCTTCTGGCGCTCGGTGTTCTGCGCCGCCTTTCTCTCGGTCGCGGTGGCGGTGATGCAGCGCGGCCGGCTGGCCCTCGTGGCCCGAGAGGCCGGCTGGCCGGGGCTGCTCATGGCCGCGTGCTTCGCCACCGCCTCCACGGCCTTCATCATGGCACTCTCGCGGACCTCGGTCGCGAATACGCTGATCATCCAGAGCCTGACGCCCTTCATCGCTGGCCTCGGTGGTTGGCTCTTCCTCGGCGAGCGGGTGCGGCGGCGGACGTGGCTCGCCATGAGCGTCGCGCTCGTCGGCACGATGGTCATGCTTTGGGGATCGCCCGGCGCCGGCTCTCGGATCGGTGACGCGCTGGCCCTCGTCACGGCCACCGCGTTCGCGGCAGCCACCGTGGTCGTCAGGGGGCATCGGGGCGTGCCGATGCCCGCGGCGGCGCTGGCCGCGGCCCTCGCCGGGCTGTTCGCGCTGGGCCCGGCCACTCCGTGGTCGGCGACGGGGCGTGACCTGATGCTCCTCGCCCTCTTCGGCATCGGCCAGCTCGGCATCGGCATGCTGCTCTTCACCGCGGGAGCGCGCCTCATTCCCGTGGCCGAGGCCTCGCTCATCGGTGTGCTCGAGTGCGTGCTGGGACCGCTCTGGGTCTGGCTCGCCATCGGCGAGGGCCCTGGGCTCTTTGCCCTGATCGGCGGCGCGGTGATCCTCGGAGCTTTGGTCACCCACACCGCGGCCGACCTCGCGCGATCGCGCCCGTCCGAGCTCGAAGGGATCACATAGCAGCGGGACGGCACGCCGCGGAGCGGCGGTCAGTCCCCCGCGCGTCAGCTCTCCGCGCGCGTGCAGAGGATATTGACCACGGCCTGCCTGCCCGCGCGCACGGCGGTGAGGGCGCGTCGGAGCGCCGGCACCAGCTCGGCCTGCTCGACTACCAACTCGCCGTGCCCGTCGAAAGCCTTCACGATCTCGTGGAAACGCGGCGAGGGCGACAGCGATGTCAGCGGGAATTGCCCGGTCCCCTTGGCCCAGCCGTCGGGATGCACGCCGACCGTGCTCGACTTCACCGCCTCCCACTGCGCGTTGTTGAAGATCACCGTCAGCACCGGCAGCCCCTGGGCTCGCGCCACGAAGTGGCAGGCCGCCGGCTCGTTGAACAGGTACGAGCCGTCCCCGAGGCAGGCGATGACCGTCTTGGCCGGATTCCCCAGCTTGAGGCCGAGCGCGCACGGCAGTCCCCAGCCGAGCCCGCTCGCATGCGGCTGGCCGAAGAAATCACCGGGGCGCTCGAAGCCGATGAAGCGACGGTCGAGCGGATACTCGTTCACCACGACCGTGGTCGGGTCGAGCACCTCTTCTACCGCGGCCGCGGCGGCGGCGAAGCCGATCGTCTTCCAGCCGCGCTGGGCATCGATGATGGCGGCCCACTCGGTCCGGCGAGCGTGGTGCGTCATGGTCACCTCCGCACGGCGGGCCGCCGCGGCCGCGGGCGTGACCAGGTGCCGAACAGACTCGGTGAGGAGGGGGAGGGCGGCCGCGGGCTCGGCGAGGATGGGCACATCGCAGGGGAAGCTCCGCATGGGGTAGCGCGCGAAGAGCGGGTCCACCCCGAGATGGATGATGGCGGCATCGGGTGCGGGCTTGGCCAGCGCCGGATACCACGGCACGTCACACTCGACGACGAGGATGACGTCGGCCTCCGCGAGAGTTGCATCCACGCCCGACGGCTGCGTGTAGCCCACGTGCAAGGGATGGCTCGAGGGAAAGTTCACGTGCGTTGGATCCACTTCCACCACGGCCATACCGCCGGCCTCGGCCAGCTCGACGAGCGCGGAAACCGCGGCGGGGTCGCGGCCGGCGCCCGTGGCGAGGATGAGGGGCCGGCGGGCGCGGGCGAGAAGCCGCGCCGCCTCCTCGATGCGCGCCGGATCCGGAAACGCGCGCGAGGCCATGTGGCGGCGCGGGGGCGAGGTGATGCTGATCGAGGAGAGCCGCTCGGCCAGTACCTCCCGCGGCAGGGTGACATAGACGGGTCCGCGAGGCTCGCTCAGCATCAGCTCGAAGGCGCGATCGATCACCGACTCGATCTGCGCGGCGTGACGGAGCTCGTAATCCCACTTGACGTACTCGCGCAGCATGCCCGCCTGGTCGAAAGCCTCCTGCGCCCAGTGGATGTAGAGGTCGCGGGAGCCGGGCAGCCCCTCTTCCGTGAGCGGCGTCCGCCCCGCGGCGAGGAACACGGGCGCGCGCCCGCGCGCGGCGGTGATGACCCCGCACGTCGCATTGGCCGTGCCCACGGTCACGTGGACCATGACGGCCTGAGGCCGTCCCGTGGCGAGGTAATAGCCGTGAGCCATCCCCACGGCCACGGACTCGTGGGGCACGACCATGGGACGCGGCGATGCCTTGCCCTCGGCCTGGCGCTTGGCGAACGCGTCCACCAGCGAGGCGAAGTCCGTCCCGGCATTGGCCAGGAATACGTCCACACCCCGGTCGTGGAGAAGCTCCAGCCATGCCTGGGCCACCGTCTCGACCTGCAGCGTCTTCTGTCCCATCTGATCTCCCGTGCCGCGCTCGAGCCATCGACGAGAAGGTACGTATGTTGCGTATGCATAGCATACGGCGCGCCTCCTCTTCCAGTCTCCTCGGCGAACACGCTCGGCGCGTGGTAGAAGGGATCCCCAGAGGAGGACAAGACCCATGAAGCTCGTACGCTACGGTCGCGTCGGCGGCGAGAAACCCGGCCTCATCGGCAGGGACGGCGCCCTTCGCGATCTCTCGCGCGTGGTCAAGGACATCACGCCGGAGACCTTGTCTCCCGCCGGGCTCAAGCGCCTGCGCGCGGTCAAGGCGGAGCGGCTCCCGGTGATTCGCAGCCGGCCCCGGCTCGGCTGCCCGCTCTCCGGCATCGGCAAGATGGTCTGTATCGGACTCAACTACACGGACCATGCCCAGGAAGTGGGCCTGGCCCTGCCCGCGGAACCGCTCCTCTTCATCAAGGCGAATAGCGCCATCAACGGACCCACCGACGCCATCGTGAGACCGCGCGGG
>WNGF01028989.1_pt1 | contig 15567 bp, 16 predicted proteins | sample 5400641 | NCBI WGS metagenome assembly WNGF01 (sample SAMN13153371, study PRJNA577476) | soil metagenome | isolation source: 80 cm soil or saprolite under grassland replicate 2 | place: USA:California | collected 2016-06-15
CATCTGCCCGCCGTCAGCGAAGCCTTCGTCAAACTCGCGATGATCCGCCTCATGACCGCCCGATTGACATGAAACACACTTCTAAAACGGACTCTGAGGAGCGACCCGGCGCAGCCGGAGCGCGTCTCGAAGGACGCACGACGTTGATCCGGCTCACGTGAGTGGTCGCGGCGCCTGCGGCACGGTCTGCCAGAAATCCGGGTCGTGGCCAAAAAAGATCCGCGCGCCGTTGGCTTCAAGCGCCGCCAGCCGGTCGAGCGAGGCATGCATCGCGTCATGATCATGCGCGAAGCGCGGCAGCCGGCGCTCGCGCAGCGTCCGGCAGAAATAGCAGCTGTCGGCCGCCAGCACGATGTCGCCGCCGGCAAGGCGCAGCTTCAGGGATTGACGTCCTGGCGTGTGACCATGGGTCGGCAGGCACACCACCGAGCCGTCGCCGAACACGTCGTGCTCGCCGGCGACCAGCCGCAGTTTGTGGCCGAGATCGAAATCGCGCGGGTCGAAGCCGCTGCGGCGGGCGGCGTCGGGGTCCATGCCGACATCCCATTCCCGCCGTTGCACCAGCATCGTCGCGTTGGGAATCAGCGCGTTGCCGCCGACATGGTCGAAATGGAAATGCGAATTAACGACCAGGTCGATCTTCGCCGGGTCGCGGCCGAGCGCGGTCAGCCGCGCGGCGATATCCTCGCCGGACCGGTAATCGAACTCGAACAGACCCGCGACGCGCTCCCCGACCCGCGCCGCGGGGTCGTGCTGGCAGTCCGGATGCATGCCGGTGTCGAACAGCGCGGTGCCCTCCGGATGCTCGATCAGATAGGCCGGGATCGGCAGCCGGATCCGGCCCTCGCCGCCCTCCATCAGACGGCTGAAATCGCCGGTCAGGTGACCACAGGTGAAGGCGAAGACCCGAAGGCTCACGAGACCCTCATCCGCGCCTCATACGCGGCGTTCGCCGCCTCGAACAGGCGCATCGTCGTCTGAACGTCGAAGCTGGCCTCGACCAATGTCTCGGGATCCCATTCGCTGCGCGGTGTCGCGAAGAAGTCACCGCCGTAGACATGGATCGCCCCGGTCAGCCGCCCCAGCGGATTGGTCACGGTGTGGATGATGTCGCGGCCGAGCGGCTCGGCATCGCGTTCGCCCAGTGATTTCGCGCCCGCCGCCTCGATCCTGCCGCTGGCGTCGGCCGGCAGGCGGCGCCAGAAGATGTTGTTCTCACGGCCGGTATAGACGCCGATCACTGCCCACATCAGGTGGTTGTGGGGCCTGACCGTCATGCCTGGTCCCCAGACGACGTTGAGGATCGTCAGATCCGGGGCGTGATAGAGCTTCTGCACCTCGGCGCGGCACGGCTCGCCGAGCCCGGCGAGAACGTCGGCCGGGTCGGAGACGGCGCGCGCCACCACCTCGCGCACCGCCTTGTGGCTCGTATCGGCGGCGATCGCGGCGTGGCAATCCTCGATGAAGCGAGCGAGATCGAACACGGCTCCCCTCCCTTTCCCCTATCCGCTCTTACGCCGATGGCGAGGAGATTGCGTCGCTACGCTCGCAATGACATCAAAAAGGGCTGTCATTGCGAGGAGCGCAGCGACGAAGCAATCGCGCGCCGCATATCGCTATTCTGCCGCAGCGCCGGCCATGGCGGCGGCATCCGAGCGGTGGCCCTTCTGGTGGAAATAATTGGCGCGATAGAAGTCGAGCACCAGGTCGCGGTAGATCGCCGGCCGGTAGCGCGGCGGGTTATCGGCGCTAACGCAACTCGGTAGGCATTCGATCACGCTCTCGACATTCGGGCTGTGGAAATAGGCGATCGAATAGCGGTCGCTGCCGGAATCGTTCAGGACGCCATGCGGGGTCGACAGGAACCGGTCGTTCGACCAGCGCCGCATGATGTTGCCCAGGTTGATCAGGAAGGTCCCCGGGATGATCGGCGGCGGGAACCATTCGCCAGACGGCAGCCGCACTGCCAATCCCGGCACGTCGGTGCGGGCCAATGCGGTCATGAAGCTGTTGTCGGTGTGCGGCGCCTGGCCGAACAGGTTGTCTTCGTCGGCCGGCTGCGGCGGGTAATGCAGGAAGCGCAGATTGGCATGCCCCTCATTGGTGAAGAACGGCCGGAAGAAACCCACCGGCATGTCGAGCGCCACCGCGAAGACCGGCAAGATACGGTCGCACATCGCGCCCATCGCGTGGAGATACGCCATCATGTCATCGCGCAGCCCGGGCTCGCCTTCCGGCCACTGGTTACGCCCGCGCAGTGGCGTGCCGGCGACCACGTCGGGATGGTCGGGGCCGCGATCGTGGCTGATGAAGAAGCTTTCGTTCTGGTTCGGCCGGGTCGCCTTGTGCACGGTCGAGGCGCCCTGCACCGAGGCGTTGACCGGCAGATAGCCGATGTTGTTCTCGTTGAGCCGCAGTTTCAGTTTCTCGGTCAGCGGCAGAGCGTGAAACCGGCGTGAGGCGGCGAAGGCGCGGTCGGTCAGCTCGTCCGGCACGCCGTGGTTGGCGGCATAGAAGAAGCCGACATTCTCGCAGGCATGGCGCACCGCGGCGGCGACGCTTTGCAGCGCGCCGGGTTCGCCCGCGAAGCAGGGCCCGAAATCGATGACCGGGATCTGCGCCGCGGCCGCGGTATAATCGCGCACCGCATGTTCCTGGAACAAATTCATCTGGGGTTTCTCCGGCCTCGGCTGCCGCCGACTATAAAACGCCGGCCCTTGCGGTTCCATGACGGGTTTCGCTCCGTTCGACCCATCTTACCTTCCAGTGCTTCCGTGTAGGATCTGCGGAGCTTAGCGAAGGGAGCCCGCGATGAGCGTCGTCACCGTCGAGCAGCGCGGCCAGATTTCGGTCGTCAGCATCAACCGGCCGGAGAAGTTGAACGCGATCAACAAGGCGGTCGCGATCGAATTGCAGAAGGCGTTTGCCGATTTCGCCGGCTCGGCGCAGCGAGTCGCGATCCTGTGCGGCACCGGCGGGCGGGCCTTTTCGGCCGGCGCCGACGTGACCGACCTGCCGGAATTGTGGCGCTGTGTGCCAACGGTCGGGATCACCACCGACAAGCCGATCATCGCCGCCGGCGCCGGCTGGTGCATCGGCGGCGGCCTCGTGATGGCGATGATGTGCGACCTGCTGGTCGCCGCCGAGAGCGCCAAATTCTCCTATCCCGAGGGCAAGGTCGGGATCACCGGCGGCATGATCGCCGGGCTTGCCGCGCGCATCCCGCACAAGGTTGCGATGGAGATGATGCTGGTCGGCGAGCCGATCACCGCCGAGCGCGCCTACCAGGTCGGGCTCGCCAACCGGGTGGTGCCGGACCGCCAAGAGATCGAGCAGGCGATCGCCCTGGCCGACAAGATAATCGATCTGGCGCCGCTCGCGCTGGCGACGATGAAGCGCTTCGTCAATGATGGGGTATTGCCGAAGGGTCCGGCCGAGCTGGCGGCGCGCTACGGCGCGGAGCTCTTGGCGGTGCGGAACAGCGATGATGCGGCGGAGGGGGTAAGGGCGTTCAGGGAGCGGCGCAAGCCGCGCTATCGGGGGCGGTGATGGTGGAGCCTTGCCCGGTTCAGGACGCGAGCATTTGTTGGTAATTTTTCAGCCGTTCGAGGCGGACCGCTTCTCTGGCCGCATCGTAATCGCGCAATGCGACGCGATCGGCCTCGCTGACGCTAGCGTGCGTCGGCACGACGCAGGCGGTAGGACAGCGGGTCACGGCCCGTTTGCGCAGGAATTCCGCGATGGCGGCGTCATAATCGGTCTGCGACATCTCTCGGCTCTCCTCTCGGCTGAGCGGTGAGATCATCGATAACACCGAACAGGTTAATGACGAGTTAGAGCAAAAGGTCCGCAAAAAACTAACCACGTTTTAGTCGCGCGACACGCGATACGCCTTGGGCGCCTTCGCCATCGATAGTAATTTATGAAACCGGCGCAGCAGGATGGGTGGCCTTTGGTCGACCCGAATTTCACGGTGCGTTTCTGGGGAGTACGCGGCAGCATCGCCTGCCCCGGCCCCGACACGATCCGCTATGGCGGCAATACCTCCTGCGTCGAGATCCGCTGTGGCACGCACCTGTTGATCTTCGACGGCGGCTCGGGTCTGCGGCCGCTCGGCAACGAGCTGTTGCAAACCGGGCAGTCGCTCGATTTCGACCTGTTCTACAGCCACACCCATTTCGACCACATCGTCGGCCTGCCGTTCTTCGCTCCCTGCTACGACGCGCGCAGCCAGATCCGGATCTGGGCCGGCCATCTGAAGCCGAATTCCGGCATCGAAGCGGTGCTGGCCAAGATGATGTCGCCGCCGCTGTTTCCGATCCCGATCGACATCTTCGCCGCAAAGCTCAAATTCCGCGATTTCTCGGCCGGCGAAACGCTGAAGCCCTATCGCGGCATCACCTTGCACACCGGGCCGCTCAATCATCCGAACGGCGCCACCGGCTACCGCCTCGAATACGCCGGCAAGGTGGTGGCCTACATCACCGATACCGAGCACGAGCCCGGAGAGCTCGATCCCAATGTGATGCGGCTGATCGATCGCGCCGATGTGATGATCTACGACGCCACCTACACCGACGAGGAATACCCGGCGCACCACGATTGGGGGCATTCGACATGGCAGCAGGGCGTGCGCCTCGCCAATGCCGCGGGGGTCGACCGGCTGATCCTGTTCCACCACGACCCGGAACATGACGACGCGTTCATGGACCGTGTCGCCGCCGATGCCGCCCGGGCCCGCCCGGGCACGATCGTCGCGCATGAAGGGCTGGTGCTGCGGCCGTAGCGGGTTTAGCCGACCTCGCAATCCAGCCGCCGCTTCGGTTCGCGCGACGCGCCCTCGCTATCAGTGATACGGGTCGGCGGCGTCGCGCAGCCCGTCGCCGAGGAAGTTGAAGGCCAAGACGGTCAGGATCACCGGGACTACCGGCAGCATCAGCCAGGGGTAGAGCGCGACGACGCTGATATTCTGCGCCTCGTTCAGTAAGACGCCCCAGCTGGTGATCGGCGGACGCAGGCCGAGACCGAGGAAGGACAGCGCGGTCTCGCCGAGGATCATCGCCGGGATCACCAAGGTCGCCGAGGCGATCAGGTGGCTCATGAAGCTCGGCAGCAGATGCCGGCTGATGATGCGCGCCGGCCGCGCGCCCATCAGCACCGCGGCGGTGCAGAAATCCTCCTCGCGCAGGGCCAACAGCTTCGAGCGGACGGCGCGCGCCAGATGCGTCCATTCGATCAAGGCGAGAATGAGGGTAATTCCGAAACGTCACCGGCAAGATCGCCGACAACGCCATCCACAACGGCAAATGCGGGAAGGACTGGATGACCTCGATGCCGCGCTGGATCAGGATGTCGGTCCAGCCGCCGTAATAACCGGCGATGCCGCCGATCAGGATGCCGAGGGTAAAGCTGACGATAACGCCGAGCAGCCCGACGGTCAGCGAGATCCGCGCGCCATAGATGATGCGCGACAACAGATCGCGGCCGAGCCGGTCGGTGCCGAGCAGAAACAGCTGGCCGCCCTGCCCCGGGCACATCAGGTGGAAATCGCCGTCGATCAAGCCCCAGAACTGGTAGGGGTCGCCACGGCAGAAAAAGCGGATCGGCTCACGGCTTTCGTGGTTCGGCGTGTAGACCCGGCGCAAATCGGTCATGTCGAGGCGGTAGTCGTAGCCGTAGACAAAGGGTGCGGTGAGGTCGCCGTGGTCGAAGATGCGGATGCGCTGCGGCGGCGCGTAGATGAAGTCGGTATGTCGGCTGTCGAGCCCATAGGGCGCCAGGAATTCGCAAAACAGGATGATCACGTAAAAGACCAGCAGCAGCGCCCCCGACGCCACCGCGACGCGGTGCCGGCGGAACCGCCACCACATCAGCTGCCATTGCGAGGCGCGGTAGAACCGCTCCTGCGCCGGCGTCATGACCTCGACCGAATAGGGGTCGAACGGCGCCCGCGAGATGTAGTGCGACACCGGCTCGGCGGCGCCGCGCGCCTTGTCCGGCGCGGCCGGACCGCTGCTGATGCCGATCTCGCTCATGGCTGGCGCCCGACATGCAGGCGGATGCGCGGATCGAGCGCGGCCAGCGCAAGATCCGACAGGAAGACGCCGATCACCGTCAGGAAGGCCATGAACATCAGGAACGAGCCGGCGAGAAACATGTCCTGGCTGCGCAACGCGTCGAGCAGCATCGGCCCGGTGGTCGGCAATGACATGACGATCGACACCACCGCCGCCCCCGAGATCACATGCGGCAACAAGGAGCCGATATCCGAGATGAACGGGTTGAGCGAGAGCCGCAGCGGATATTTGAACAACAGCTTGAGCGGGTGGAGACCCTTGGCGCGGGCGGTCACGACATATTGCTTCTGCAATTCGTCGAGCAGGTTGGCGCGCAGCCGCCGGATCATGCTGGCCGTGCCGGCGGTGCCGATCACGATGACCGGGATCCAGATATGCGCCAGCACCGAGATCGCCTTGGGCCACGACCACGGCGCATCGACATAGCGCGGGTCCATCAGCCCGCCGATCGAGATCCCGAAATAGACATTGGCGAAATAAACGAGGAGCAGCGCCAAGAGAAAGCTCGGCGTCGCCAGCCCGAGGAAGCCGATGAAGGTCAGCAGGTAATCCGAGATCGAGTACTGGTGGGTCGCCGAATAGACCCCGATCGGGAACGCGACGACATAGGTGAACAGGATCGTCGTGAACGACACGAGAAACGTTAGAAACAAACGGTCGCCGACCACCTTGTTGACCGGCAGGTCATAGAGGAAGGAATAGCCCATATCGCCGTGCAGCAAGCCTACGACCCAGTAGAGGTACTGCTGCCACAGCGGGAGATCGAAACCGTATTGCGCCTTCAGGAAGGCGATCTTGGCGAGGTTGGCCTGCTCGCCCTGGCTCTGCAATTCGGCGATGTAGGTCGAGAAATAATCGCCCGGCGGCAGGTGGATGATGATGAAGATCACGATGCTGATGGCGATCAGCGTCGGGATCATGATCAGGATCCGGTGGACGAGATAGCCGAGCATTGCAGCAATTCACCCATCATTCCCGGGGCAGGGCCTGCATACAGATTACCGAAACCCGGTCCTCCGCACGGCCATCACGCGGGCAGACCTCGGGTCGTCGTCCCGGCGCGCCGAGACGACAGGTGTAGCAGTCATCGCCCTTGGGCGACAATCGTCCAGCGGAACAGACGGATGACCAGAAGGTGGGGAATTGCGCCGAAATCCCGGGGCCCGCGGTCAGCGTGCCGGCTGGGCGAGTTCGGCAGAGGCGGCCGGCGCCGGGCCTGTGTCGAACCAGAAGCCATCGGGTTTGTAGAGCCCGAAATGCGCGCCGGGGTCCCAGTTGTAGACGCCCTCGACCGGCACGTTGCGCAACCGGGCATTGACCACGACCGGCTGCAACACTCCGGCGATCAGCCCGATCGAATAAACCTCGTCGGCCCAGATCTGCAGCATCTCGTGCCAGATCTGCGCGTGGTCGCCGCCCGCATGCGCGTTGAGCCAGCTGTCGTAAAGCTCCTTGAGCCGGATCGCGCTCGGCAGGTCAGGCGCCTCGCCGGCCTGGCCCTTGGTTTCGCGGTATTGCCCCCATTTCGGCCACTCGAGCTGCTGCTGCTTCGTCGGGGCGAATTCCCAGGGCGACATGTCCGCGGTCGGCAGACCGTTCTCGATGCCCTTGTCGATCGACATCAGCGTCAGCCCGGAAAACACCCGGCGACGGAACAGCGTCAGCTGGGTCGGCCGGGAGAACAGCCTGATCCCGACCTGCCGCCACGAATCGCGGACCAGCTCGATGACGTCCGATTTTTCCGTCGACTCGCCTGAATCCTCTACGATGATGTCGAGCGGCCGCCCGTCGGGCAAGTGCCGCATGCCGTCGCCGTTGCGCTTGAGACCGATCAGATCCAACAGTCGGTTTGCCTCCTTCGGGTCGAAGTCGGCCCAGGCCGAGCGGTATTCCGGGCGGTAAAGCGGGCTCTCCGGCAGCACCGTGTTCTGGCCCTCGATCGCCAGCCCGAAATAGATCACCTGATTGATCTCGTGGCGGTTGGTGGCGAGCGACAGCGCGTGGCGGAAGCGCACATCGCGCACCAACCCGCGCCACACCGGGTCCTCGACATTCAAATTCGGGTAGAGCGCGAGCTGGCTGCCCGGACCGGTCCGCCACAGCCGCACCTTGTAGCCGTTGGTCACTTCGCCGGCTTTGAGAAAGGTGTAGTCGTCGAAACTCAGATAGCGCGCCTGCAGATCGCTTTCGCCGGCGCCGGTTTTGGCCGGGATGATCTTGCTGCTGGCGATCGACAGGATGACCCGATCGATATACGGCAGCTGATGCCCGGCGCCGTCGACGCGATAGTAATAAGGGTTCCGTTCAAAAATGATACGATCAGCGGGCGGCCGCGTCTTCAATACCCAGGGTTCGAGGGATGGCAGATCCGGATTGTCATTGCGGTACATGACATCCATCTTGTTATGCAACGCGGCCCAGTTGCGGACCCCGATCTGCTTCACCAGCGCATCAAGCGCTTCCTTTTTGGCATATTTCTTGTGGAACTGCTTGAGGTAATGGGCCGGGCAGTAGATGAACAGCGGGTCGGCTTGGGCCAGCGCCGGCAGGAACAACGGGTTGGGCCGGGACCAGCTGAACCGGATGGTCTCCGTGTCCAGCACCTCGAAGCGCGGCCGCTCGCCATTTGGCAACAGCGCCAGCGGCAATCCGGTCGGCGAAACGTCGGGATTTTCCGCCACATCCTCGAACCAGTAGCGGAAATCCTCGCTGGTGAAGGGCTGCCCGTCGGACCATTTGTGCCCCGGTCTCAGGCGCAGCGTGAACACCCGGTCCTCGGTGACCTCGGCGGCTATGAGCATGTCGGGGACCAGCGCCAGCGCCGGGGTATAGGCCATCAGGCGGGCATAGCCGTAGACGACCATCAGCACCGGCGTCTCCAGCAACGCCGCCGGCGCCGGGGCTGGGAGGAGCAGGACCAGAAACGCAAAGCACGCCGCGACGAATCCCTTTCCCGCACCGCGGGAGAGGGTGCCTGAGCGTAAAGCGCGAAGGCGGGTGAGGGCGCTCGCTACCGAAAGACCCTCACCCACCCGGCGCTGTCGCGCCGGGTCCCCCCTCTCCCGCGGTGCGGGAGAGGGAAAAATCCGCAATTCGCCGCTTGCGCCCGTCATCGCGCTTCAGCCCGGCGCGGCGAGGCTGACCTCGCGCAAGCTCGCCACCGGCGGCCGTGCGGTCGCTTCGACGAGGTGCCCCGTGGACACCTCAACGAGCTGCAGTTCCCGCCCCGGATCGCGCCGGAACGGCTCGGGCCAGGCGCTGGGATCGGAGGCGCGGCCTTCCATCAGGCGGTGGAAATCGAGCCGATGCGATGGATCGGGCGCCGGCACCGCCGCGAGCAGCGCCTGCGTATAGGGATGCACCGGATCGCGGAACAACACGCCGCGCGGCGCGATTTCGACGATCCGGCCGGCGCACATCACCGCAATGCGGTCGGCGATGTAATCGACCACCGCCAGGTTGTGCGAGATGAACAGATAGGTCAGGCCGAGCTTCTTCTGCAGATCGACCAGCAGGTTCAGGATCTGCGCCTGGATCGAGACGTCGAGCGCCGACACCGGCTCGTCGCAGATCACCAATTCGGGGCGCAGCGCCAAGGCCCGGGCGATGCCGATGCGCTGCCGCTGCCCGCCCGAGAAGCTGTGCGGATAGCGGCGCACATGGCGCGGATCGAGCCCGACCAGCGTGACCAGCTCGGCCACCATGTCGCGGCGCGACCGCGCGTCGCCGATGCCGTGGATCACCAGGGGCTCGGCGATGATCTGATAGACCGTCATGCGCGGATTGAGCGAGCCGAACGGGTCCTGGAAGATGAACTGCACCTGGCGACGAAAGCGTTTCAGATCCTCGCCTTCGAGCGCCAGGACGTCGGTCAGGGCGCCGCGGTCGTTGAAGATCACCTCGCCCTCGTCCGGCTGCACCGCGCGCAGCAGGATCTTGCTCAAGGTTGTCTTGCCGCAGCCGCTTTCGCCGACGAGGCCGAGGCATTCGCCGCGCGCGATGCTGAGGCTGACGCCGTCGACCGCGGTGACCCGCGGCGCCGAGGCGCTGCGGAAGATCGCGCCCGCCCGCAGCGCGAAGCTCTTGCGCACATCGATGCACTGCAACAGCGGCGCGGTCGCCTGGACCGGCCAGGGCGGCAGCTGCGCCATCAGATGGGGGGCTTCGCCGGGCGGGATCTCGCGGATCGGCACGAGGCGCTCGCCGGGTTTCATGTCGAAGCGCGGCACCGCGTGCAGCAGCGCGCGCAAATAGGGATGGGACGCGCGCCGGAAGACGTCGTCGAGCGTGCCGCTTTCCATGACCTCGTCCTGATACATCACGACGATCTCCTCGGCGATGTTGGCGACGACGCCGAGGTCATGGGTGATCAACAGCACGGCCATATCGAGCTCGCGCTGCAATTCGACGATCAGTTTCAAGATCTGTGCCTGGATCGTCACGTCGAGCGCGGTGGTCGGCTCGTCGGCGATCAGCAGCGCCGGCCGGCACACCAGCGCCATCGCGATCATCGCGCGCTGCCGCAACCCGCCCGACAGTTCGAAGGCATAACTGCGCCACGCCCGCTGCGGATCGGGAAACCCGACGAGCCGCAGCATCTGGATCGTCAGCTCCTTCGCCTCCGCGAAGGAAACCGTCCGGTGCAATCGCAGCGCCTCGCCCACCTGATCGCCGATTGTGTGCAACGGCGACAGGGAGCTCATCGGTTCCTGGAAGATGATCGAGATCCGCCCGCCGCGGATTGACCGCATCGCCTCGCCATCGGCCGGCAATTGGGCGAGATCGACGACCTCGCCCTCGCGACGTGGATCGGCGAAGCCGATCGTGCCGCGCGTGATCTCGCCGTTCCTCGGCAATATGCGCAGGATGCTCTGGCTGACGACCGATTTGCCAGAGCCGGATTCGCCGACCAGCGCCACTGTCGCGGCCGGCTGGATGCGAAACGAGACGCCCTTGACCGCCTCGAGGAACCCGCCGGGCGTGGCGAAGCGGACATGCAGATTCTCGACCCGCAGCAGATCGCTCATCGTTCCGCCCCGAGCTCCGGCAGCCGGATGTCCAGCGACTGCAGATTGGCCGCCGTCGCCTCGTTCAGCTCGAGGCCGCGGTCGTACGCGACTATCGCCGCGTAGCGCACCACCCGATCAAAGCCGGCGATCCGGCTGTCGAGGCGCAACCTCGCGCCGCCGGCCCGAAGGTCGAGCTGCATCCAGCCGCTGCGGCGGTCGCGGCTGGTCGAGTAATAGCCGAGCCGCATGCGGTCGAGCTCAGCCCAGCGGATGGTGCGGCGCCACGGGCCGCGGGCACGCAGCTCGGTATCGGTCATCTCGAGGCTGGTCCCATGGCGCAACGCGGTGCGCAGCCCGAACAGCGCGAAAATCGCGGCAAACCCGCCCAGCACCACCGCCGCCGTCGTGCCGACCGGCAAGGCGACGAGCAGCAATCCGCTCGGAACCAGCCCGGCCGCGGCGCGCAGATAATCGCCGACCATCGCCGAGGCCGGATAGGCATGCCGGCTCGTCCCCGCGGCGCCCTCCGGCAGGTCATCGATCGGCATCGTCGTCATCGGTTCAACCGTTCGGCGACAGCGGCCCAGCGCGCCGCGCCATGCCCGTCGACCAGCGCGAGCAGGCGATCGAGAAACCCGGCGGTGCCGCGGTCCATCACCAGATGATGGGTCAGAATGCCGGTCGCCGCATCCGGATCTTCGGTGCCCAGCCGGCGGCCCCGCAATTCGCCGACGAGGCCGGCGATGGCGGCCGGCGCGCCGATGAACCCGCGATCCTGTTTCCAGGCGACGAGATCGATATGCACGTCGATCCGGGCGATCTCGCGAGGCAATGCCGGAGCCGTGCTCGCCGCCATCGACGACAGCCCGGCGATCCCGGCCGCTTCGAGCAATGGCAGAAACTCGGCAGCAAAACGGTTCCACGGCGGCACGAACACCGGCGGGGCGCGCGGTCCGAACAGCGCCCTCAGCCGGGCTTGGCCGGCGGTCAGATCGGCGGCGATCGCCGCGGCCCGGCGCCCCGGCGGGAACTCGCTTTTTTTTCCGCTCGCCGCATGGTTCGCATGACACCAGCCATGCTGCAGCACCGCGACCTGCGGAAACGGGGTGAGCACCGCGGCGAGTTCGGGTTGGGCATCGGCCGGGATCACCGCCAGCCCGAGCGGCACCTCGCCGGCGAGTCGCAGCAAAGCGTCCAGCCGTGGTGTCGCCGCCACCGCATCGTCGTCGCGCCACCACAGGCTCGCGACCCGGCCCGCCTCGCCCCAGCGATCGAGCTCGGCAACGAGTTCGGCCCATTCGGCGGTCGTCGTCGCATCGACGCGGGACATGAAGCTCATCGGCCGATCATATCCTTGCCGGTTTTTCCGGCAAGATCCGCGGCGGTGTGGCCCGCGACCAGCGCCGCGACTAGCCGGGCCGAGCGCGCCGCCCCGGCGGTGTCGATCGCGACCGCCAACGGCTCGCGCGCCGCGGCTCGCTCGATCGCGGCGGCCAGACGCGGCGCCGTCAGCTCGTCCTCGCGCACCAGCTCGGCCGCGCCGAGCGCCATCAGACGCTCGGCCCGCGTCAGCTGCTCGGTCTCGCGCTCGGCCGCGAACGGCACCAGCACCGCTCGGGCCCCCGCGGCGAGGATGTCGAGGACGGTGTTGTAGCCGGCCTGGCTGACCGATACCCGGCAATGCCGCAACAAGCCGGCAAAATCCCGCCGGAAGCGCTCGATAGTGACCCCGGCGGGCGCCGCCCGGCATAGCGCCGCGAACTCGGCCTCGGGCAGATTGGTGCCGGCAAGCAGCAGCCAACGACGCCATCGCCCGTCGCGGATGGTGTCTCGGACGCCGGTTCGGCGGGCGGGCTCACATACCCCGTATAGATCAGCCGGTCGGCGATGTCGGGTGCGGCCGGAAAGCTCGCCTCGAACGGGATCAGGGCGGGGTCGCCATGCACCATCACCGCGTCGAAGTCCTGCCGCACCCGCGCGACGATTTCGCGATGTCGCGCCGGGTCGTCGCGCGTCACGACGATGTCGCGCGCCGAACAGATCACGCGGGGTCGTGGCGCGGTGGCGCGCACCGCCGCGATCAGCGGGTCGAGTTCGAAGCGGAAGGCGCGGCGGGCAAACGGGAAACCTTCGATGATGACGGCGTCCGGCCGCGCCCCGGCGAACGCCGCCAGCAAGGCCGCGCGTCGTGCCTCGCGCAGCGCGTCGTCGATCGGCCGGCCGGCGCTGCCCTCCAGCTGGAAGCGCGCGTCGCGCGCCCGGATCGGCGGCAGCTGCACGACCCGGATCGACGGGTCCGCCGCCAATTCGGCGACCGGCGCGCCACCGCACACCAGGGTGACCGCCCAGCCCTCGCGGGCGAGGGCATTGGCAATGTGCCGCGAGCGCTGCAGATGCCCGATCCCGAGCAGATACTGCACATAGAACAGGATCGACCGGCTCACACTCGCTCCAGCGGCAGGTTGAGCCGTTCGACCGCCGGGCGGCCGGCCGGATCGAGGCGGAACAGATGCGCCGCCACCCAGGACAGGCGGTGGGGCGGCTTGTCCCGCATGTCCCAGCCGGTCGCCAGCGCCAGCACCGCCCGGATCACGCCCTTATGGGTGATCGCCGCGGTCGGACGGCTGGATCGCGCGATCTCGGCGAGCAGAGGCTTCACCCGCGCCTGCACTTCGCGCGGGCTCTCGCCGCCGGGCGGCCGGAAATCGAGCCCTTCCGCCTCGGCCCGGACCATCTCGGCACCGAGCCGCGCGCGCAGCGCGGCGAGGGTTGCTCCCTGCCATTCGCCCCATGCCATCTCGGTCAGCCGCAGTTCAACCGCAGCTTCACGAATGCCGAGCCGATGTGCGGTCTCGACCGCGCGGCGCAACGGGCTGGTCAGCCAGGCAAAACCGTCGAGCTCGGCGGGCAACCGCCAATCCGGCGCGCGGTCGAGCGCGAGCGGCGGGTCGCCGCGCCCCTGCAGCACTCCGGCGGCGTTCCACTCGGTCGGCATATGGCGGATCAGCGCGAGGAGGGTCATGCCGCACGCATCCGGCCGAGGCCGTCGATCAGCCCAGCCAGCCGTCCCGCAGCCACCGGCAGATCGTGGTCGCGCCGCGCCTTTACTTGCGCCGCGACCGCCATCGTGGCCCTTGCCTCGGGTTCGAGGATCAACCGGCGCAGCGCCGCCGCGAAGGCATCGACATCGCCCGGCGGCACCAGTAAGCCGGTCACCCCCGATGCGACGACCTCGCCGACTCCGCCGGTGTTGCCGGCCACTACCGGCAGCCCGCTCGCCTGCGCTTCGAGCAAGGCCATGCCGAAGGCCTCATTGATCGCCGGCCAGACATAGAGATCGGCCGCCGCGAGGACTTCGGCGACCGCAGCCTCGCCAAGTACGCCATGATAGACGACGCGCGGCCCAAGCCACGCCAGAGCCTGCGCGACCGCGGGCCGGGCCGGGCCGACGCCGACAATATCGAGCGACCAGGACAGATCGCCCAGCTGCGCCAGCGCGGCGCCAAGCAGCCGGTATGAGGCAAGCTTGTCGCCGGGCCGCATCATCGCCACGGTGACCAGCCGAGGCGGGCCGCCCAACCGCGCCCGTCGGGCCGGATAGCGTTGTGCATCGAGAAACGGCAGCAGGGCGAACCAGCGCTGCGGCTGCCGCAGCAGCGGCATGACGCCGGCGCGATCGGCCGGATTGAGCCCGATGACCGCGTCGGCGCGGCGCAGCGCCTGTTCGACCGCGCTATGGCCTAGCGCCCAGGGACCGGCCGCGCGTTTCCCGGCGTGGGAGGCTTCGGCGACGACATAGGGGATCCCCAGCGCGGTGCTCGCCGCGGGGCCGAGCCAATCCGGGGCCTTGTAATAGAGATGGTAGGTGAACCACAGCCCCGGCGCGGCTCCCGGCATCGCCTGCCAGCGGCGCAACAGGCGCTCGGCAGTGCGTCGTCCCAGCGCCGCGAGCCTCGCCTGGCGCGCCGGGTCGCCGCTCCCGTCGAAGCTGCGCAGCCGGGAGGCGAGGAACGGGTCATAGCCGGCAAGCCGCAGCGCGTCGAGGAACAGCTGCGCGATGCGCCGGTCGCCCGAGGGGACCGGGTGATCGGGCGGCTTCAGCGGCGCATAGAACGCGATCCGCATGCGCGAGGTGGCGCCGTATTAAACCCTCTCCCGCACCGCGGGAGAGGGAGGGGCCCACGCCGGAGGCGTGGGAGGGTGAGGGTCAGCGCCATATTCGACACCCTCACCCGCCGCGCTGCGCTCGGCACCCTCTACCGCGACGGGGCAGAGGGGCTTTGCCGGCGGCAAATCGAACAAGCGGGCCAATAGCCCGATGCTGGCGTTCATATCGAAATGGTCGCGGACACGGGCTTCACCGGCATTACCGAGGCGCTGGCGCAGCGCCGGCGCGCGGATCAGGCGTTCGAGCGCCGCTGCCAAGGCGCTGAGATCGCCCGGCGGCACGAGGATGCCGCTCTCGCCATCTCCGATTTTTT
>WNGF01005793.1_pt1 | contig 15565 bp, 16 predicted proteins | sample 5400641 | NCBI WGS metagenome assembly WNGF01 (sample SAMN13153371, study PRJNA577476) | soil metagenome | isolation source: 80 cm soil or saprolite under grassland replicate 2 | place: USA:California | collected 2016-06-15
CCCGTCCCCTCCCTGGCACGAGCTCGAGCTGTTGGCCGGTGGAGGAGGTCAGCTCGACGAGCTCGAGGCGTAGCTCGAGCACGGGGGCGGGGAGCTCCGCGAGCTTGGGTGCGAGCGCAGCCTTGAGGCGGTCGCGCTCGGCGGTGGGATCGCGAAGGGTGACTGTGCGCCGCCAGGAGCCTCCGCCGACGAGGCGCGCCGAAAGAGCGAGCTTGCGCACGAAACGGTCGGCGCGATCGGGCGTGGCGAGAGTCCGGTCGAGGAGCGTGCCGAACGCGCGCCGCAGCGTGAGCTCGTTCCCGACCGCCTCGGGGAAGGCGAGAAACTCGACGATCTCGGCGGGAGGACGTCTTCCGCGAATGCGCCTCTTCGAGCCGCCGCGCGAAAGCCGGTGCGCCCGGCGCCCATCGGCGCCCAGGCGCTCGGCCACGGCCGCATCGGGAAGAGCCGCCAGGCCGCCGATCGTGCGGACGCCAAGCTCCTCGAGCTCCTTCTGCCGCCTGGGCTCGAGTGGCAGCAACGTCAGGGGCTGGGGTGCGAGGAAGGCGGGAGACTGCTCGTCCGAGACCACCAGCACCTGGCCGGGCCGCGCGACACTCGCCGCGGCGAGCGCGGCGAACCGGCGCTCGGCGGCGGCGATGCGCGGATCCCAGACAGAGCCGACGGCGGCGAGCGCGCGGCTGAGCGCCTGCTCGAGCCCGCCGTACAGGCGCTCGACTCCGCGTGTCTCGAAGTAGGCGCAGCCGAGGCCGGCCGGCTCGACCGTGAGGCCTGCGTCCTCGAGCCGGCGGACGATCTCTTCCCAGGCCTGCTCCGAAGCGGCGGGATCAGGCTCGACGAGCGTGAGCTGCGGGCAGGTCGCGAGCGCCTCCCCCAGCCTCATCCCGGGCCTGACGCCGACCGTTTCGGCTGCGGCGGTCACGGGCCCGAGCAGCGGCTCTCGGTCGGGAAGGGGTGCAAGAGCGGCGGGCACCAGCGCGAGCCGGGGCCGGTCCCGCAGGGCCGCCCTCAATTCGAAGCCTGGAATGGAGAGACACGCGATCATCGAACACATGTTCTACCAGAACATGTGTTCCCCTGCAAGTGTTTTTTAGGTCACGTGAAAGACGACCGGAATCCAACCGCTGTTCGGAATCCGGTCTTTGCAGCCACCCAGCACGGGTAACCCGCAGCCGACGCTGTCACGGTCCACGCTCGTGACCGCGAGCCTGAGCGTCTTCGTTCCCGGGGTGCGATAGAAGACGTCCACGGGGTGCGTGAACGACGCGGTCTTCGAATTCGGGCGCTTCACCGGTAGTGGCTCGAAGTTGGACCTCTTTCCCGAGATCCACAGCCGGAGGTGCTTCTGGAAGTAGAGGAGCTTGCCCTGGTAGTCCGCGCGCCCGTCCTTGTTGACGTCGTAGAGGACGGTCATGGCGTTGCGGCCCGCCATCGGGCCGGCGCTTCCGTTCTTGCCCTGGAGCATGCTCGAGGCCCAGCCGTCGTAGGTGGTGATCGTGAAGTGGAGCAGCTGGCCGTCGCGGGCCGCCTTCGCCGACTTGAAGTCGAGCTTTCCAGCGGTGTCGTTCGGATCGCTTGCGGTCGTCGTCGCCAGGACGAGCGGAGCGGCCACGGCGGCGATTGCCGCGAGGACTGCGAGAACGACGAGCCGGCGCATGCTCAGATCCTAATCTCTGCAGCTCCCTCGATCAACTGCGAGAACCGCGGCACGACGTTCAAGAGGTTCACCTGGGAGACCCAGGCGATGTCATCCTCGAGCCCGGGCGGACCGTAGGTGCGTGCCTTGATCCCGTCGATCGCCTCGGGAAACGCGCGCGCGACGACCTCGGAGGCGACTGCCGCGTCCGTGCACTCGCCCTCCAGGCCCTGCAGGATCCTGCCGGCGCAGTAGGCGTCGTCGATTGCAAACGCGTCCTTGAAGCCGGCGCAAAGGACGACGACGTCGCCGCCCAGCCGCCGGGCCTCCGCGGTCACCGCGTCGAGGTTGAGCAGGCTTCCGATCAGGACGTGCTCGCAGGACTCGGCCGCGCTCACGATCGCGCGCGTGCCGTTCGTGGTCGAGAGAATCAACGTCTCGCCGTGGCCGTCGCGGAACTCGCGCGGCGAGGCCCCGACGTCGAAGCCCTCGATCCGCACCGCGTCTCGCTCCCCGCCGAGGAGCCCTTCCCCGAGTGCTTCGCGCACCGCCCGGGCCTCGTCAACCCCACGCGCGCAGAGGACGCGGCCGTAGCCGGAGGCGAGAGCCTGGACGATCGAGGAGGTCGCCCGCATGACGTCGACGACGATCCCAATCGGCGCAGCCACGGCCTCGGCGGGCGTGAAGGCAACGTGAACGCGCACCGGGCTACGCTACCCCGAGATGTACTGCTACCGCCATCCGGACCGCGAAACGGGCCTCTCGTGCTCGGAATGCGGACGGCCGATTTGCACCGAGTGCATGACCGTGGCGCCGGTCGGGCTGCGTTGTCCCGAGCACTCCGGACAGCAAGCGCGACCGGCACGCGTGGCCACGAGCTTCCGCCGCATGAGCGTGGCGGGCACCGGCGGCCTCGTCACGAAGGCGCTGATCGCGGCGAACGTGGCCGTCTACCTGATCACCGTTGCGCAGGGCTCCGGGATCAACACGCCCGGAGGCTCGCTCTTCGCGAAGTGGTTTCTCGCCGGGCCGCTCGTCGCGAACGGGGACTGGTGGCGGCTGATCACGGCTGCCTTCCTGCACGCGAACATCCTCCACATCGCCTTCAACATGCTCGCGCTCTGGTGGTTCGGCACCCCGGTCGAGGCCTTCCTCGGACGGGCACGCTTCCTGCTCCTTTATCTCGTTTCGGGGCTTGCCGGGTCTGCGGGCGCGCTGATCGCGAGCCCGAACGCCGTCACGGTCGGTGCCTCGGGTGCGATCTTCGGGGTGCTCGGAGCCGCGCTCGTCCTGGAGCGGCAGCGGCTGAACGTACTCGGCGGCAGCGCGCTGACGATCATCGTGATCAACATCGTCTTCACGCTCACGGTGCCCGGGATCTCGATCGGAGGACACCTCGGCGGCCTCGCCGGCGGAGCCGCCGCGACCCTCGTCCTGTCCCGTTTCGGGCGCCGCCATCCCGGCTACGGCAATGCGGGGTTCCTCGAGATCGCCGGTGTCTTAGCACTCGGCGTGATCAGCGTGCTCATCTCCTACTGGAAGGTGCGCGGAATCACTTGAGAGGAGCGAGAGCGCGACGTCCAGTGGCGCCGCGCTCTCAAATTGCTACATCGCGGCGTGAGCCGCTGCGGGTACTTCTTCCTTCGACGGCTTCGCAAGCATGAACGCGCTTGCGAGCAGCATCCAGACGAGGAACGCCAGGAAGGCGATGAAGCCGAACGCGCCGTGCGGCGAGAAGAAGCCGTGCATGCTCAGCGCAGCGCCGGCGACGATGAACCACAGTGCCGCCACGAGGCCGAGCTGCGAGAACCACGACGGCCAGAAGTTGCTCCGCCAGGCGGCGATCGACGCCGCTCCTGCGAAAGCCGCCAACGGGAACGCGAAGGCGAACATGGGCACGAGGTTGAGCATCTTCACGTCTCCGGCCGAGATCGCGCCGGTCGCGTCATGGCCGATCGTCCATGCGAGGGACGCCTGGATGGCGCATCCCATGAGCCCGACGCCCGCGAGGACGATGCCTCCGCCCAGCGTGACAGCCGCGAGCCGCTGCTCACCGGTCGCGCGCAGCCTGGTCACGAGCGAGCCCAGGAAGAACAGGAAGAACACGACCGCGAGGCCGCTGAGATATGCGGAAACCAGCAGCGCTGTGCGGTGATCCTGGAAGAACGACAGCCACTTGTCCGGCGAGTCGCCGGCGTTGGGCGGGCTCTTCGCAGGTGAGAAGAAGGTGGCTACGAGCAGCGCGACGAAGACGATGCCGCTGAACGGGGCCCACTTGTCCCACATTGCCTTGTTCACAAGGACCTCCCTTGCGTAGGTACCGAAGCGATCTAACTCCTTCGACGCCGCTAATTCAAGCCCTCTCCTCGTCCCTGCCCGGCGACCGGCGTTCGCCGGGCAGAGCCCAGCTTTGCCGGCCGCCTGACGCCGCTCACGGCGGGATACTGCGCGCTTGCCGCTTGCCCGTACTGGATGTACTGTGCTGCGCGGCTCGCGCTTGCCTCCCTTGCGAGCGGCGCCCCAGGAACGAGGGTTCTAGCCGCCGCCGACAACCGCTTCGACACCGGCCTCGGTCAACACGGCCTGCGCGGCCGCGAGCCGGGCCAGCGGCACCCGGTACGGCGAGCAGGAGACGTAGTCGAGCCCGAGGCGGTGGCAGAAGGCGACCGATTCCGGGTCGCCGCCGTGCTCGCCGCAGATGCCGAGCTTGAGCTCCTCCTTGACGCCCCTCCCCCGCTCGACGGCGATCTCCATGAGCTCGCCCACGCCGCTTCGGTCGAGGGTCTCGAAGGGATTCCGCTCGAGCACGCCGTCTTCGAGATAGTGGGTCAGGAACTTGCCCTCGGCGTCGTCTCGCGAGAAGCCGAGCGCCGTCTGGGTGAGGTCGTTGGTGCCGAAGGAGAAGAAGTCGGCGTGCGCCGCGATCTCGTCGGCGCGGATGCAGGCCCGCGGTAGCTCGATCATCGTGCCGCACAGATATTCGTGCGCCCCTTCCTCGGCGGCCACCCGATCGGTCAGCTCACGCAGGCGCCGGAGCTCCTCCTCGAAGGCGACGAGCGGATGCATGATCTCGACGAGCGGGGCGTCCCCCGTTCGCGACTCGACGGCGAGCGCGGCCCGGGTGATCGCCCGCACCTGCATCTCGTAGATCTCCGGCCACATGAGACCGAGCCGGCAGCCGCGTGTCCCGAGCATCGGGTTCGACTCCTGCAGCTGGCGGATCCTCCGGCGCATGCGCTCGTCCTTCGTCTCGTCGGGCGATGGCAGGAACTCGTGCAGAGGCGGGTCGAGCAGCCGGATGGTGACCGGCAGGCCCGCCATCGCCTCGAAGATGCCCTCGAAGTCCGACTGCTGGTGCGGCAGCAGCTTGTCGAGCGCGGCACGGCGCTCCTTCTCGTCCGAGGCCATGATCATCTCGCGCACGAGCGGCAGGCGGTCCTCCGCCATGAACATGTGCTCGGTTCGGCAGAGGCCTATTCCCTGGGCCCCGAATTCGCGCGCCTTGGCGGCGTCGTCCGGCGTGTCGGCGTTCGCGCGCACGTTCAGCCGCCGGAGGTCGTCGGCCCAGGTGAGCACCGTCTGGAAGTCCTCGTTGATCTGCGGCGCAACGAGCTCGACCTTCCCGATGATCACCTCGCCCGTGCCTCCGTCGAGCGTGATCACGTCGCGCTCGGACAGCTCACGCTCTCCGATCCGAGCCGTCTTGGCCGGAAGGTCGATCGAGAGACCGTCGCAGCCGGCGACGCACGGCTTCCCCATCCCGCGCGCGACGACGGCCGCATGCGAGGTCATCCCCCCGTGCGCAGTCAGGATGCCGGCCGCCTCGATCAGGCCGTGGATGTCGTCGGGCGTCGTCTCCCAGCGGACGAGGATCACGCTCTCGCCGGCCTTGCCCTTCTCCTCGGCCGTGTCGGCGTCGAAGACGATCTTCCCGGAGGCGGCGCCCGGCGATGCGTTCAGGCCCTTGGCGGCGACCTCGTAGGAGGCCTTCGGGTCGATCATCGGGTGCAGAAGCTGGTCGAGCTGGCCCGGATCGATACGCGCGACAGCCTCCTCGCGCGAGATGAGCCCCTCCTCGACCATGTCCACACAGGCCTTCAGCGCCGCGGCCGCGGTTCGCTTGGCGCTCCGGGTCTGGAGCAGGTAAAGCCGACCCTCCTCGACGGTGAACTCGATGTCCTGCATGTCGCGGTAGTGCTCTTCGAGCCGCTCCATCGTCTCGAGCAGCTCGTCGAACGCGTCCGGAAGCTTGTCCTTCATCCGCTCGAGCGGCTCGGGCGTGCGGATTCCGGCGACGACGTCCTCTCCCTGGGCATTGGAGAGGAACTCCCCGTAGTGACCCTGCTCGCCCGTGGAGGGATCACGCGTGAACGCGACGCCGGTGCCCGAGTCGTCGCCCTTGTTCCCAAAGACCATCTGCACGAGGTTGACGGCGGTTCCGAGGTCGTCCGGAATGCTGTTCGCGCGGCGGTACACCTGCGCCCGCGGCGTGTTCCAGGAGTCGAACACCGCCTGCACGGCCCGAGCGAGCTGCGCGCGCGGATCCTGCGGGAAGCCGCCGCCCGTCTCCTCTTCGTAGATGCCCTTGTAGGTTTCGACGAGCTCGGCGAGATCGTCGGCCTCGAGCTCGACGTCGTGCTTGACGCCCCGCTTGTCCTTCAACTCCGCGAGCGTGCGCTCGAAGCGGTGGCCGTTGATGCCGTCGACGACCTCCCCATACATCTGGATCAGGCGGCGGTAGGAGTCGTAGGCGAAGCGGCGGTTGTCGGTCGCGCGCGCGAGCCCCTCCACTGCTTCGTCGTTGAGGCCGAGGTTGAGGATCGTGTCCATCATCCCGGGCATCGAGACGGCCGCCCCCGAGCGGACGGAGAGGAGCAGCGGATCCTGCGGGTCGCCGAACCCCTTCTCAGCCTTGTGCTCCAGTGTACGAACGTGTTCTTGGATCTCGTCCTCGAGCCCGTCCGGCAGCCGGCCGCCGCCGAGCATGTACTCGCGGCAGGCCTCGGTCGTGACGGTGAAGCCGCCGGGAACGGGCAGGCCGAGCTGCGTCATCTCCGCGAGCCCGACTCCCTTGCCGCCGAGTAACTCTCTTCCCCCGCCGGAGGGCTCGTCGAAGTCATAGACGTACGTCACGGACGCAATCTTCCCATGAATGGTCGCAATACACTCGGCTCATGTCGCAGGCGCGGGCATGGGAGGAGATCGCGGAGGAATGGCGCGCACTCGTCCTTCGTGGCGGGGACGATCGCTTCCACGCCGCGAACAGCGGCGCCTTCTTCGAGCTCTTGCCGGCGCCTCTCGGTCGCGTGCTCGATCTCGGCTGCGGCGAGGGCCGGATCGCCCGCGAGCTGAAGGCGCGCGGCTACGACGTGACGGGGATCGATGTCTCCCCGACGCTGGTCGAATTCGCCCGCGAGGCCGATCCGGACGGCGACTACCTCGTTGCCGACGCCGCAGCACTTCCCTTCGAGGACGGCGCGTTCGAGCTCGTGGTCGCGTTCATGTCGCTGCAGGACATGGACGACCCGGAGGCGGCGATTCGCGAGGCGGCGCGCATGCTCGCCTCAGGCGGGCGGCTCTGCCTGGCGATCCTGCATCCGCTGCGCAGCGCGGGAACGGTCGACCAGGAAGCCGGCACGTTTGCGATCACGGGCTCGTACTTCGACACCGTCCACCACATCCGCCCGGGAATCCAGGTCCCGAGCGTCCACCGTCCGCTCGAGACGTACCTCCGCGCGCTCGAGAACGCCGGTCTGCTGGTCGCCGCGCTCCGCGAGCTTTCGAGCCAGTACGCGCTGCTCGAGGGCCGGATCCCCGCCGCCTTGCATCTGTGTGCGGTCAAGCCGTGACCCTCAACCCGGATTGGGAGCAAGAGGCGGAGAACTGGATCACCTGGGCGCGTTCGCCCGATCACGACGCCTATTTGGATTACTCGCCTTCCTTCTTCGAGCTCGTACCGCCGCCCGGACGTGCGACGCTCGAGATCGGCTGCGGCGAGGGACGTGTCGCACGCGACCTCGCCGCCCGGGGACATCGCGTCACCGGCATCGACGCCTCCCCCACGCTGCTCGATGCGGCGCGCGCGGCCGATCCCAATGGCGAGTACGTGCTCGCAGACGCCGCCTCGCTCCCGTTCCCGGACGAGAGCTTCGACCTCGCGGTCGCGTACAACTCGCTCCAGGTCGTCGACGACATGTCGGCCGCGGTGCGCGAGGCCGGGCGCGTCTTGCGACCGGGCGGCCACTTCTGCATCTGCATCGTCCATCCATTCATCGATCCGGGGCGCTTCACAGCGAGCGAAGCCGACGCGCCGTTTGTGCTGCGCCAGCCGTACTTCGGCAGCCACAGGGTCGACGAGACGATCGAGCGGGCCGGCGTTCGGATGAGGTTCTACGGATGGACGCACACGCTCGAGGAGTACTCGCGTGCGTTCGAGGCCGCCGGCTTCCTCATCGACGCGCTGCGGGAGCCGCGCCTGCCCGACGAGGCCGTCGCGGCCGACCCCGCCGATGCGCGCTGGCAGCGGCTGCCGCTGTTCCTTTTTGTCCGGGCGATCAGCTCGACGGCTGCTTCGACGCGCCCGCGGCGGTCTTGATGTGCTTGCGCATCTTGCGGTCGCGGTTCGACCGATAGATCGCTGTCGGCCGGCGGACGATCCACATCAGCAGGTTGAAGGCCCAGGCGAACGGCCTCGTCAGCAAGTAGATCACCCGGCGAGCATGAACCTCTTGGGCCGAGCGCTCAGCCTGAGCTGCGCCGGCGCAGGTCGCTGAGCCAGGCGGCGACGCGCAGGCCGAGCCAGATCGGCGTCAGGAGGACGTAAAAGAGGAACATCCCGATGCCGAGCCCGATCCACCAGATCGCCCAGCGCCAGAGCGGAACGGGTTCCTTGGGTGCGCTCAGACCGCCGTTGCCTCCGCACGCCGTTGCTCGACGAGCCGGATGATGCGGTGAGCCGTCTCCTCGATCGCGAGGTCGGAGACCTCGATCACGGGGCAGCCGAGCCGCCGCTGGACCGCGGCCGCCTGCTCCAGCTCCTCGTAGATCTCCCCCAGGTCTGCATAGCGCCGTTTCCTGCTGCCCATGTTGCGCAGCCGCTCCCGCCGGATCTCCCGCAGCCGCTCGGCCTGGAGCGTCAGCCCGACGATCTTCCCCCGGTCGATCGAGAACAGTTCCTCGGGCGGCTCGATCCCCTTCACGACCGGGACGTTCGCCGTCTTGTAGCCCAGGTAGCCGAGGTAGATCGAGAGCGGCGTCTTCGACGTCCGCGAGACGCCGACGAGGACGATGTCCGCCTCCTCCAGCCCGCGCCCCATCCCGTCGTCGTACTTGACCGCGAACTCGATCGCCTCCATGCGCTTGAAATAGGCCGAGTCGAGGGGAGGCCGGGCCCCGGGCTTCATGGTCGCGGCCATTCCCGAGACCCTCGCCACCGAGTCGATCGGGTGGCCGAGCAGGTCGCAGTAGTGGACTCGGGCGCGCCGGCAGAGCATCCGCATCGCCTCGCGGAGCCCCGGCTCGACGATCGTGTACACGACGACCGCGGGCCGTCCGCGCGCGCGGTTGACGGTGAGCTGAAGGTCGTCCACCGTCTCCACGCGGGGATGGCGCACCTCTTCGAAGGGCTGATCGGGGAACTGCGCTTCGAGGGCGAGCACGAGGCGGGCGGCCGTCTCGCCGGTCGAGTCGGAGACGACGTGCAGCTCGACGGGGGTCTTCATCTGGCGAGAGGTTAGCCCGTCCTGCCCGATAACCTCACTCCGTGGCCGAGGTGACGATGGACAAGATCGTGTCACTCTGCCGCCGCCGCGGCTTCGTCTTCCCCTCCTCTGAGATCTACGGCGGCCTCGGCTCGGCCTACGACTACGGCCATTACGGCGTCCTGATGAAGAACAACGTCAAGGCGCGCTGGCTCGAATCCATGATCCAGGAGCGCGACGACATCGTGGCGCTCGACTCCGCGATCATCCTCAATCCGCGCGTCTGGGAGGCCTCCGGCCACACTCAGTTGATGCACGATCCGCTGGTCGATTGCCGCGCCTGCAAGCTCCGCTTCCGCGCCGATGCGCTCGACCAAGCCCAATGCGGCCTCAAGCCGAGCAAGCATCCCGGCGAGTTCAAGGACTGCGACCTCACTGAGCCACGCGAGTTCAACGTCATGCTGGCGACGAGCTTCGGCGTCCTCGAGGAGTCGGCCGCGAAGGTGTACCTCCGTCCCGAGACCGCCCAGGGCATCTTCCTCAACTTCAAGAACGTGCTCCAGATCGCGCGCCGGAAGCCTCCGTTCGGCATCGCCCAGATCGGCAAGTCGTTCCGGAACGAGATCACGCCGGGCAATTTCCTCTTCCGCACGCGCGAATTCGAGCAGATGGAGATGGAGTTCTTCGTCCCGCCTGACGAGGCGGACGAGTGGTACCGCTACTGGGTGGAGGAGCGACTCGGCTGGTACACGCGATACGGGATTCGGGAGTCGAAGCTACGCGTGCGCCCGCACGAGCCCGATGAGCTTTCGCACTACTCGCAGGCGACGAGCGACGTCGAGTACCTCTTCCCGATCGGCTGGCTGGAGCTCGAGGGAGTTGCGAACCGCGGCGACTACGACCTGCGGCAGCATTCCGAGCATTCGGGGACGAAGCTCGAGTACGTGGGCGAGGGCGGCGAGCGGTACGTCCCCCACGTGATCGAGCCGGCCGGGGGGCCGGACCGGTCAATGCTGGCCTTTTTGGTGGACGCCTACGACGAGGAGGTCGTCGCCGAACGGGAGCGGACGGTGCTTCGGCTCCATCCCGCGGTCGCGCCGGTCAAGGCGGCCGTGCTCCCGCTGATTGCCAAGGACGAGGGGATGGTCCGGCACGCGAGGGCCCTGTACGAAGAGCTGCGGACCCGGCACATGGTCGAGTACGACGAGGGCGGCGCGATCGGGCGGCGCTACCGGCGGCAGGACGAGATCGGCACGCCGTTCGCCTTCACCGTGGACGAGCAGACGGTCGGGGACGAGACCGTGACGGTGCGCGACCGCGACTCGCTCGCCCAGGAGCGGCTGCCGATCGGCGGCGTGCAGGACTGGCTCGAAGAGGCGCTCGAGCGGCCTTGGAAGACGCCCAAGGGCGACTAGGCGGTTCGGAGAGTCCGAAGCTGAAAGCCGCCGTGGAACTCGTGCGTCCCGATCACGACGCCCAGTGCCTCGCGCGCGCTGCGGTCGGTGAGTCCGGCCTCGGCCGCCTCAGCCAGCGGCAGCTGTAGCAGCGCCTCGATCCCGCGTAAGCCTTCGGGCGAGAGCGCGACCGCTCCGTCGAAGCACGCGTCGCATACTGCCCCTCCCGCCTTGGGCGAATAGCCGGCGAGCCCTTCGGTCGCTCCGCACTCGGCGCAGCTCGTCAGGTGAGGGAGGTAGCCGGAGAGCCAGAGCAGCTTGAGCTGGAACGAGAGCGCCAGCGGGTCGAGCGCCGGCCGCGTCGTCTGTTCACCCTCCATCTCGTCCAGAAGCTCGAGGAACCGCGTCAGCGCACGAAAGGCGCGCGGATTGCTCTCCTGTTCTGTGTAGAGGCGGAGCATCGCTTCGGCGCCGACAAGGGCGATCCCGAGCCTGTACGGATCCTCGCGCGCCGCGTGGTGCGACTGGATCAGCTCGGCGCCGGTGACCGTCTGCAGCTCCCCGCGCCCCTCGTGGAGCAGGAGCTCGACGTGGCTCAGCGGCTCCAGCCGCCCGCCGAAGCGCGACTTCGTCTTCCTGACACCCTTCGCCACCGCACCGACGCGGCCGTGGGCGAGGGTGTAGAGGTGCAGTACGCGGTCGGCCTCGCCGAAACGGAAGGAGCGCAGCACGACGGCTTCGGTCTTGTAGTTCCGCCCGGCCATGAGCCAAGTGTATTTCGCGGTCAGGCCGTCACTAGAACCGCTGGCAGGCGGGGCAGTACCACGTTCCGCGCCCACCCACGCGAATCTTTTCGATCGGCGCTCCGCAGCGCCGGCAGGGCTCGCCCTCTCGGCCGTAGACCTTGAACTCCTCCTGCATCGAGCCGGTCGCGCCGTCGGGCGTACGGTAGTCGCGCAGCGTCGCGCCCTGGCGGGCGATCCCCGTCTCGAGTGCGCGGCGGACTCCGCGGTGGAGCGCGCGGAGCTCGGGCGCCTCCAGCGTTCCGGCCGGCCGCAGCGGATGGATGCGCGCCCGCCAGAGCGCCTCGTCCGCGTAGATGTTCCCCAGCCCGGCCACGGTGCGCTGGTCGAGGATGGCCGCCTTGACGGGGGCACGCCGGTCGCGCAGACGCTCTCGGAGGAAGCGGGTCGTGAAGGCGGGTCCGAGCGGCTCCGGGCCGTTCTTGACCGAGAGATACGGCTCGAGCTCACCCGGCTCGAGCAGCAGCCAGGTTCCGAACCTGCGCACGTCGCGATAGGCGACGTCCGACGCATTGTCTAGTCTGGCAACAGCACGTCGATGAGGGTCGTCCTGGAGGGCTCCACCGGCCGCAAAGGAGAGGCTTCCCGTCATACGGAGGTGAATGAGCAGAGAACGAGAGCTTCGAAACCGAAAAACCAGATACTTGCCGCGGCGCTCGACGGCGGCGATCTCCTCGCCCTGGAGCTCGGCGGCCACGACCTCCGGATCCTCCGGGCGCGTGAGACGCGCGTCGAGGATCGAGACCCGCTCCAGGCGGCGGCCTTCGAGCCGGGGCGCCAGCCGGGCACGGATCGTCTCGACCTCGGGTAGCTCGGGCACGTCGGCTGCCGGATCGCGCCGGCCTAGCGCTCGATTATCGACTGGCCCGGGATGCCGCGCTTCGGCGCCTTCCCGCCGAGCCAGGCGTTCACGGTGGCTCCCACGTCGGCGAACTCGCCTTCGTGGATTTTCCCGGCCGCGTTCTTGCCCTCGACGTAGGCGAGGAGCAGTGCGTGTTCGCGCGTGTGGTCGGTGCCGGGTGTCGTGGGGTCGCAGCCGTGATCGGACGTTAGGACGAGCAGGTCGTCGGGGCGAAGCGCCTCGAGCAGGTCCGGGAGCCGCCGGTCGAAATCCTGCAGGCAGCGGTGGAAGTTGATCGGGTCGTTGCGGTGTCCCCAGAGCATGTCGGTCTCGATCAGGTTCGCGAAGACGAAGCCCTCGTCGAGTTCCCCGAGCAGGCGTTCGATCTGCGCGATTCCCTCCAGGTTGGACTTGGTGGGATGGGATTCGTCGATGTCGCAGCCGGCGAAGACCTCGCCCACCTTGCCGATCGCGTGGACGCTGCCTCCGGCGTCGCGGATCAGGCTGAGGTAGTTGGGTCGCCGCGGCTCGAGCGCGTAGTCATGGCGCCCGTCGGTGCGCTCGTAATCACCCGGCTCGCCCGTAAAGGGACGCGCGATGACCCGTCCGACGGCGTTCTGTCCGGTGAGGATCTCGCGGGCGATCCCGCAGGCGTGGTAGAGCTCCTCCGGAGGGATCGTCTCCTCGTGCGCCGCGAGCTGGAAGACGGAGTCCGCCGAGGTGTAGACGATCCACTTTCCCGTTTGCTGGTGCTGCTCGCCGAGCTGTTGGATGATCTCGGTCCCCGGCGCGGGCCTGTTGCCGAGAACGCCGCGGCCGGTGCGATGCATGAACGGATCGATCACGTCGTGCGGAAAGCCGTGCGGATAGGTCGGAAACGGCTGCGCAGTCACGATTCCCATCAGCTCCCAATGGCCCGTCGTCGTGTCCTTTCCCTTCGAGCGTTCGACCAGGCGGCCGGCCGCCGCCGGTGCCCCCGGCTGGGGAGGACAGCCCTCGAGCGGCTCGACGTTTCCGAGCCCTAGGGCTTCGAGGTTCGGCAGGTCGAGCCCACCCACCGCGCGGGCCACGTTCCCGAGCGTGTCAGCGCCCTCGTCCCCGTACCTGTCGGCATCCGGCAGCGCCCCCGCGCCGACCGCGTCCAGCACGATGACGCAAGCGCGCGCCATAGGGCTATTCTATGGGGGTCATGGGCACCGTCCTGGGCCTGCTGGGCATCCTTCTCTTCATCGTCTTGACGATCAGCCTGGCGGGTGCCGTCACGTGGTCGGTGGTCAAGCTGAGCCCGGCGAAGAAGCCGCCCGTCAAGAGCGAGCCTTCGCGCTCGTAGTTGGGGTTCCGCTTCCGGCCGTGACGATCGATCCAGCCGTCGCAGCGGCTCTGCTCGCCTTTGGGCTTGCGGGCGCGTGCACGCTTCCCGCCGCGCACAGGGCTCTCCGGCGCTGGCGCAACGTGCAGCGGATGTGCCTTTCCTGCGGCCGCAAGCTCGTGAGAGGCGTGCGCCAGTGCGACTGCGGTCTGTAGTAGGCCGCGACCCCCTCCCGCTGGTCACACGCCCGCGGCGCAGGACCCTCGTCATCTATGCGACGGCCGCCGCGATCTACATCACGATCAGCGTGTTCGTCACGGACTTCGTGCTCTCCGTGGCGATCGCCATCGTCTATCTCTTGTTCGCGGCCTGGCTTGTCCCGGCGGCGATTGGCCGTCTTCGTCTGCGATGAGCTGGGCAGCCCACGACCTCGAGCCGTACGCCATTCAACGGCACGTTGGAATCAAGCTCGCCTTCGTTCCGCTGCTGCTCGGCTCGTATGCGCCGGACCTGATGACGAAGTGGTTCGTCTACGGCGTCCACATCTTTGGTCACGAGTTCAAGGCGAGTGACCCCGTCCAGTTCCACCGGGGCTGGCCGGGAATGGGTTTCACCCACTCTCTTCTCTGGGGCGTCCTGATCGGGTTGATCTTCTGGAAGGGCTTCGGCAGCAAGCTCTGGGGGATCAGTTTCCTCATCGGCCAGTGGGCCCACGCACTCACGGACACCGGCGACACGGTCGGCACGATGCTTCTCTTCCCCTGGACACACCATTTCTCGCTCGGGGCCTGGGCGTACGCGGGCCAGACCGGCCGGCTCACCGACGCTGCGGCCTACTTCAGCGGCCTCGGCTCGATGTGGGATCTCGTCTTCCTGGTGTACGGGCTCTACAGCTGGCGCGTCCTGACCGAAAGATATTTCGACAAATTCATCTTTGCGACCGATCACCGCTTCTGGGGATTTCTCCATCGCTTCATCGGGAGGAACGGCCTGCTCGCGCTCTACCGGGCCGCCTTCTTCTACGGCTCCTGCCGCTGGGTCTCCTGGACGATCTGGGCGCACGTCGTCCACCACTATCCGTACGACCTCAGCTGGGGCGGGCCGCACTGGGTCCCCGCTGCACACCCCTGACCGGCGCTTAGACCGGGGAGAGCGGAAGGACGTCCTCGAGCGGCCAGTAGTCGAGCCCGTGCGCGTCGGCGACGGCCTCGTACGTGACCCTTCCGTGAAGGACATTGACGCCGCGGGCGAGCGCCGGATCGCGTGCGACCGCCTCGGCCAGCCCGTGATCCGCGATCGCTTCGACGTACGGGAGCGTCGCGTTCGTGAGGGCCTTCGTCGCCGTGATCGGAACTGCGCCCGGCATGTTGGCCACGCAGTAGTGGATCACGCCGTCGACCTCGTACACAGGATCGCTGTGGGTCGTCGGTCGTGAGGTCTCCGCGAGGCCGCCCTGGTCAATTGCCACGTCGACGAGGACCGAGCCGTCCTTCATCCCGCGGATGGTCTCTCGGGTCAGCAGCTTGGGCGCGAGCGCCCCATGGATCAGAACGGCGCCGATCACGAGGTCGGCGGCTGCGACCGACTCCTCGATCTGGAGGCTCGAGGACTGGAGCAGCACGACCCTGCCCGAGAGGATCTGCTCGAGCTCCCGCATCCGGTCCACCGAGCGCTCGAGAATGATGACGTTCGCGCCCAGGCCGAGGGCGATCAGCGCAGCGTTGTAGCCGACCATTCCGCCGCCGATCACGACCACGTCGCCCGGGGCGACACCCGGCACGCCCGCCAGCAGCAGGCCGCGGCCGCCGTGCGGTTTCTCGAGGAAGGTGGCGCCTGCCTGCGGCGACAGGCGTCCCGCGATCTCGCTCATGGGCGCAAGCAG
>WNGF01005797.1_pt1 | contig 15564 bp, 17 predicted proteins | sample 5400641 | NCBI WGS metagenome assembly WNGF01 (sample SAMN13153371, study PRJNA577476) | soil metagenome | isolation source: 80 cm soil or saprolite under grassland replicate 2 | place: USA:California | collected 2016-06-15
GCAGATCGTGCTGCTCATCTGCCGGTTCACACCGACATGTCCGCAGGTGATCCGCATTCTTTCCCTGGGCATGGACAAAGAGTTATCGCTGCTCACCCGGATCAAACTGCGCATCCATTACCTCATGTGCTCGTTTTGCAAGCGCTATGCGAAACAGCTCAAATACATGCGCGAAGTCGCGCGCGAGTTTCCCGAAAAAATCGGCGAAGTCTCGGACGCAACGCTCTCAGCGGAAGCAAAGCAGCGTCTTAAAGAAGCACTGCGACAGTAAATTAAACTAGTTCTAAATCTCCGCGATGCGGCGATGCGCGCGTTGATTGATGAGGAGCAGCGCCGTTTGGCCAACAAAGCAGACGAACAAGACCAAGAGAAGTGCGGTCGCAATGATTCGCGACGCGACTGGTCCCAGGCTCAGAACAAAAACCGCAATCGCAATCTGTGCCAGCCACACCCAACTATTTCGCGGACTAATGTGACGCTCCGAAGTTGCCGCGACTCCCATTATTACGAGCATGGTGCCTGCCCCAGCGAAGCAGATTAGCCATTGTTCAGTCGCGCTGAAAGATCCGCCCGGCGGCAACGCAATACCGTGGCGCGCACCAACCCCGAGAATGCCGATGCCGAGGAACAGCAAAAAATGAAGCGCGATCCAGATACGCAGTTGGACCACGTGCTTGTTTGTCCGCATGTGCCGAGTTTCCCAACCGGTGGCGCCATCTGAGTAGCACGACCAAAGAGCAAATCCTAAGGCCAGACTCACCACCGCGGCGGACGCGGCTAAGAAACTCCAACCCATCTGACTTTCGATTCCACGCATCACCGAAGCGACAAATTCGCCTAACAGGATGATGGTCAGCAGCCCGAACCTTTCCGGGAAATGCGCGGCCCCCGGTGGCAGCACGATGGTACCGCGCGACGGCGGCCACGAGTTCGCGATATCCATTGAGAAAGCGAGGCACCAAGCGACGTATCGGTGCGGTGCAGGCAGCAATGCGGAAGCGGTCCAAACAACCGCGGCTGCGACAAGCCATCCGATACGACGAATAACAACAGACCGAGTGCCTGGCAATCCAACGACTCGCGCGTATTGCAAGGCGAGAACTGCGCGAACTCCGCCGTAGGCCGCGCCAAATCCCGCCGCGTCCCGGCTGCTAAGCGGCCCGGTCGCGTTCGCCGCCATTACCGCGACGAAAAATACTTGCGCAACAATGAGAACGCGCTGGAGCACGTCATCGACAGCAAACTGCGTGGAGAAGTTTGTGAAGCCGAGCCAGGCGAGAAAAATCAGCGCGAGCAAAAAGGCGTAATGCAGCACGCCATGAAGCGAATAATCGGCTTCGAGCGGCGTGCTCAATTGCGCGATTGCGGCCGCGAAGACCAGGTCATAGAACAGCTCAGTCCAGCCGGGACGTCGAACGTGCCGTTCGTCTGCGGGCCAGAGCTTAGGCGCGCTGAAAAATCGCGATTGGATTAGCGTGCTGATTGGGATTGGTTCGTCGCTATTTCGCCCGAAATTGTCCAATCGCAGCGCCAGCGCTGGCGGCTCCGACCTTGGCGATGTCTTCATCTTCCTGCGGCGTGTTACCGCTTACGCCGATCGCGCCGATCACTTTGCCTTCAAATTCTATGGGAATACCGCCTTGCAACGGCGTCGCGCCTGGCAAAGCCAGCGCGGCTACGCGACCATCACGAACTTGATCTTCAAACACCTTGCTTGGGCGGCGGAAAATCGCGGCCGTCCGAGCTTTGCCAATCCCGACCTCCACACTCGCAACCTGTGTATCGTCAAGCCGCTCGAGTAGTAATAGATGACCGCCGTCGTCAACGACAACAATGACCACGGTGGAGCCGCGTTTTTTCGCTTCGGCTTCCGCTGCCGCGGCGATCTTCTTTGCAACTTCAAGCGTCAGCACTTTTTTCACCGGCAATTGCGCGTTCGCTGGGTAGCCGAAAATCATCGGTAGAGCGAGCGCAAGGAAAACGATTCGTTTCATTTGATCCCTTAGTCGTCGAACGGTTGCGCTCCTTACAAAGGTCCTTGTGTCGTGGGGTTGAGGCCAAAAGCGCGTGGTCGAAAAAGAGGACGCAAGGTCTCTCGTCGGTACAGCCTTGCCACCGCGCGTAGTGGCCGGCCCACAACAGACCGTGGGCCTCTGGCTCGATAAATTCAGTGCACGTAATTGGGTTTCCAGTTTAGCTACTGCAGCTAAGGGGCTTACGTGGGATTCTCGGGCGGCCTCCGTACCCTGGCATCAAGTGTGCTTATTAAGCCAGACAGAAATGATGGAAGGTACGGTAGAGACTTCGAAATCCGATCTAGTCAGCTGGGTCGATGAGCACGGGGATTTTCTTTATAACTATGCTTTAGGGCAGCTTCGCGACGCAGTTGATGCCGAGGATGTCGTACAGGAGACTTTTCTCGCAGCGTTCAAAGCGCAGAACGGCTTCGCGGGTCGATCGTCCGAGCGCACCTGGCTGGTGAGCATTCTCCGGCGCAAAGTCTGCGATCATTTCCGCAGAAGATATCGCGACCGATGCTTTCCTTCCGAATCGCGACCGACAACAAAAAAGCAAGGGCCTTGCGTTGAAGAATCGCTTCTCTGGGTCCACGAAACGGCAGCTGAGTGTCTGCTGCCTGATCGGCGAATGGAACTCAATGAGTTTCGTTCGGCGCTGGAGTCGGCACTTGGTTTGTTGCCATCGCGGATTGCGCAAGCGTTTACGATGTATGAAGTGGAAGAGTGTTCTAGCAGCGAAGTCTGCCAGCGCATGGAAATTTCCGAAGCCAATTTGTGGGTCATGCTGCATCGCGCACGCAAACAATTGCGCCGCCTCCTTCCGGGCTGGTGCCGAGGATGAATGCCTGGAAGAGCACCGGATAGTTATGTTAAGAATTTCGCAAAAAGAGAATGCACATGGTTGCGCGGCGTTGCGCCTGGAAGGTGAGTTGGCCGGACCCTGGGTTACGGAGGTCGGGCGTGTCTGTAGCGGCATCGCGAAGAGTGAACAACCACTATCCATCGATATGAAGGAAGTGACCTTTGTTGATCGCGAGGGTGTTCGCTTGCTCGCGAACTTGCTGGCTCAAACGGTGGAGTTGAAGCGCTGCTCGCCGTTTTTACGCGAACAGCTCCGGCTGTCTCGCGGTTGAATCTTTCTGTAGACTCGCTTCGCTGCCGCGTCACTGCCCTCGGTGAGGACGAACGATCCCAAGTTTTTGCATCCGGAATCGGAGCGTATTCGGATGAAGGCTCAAAATCCTGGCCGCACCCCGGGCGCCTTCGATAACCCATCCTGTTTGCTCGAGGATGGATTGAATGTGGCGACGCTCCAAATCGCTCAGCGACGCCGATTCAGTTGAGCTCGCAGAACTGGTCGGCTCTTTTGATGGCGCCGCTGCCAAGGGTACGAGCAGTTTTTCTTGATCAAGGGTCAGCGTTGGACCTGGCGAGAGAATCACGGCACGCTCGATCACGTTCTGCAATTCACGAATGTTGCCCGGCCAAGCATAGCTGGTGAGACGCCGCATGGCCTCTTCAGAAATCCGGTTCACTTCTTTGCCCAGTTTGCGCGCAAATTTTTCCATAAAGAAAATCGCGAGAAGCGAAATGTCACCTCCGCGCTGGCGCAGCGGCGGTACTGTTATCGGGAAAACGTTGAGCCGGTAAAAGAGATCAGCGCGAAATTTTCCTTCCCGGACGCGCTCTTCGAGATCGCGATTGGTCGCTGCGATGATCCGGACGTCGACCCTGATCGTTACGCTGCTTCCGATAGGCTCGAATTCCTGTTCTTGTAAAACGCGCAGGAGTTTCACTTGAGTGTCGGCGGGCAATTCGCTCACTTCGTCGAGAAAAAGTGTACCTCCGTCGGCAAGCTTGAAGCGACCATCGCGGTTTGCTAGTGCGCCGGTAAACGCGCCTTTCACGTGCCCGAAAAGTTCGCTTTCGACCAACCCGGCCGAGATTGCACCGCAATTCACCTTGACCAACGCTCGGTCTTTGCGCGCGCTCCGATTATGGATGGCGCGCGCGATGATTTCTTTCCCCGTGCCGGTCTCTCCCAGAAGCAGGACGGTCGAATCTGTGTGAGCAACTTGCTCGGCCTGCTTCAGCGTGGCGACGAGCGTCGGGCAGTTCCCTACGATCTCTTCGAAATTGTGCTCCGAACGGATTTCCTCCTGTAGATAGACGTTCTCCGCTGCCAACTGGTCGCGCAGCCGCCGGACTTCTTCGTGTGCGAGGCAGTCGTCCAACGCCACGGCCACCGCTTCTGCCACCTGTTCGAGTAGCGACTGGCTCGCGTTTCGGTACACGCCGGTGGCGGAAGACATGAAAAAAAGCGCACCGCGGCTCCGACTACCAGTTACGAGTGCCAGTGCGCATAACGATTGCATGTTTTGCTCTTGCATCACCTTAAAGGTCACAGGAAAACGCTCGCGCAGTTCGTCCCGCGTCGCCACGACAACCCAGTCGCGATTTTGCAGGACCCAATCGCAAGCGGTGCCACGAGCCGGAAGGATGGTGGTCTGTGTCGGTTGAGCCTGTCCGGGGCGCGGGCTCAAAATGTGGCCCTTTAACTGGTCGCCCTCGATGGGCAGCTCAATCCCAAAGCGCTCAGCCGGCAGGACGGTCTGAAGGCAGCTGGCCAGCGCTCCGAAAAGTTCGTCGCGGTCGAGATGCCGGCCAATTGCTCGGTTGATGTTGAGCAAGGCTTCGCGTTCTTCCACCAGCCGCTGAAGCGCTTGGTAATCCCCAGCAGTCGCAACCCCGAGGCCAACCGGCTTGGGGATTTCTTCAATGCCCTGTTTCACATCCCCAGTGACGGCGACGCCAGCTTTACCGCGGGATGCGTTGCGAAAAGAGTTTGCGGGCATACCGGGCGAGGTCGCGAATCCTACCAGATGGTCGCCCATGTGTGAAGCGTTAAAAAGGGCGCACGTTCGGTCATCTGTCGGACCACAACTTTCCGCTGTAAGGATTCAGTAGCGCCTGCGACGAATGTGGGAAGCAATTTCTTATGGCTACCAACTCTAAAATCAAAACCATTTTTACCTGGGCTCTGCGCATTGTCGCGGCGGTGATTCTCCTGCAAACACTGTTTTTCAAATTCACGGGCGCGCCTGAATCCGTTTATATCTTTAGTAAAGTCGGACTCGAGCCGTGGGGTCGCATCGGCTCTGGCGTTGCAGAATTGATCGCCGCGATTTTGATCCTGATTCCACCAACGACATGGTTGGGCGCCGGTCTGGCCCTTGCGGTAATGGTCGGCGCGATCTTTAGCCATCTCACCCTGCTCGGCATCGTGGTGATGGACGATGGCGGATTGCTCTTTGGTCTGGCGCTCGCGGTAGCCGCGTGCAGCGTGGTCTTGCTCTTTTTGCAACGCCGCCGCCTTCCACTCATCGGAGCGTACCTGTGAAACGATCGGCGTTGCACGAGGCTATCGCCGAAATTCTGCACCAGGGCGAATCGCTTCTGGATTCGCTGAGCGACGAAGTTTACACCCGCAAACTTCCGGCAGTCTTCGGTTCCACCGTAGGCGGGCATTACCGGCATTGCCTGGACCATTTTCAAAGCCTGCTCGGAGGATTGGATGCCGGTGAGATCAATTATGATCATCGGGAGCGAAATCCGCGGATCGAAAACGATCGCAAGTTCGCGCTCGCTGAAACGCATCGAATCCTGCGCGCTTTTGAATCCATCCCAACGCCATTTCTCGATTGTCCAATCAAGGTCCGGAGTAAGGTGAACTACGAAGTCGACGCAGCGCCGTTGATCGGATCGACCGTTGGCCGCGAATTCATGTACGCGGTCGCGCACGCCATTCATCATTATGCGTTGATCTCGGTGATGTGCGGCATCCTTGACGTCCCATTACCAGCTGGATTCGGAGTCGCACCATCAACTTTGAAATACCACGCCGAGCAACCAAAAGCGGCGTGATCGAACCCATGATTGCGCCAGCTGTTTTTGCTTCGACCGCAATCATTTTGCTAAGCTTCGTTTCAGAAGACGCGGCAACAATTTCGTCGGCACTGTCGATTTTTGGCGGACCGGTTAGCTGGCCGCTGGGATTTGCGGCTTGTTTTATTGGAATCTGGCTGGGCGACTTGGGTCTTTACGCGCTCGCTCGTTGCCTGGGGAGACCCATTCTGCAACGTCAATGGGTTGCCCGATTTGCCGACGCCACTGCCATCGAGCGCTGTCAGGAAAAATTCAATCAGCGCGGATCACTGACCTTGCTCGTTAGTCGGTTCGTTCCCGGTACGCGGTTGCCGACTTACCTCGCAGCTGGTCTTCTTTCGATGCCGCCAGTTCGCTTTGCCCTCATCACAGCTTTGGCTGCGCTTCTGTGGATCGGAGGGATTTTCGCTATCACAAAGTTGCTTGGTTCGCAGACGCTGATTTGGTTCTCGTTTTTCCACGGTAAGATCGCCGCGATTGTTCTCACAACGCTGCTTCTAAGCATAACGCTTTTTGCTTTCCGAAAGCTTGCTCTGGCTACTGTCGCCGGGGTCGTTGACCCCGGTCACGCGACCGTGTCCGCGATTGAGAACAGCCGAGGTCAACGCCCTCGGCTACAACCACCGGCATTCGTTCGTCGCTGGATGCGCTGGGAGTTTTGGCCGTCGTGGCTGTTTTACGTTCCCGTGGGCGCTTATTACCTCTGGCTGGCAGGTCGCTATCGCAGTTTCAGCGTGCCGACTTCGGCAAACCCTGGGATGGCTACCGGCGGATTCATCGGCGAATCGAAGCTGGAAATTCTCAACGAACTTCGCCGCGGCAGTCGTGAATTCGTGGCTGAGGCGTTCTTGTTGGATGGAAAAACAACCTCCGATCGTCTGCTTTGTCTGCACCGGCTGTGTCGCGAACACAAAATCACGCTGCCATTTATTCTCAAACCAGACGTTGGCCAGCGCGGCAATGGCGTGAAGCTGATCCGGTCGATGCGCGCGGCGTTGGAATATCTGGAGGAAGTCAACGCGCCTGTAATTGTCCAACGTTACGCTGTTGGGCCGCATGAAGCCGGGGTCTTTTACTACCGCTTCCCGGGCGAATCAGGTGGACACATCTTCGCGATCACCGAGAAGATCTTTCCTGCGATCGTTGGAGATGGGACGCGCACCATAGAAGAACTGATCCGTGCAGACTCCCGCGCATCACTTATCGCAAGAATTTATCTTCAGCGCTTTGCTAACCGTCGCAACGAGGTCCTGGCTCCGGGTGAGACTTTAAGACTCGTCGAAACTGGTAATCACGCCCAAGGCTGCATTTTTCGCGATGGAATGCATCTTCATACGGATGCATTGGAGCGTGTAATCGATAAGATTTCCCAGAGATTGCCCGGTTTCTTTATCGGTCGATACGACATTCGTTACGAGAACGAGGAAGACTTCAAACAAGGTTGCAACTTCCAGATCGTCGAGCTAAACGGCGCCAGTTCTGAGGCGACCAGCATCTATGACGCACGCAATTCGCTTTTCTCGGCCTATCGGACGTTGTTTCGGCAGTGGAGAATGGTCTTCGCTATTGGCGCGAGGAACAGAGCGAATGGCCATGCACCTTCATCGTTGACGGCGCTCTGGCGGAATTGGCGGCAATATTCGGCCGCTGCGCTATCGTATCCATTAGCCGATTAATGTGCACCGTTTCGTTTCTCCCCAAAACACATGGATTTTATCTCGCGATGAATCGCGATGAGAAACTGAACCGCTCTACCGCTCTCGCGCCAACGATTGTCGATCTTGAAAGTCTCTGCGTAGTGTATCCGAGTGAACCGGCCGGCGGCACGTGGATTTCCACGAATGATGCTGGTGTTTGCCTTGCGTTGATTAATTGGCACCGCGTCGAGAGGGAGCCGAAGCATGATGTCCTTAGCCGTGGAGAAGTCGTTAGGGCGCTTGCCAGCAAATCCAGCACGAACGACATCGCAGATGGCATAGGAAGGATGCCTCTGCGAAAACTGCGTCCCTTTCGGTTGATTACGATTGTGCCATCGGAAAGACTCGTAACTGAATGGCGCTGGAATCTCGAATGGTTGACCAGGCGCGATCACAAATGGCGACCACTGCATTGGTTTTCATCGGGCTTTGACGAACGACGCGCAGAACTTGCGAGGCAGCGCATTTGCGATGCAGCGCACACTAACCGATCAACGACAAGCCTGAACTGGCTGCGGCAGTTGCATCGTTCTCATTCGCCCAAACGCGGGCCGTTCTCGATCTGTATGCATCGCCGGGATGCAAGTACGGTCAGTTACACTGAAGTCGCCGTTTCCGAAAAGCGCGCAACGATGCGTTATAAACCCGGACCGTGCTGCTCCAACGGCGCGATCGCGAGTAGAACGATTTCGCTCGCTCGTCCATTGTAAGGTCGCCTACGCTGGAGCGACAAATCGGAGCATGGCTACGCAAGACTTGACTGGACCCGTTTTCCTCCCGGTCGTGATCGGCACGCCGCGACAGGGTCGATTGACTGAACCGGCCGCGAACTTCGTTTTTGGCGAAGTATCAAAGCGGGGGGATATCGAGACCGAATTGATCGACATCCGGAAAATTCCTCTCCGCATCGATGACGCTGGCGAAGCACTCAAGGATAGTCTCTTCTCGGCCACGGTCGCACGTGCCGACGGCCTTATTCTCGTCGTGCCGGAATACAATCACAGTTTCCCAGGTCTGCTGAAACACGTGCTCGACACAAATCTGAAGGAATACGTTCACAAAGCGGTCGGCGTCTGCGGCGTGTCAGCAGGTCCATTTGGAGGTGCGCGCATGATTCAGAGTTTGCTCCCCGTGCTGCGTGAGCTTGGGTTGGTCACGATTTTCTCGGATGTTTATTTCGGCACGGCAGGGAAACTCTTCGATGCTGCGACCGGCAAGATCAGCGATCCGGCTTACAGCGGCCGCGTGGAGAAATTCCTGGACGAGCTGGTCTGGATGGCGCGTGCTCTTCGGTACGCACGGGAAAATATTCCGGCAGCGTAAATGTGTAGACCCGCGCGTCCGAGGCGCGGCGCAGCATTTAACGAGTTCTGCGGCGGCTCGTGCACCAGGCCAAGTAGAAGATCATCGCGCCTGCGATGGGCAGGCCGATCAGTGATCGATAGTCGTGGCGCGTGACTACATTCACCACATCACCAATAATGTTGAAAAACAGAATCGCCAATGCCAGCTGGATGCCCAAAAGCGTCCTACGCCAAAGGCCGACGGCCGCCAGGGTGCATCCGGTTCCGACGACCGACATGAGCACGATCGACCAGTTCCCGAGTGATTGAAACGCGACGCGCGCGTGCGGATTCAGATTCCATACCGAATCCAGCTTCGTTCCCGGGAAAACGAGCAACACGATTGTAAGAACGCACATTGTCGCTCCAAATGCGAAGAACGCTGCAAACCAGTAATGTCGTTGTGGCTGTTTCAAAAGCGTTGGTCGCCAGGAAATTGCTCGAGTAATGCAGTGTGTTTCAGTTTAACGGATGACCGTATCGAAACGTTGCCGCGCTATTTCTGAATCAGCAACACGCTGTGTCCGTCGGGATCACTCACGAGCGCGCCTTTTGAAAATCCCGCGTTGTCTTTTCGCATCATCACAACGCCGGGTGAAACAAAACCAGCGCGCGCATCGCGCAATTTTTTCGCCAAAAGATCGATATCGTCAGTCATGATCATCGTTTGCCAATGAACGATATCGTTGGCGTGGACGTCTAGCGGACGCGATCGTCCGTCGCGCGGGGTGAGATATTCGAGAAACTCAATGCCTGGCCCGGAATCGGCGCGCATTCCAGTGATGCGAAGGTGCGCGCCAAACACCTGGTTCAAATGTTCCTGCTCCGTCCCAAAATTTTCGCTCTCCCCAGCTTTGCGCAACCCAAGCAGATCGCGATAAAACTTCAAACTCGCCTCTGTGCTGGCGATCCCAATCGCAGTATGATCGATGCCCAGAAAAAGTTTGTCGGTTTTTTCCTGCCAGCGAGGATCGCCCTTGCCCGGCGGAAAATAAATGATCTCCAGATTGTGCCCATCCGGATCGCGAAAATAGAATGCCTTGATCCCGGCCGCCGCTTTGATTGATGGCGGCAACGTCTGCGGGCCCGTCGAAACAAATTGCACTTTCAGTGCGCGGAGTTTTTCAAATGCCTGGTCCATGTCATGCACCACAATCGCGACGTGTTGAAACCAAAGATCGTTGCTTCGTGAATCCGCGGGAATCGGACGCCCGGGCGGAGCGAGATACTGCGTTAGATCAAGATATTCATTGCCAAGCTGCATTCGAACGATCCGCATTCGTGCGCCGAATACGCCTTCCAAGTGTTCAAATTCATCACCAAGGACTTCGACGTCCGCGATTTTCTGAAACGTGAGCGCAGAGTAAAATTCCACCGCGCGATCCATGTCGCTCACCGTCATTCCGACGGATTCAACGACAACCTTTGGCGATTGAGCCGAAACCGAAGCGCTGCAGAGCGCCAGCAGCCCGATTACGAGGATGTTCGCCTGTGACCGAAATTTCATTCAGGCGGTAACCGGTTCGCGCGCTTGTTTCTGCGCCTGTTCCCGCGCGAGCAATTCAGGGAAGCGGCAATTAAAGATGCAGCGGTGCCGATTGTAATGATGATATTTCGCGCAATAGACCACGCCTTTGCCGCGAACATAAAGCGCCGCTGCTAACTGCATCGCCAGCACCGGCGCCGTGAAGTAGATCCAGAGGCCAGTCCAAAGATGTCCGATGAACGCGGAGCCGAATGTGCGTGCCGGATTCATACTCATCCCTGAAAATGGCGCCTCCAGGGTTATGTAGGTGGCGACCAGAGCCCCGGCAAACAGTCCAGTGTACCGTGCAATATGCGGCGTGTTGCTCACGCGGAGCACCACCGACATCAACACAAATGCGATCACGAATTCGGCGATGAATGCAACGATCATGCCGTGCGGACCCGGCAACGTAGCGGCGTAATGCACTGCCGGATGCGAGAGCGCTTCGCGAATGAACGCTGCGACCGCAAGAACGCCGACAATTCCACCGATGAACTGCGCTATGATGTAAAGTACGGCGTCCCAATTTTTGACTTTACCGAGCCGCCAAAAGGTCAGCGTCACAGCGGGATTGAAGTGAGCGCCAGATCGTTTTCCGAGCGGCGAGAAAATCAGCACGATAGCAGTACTGCCCATCGCAATGCCGGTCAGCATCCGGCGAACGAACTCACTTGGAATTATTGTTGGGACCGGGGACTTTGGGTACCAGAGCAGGATCGTAAATAGGCCCGCTGAAATCATGAAGAGGCCGAGCTCAGCGGCTTCACAAAGATATTCGGGCCAATGCTCGCGCAGCGCTCGAATCATGGTGATCTAATCGTGGGCCATCACGGCCGGATTCCTTCGATGTTGAGCTTCATGCGATACAGGCCGCTGCGCGCACAGAGGTAGAGCGTTTTTCCGTCAGCATCCCCCCATGCGAAATTGTGCGGATGTTTCGGCGGAATGATCGTGCCGAGATGCTTTCCCTCTGGGGAGAGAATCCAGAGACCACCCGGACCAGAAACGTAAAGGTTGCCTTCTTTGTCCACTTTCATTCCGTCGAGCGCGTCCTCTGTGCCAGCGCTCGTCATGTCGAAGAAGAGCTTTCCGTTCTTGAGCGAGCCGTCGGTTTGCACCTCGTAGCGCATGACGACCTTCTTTTTCTCGTCCCAGTCCCCCACGTACAAATATTTTTCGTCCGGTGAAAACGCGATTCCGTTTGGGCCGGTAAAATCTTTTGTAACGAGTTTCAGATCTCCGTTCTGTACCGCAAAGACGCCGCTAAACGGCAATTCCTTGCGCGGGTCTTTGAAAAACTTTGGCAACCCGAACGGTGGATCGGTAAAGTACAGCGTACCATCACTGCGGTAGACGAGGTCGTTGGGGCTGTTGAGACGTTTGCCTTCAAATTTGTCCGCCAGCACGGTCAGTTGACCGTCAGGCTCGAGGCGAACCACGCGACGGTTTCCGTGCTGGTTGATAGTCAGGCGCCTTTCTCGATCAAACGTTAGGCCGTTCGAGCCAGGTTGACCATACTCTGCGATGTCAGCGCCTTCGTAACCGCTCTTTTCGCGAAATATCGCGAGCTGTCCATTTCCCTCCGCCGAATATTTATAGATGGTGTTCTTGTTCGGATCGCTGAAAAGCAGGTAGCCGCCGTTACGATCCCAAACGGGTCCTTCTGTAAATTTGAAACCTTCGGCTAGTTTGAAAACTTTCGGGTTCGGCGGAACGATCGCATCGAGCGCTGGATCTTTGCGGATGACTTCGACATTTACTTCGCTCGGCGTGATGGCGACTGGCACAACACCGCCTTTGTAAAACTCCAGCTTTGCATCGCGCATGTAGATGTAATTGGTCGGCGGGTTCGAGAGCGGGCCGTTGATCCCGAAAATGGCGAGCTGGATTTTCTGCCCAGGCTGAACGCTGCGATTGATGATCAAGCGGTTGGGCGCATTCCAACCTTTGACAACCGAACCACCGCTTTGACCAAGAGCGCGCGACATCTCTCCGTCGACCCAAATTTCAGCGTAATCATCGATGGATGTCTCGAAAACAGCGGTTGCTCCTGCAAGATCGACATCGTTTACACGTGGAGGAATGGTAATGTTGATTCGGTACCAATTGAAGCAGAGCCGCCCGGTCGAGCGGCGCCCGTCGAGAGTCGTTGGATCGAGCTTTTCCCATTTCGAATCGTCGAAATCTGCGCCCCCGGCGTGAGGCGTGAAGTCGTAAGTCTTGATCGGTTTGCCCGTCGGTTGCTTGTCAGGGCCAGCGGCTTTGAAATCGACCTGAGTAATTTTCGTGTCGCTATACCGCCATTCACCTTTGAGTTGATCGACACCTTCCTTGGTGGCAAGGTCGATTATCGCGTCTGGCTTTCCGGTCGGAGCGTCGGCATTCGTCTCAGCAAATGCACGGTGCCCCAAGAAAACCAGCACACCAAAGGCAACCACTACAGCGAAGCGCAAGCGCCACATGGAGGCATGAATGGAAGCCTCGCGATGTGCACGATTGAACTCCATTGCCCAGGCGCGAACGAGAGATGCTGGTAAGGACGTGTTGATATTGAAAGTGCTGCGTTCCATGTCAGCCCATTCGTCGCCTTCACATTGAATTCCTTACGCCTTTTGTGAGCGAACAATCGGTGATTGTTGCATTTGTCGGAAAAGCGGTCCGAGGATGCTCCGCATTCCAACTCCGAAAGCCTTCGCGAGTCCAAAGACACTGCGTGCAAAATGCTGTAGGGGAGCTGACCGCTTCCCCTACAATCGAAACGACCGGTGGCGGTTGGTAACCACCGTTCCTTGATCTGCTACGGCGCTTTTTGCTGTGACAGCGTTGGCCAATTTGCGTCGGCTTTTTTCAAATTGCTTTCGACGTCCTTGTGCCAGAGGGCCCACGCCTTTTTATTGTGCTGCAAAATCAATCGATCATTCAGGACCTGGAAATACTCGATTTGGATTGGCGCGAGCTTGTTGATCGACGCGGCGTAACCGCAGAATCCGCCAAATTGTGGCTCGTATTTCGCCGGCGATTGCTTGAACATGTCGCGATGCTCGGCTGCCGCGAACTGGTAAGTGGCATCTTTGTAGCTGGCGGTGAATTGCGGCGAGCCTTTCACCGGTTTCCCGTCGGTAAAATAAGCGACGGGATCGTAGCCCTGAAGAGCCAGACCGTTCTTGTCGACGTTAACGACTTCAGCGGCTGGCGCCAAAACCGCGAAGGCGCTCAAAGCACCAAGATACAGAAGGAATGTTTTCATAAGTTCGTGATCTTCCTAATTTGTGACGCCGCGAATTACAGTTGGGTGATGCGTTGGTCAGCCGACCTGGCCTTGCTTCTGGCCACAACTCGTTTGGGAGCCGCTTTCTGCTTGATTACAGTTTGTGCAACCTTTGTTGTCGGCGGGCTCGACGAAACGAAGGGAGACGATCCAACTCCGATGTCGCCTTGGAACCAGGCCCAGTCTCTCGCGTTGACTGCCTGTGTCAGCGCGATCGCTGCGATTGATGTAATGAGTATTGTTTTCATAGATCTCTATTTGTGGTTTAGCGCGCAGTCAGATGTGTTTCTGCCGGCGCGGTTGGTTTACAGACGAAATAGTGCAATTCACCAGTTACGGCGGTGAATTGATGCGGAACTCCATTTGGAATGATGATCACCTCGCCTTTGGTGATCTGATGTTCCTGCCCGCCTTCGATTTTGGTGCCGCGAATTTCGTTAGGCGCGATTTCCTTAGTATCAATGGCTTTTCCACCGGTGACGAGCGTGGCCGATCCATCGACTACATAAATCACATCTGTATCGAGCGTGTGGATCTCGGCCTGGCCGGGTTCGACCCGCCTGCTGGCGTGCACTTTGTAACCGGCGGTTTCAAGCAATGGCATTCCCTTGGCAAAGGCGGCGGAGACTTTGCTGGGCTCAACGAATGTGGCCTGCGCGGTTGTACCTGGGATCACTGATCCGGGTTTTTCCTTGGACATTGGCGCAGCTCCGATCTTTGCTTGGCCGCCCATCAGTGCGTTCGCACCCGCCAGCGCGAGTTCTTCATCCTGCGCTGCACTCGCCGCGCCGCTGACGCCGATTCCGCCGACGACTTGTCCGTCGATGACGATGGGAAGTCCCCCGATCAATGGCGTGAATCCATCAACAGCTGTCATCGCGGTACGGCCTTTGTTAATCAGCTCTTCAAAAAAGCGCGTCGGTTTCTTGAAAAGGACCGCAGTGCGTGCCTTGCCGACGGAAATCGTCGCGCCCATTGCGAAAGTGCCGTCGAGGCGCTCGAGAGCCATCAAATTGCCGCCTTCATCGACAACTGCGACTACCCCGCCGGGCGCGTTATTTTTCTTCGCGTAATCGACTGCCGCGGCGATCGCCTTTTTCGCGCCGTCGAGGTTTAACGATTTCTTTTCGACGATCTGCGCATTGCTGGCCGCCGCGAAAAGGAGTATCGCTGCGATCACTGCTCCACTTGAGATTTTCATAGGATTTGGTCTCGGGGTTAGAAGTTTTGCCAGGTTGGCCGGCCACTCGTTAGGCCAGCCAGCCGGCACTCGAAGTTATTTAACCGCGTGCTCGAACGCAGCTTCGCCGAGATTCGTCTCGGCAAAGGCGCACCACATCTGCACCTTGGCGATGTCCGGGACGTACTCCGGAACGACGATTGATTTCTTGACCTTCTGATCTTTTGTCATCAACCGATCCAGGAGGTAGGTCTTCCCGTTTGAGTCCACGACCTGCCAATGCGGATCGGGTGTTTGTGGTGGGACGAAGTCGTCTGAGAGCGTGAGCCTGCTCTTGCCGTTTACCGTTGTGTGCGTGACATAGCCCTTGTTTGCTTTTGCGCCTTGGAACGGGCCACTTTTGTGACTGTCCTGGGCAAAGCTGCTCGTCGCGGCAATGACCAGCGCGGTTAAGGAAGCGAGTATCGTTTTATGATTCATGTAGGTTTTGGTTTTTCTTTTTTGCGACCGGATTGTTTCCGGCTGCATTTCACCCGATTCGTCGGCGCAATGCCGAAATCCTTACAACGAGTCGCCTCGATGCGC
>WNGF01005811.1_pt1 | contig 15550 bp, 15 predicted proteins | sample 5400641 | NCBI WGS metagenome assembly WNGF01 (sample SAMN13153371, study PRJNA577476) | soil metagenome | isolation source: 80 cm soil or saprolite under grassland replicate 2 | place: USA:California | collected 2016-06-15
CTTCGTAGCCCAGCTCGGGATGGGCGTGGATCTGGTGCGACAGCGCTTCCAGTTCATCTCCCAGGCGGTCCACCGCCTGGGAGATGGCCTCTTTGACCGTGCTCATGGGGAGACCTCCGGCGAAAAGGGTTCCAGCTCTTCGGGCACGCCGGAGCGTAGCACACGGCTGTGAGTCCCTCAACCCCGTCGCCCGTCGGAGCGAGCGCCGTGCGACGTGACGGACGCCGCTCGAGCGCCGGCTATGCCGGCGCAATCGATTTCCTGGGGGGAGGCTTCGGAAAGGGGGGCGAAGCCCCCCTCCGAGAGTCCTACGGGGATTCGACGCAGAAGAGGAAGAAGAGCGGGCGGTCGGGGGAGTAGGAAAGCGGGCGATCGGAGGCTGAGGAGTAGGATTCGCCACGGCCCGGCTGGCCCAGACAGCGCGTGCGCGGCCCGTCGTAGCTCGACGAACCGGTCGGGACCGCGCAGCCGGCGGTGAGGAGCCCCAGCGCCAGCAGGCCCAGGACGCGGCCGCTCATCCCGAGTACCGCTGGCCCAGGCTGAACTGCTCCGGGACGCCGATCAGCTCGTTGAACTCCTTGAAGGGGATGTACCGGTCCGCGAGCGGCAGCGCCGCGTCGCCCTCCTTCAGCTCGCGGAGGAAGCTCTGGATCGCCCGCGCCGCGACGAACAACGTGTCGACGGGCAGCAGGATCACGGCATAGCCCAGCTCGCGAAGCCTCGCGAAGGGCGGGAGCGGAGAGCGTCCGCCGGGGGCGTAGTTGAACAGGAGCGGCGTGTCGAAGGCGCGCGCGACGCGCTCGATCTGCTCCTCCGTGGTCGGCGCCTCGACGAAGAGCATGTCGGCGCCGGCCTTGACGGCCGCCTCGGCGCGGCGCAGGGCGTCGTCCAGGCCGTTGACGGCGATCGCATCGGTGCGGCCGATGATCACGAAGTCCGGGTCCGTGCGGGCCTCCACCGCCGCGCGGATCTTTGCCGCGAACTCCTCCGCGGACACGACCACCTTTCCGGCCAGGTGCCCGCAGCGCTTGGGCATCTGCTGGTCCTCCAGGTGCAGCCCGGCCACGCCGGCTGATTCGTAGAGCGCCACCGTGCGGCGCACGTTGAGGGCATTGCCGTACCCGGTGTCGGCGTCGGCGATCAGCGGGATGGACACCGCCCCCGCCACGTTGCGAGCTTGGTCCGCCATCTCGCCGAGCCCCGCGAACCCCATATCGGGCAGCCCGAGCCGCGACGCCGAGACGCCATAGCCCGTCATGTACGTCACGGGGAAGCCGGCGCGCTCGACGAGCTTGGCCGACACCCCATCGTAGGCGCCGGGCACGATGAGGCCTTGTCTTCGGTTGATGAGTTGGCGAAGTCGCTGGCGACGATTCATGGTGACCCGACTGGGAAGGGGTCGCCCCCGCGGCCGAAGTCCCCCGCCGGAGTGGTGTGCGCGCAAGCCCGCGCTCGAACGTCGTGCACGTCGGGCCGACTCCTCTGGCGTGCTCTATTCATGGCATGAAACGCGCGCTCCGCGTGGTAGTCCTTCCCCTCACCCTGCCCCCTTCCCCTCGGCGGGAGGGTCGGGGTGAGGGTGGCGCTGCATCATCGCGAATGAACCGGGCGACGGCGGTGATTCGCGCGTGTAGACAGCTTGGCCAGGGTATCACGCTTCGAGGATTCCTCGGATGAAGAGCGTCGCCGGGTGGAGGCTGTGAACAGATCGAAGAGTCGGTCCATCGAGTCACCGGGAGAACCTCTGCGAGACGGCCGGCGAGAGCGATGCCCGGGGGAGAGGCTGGGAGGGGCCGTCGCCGCGCCCGCCCACTCTTCGAGCGCGGGCTTGGCGGACGCACGCCTGGTCTGGAGTTCCGGGGAAAGGGGCTCGGCGGGGGCGTCGAGGCCCGTCCGCTTGGGTTACTGACCGCCGGCGGCGGCCAGCGCTGCCTCGGTGGCGGGTGTGCCGATGGGCAACTCGACGATGAACACGGCCCCGCCGTCGGGCCGGTTCTCCGCCCAGAGCCGCCCCTCGTGCTCCGCGACAACGCTGTAGGCGACGCTCAGGCCGAGCCCCCGGCCCTCACCTGGAGCCTTGGTCGTGAAGAACGGATTGAAGATTCGGGGTAGATCCTCGGGCGGGATCCCCGGCCCGTCGTCGGCCACCTCGATCCTGACGCCGAAAGCACTGGCGCCGACGCGGATCGTGAGCCGGCCTCCACCGTGAGCCGCGACCATGGCCTGCTCGGCGTTCTGGATCAGGTGGAAGAAGGCCTCCTGGAGCCGCCCGGCGTCCGCCCAGATCTCGGGGGTCTCCTCGATCCTGGTGTGGACCTCCACGTGATGGACGTCGAGGCGGCCCTTCTGCACCTCGAGCACGTGCTGGATCTGGTCCGCGACGCGGCAGCGAGTCGGGCGCAGGGGGAAGTGCTCGGCGAAGAGCATCAGGTCGCGGATGATATCGGCCGCGCGCTTGGTCGCCCCGTCGATGATCCTGAGGCCGTTGAGGATCGCCTCGCTGTCCTGGCTCTGGAACAGGAGGTGCACCTGGCCGAGGATGATCATGAGCGGGTTGTTGATCTCGTGGGCCACGCCGCCCGCCAGCTCTCCAACTGCCGCCAGCCGCTCGGCCCTCACCACTTCGGACTGGGTCCGCCTGAGGTCTTCGAGCTGCTGCCGCGTCTCGGAATAGAGGCGGGCATTGTCCAGCGCGAGGCCGATCTGGTCCGCCGCGGATTCGAGCAGCGCCACCTCTTCATCGCTGAATGGCTCCGGGGTCCGCCGCCCGAGCGACAGGGTGCCGAGGATCCGGTGGCGGGCTCGAATCGGGACGCAGACGAAGCCGCGGATGCCATCGGCGGCCACGACCTCCCGCGCGACGGGCAGCAGGTCCGTGGCCTTGGTGACCTGGTCGAGGCGGCGGACCCGGCCGGTCAGCGCCACGCGGCCGATGAGCCCGTGGCCCAGCGGCAGGACCTCGTTCACCTGGCGGAGCCGATCGGAGAAGCCGCGCTGTCCCCGGAGGAGCAGCGTCTCCCCATCGGCGGAGAGGAGATGCAGGCTGGCGATCTCGTGGCCGGTGACATGGGTCAGCGCGTTGACGGACTTCTGGAGGACCTCGTTGAGGTTGAGGGACCGGCTCACCGCCGCCGTCACCGTCCTCAGGATCTGGAGGTGGCGCATGGTCGGCGCAGTTCCGGTCGAGCCGCGCGGGGCGATCCGGGGCATGGCTATACCGTCCTCATTATCGTGTCGACCGCGCAGGAACAGAAACTTTGGCTCGTCGAGATGTCTCCCGACAGCCGGAGACGGTCACTCCGTGGCCTATGGGCATTGACGTGGTGGCCCCGCAAGTATTCAAAGCAAGTCCGGTGCCATGGGATCCGGCCAAGGGATCGGGCTTGAGGGCTGGCGTTTGTTCGACCCCATGGGGACGAATCCTGTCCGCTTTTAGGACACCCGAGAGCAAGTGTCAGCATTGCGACCGGAGCAGGGCCCGCGCCCGCGCGACCCGGCGGGTGATCGAAGGATGCGAGTAAAGGAGGAACTCCTTCACGAAGTGTGGATCGCGCTCGGCCAGGTTCAGGTCCCCCAGTCGTTCCATCGCGGCGATGAATGCCTCCGGGTTGCCGCCCATCCGGAGGGCAAAATCATCGGCCTGGCTCTCGACTCGGCGGGACCAGCCATTGCCCATGGGCAGGGCCACCAACCCCAGTGCCATGAGGATGAGGCCGAGCAGCGGCAGTCCCCCCAGATCCGCCGGCCCGGTCAAGCCGAGCCCGGCCGCTCCGGCCTCGAGCAGCTGATCGGCCACCCAGAAGGTGGCCAGGGTGAACGCGCCCTGGACCAGGAGCCCGCGCCCGACATCGTGATGGACCTGGTGGGCCAATTCGTGGGCAAGCACGGCCTCCACCTCGGCGGGGGTGAACTCCTTGATCAGGGTGTCGAAGAGCACGATGCGGCGCGTGCCGCCCAGTCCGACCACGGCGGCATTGGCGGTGCGACTCTTCCGGCTCTGGTCGGCGATCCACACCCCCAGCACGGGCACGCCGGCCTTCGTCGCGATGCCGAGCAGGCGGCCGCGGAGATCGGCGTCTTCCAGGGGGATCAGGCGGTAGAACAGCGGCACCAGCCACACCGGCGCGACCCAGGCGAGGAGGGCGTAGCCGGCGAGAAACAGCACGGCGCTCCAGAGCCACCACCAGGGCGTCGCACGCAGGAGTCCATACACGACCTCCGCGCCCAGCAAGCCGAGCGCCCCGCCAATCACGGTGGCCTTCGCGACGTCCCAGAGCCAGCGGTGAAACGGCTGGTGGAGGAGCCCGAATCGGCGGGGTAGCCAGAACCCGCGCAGCCAGTGCAGCGGCAGGGCCAGCAGCCGGTAGCCGGCTCCCAGGATGACGAGGGCGAGGAGAAGCTGGACCCACCACCGGGGCGTGAGGGCCGAGAGCCGGTCGCGAAGGGCGACGGCCGCGCCCGTCGCCAGGAGCGTGACGAGGTAGGCGGCCGCGACGAGGAGGCCCCCGACCGCGAGCCAGAGCTGCCGGCGGTGATAGCTCCGGGCGCGCGCCTCCGCGTGCATTGGGTCTTGCCCCCTCTCATTCTACTGTTACACCCCGTGTCCACTGCGCCAAACGATCGGCTCGGTGTGTTAGACTGAGCGTCAATCCGCGCGACAGGAGCCGCCATGTTCTCATCGGTCGAGGACGTCCAGCAGCACTTCCAGAACGCCCGCTACATCGCCAACCGCCGCATCGCCACCGTGGTCTACCTGGCGGAGCGCATGGGCCGGCCGGTGCTCATCGAGGGCCCGGCGGGGGTGGGCAAGACCGAGCTGGCCAAGACACTGGCGGAGGTCACCAACCGGCGGCTCATTCGCCTGCAGTGCTACGAGGGGCTGGACGAGGGCAAGGCGCTCTACGAATGGAAGTACGCCAAACAGCTCCTCTACACGCAGCTCCTGCGCGAGCGGATCGGCGAGCTGATCGCGGATGCTCCGTCGCTGCCCGAGGCCGTCGTGCGCATCTCGGGGCAGGACGATGCCTTCTTCTCCCATCGCTTCCTGGCGCCGCGGCCGCTGCTCCAGGCCATCGAGTCGCCGGACCCGGTGGTGCTCCTGGTGGATGAGATCGACAAGGCGGAGCCGGAGTTCGAGGCCTTTCTCCTGGAGGTGCTCTCGGACTTCCAGGTGTCGGTGCCCGAGCTGGGGACCATCAAGGCCACCAATATCCCGCTCGTGGTGCTGACGTCCAACAATGCGCGGGAGCTGTCGGATGGTCTCAAGCGACGGTGTCTGCACCTCTTCATCGACTTTCCCCCTCCGGACGAAGAGCTCACCATCATCCGGCTCAAGGTGCCGGAGATCTCCGAGCGGCTCGCCCGGACCGTGGTCACGGCGGTCCAGCGGATGAGGACCCTGGAGCTCCGGAAGGCGCCCTCGGTCTCCGAGAGCCTGGACTGGGCGCGCTCGCTGGTCATCCTCAACGCGGAGTCCCTGGACCGCGAGCTGGTCGAGTCCACCTTGACGATGCTGGTCAAGCACGAGAGGGACCTCGACCGCGTCAAGGGCGCTCTCGACAAGGTCCTGGCCGATCTCTAGAGCGATGATAAGGGCCCATCTGCGGCGTTGGCGCCCTCGGCCGCACGCTCAACGTACAGCGAGTACGCCTCGCGTGCGGCCCTCGGGCGCCGCCTTGCAGCTGGACCCTTCTCATCGCTCTAGTCAGGCTTTATCCGAGAGGCACCTAGCCGGCCCGATGATGCATCGGGCGCAGGCGGCCCGATGGGTTGGGAGAAGCTGAGCGAATTCCGGGAACTGTGGTTCCCGTGTCCGCGGCTCCGCCTGCGGGAGCTGGGCCAGCCGGGCCCGGTGTTCATCGAAGGCGGCCGGTGCATCTCGGGCGCCCTGGGGGAGTACACGAAGCTCTGGATCTGGGCCGGCGGTCGCTGGCACTTCTACTACGTCCACCCGACACCCCGCGACTTCTTCCGCGTCACCATGCCCGAGGCGGTCCCGCACCTGCTCCACCCGGGGGAGATGACGGTGGAGACCGTGCGCCAGGGACTGAGCTACAAGGTCGTCCTCGGGCTCCGTTGCGCCGAGGGGCCGGTGCGGGTGCTCCATCTCGTGGGGGATGTCGCCGATGTCACGCGCGCGGTCGAGCGCGACGAGGAAGTGCCCTCGGGTCCGCTGGGCTGGAAGCTCAAGATGACCCACCTGATCGCCCAGGGCTCCTTCCACGGTCTCATCCGCCTCGAGGACGGACGGCTTCACCCGATCAGCCGCGACGCCAACGAGGACGTCTTCAAGTCCTCCTGGGTGACCTTCTCCCGATAACACCTTGGACCAGCGGATCCTCGAGTTCATCGGCGACCTGAGACGGGCGGAGATGCGCATCTCGCCCAGCGAGGCCATCGACGCCCTCGCCGCCTCGGGCGAGATCGGCCTCGAGGACCGCGAGACCTTCAAGGCGGCGCTGGCCAGCACGCTCGTGAAGGAATCGCGCGACTTCCCGACCTTCGACCGGCTGTTCGACCTCTACTTCCTCGACCTGCAGGCCCTGGGCGCCGGGCTCAAGAAGGCGCTCGGCCCCGAGGACCCGCGCGTCCAGGAGCTGCTGGACCGGCTCACCGCCGAGGACGGGCTCGAGATGGACGAGATGACCGAGCTCATGCTCCGCGGCCAGGGGTCGGGCATGGAGATGGCCATCCGCCAGGGCGGCCAGGGCGCCGGGCTCGAGCGGCTCATGTACTTCCTGCAGACCGGCTACTTCTCGCGCCGCATCTACGACAAGTTCGACTGGGAGGCGATCGAGCGCGACCTCTCGCGGATCATGCGCATGCTGGAAGCCAAGGGCATGGATCCGGGCATGCTGGCGCGCATCCGCAATTACCTCGACCTGCGCCTCGAGGCCTTCCGGCGGATGATCCGCCAGCACGTCGAGCGGGAGCTGGAGCGGCGCGCCTACCGCCAGGGCGAGCGGCTGACGCGCGAGGTGCTGACGGACAAGCCGCTCTTCGCGCTCTCGCCCGACGAGGTGGCGCAGATGAAGGCGGTGGTGGCGCGCCTGGCCCGGAAGATCAAGGACGCGCTCGCGCTGCGGCAGCGCCAGGAGGAGAAGGGCCGGCTCGACTCCCGGCGCACGATCCGCAAGAGCCTGCAGTACGGCGGCATCCCCATGGAGCTGCGCTTCCGGCGCCGCCACCGGGAGAAGCCGAAGCTCATCACGCTCTGCGACGTGTCGGACTCGGTGCGGAACGCCTCGCGCTTCATGCTCCAGCTCGTGTGGAGCCTGCAGGAGTGCTTCTCACGGGTGCGCTCCTACGTCTTCGTCTCCGAGATCGCCGAGGTCACGCAGGCCTTCAACACCTACCCGGTGGACCGGGCCATCGAGTGGGCGCTCAAGTCCTCCTCGGTGGACTACCACTGCCGGTCGGACTTCGGCTACGCCTTCAGCCGCTTCTGCCGGACCGAGCTGGAGTCGCTCGACCGCAAGACCACCATCCTCGTCCTCGGCGATGCCCGCAACAACTACAACGATCCCCAGGCCTGGGCCATCCGCCAGATCCGCGAGCGCGTGAAGGGGATCATCTGGCTGAACCCGGAAGGGCAGTGGGGCTGGGGGATCGGCGACAGCGTCATGCCGCTCTACGCGCCCGCCTGCGACATCGTCAAGGAGTGCCGCACCGTCGGGCAGCTCGTCCAGGTCGTGGATCAGCTCGTGCATCAGTGGTGGCGCCGCGGGCGGTGATTGCCCTGGCGCGCCGCCTCCTGACGTTCTCCGTCGCCACCGGTGGCGGGGAGCGCGTCGTGATCGAGGCCCTCGCCGACTGAAGGGTCCTGCACCACGTGCCGTGTCCACGACGGCGTGTTCTTCAAACTCCGTCCGATGTCCTGAACGGATTGGGCAAGCCACAAGACTTGTGTAGTGGACAACTCACATGAGAGTCCTCGTAACGGCAATCTTGGTCGTGTTTGGACTATCAACACCATTGGCAATAGGCTCGAACATCGCGCTGTTTTTCGTGTTGAGAAGGAAAGGGTTGCCTGTAGGGCACGTGTTCTCTGGAATGCCAGGGTACCTAGATATGATCTACCTGAGGTCTGGACACTCGATCCGATCCAGAGCGCTTGACATCTTGATTGCAGCAAAGATAGTGTCCACTGTTCTTGCGCTTGTGACGGGGATGGCATTGGCCTTTTTCTTGACAGCAGGACAACAGCGCTGAATCGTGATTCATGCTGCCGAGTGTGTCGTGGGCCCCGGCCCGAGGGGACCGAAGATTCACGTCGCCAGGGGAATCGCAGTGCGGCGATTTCTCTTCGCCGTCGTTCTCGCGCTGGCCGCGGCCCAGGGGGAGCCGGCGATCGGCGCGGCGATGTGCGTCACCATCGAAAGCTTCTCGAACGGGAAGATCGGGGAGTTCCCGCCGGGCTGGAAACCGCGGAAGGAGGCGGGGCGACCCGTGTACTCGATCCGGGAAGAGAACGGCCTCCGCTTCCTGCACGCGGCCTCCCGCGGCCTCGGCATCCAGGCCGCCAAGGAGCACGAGTGGGACCTGGCCGCCTATCCGATCCTCGCGTGGTCGTGGCGGCCCATCGAGTTCCCGGCGGGCTCCGACGAGCGCAAGTCGAAGGCCAACGACAGCGCGCTCTCCGTCTACGCCGTCTTCCCCCACTCGGCGTGGTCGGTGAAGGCGATGAAGTACGTCTGGAGCGCGGTGGCGCCGGTCGGCGCCCATCTCACCTCGAGCGCCGGCCTCACCCAGGTGCGCGTGCTGCGCAGCGGGACGGAGGGCAAGGGGGAGTGGGTGGAGGAGCGCGTGAACGTCCTCGAGGACTACAAGAAGTACTTCGAGACCAGCGAGGCGCCGAGGCCGGCGGGGATCGCGGTGCTCACCGATGCCGACGACACCGGAAGCAGCGCGCAAGGTGACTACGCTCGCTTCCGCGCCTGCAAGCCCTGAGGCGGATTCGACGGAGAGCGGAGGGGAAATGTCCATGGCGACCGAAGAGTTCCTCGATCCCACCGACCCGGTGACCGTCACGCGGAAGACGGCGCCCCGGCCCGAGACGCTGGAGGGCAAGGTGATCACGCTCCTCGACATCGGGAAGGCCAAGGGCGACCATCTGCTGGACCGCCTCGAGGAGCTGCTGCGCGAGCGGACCCGGCCCAAGGCCATCCTCAGGAGGCGGAAGCCGACCTTCGCCCGGCCCGCGCCCGACGACCTCCGGCGGGAGATCCTGAACGAGAGCGACGTCGTCATCGAGGCACTCGCCGACTGAGGGTCCTGCACCACGTGCAGTGTGCACGACGGCGTGTTCTTCGAGGATCGGGGTCTTCCGACGGCGACGGTGATCTCGACGGAGTTTGCGAGGGCGGCGCGGGCCCAGGGCGAGGGGCTGGGCGCGACCGAGTACCGGACGGTGGCGGTGGCGCATCCGATCCAGCCGCTGACGCGCGACGAGGTGCGGGCGCTGGCCGACACGGCATTCGACGACATCGTGGCGCGGCTGACGCGCGCGCCCGGTCGACCCGGGAGGAGAGAGCCATGACCGAGCGAAGCTGGTACCTCTTCGACGTCAACGCAGAGACTCCGCCCGCCCTGACCATCGATCCGGGAGAGGAGGTCACCCTCGAGGTTCGCGGCGCGTTCGCCGATGTCAAGGACATCAGCGAGGTGCCGGTGCCCTTCACGCCGGCCTGCGACGGTCATCCGCTCGCGCCCATCGCGGGCCCCATCCGGGTTCGCGGGGCGGAGCCGGGCGACGCGGTCGTGGTTGAGCTCCTGGAGATCACCCCGCACGGGGAGGGCGTGAACGCCATCCTGCGAAAGTTCGGCGTCCTGATGGACGACTTCCCCGAGCCTCACGCGGTGGCGGTGCCCGTTCGTGACGGCCGGGCCTGGTTCGAGGGGCGCATCCCGATCCCGCTCGCGCCCAACCTCGGCACCGTCTCCACCATGCCGCCGGAAGGCTACAAGCCGGCCTACGCGGGCCCGTACGGGGGCGACTTCGACCAGAAGGACGCGAGGGCCGGTAGCCGCATCCACCTGCGCGTCATGGTGCCGGGCGCCCTCGTCTTCTTCGCGGACCCCCACGCCGCCGTCAGCGACGGCATCATCGCCGGCACCGGCGTCGAGTGCGACGCGCGCGTGCGCGCGCGCATCCTGCTCGACAAGGGCCGGCACGTGGAGCGGCCGATCATCGAGGTGGACGACACCGTGCAGGTGATGGGCTTCGGCGAGACCGTCGAGCGGGCCACCGAGGACTGCTCCCGTGCCGCCGTCGACTACGTCGCCGCGGCGACGCCGCTCTCGCGGCGCGAGGCCTACATGCTGCTCTCCATCGTCGGCGAGCTGCGCGTCGGCACCTCGCCGCGGCCGGTGATGGCGGCGCGGCTGATCATTCCGCGCGGGGTGCTCGTCTCGGCAGGGATGCAGTCGGCCGGAACGACGCTCTGAAATTCAGGACGCGCCGTGCGCGAACCGGTGCGCCGCCCTCACCAGCGCGGGGCCCGGGGCGCGCGGCGCTGGACGCGGAACCGCATCCGGGGCGGGCTCTGGTGACGGACCCGGGGCGGGAGACCACGCGCCCTTCTGACGGACGGCCCGCAGGGCCTACGGCCAGACCTGGACGTACGCCGCCCGCTGCCGCTCCGAGACGTCGCCGAAGTGCGCGTCGTACTCCTTCTTCAGCCACGCCATGTGATCGGACTTCAGGAACTGCTGCAGCGCTTCCTCGCTCTCGAACTCGTACATGGCGACGTACTGGAACTTGTCCTCGGGCAGGATCGCCTTGTACCGGCGCGCGCTGACGGCCCCCTTGAACTTGAACACATCCGGGACGTGCTCGTGGTTGTACCACTCGTTGAACGCCTTCTCGCGGTCGGGCGTGATGGTGGCCTTCACGGTGAAGAGCGCAGTCGGCATGGGTTGTCCCTCCTGATCGTGTTCAGGGATCGCCGGTGGGTCGGGGTTCCGATCATGCCTTACCCCGGGAAGCGCCAGACGCGGCCCACCGGTGGCTCGTCGGTGAGGGTGAACTGGGGCAGCGCGAAGTTGTCGGAGACGTCCTGGAAGATCACCCGCACGCGCTTGCCGATGGCGACGTTGTCCTCCTTCTCGGGGCGGAAGTCCGGCGTCACCAGATTCGCGATCAGCCGGAGGGCCTCGTGCTCGGTCGGAGTTCCCCGCTGCTCGTCCAGCTCCACCAGCACCACCGGGTAGGGGGTCCACTCCTTGAGGCCCGGCTGGATCGCGTGGGCCACGATCTCGTAGGAGTAGATGTGGCCGCGCCCGCTCACTTCCTGCCACGTCCACTCGAGCGTCCCGCACCAGGGACAGCCGTGACTCGGGGGATATCGCATGAGCTGGCACTGGCGGCAGGCCCGCAGCATCAGCCGGTGGCCGCGCGCGAGCGTGAAGTACTCGCGCCACTCCGAATCGTTCTCCGGCACGACCAGGTTCATCCCGCGATACTCGACGGTGGGCATGCTCTTGGGCCCCCCTCACCCCGCCCTCTCCCCCTCGGCGGGGGAGAGGGGGAAATCAGTTGTGGAGGATCAGGGCGGAGCCGGTCGGCGGCATGGCCCATCCGAGGTTCATCGTGATCCGGGCGTCCCTCACCTGGCGGCACCGCCCCGGAGCGTAGTCATAGCTGTGCTTGCCCTCGGCCCACCCCGGGCAGGAGTCGTCGACCTGGCCGCGGAGCTGGCGGACGTTCTCGATCACCATCGACATGCCATGGGTGTAGCCCTCGCAGAGATGGCCGCCCGCGGTGTTGTTGGGACGGCGGCCGCCCAGCTCGATGATGCCGCTCGCGACATAGGCGCCGCCCTCGCCCTTCTTGCAGAAGCCGTACTCCTCGAGCTGGAGCATGGTGGTGAACGTGAAGGCGTCGTAGGAGCCCGTGACGTCCACGTCCTCGGGCGTGATCCCCGCCTGGCCGAAGACGATGTCGCGGGCGTGGTAGCCGGCCACCCGCGAGATGGGGCCGTGGGCCCAGTGGAAGTCCGTGCGCGGCTTGTTCACGCGGCCCGCCACCCCCATGACGTACACGGGCCTTCGCTCGAGGTCGCGCGCGCGCTCGGCCGACGTCACGATCACGCACGTGGCGTTGTCGGTCTCGAGGCAGCAGTCGAGGAGGTGCAGCGGCTTGACGATCCACCGCGACGCGAGCACGTCCTCGACGGTCACGCGGTCCTTCAGCAAGGCCTTGGGATTCTGGGAGGCGTGCTTGCTGTGGGCGACGCGCACGGCCGCCACCTGGGATGAGGTGGTGCCGTACTCGTACATGTGGCGCATGAAGGTGGGCGCGAAGTTCTGCCCCGCGCTGCGCATCCCGAACGGCACCTGGGCCAGGTCGAGCCCGCGCACCGGCTGGGCGGCGCGGGCGCCGGTGCCGCCGATGCGGAAGTCGGAGTAGCCGTTCATGGAGCGGAAGATCGCGACGGTGTGACACATGCCGGCCTCGATGGCGCCCATGGCCAGACCGATCAGCGCCTCGGTGGAGGAGCCACCGCCCAGCACGTCCATGTAGAAGTTGAGCCGGAGCCCGAGGTCCGGCGACACCCAGTTGGACGGCGTCGAGTCGCCGCCCTGGTAGGACATCATGCCGTCCACGCCGTCCTTGCCGAGCCCGGCATCCGCCATCGCGTTCTTGACGGCCTCGACGGCCATGGCGCGGGTGGTGCGGCCCGAATTGCGACTGTACTCGGTTTCCCCGATCCCGACGATGCAGTACTTGTCCTTGAGCGATCCCATGGGGTCTCCTCGCGAGTGGCAGGTGCTTCAGGCCGTCTGACTGTAGCCGAGGCCTCCGGCCAGGTCAAGAGACCGAGATGCCGGCGCGGCGCGCGGGCGGATGGGAGAGGACAATGAGACACCACCGGCCGACTGCTCCGTTTGACGAAACCCCGAGGGCGAGGGACAATGCGCTACCCGTAATGGCCTGGCGGCTCGGCTTCGACATCGGCGGCACGTTCACCGACTTCGCGCTCCAGGACGTGGACACGGGCGCCGTCGTCGTCGGCAAGCACCTCACGACGCCCCGCGACCCCGCCGAGGGCGTGCTGCAGGGCCTCGACGCCTTGCTCGAACGGGCGCGGGCGACCATGGCCGATGTCGAACACGCCGTGCACGGCACGACGCTCGGCGCCAACCTCGTCATCGAGCGAAAGGGGGCCCGGACCTTCCTGGTGACGACCGAGGGGTTCCGCGACGTGCTCGAGATCCAGCGGCAGCTCCGCTACAACATCAACGACCTCTTCGTCGACAAGCACCCGCCGCTCATCCCGCGCAACCAGATCGTGGAGATCGGCGAGCGCGTCACGGCCGACGGGACCGTGCGCCGGCCGCTCGATCCGGCGCAGGTGAAGGACGCGCTGCGGGCCTGCGGCGAGGGCGGGGCGGAGTCGCTGGCGGTCGCCTTGCTCCATGCCTATGCCAATCCGGACCACGAGGGCGCCGTCGCCGCGCTCGCCGCCCAGCTCCTGCCCGGCGTTCCCGTCACGCGCTCCGCCGCCGTCTGCCCGCAATACCGCGAGTACGAGCGGACCAATACCGCCGTCGTGAACGCCTACATCACGCCGCGATTCCGGCAGTACCTCGAGGCGCTCGGCCGCGGCCTCGGCGAGCGCGGCTTCACGCGAGAGCTCTATCTCATCCAGAACAACGGCGGCATCGCGACGTCCTCGACCACGGCCCGGTTCCCGGTGCGCTCGCTCGACTCGGGGCCGGCGGCGGGCGCCATCCTCGCCGCCGACATCGGGCGCCTGACCGGGGACGCCGACCTCATCGGCTTCGACATGGGCGGCACGACGGCGAAGGCGTGCCTGATCGAGAACGGGCGGCCCGTCCGGACCGATCAGCTCGAGGTGGACATGATCGGGATGCGCCACGGCAGCGGCCTGCCGGTCAACGTGGCGAGCGTCGAGCTCGTCGAGATCGGGGCGGGCGGCGGGAGCCTCGCGCGCGTCGAGCGCGGCATCCTGCGCGTGGGGCCCGACAGCGCCGGCTCGGAGCCGGGGCCGGCCTGCTATGGCCTGGGCGGCCGCGAGCCGACCGTCACCGACGCGAATCTCCTGCTGGGCTACCTCGACGCGGACTTCTTCCTGGGCGGCGCGCGCCCGCTCGACCGGGATGCCGCCGCCACGGCGGTCGAGGAGCATGTCGCCAGGCCGCTCGGCGTGAGCCGGGTCGAGGCCGCGTGGGGCATCCATCAGCTCGTGACGCTGGCCATGGAAGGCGCCATCCGCGTGGTCTCGATCGGGCGCGGCAAGGACCCGCGTCGCCTCGCGTGCGTGACCTTCGGCGGCGCCGGCCCCATCCACGGGACGCGCCTCGCCCGCAGCCTCGGCATCGCGCGGGTGATCGTGCCCTTCGCGGCGGGTGTCGCCTCGGCGCTGGGCCTGTTGATCGCCGACCCGCGCTTCGATCTCGCCCGCACCCTCGTGGTGCCGCTCGACGGGGCGCCGTGGGAGCGGATCAACCAGCTCTTCGATGCCATGGAGGCCGAGGGCCGGGTGGAGCTCGACGCGACCGGCATCCGCGGGGAGTGGCGGATGAGCCGGATGGCCGAGGTGCGATACGCGGGGCAGGGGCATGAGCTGGGCGTCCCCATCCCGCCCGGGCGCCTCGGCCCCGAGACGCTGCCGGCGATCGAGATGGCCCACGCGGAGGTGTACGCGGCGCACTACGGCTACGCCGAGCCGCCGGGCGCGCCGCTCGAGGCGACCAACTGGAAGCTCGAGATCGCCTGCGTGGCGCCGCCGGTGGTGATGGGCGCGCCCGCGCGCGGGGCGGGGGATCCGCGCAAGGGCTCGCGGCGCGTCTATTTCCCGGAGTCGGGCGGGTTCCTCGACTGCCCGGTGTACGACCGCTACCGCCTCGGCGTCGGCGCGGCCGTGGCGGGGCCGGCGGTGATCGAGGAGCGGGAGACGACCGCCGTGCTGCTGCCCGGCGACCACGCCACGGTGGACGCGCACGGCAACCTCATCATCGACGTCGCCCGGGAGCCTCGCTAGCAAGGTGCGCGAAGACTCGCCGGCTGCTCGAGAAGGTCCGGATGCGAGGCGGCGCCCGACGGCCGCGCGCGAGGCGTACTCTCCGTGCGTTGAGCGTGCGGCCGAGGGCGCCAACGAAGCGGATGGGCCTTCTTCGGCAGCCGGCGTGGACGCGATCACCAAGGGCGTCGTGTGGGCCGCGCTCCAGTCGATCGCCGAGGAGGCGGGCACGGCCCTCCGCAGGACGGCGTACTCGCAGGCCGTCCGCGAAGGGCGCGACTTCTCGGCGGCCCTCTTCGACGCCCGCGGGCGGATGATCGCCCAGGGCGACTTCAGTCCCGGACACCTGGGCTCCATGCCGTCCCTGGTCGGGCACGTCCTGCGCGAGTATCCCCCGGAGGTTCTCCAGCCCGGCGACGCCATCGTGCTCAACGACCTCTACATGGGCTCGGGGCACCTGCCCGATTTCTTCCTCACGACGCCGGTGTTCCACCGCGACCGGCTCGTCGGGTTCGTGGTCAACTGCGCGCACCAGGTCGACGTGGGCGGGGCGGCGCCGGGCT
>WNGF01006411.1_pt1 | contig 15549 bp, 15 predicted proteins | sample 5400641 | NCBI WGS metagenome assembly WNGF01 (sample SAMN13153371, study PRJNA577476) | soil metagenome | isolation source: 80 cm soil or saprolite under grassland replicate 2 | place: USA:California | collected 2016-06-15
GCCGCCAGCCCTTCGCGGCCGCCATCGAGGGCTTCGTGAAGGAGTGCAAGGAGAAGGAGCTCGACCTCGTGCTCGACCTCCGCCAGAACGAGGGCGGGTTCATCGCGCACTCGAGCGCGCTCCTCGCGCTCCTGGGCGAGCGCCAGAAGTCGTATCCGGGCGGCGCCCTCCTCCTGCGCGCGAACACGCTCAACCAGCTCATCTACCAGCAGCGCGCGCCGATGGTCGGTGGCGTCCCGGCGCGGAGCGGCGACGACGCGTTCGAGCCGCGGCACATCGCGGACGCCATCGGCGCCGCGCGCAAGGCGCAGCAGGAGTTCACCCCCGCCTTCCTGGAGCAGCCGCTCCGCGCGAGCGAAGCGGTCGGCGGATACGAGGGGCGGGTGATCGCGCTCGTCGCGCCGACGTGCATGAGCGCCTGCGACAGGCTCGCCGGGCTGCTGCGCAGCTCGCGCCGCGCCCTCCTCGTCGGGAGCCCGACGGAGGGCGCCGGCGGAAGCCAGCAGGAGGCGCGCAACCTCGCGGTGCGCTGGTCGGACCCCGAGGGCCTCCTCTCGCTCTCGATCCCGAACGCCGCCATGGGCGTGCAGCGCGCGCTGCCGCTCGCGGGCGAGCACCGCCCCGATCCGTCGAGTGATGAATTCTTCAACGGTCTGACGTTCGAGAATCGGCCCGTCCTGCCGGACGTCGCCTACGCGACGCGGCTCGACGACATCACGGGTCACAACCGCGGGTGGATGGAGCAGGTCGACGCGGCGCTGTTCGGTCGTGACGCGGGCGGCGGCGGTGCCCGCGCACCAGCGTCCGCGACGGCTCGTCCCTGACGCGGGAGCCGTTCCGCGCAGGGGCGGCGGGATGATACCTTTCGCACCATGCCGGAGCTGCCCGAGGTCGAGATCGCGGCGCGCAACCTGCGGGCGTGGGCGCTCGGCCGAAGGGTGGAGCGGGCGGAGGCGGAGCAGCAGGCGAAGCGCATCTTCCGGCCCGCGCGCCCGAAGGCGTTCGTCGCGGCGCTCACCGGACGGCGCGTGGACGAGGTGCGCCGCGTGGGCAAGCACATCCTGGTGCGGCTCGACGCTGCCGGAGACGCCGGTCCGCTCGGGCTCATCTCGCACCTCGGCATGACCGGCAAGTGGCTGCGGCGGCGCGGCGGCGAGGCGGCGCCGAGCCACTCGCGAGCGCGCCTGCACCTCGACGACGGCGCGACGCTGCACTACCGCGACCCTCGCCTGTTCGGGCGGCTGCGCCTCGTGCCCGGCGCGGTGAACGAGACCATCGCGCGCGAGGAGGGGCCCGAGATCGCGTACGTCGAGGAGTCCGGGACCGAGAACCCGTTCCTCGTCTACGCGCGCGAGGGCGAGAGGTGCCCGCGCTGCCGGCGCGAGGCGATCAGACGGATCGTGCAGGGACAGCGCTCGACCTTCTTCTGTCCGAGGTGTCAGCGGTGAACGGCTGGGTGACCGTGTTCGACGTGGCTTCCGAGCCGTTCCGGTGGGGGAACGCCGGCGAGGGGCTCGCCGCGCTCGCCATCGTCGCGCTCGGGACGGCGGGGACGTTCGCGGTTCGCCGCCGGAGAGGGATGACCGCCGGCGCCGCGATCCTGGGCGTCGCCATCGCGCTCGCCCTCTTCTTCGTCTCGCGCACCGTCCGGCACCGGCGGGAGCACGAGGCGTGCGTCGAGGCGGCGCGGCGCGGCGAGGGGCGCGTGGTGGAGGGCGTCGTCCGCGACTTCCACCCGCTCACGACGGTGTGGCAGCGGCCGGCGTCCGAGAGCTTCTCCCTCGACGGCGAGACCGTGCGCTACCCGCTCGTCGCCGAGGGGTGCGGCTTCCACCGCACCGTCGTCGAGGGCGGGCCCATTCGCGAGGGGATGCGCGTCCGGCTGCTGCGATGGAACGGCGAGATCCTGCGCGTCGAGATCGGCGCAGGCGCGCAGGGTCAGCCGTGAAGGCACGACTAGGGCGACGAGGGGTGTCGATTGCCCCGGGCGACGCGCCGGTGACATGATGCCGCCGGATGGGCCCCGAGGACATCGCCCGCATGAGCGTCGCCGAGCTGCGCGAGCGGTTCGTCGAGCGGGGGAGGGCCCTCTCGGCCGAGTGCGAGGAGGCGCTCTGCAACGACGGACGGGCCGGCGCGCGCGCGGTCCACGAGGCCATCCTGCGCCGGCGCCACGAGAACCGCGCCGAGGGGCAACGTCTCCGGCACCTCCTCCGGTACGAGTGCGTGCTCTGGGAGAAGGGCGTCACCCTGATCGCGGGCGTGGACGAGGCAGGCATGGCGCCGCTCGCCGGCCCCGTCGTCGCGGCGGCCGTGATCCTCCCGCGCGATTTCCGGCCGCGCGGCATCGACGACTCGAAGCAGATCGACGCCGCCGAGCGCGAGCGCCTCGCCGTCGAGATCAAGGGCGCGGCGCTCTGCTTCGCGGTCGGGGTGACGACGGTCGAGGAGATCGACGCCATCAACATCTACCGCGCGGGGCTCCTCGCGATGCGCCGTGCCGTGGAGGGCCTCTCCACCTGCCCCGAGCACCTCCTCATCGACGCGCGTCGCCTGCCCGAGGTGAAGATCGCGCAGCAGGGCATCATCCACGGCGACGCGCTCAGCCTCACCATCGCCGCCGCCAGCATCATCGCGAAGACGACGCGCGACGCCATGATGACGGACCTCGATCGCCAGTACCCGGAGTACGGGTTCGTGCGCCACAAGGGGTACCCGACGGCGGAGCACTTCGCGGCCATCGAGCGGTGCGGTCCGTGCGTGCTCCACCGCCGCAGCTTCGCGCCCATCCGGGAGGCGCTCGGGCTCGAGCCCGTGCAGCAGGAGCTGTTCGCGGCGAAGGAGCCGGTCGAGGAGTGACAGCCCCGTGACCGCCGCCGGCCCGGTCCACGGCGCATGACGAGCGGCGTGCACGGAGGGCGCCGGCCCTCGTCCCCCGCGCTCGTTCGCATCGGACACCGCGTTGACTCAGGCGGCAACCGGGGATAGAACCCCATCCGGAGATCATGGCCCGACGGTGCCGGTGCGAAGGCCCGCGGCGGAATCAACCGCCCGCCCTTCGCCCCCCGCTCCCGCAAGAACGAATGAACGATCCACATCGCTCCAACGCACTCCACGCCGAAGGCGCCCCCCAGCAGGACTCCGATGCAGCCGAGGCGGCTCCCGCCGCCGGCGTCGGCGCACATCCTCGCCGCGAGCAGGGCCGCGGCGGACATCAGCGCGGGCGGGCGCACGGCCGCCGCGACGAGACGCACCGCGGCTCGCGCCGCGACGACGAGCACCGCGCGCCCGCGGGCCCGTTCGTGCTCGACGCTCCCCCGCCCTCACCCTCGCACCCGCCGGAGATCCCGGAGGAGCGCCTCGACGCCGACGCCGTCCGCGTGATCGCGCGCCTGCGCCACGTGGGTCACCAGGCCTACTTCGTCGGCGGCTGCGTGCGCGACCTGCTCCTCGGCAAGACGCCGAAGGACTTCGACGTCGCGACGAGCGCTCACCCGGGCGAGGTGCGCGCGACCTTCCGGAACTGCCGTCTCATCGGCCGCCGCTTCCGGCTCGCGCACGTCTACTTCCGCGGCGGCAAGGTGATCGAGGTCGCGACCTTCCGGAAGAACCCGACCGACGTGGCGGGCGACATCGCGGCCGACGACGCGGACCTCCTCATCACGCGCGACAACGTGTTCGGCACCGCCGAGGAGGACGCGCGCCGCCGCGACTTCACCGTGAACGGGCTCTTCTACGACGTCTTCGCGGGCGAGGTGATCGACTACGTGGACGGCCGCGCCGACCTGGAGGCGCGCCGGATCGCGACCATCGGCGATCCCGAGATCCGCATGCAGGAGGACCCGGTCCGCGCGCTGCGCGCCATCCGCTTCGCCTCCCGCCTCGGCTTCACGATCGAGCCCGAGACCTTCGCCGCGATGCGCCGCCACGGACCCGAGCTGGCGCGCTGCGCGCCGCCGCGCCTCCTCGAGGAGACGTTCAAGATCCTGCGCTGCGGGGCCTCCACGCGCGCCTTCGAGCTCCTCCGCACGTCGGGCGCCCTCCCGGTCCTCCTGCCCGCGCTCGCCACCTTCTACGATCGCGCCCCGGACGACGGCCGGCGCCGCTTCCTCGCTCACCTCCAGGCGCTCGACGCGCTCGTCCGGGATGGGGCCGATCCGAGCGAGGCCGTGCTCCTCGGCGCGCTCCTCCTGCACCTCCCGGCCGGCGAGACCGGCGGGCAGTCGGACGAGCGCGACGCGTTCCTCGCGGAGCTCGTCGCGACGGCGCGACTCCCGCGGCGCATCGCGGAGCGGACGCGCCTCGCGCTCAGCTCGCAGCGCACCTTCCGCGGCCAGCGGCGGCGCAAGCGCGGCATCACCTCGCAGGCCTACTTCACGGACGCGCTGCAGCTCCTCGAGATCACGGTGGCGGCCACCGGGGAGGGGACGGAACTCCTCGAGCGCTGGCGCGCAGCGGAACCGCCCCACCACGAGCGGGGGCACGACGGCGAGGAGCGCTCGTCCGGGCACGAGAGGTCCCACGGCGGAGGCTCGGCGACGCAGGAGATCGCGGTCGAGCGCGACGACCGGCGGGGCCCCGGCGCGCGGGCGGCGGAGCCCGGGACGGGCGTGGCCGCCGGGGCGCCAGACTCGGAAGGCGAGGGGAGACGGCGCCGGCGTCACCGTGGCGGTCGCCGTCGCCGTCGCCGGGGCGGGGCCGCAGGGGCCGCGCCGCGCGCGCCCGAAGCGCCGCACGAGTGACGCCCTCGCGGTGCAAACGCGCGCCGTTCGTGTAAGATCGCTCGTCCGGCGCGCCTTGAACGGTCAGGCTCGCTGAGGTAGAACGCGCCGATCATGTCCAGCGAGCGACCCGACAAGCAGAGGGCCCGGTACAAGCGCATCCTCCTCAAGCTGTCGGGGGAGGCGCTGATGGGCGACGGGAAGTACGGCATCTCGCCGAAGACGCTCACCGCCATCGCACAGGACGTGAAGGACGTCGTCGAGCTGGGCGTCGAGGTGGCGCTCACGATCGGCGGCGGCAACATCTTCCGCGGCGTCTCCGGCGCGACGGAGGGGATGGACCGCTCGAGCGCCGACTACATGGGCATGCTCGCGACCGTCATCAACTCCATGGCGCTGCAGGACGCCTTCGAGAAGATGGGCGTGCAGACGCGGATCCAATCCGCCATCGAGATGCACCAGGTAGCCGAGCCGTACATCCGGCGGCGCGCCATCCGGCACCTCGAGAAGGGCCGCGTCGTCATCTTCGCCGCGGGCACCGGCAACCCGTACTTCACGACCGACACCGCCGCCTCGCTGCGCGCGATGGAGATCCACGCGGACGTGCTGCTCAAGGCGACCAAGGTCGACGGCGTCTACACCGACGACCCCAAGAAGAACGCGGCCGCGACGAAGTTCCGCACGCTCTCCTACATCGACGTGCTCAAGAAGAACTTGAAGGTGATGGACTCGACCGCCATCAGCCTCTGCATGGACAACGATCTCCCGATCGTGGTGTTCGACCTCACGCACCGCGGCAACATCCGCCGGGTCGTCACGGGCGAGGACATCGGCACGACGGTCGGCAAGGCGCACACCCGCGCCGCGGGGTGAGCCAAGGAGGTTCGCATGAGCGTGGCCGACGACATCCTCAAGGACCAGCACGCCCGCATCCACAAGACGCTCGACCACTTCCGCCAGGAGCTCATGAGCGTGCGCACCGGGCGCGCCTCGCTCCACCTGCTCGACAGCGTCAAGGTCGACTACTACGGCACGCCCACGCCGCTCAACAACGTGGCGACGCTGGCGGTGGCCGACGCGCGGCTCATCACGGTGAAGCCGTGGGAGAAGAGCCTCATCCCCGCCATCGAGAAGGCGATCCGCGAGGCGAACATCGGGCTGAACCCGATGTCCGACAAGGACCTCGTCCGCGTCCCCGTCCCGGCGCTGACCGAGGAGCGACGCAAGGAGATCGTGAAGCAGGTGAAGCACAAGGGCGAGGAGCAGAAGCTCGCCGTGCGCAACGAGCGCCGCGACGCGAAGGAGCTGCTCGAGCAGGCGGAGAAGGACGGCGACGTCTCGGCCGACGAGGCCAAGAAGGCGATGGAGAAGGTGCAGAAGGAGACGGACGACGGCGTGAAGAAGATCGACGAGATGGTCGCCGCCAAGGAGAAGGAAGTGATGCAGGTGTGAGTCGTGCTTCCATCCTTCTCTCGGGGTTTTCGGCTGGGGGGTCTGGGGGGAGCGGCCCCGCTCCCCCAGACCGAGGTCTTGCGAAGCGAAGCGCAGCAAGCCCGGAAATCGCTCAGACTCGCCTATGAACCGCTCGGTGAGCACGAGAAGCGACGAGAGGCGAGTCTGACGCGGGGACACGTCGCGGACGCGCTGCGCCTGTACCTGCCGCTGCTCCTCATCGGAGCCGCCGCCGGCCTCATCCACCTGCTCGCCCGCCGCGCGCGCGACCCGCGGCGCCGGCGCCTCTACGACATCGCCTGGATCCTGCTCCTGCTCGCCGGCGCGCCCGTGTGGCTCTTCGTCGCCGCCGCCCTGCGCTGGATCTGATCAGTCCGGGCGCGTCGCTCGGACGGCCTCGGCGGCGCGCGCCTGGCGCTCGAGCGCGGCGTGCAAGCGCTGTCGCCGCATGCACTCGTGGTAATCACCCTGGCAGTAGCGGCTCGCAAGGTACGTCCCCGCGGCGTCGAGCGCGTGCGCCGCGACCAAGGGACAATCGCAAAGCTTCGGACAGTCCATGAGACCCCCCGTCTCATCAACGCGGGACATCCTGCACGCACAGTGGATCGCGGTCCCTGATCGAGGTCAGTCGGCCCACCCGGGGCCGTCACCGCTTGTGCGTGTGTGTGCGACAGCGAAGGGGCGCCGGGCGCGGCGCCACCCACCCCGTCACGGCGCGAAGACCATCGTCACGAGCGCGAGGAGCCACAGGAGGTGCGCGCTCCCCGCATACGCAGCGAAGCGCTTCGCGGCGGCGCGCGCGCCTTCGAGGTCGCCGGCGGCGACGGCGGCGCCCGCGCGCCGGAGCGCGGGCCGCGCGATCGCGAAGAGCAGGGCGAGCCGGACGAGCGCCAGCGCGAGGCCCACGAAGACGAGGGGCGGCACGGGGACGATGCCGACGGGCGACGCGTAGACGAGCCCGGTCACGAGCGTCGCGAGCCCGGCGCCGAGGTCGAGCCCGAGGCCGACCCGCGCCTGGGCCAGGGCGGGCGGGGCGTGCTGGGCGCCCAGGGCCAGGGCGCGGCGGAGCGCGCCCGGCCAGAAGAGGACCGAGCCCATCCAGAGGGCGGCGGCCAGGATGTGGAAGAAGCGCAGCGCGAGGGCGATGGTCATGGGCGGAGGAGGCGGGCGCAGGTCTCGAGGACGACGAGGCGGGCGTGCTTCTTGTCGTTGGCGGAGACGAGCGTCCAGGGCGCGTCGGGTCGATGGGTCTCATCCAGCATGTCCTGGATCGCCTCCGAGTAGTCGGTTCGCTTCTTGCTGTTCCGCCAGTCCTCGGGCGAGAGCTTGTAGCGCTTCAGCGGGTCGGTCTCGCGATCCTCGAACCTCGAGAGCTGCGTCTTGCGATCGATGTGGAGGAAGAACTTGGCCAACCGGACGCCGTCGTCGGTGAGCATCTTCTCGAACACGTTGATCTCGCCGTAGGCGCGCTTCCACTCGCGGTCCTTCGCGAAGCCCTCCACGCGCTCGACGAGGACGCGCCCGTACCAGCTCCGGTCGAAGACGGCGACCTCCCCCTTCTCCGGGAGGCGGTACCAGAAACGCCACAGGTAGTGGTTGCGCTGCTCGGCGTCGCGCGGCGCCGCGATGGGCCACACCTTGAAGCCGCGCGGGTCCATGAGCGCCGTGAGCCGCTTGATCGCCCCGCCCTTGCCCGCCGCGTCCCACCCCTCGAAGAGGACGACGGCGCGTCCGCCCTCGAGGTAGTTCCGGATCTGGAGCTGGTACACCTCGCGCTGCAGCGCGAGGAGCCGCTTCTCGTAGGTCGCGCGGTCGACGGTGGCCGAGAGATCCACCTCGTCGAGGCGGAGCGTGCCCGGCGCGTACCCGTCGAAGCGGTACTCCCGGGAGATGACCCCGCCCGCCCGGCGCCGCCGCGCCTTGTCGTCCTCCTTGTTTCCCATGCCGTCAGTAGCGGTAGCCGTGCGCGATGGGGAGCCGCCGCCCCTCGCCGAACGCCTTGGCGGTGACCTTCAGGACGGGTGCCGCCTGGCGCCGCTTGTACTCGCTCGCGATGACCATCCGCAGGACGCGGCGCACCATCTCCGGCGCGTGGCCGCGCGCGACGATGGCCTCGAAGGGGAGCCGCTCCTCGATGTACGCCGCCAGGATGTCGTCGAGCTCCTCGTAGGGCGGCAGGGTGTCCTGGTCGGTCTGGTCGGGCCTCAGCTCCGCCGAGGGCGGTTTCGTGAACGTGCGCTCCGGGACGAGCTCCCTCCCGGCGCGAGCGTTGGCGGCGCGCGCCACGCGGTAGACGAGCGTCTTCGGCACGTCGCCGATGACCGCGAGCCCGCCCGCCATGTCGCCGTAGAGCGTGCAGTAGCCCACCGCGAGCTCGCTCTTGTTGCCCGTCGAGAGGCAGAGCGAGCCCTCCTCGTTCGAGATGGCCATCAGGATCTGCCCGCGGATGCGCGCCTGCACGTTCTGGGCGGCGAGATCACAGAGCGGATGGCCGAGCGCCGCGTCGAGCGTCGCGACCGACGCGGCGTGCATCGGCTCGATGGCGATCTCGGTGAAGCGGACGCGCAGGTTCCTCGCCAGCTCGGCGGCGTCCTCGCGCGAGTGCGACGAGGAGTAGCGGGACGGCATCGCCACCCCGAAGACGTGGTCGGGGCCGAGCGCCTCGGCGGCGAGGCAGGCCGTGAGCGCGCTGTCGATGCCGCCCGACAGGCCGATGACCGCGCTCCGGAACCCGCACTTGCGGGCGTAGTCGCGCAGGCCCAGCACGAGGGCGCGGTAGACCTCGTCCGCGTCCGCGTCGGGACGTGCGCCCGGCGCGAGGAGCGCCGCGCCCGCGAAGTGGCGCACCTCGGGGGCGGAGCCGTCCTCGCCGACGACCACGACGGCCTCCTCGAAGAGCGGCGCGCGCGCCAGCACCGCGCCGTCCCGCGCCACGAGCATCGACCCGCCGTCGAAGACCAGCGCGTCGTCGCCGCCCACCTGGTTCACGTAGGCGATGGGCACCTCGTGGCGCGCCGCCGCCGCCCCGACCATGCGCTCGCGGAGCGCCGGCTTGCCGAGCGAGTAGGGCGACGCCGAGATGTTCACCACCAGCGCCGCGCCCGCCTGCTGCAGCTCCGCGATGGGATCGCGCTCGTAGCGCGGCTTCTGCCAGAAGCGCTTGTCGTTCCAGATGTCCTCGCAGATGGAGAGCCCGAGACGCAGCCCGACGCCCTCCGCCGGGGAGGCGGTGCTGTGCGGCGCGGCGAGGAAGTAGCGCGTCTCGTCGAAGACGTCGTAGGTGGGCAGGAGCGACTTCCGTCCGACCGCGGTGACGCGCCCGCCCTCGACGAGCGCGGCGGCGTTGTAGACGCCCGGCGGGGGCGCGCCCTCGGGCGCCTCGGGGAAGCCGATCACGATCGAGAGGCCCCGCGACCACTCGGCGGGCGCGGACAGCTCGGAGAGCGTGCGGGCGGCGCGCGCCAGGAACTCGGGCATGTCGAGGAAATCGCGCGGGGGATACCCGCAGAGCGCCAGCTCCGGGAAGACAACCAGCGTCGCCCCGGCCGCGCGCGCGAGCGCGGTGGCGTCGCGGATCTTCGCCGCGTTCCCGGCGAAGTCGCCCACCGTCGTGTTCACCTGCGCGAGCGCGATCCTGCGGGGGGGCACCGCGTGAGCATGCTAGAGTTCCCGGGCGTGCGCAGCGGTTTTCTCGCGGTCCTCGGCGTCGCGGCCGCGTGCCGCCTCCGCCGCCCGCCCCCGTCCGCCCCGCCGGGAACGTTCGCGCGCTCCGGCTCGCCTGGGATCGACCCGCCCACGAGACGCGAAGGCCCGCGCCCGCGCTGCGGCGGTGGCCGTCGCGACGGCGCGTCGACGCGACGCACGTCACTCGCACAGGAGATACCCCAACGGCACCGTGTCGGACCGCACGCCGCGTCACTACGTTCGGCCCGGACGCCATGCACCTCGCGCGCGCCGTGTTCGCCTGCTTCGTCCTGGTTCCGGCGCTCGGGGCCGGCGCGAAGCCCGCTCCCCCGCCGGCGTCCCCCCGGGAGCCGGCGCCCTTCTGCACCGGCGAGTACGCCGACTTCCTCACCGGGATGTCGCGGGACACGCGCGTCTTCGAGGCGTCGGCGGATGCGGGCTACACCTACTGCATCCGCACCACCGCCACGTACGAGCACGTCTACTACGGCAAGGGCGGCAAGCTCCGGCGGCGCTACGTGCGCCACGTCCGGCACGGCACCGGCTTCGCGTACAAGGCGGTCGGCGGCGAGTGGTTCGTCGCGACGAACGAGCACGTCGCGGAGCACCCGCTCGTCACGGAGGCCGACGACGTCGACGGCGTCCCCGCCGGCTCGCGCAAGGTCCGCGAGACGATCCGCATCGTCTCGAGCGAAGGCGACGACGACGACGCGTCGCAGGTCCCGCTCACGAAGGTGCTCGCCGACGAGGCGCTGGACCTCGCGGTGCTGAAGACGCGGCACCCGCTCAAGGTGATGCCCTACCGGATCGGGCGCTCCTCGGCGCTGCGGGTGGGGAACGCGGTGCAGGTGCGCGGGTACCCGCTGGGCGCATTCGCGGCGTCCAACACCGGGCGCGTCATCAGCACCGGCCAGCCCGACCACGAGCGCGGCTGGAGCCACGAGGACTTCGCCATCGACGCGCCGCTCAACGCGGGCAACTCGGGGAGCGCCGTCCTCGCCGTGTCGTGCCGGACGGGCGAGCTCGAGCTCGTCGGCGTCTACCACGCCGGCTACAAGGACGCGCAGGCGCTCAACGTCGTCGTCGCGGTGGACCAGCTGCGCGACGTGCTCGAGTCGCGCACCCCGCGCAGCGCGCCCGCGGCCGATCCCGTCGATCGCAAGGCGCTCGTCGCGCTCTTGCGCGGCGCCCCTGCGCCCTTCCTCATGCCGTTCGGCGATCGCGCCGTCCGCGTGGACGTGGAGGGCGACGCCGTCCGCTTCGCCCTCCTCGACGCCGAGTTCCCGCTCACCTCGAGGGCGCAGGCGGCGCTCGTGGACCGCGACGCGGACCTCGCGCGCCCGTCGGCGCTCGTCCTGCCGCCGCGCTTCGGCGACCAGGAGATCCCGTGGGCCGCGCTGGAGCCGACGCTTCGCGATCCGGGGCAGCGGTTCTACGCGGCGCTATGGCGCCAGCTCGCGGCCGTGTTCGCGTTCCGCGACGGGGAGGGTCGCGGCCGCACCGGTCCCGAAGCGCGTGCGGCGCTCGCGGCCTCCGCGTCGCTGATCCGGGCACACCGCGCCGAGCAGAAGGAGATCCTCCAGTCGATCGACTTCGAGGAGGACCTGGCGTGGCCGCCGTCGCCGGCTGCACCGAGCAGCCCCTTGCCGGGGCGTGCGCCTGACCCCGCGTCGGACGACGACTGACCCGGCCGGGGATGCGGGTCTTCAGGCTTGGTAAGACTTCGTTTTCGGCTCAAGTCGCCATATAGCCCGCCATGGGGCGCCATATAGGAGCCGAGGTGCGACACAGCGCCACAGGTGGGACAAAAACCGCGTCCTGTTCGGGGCTTATCTGAAAAGCCGGGAAGGGGGTTGGCAACCTCACGGGACGTTATCATCGTCCCTGTCGCCGGAGACAGACGGCCGAGAAGGGGCGCGCCCCAGGAACACGCGCCCGGCGGACCGGACGTTCGGTGAGCTGGCTCACGCGGGCCACAAGCGGAAGGACATGAAGATGCCTCAGATCGATATCGAGATCCTGACGCCGTTTGCTGCCAAGTTCCTCGAGGGCACGACCCTCACGCCCGCCGAGCGCGCCGAGGTGCTGCGCATTGCTCAGGGCTTCGCGTGCAAGGACTCCGCGGCCGCTGCCGGCGTCTCGCCCGAGACCATCCGGGCGCGCCGCAAGCGGATCTACCGCAAGCTCGACGTCCCGGGCTCGGGCGAGCTGCTCGCGAGCCTGCTCTCGCTGTCGCTGAAGATGCTCGCCAAGGGAGAACGGATCGAGCCGCGCCCGGTCGCGCCGGCACAGCCGCAGCCGGGGGTATCGCAGCCCGCCGTCGTCGCCCGCTAGCGCTCGACGTCCCCGGCGCGAGCGCCGGGGACGGCTCCGCGTGGCTCCGCCGTGGCGCGATCGCCGCTCGCGATCGCGCGGCGCGGAGCCGTTCGTGTTTCCGGCTACTGCGAGAGCCAGCGCTCGATCTTCTCGGCGATCTTCGCGGGCGTGAAGCCGAACTCCTCGACGAGCGCCTTCTCCGGCGCGCTCGCCCCGAAGCGGTCGATCCCGATCACGAGCCCATCCTTCCCGGCGTAGCGCCACCACTCGAGCCCGCGCGCCGCCTCGACCACGGCGATGCGGTGCGCCGCCGGGAGCACGTCCTCGCGGTAGGCCGCCGGCTGCGCGTCGAAGCACTGGAGGCACGGCATCGAGACGAGCCGCGCCTGGATGCCCTTCGCCGCGAGGAGCGGCAACGCACCCTGCGCCGCCCCGACCTCCGACCCCGTGGCGACGATGGTCACGGTGGCGCCGGGCGCCTCGTGCAGGACGTACCCGCCCCGGAACAGGCCGGCGGTGTCGGACGACGAGCGCGTCAGCTTCGGCAGCTTCTGCCGCGTGAGCACGAGCGCGGTCGGCCCGTCCCTCCGCTCGAGCGCGTGCGCCCAGGCGGCGGCGGTCTCGAGGCCGTCGGCGGGGCGGACCACGTGGAGCTGGGGGATGGCGCGCAGCGCCCCGAGCTGCTCGACGGGCTGGTGCGTCGGCCCGTCCTCGCCGAGGAAGATCGAGTCGTGCGTCCAGACGAAGATGCTCTGGAGGCCCGAGAGCGCGGCGAGCCGCACCGGCGGTCGCATGTAGTCGGAGAAGATGAGGAACGTGGCGCCGAACGGGATGAAGAGCCCGTCGTACGCGAGGCCGTTCGTGATGGCGCCCATCGCGTGCTCGCGGATTCCGTAGTGGACGTTGCGGCCCGCGTAGTCGCCCGCCTTCACGCCGCCGGCGCCCTTGATGTCGGTGAGGTTCGACTCGGCGAGGTCCGCCGAGCCGCCCGCCAGCGCCGGGACGAGCGCCGCCGCCTTCTGGAGCACGGCCTGCGAGAGCTTGCGCGTGGCGTCCGCCGCGTCCGCGCCGTCGAGGAGCTTCTGGCGCAGGTCCGCGGGGACGCGGCGCTCGAGGTGCGCGTCGAGAATCGCGGCCCTCTCCGCGTTCGCGGCTCGCCACGCCTTCGCCCGGTCCTCCCACGCCGCGCGGAGCGCGCGCTTCTCCTCCTGCACCCCGCCCCAGTAGGCGCGCACGTCGTCGGGCACGAGGAAGCGCGGGCTCTCCGGCCAGCCGAGGTTCTTCTTCGTGGCCGCCAGCTCCTCCTCGCCGAGCGCGGCGCCGTGCACGCCCGGCGTGCCCGCCTTCTTGGGCGCGCCGAAGCCGATGACCGTCTTCACCCGGATGAGGCTCGGGCGGCCCAGCTCGGCCTTGGCCGCGTCCAGGGCGCGCGAGATGCCCTCCATGTCGTGGCCGTCCACCGACTGCACGTGCCAGCCGTACGCCTCGAAGCGCCGCGTCACGTCCTCAGTGAAGGTGATGCTGGTCTGGCCGTCGATGGTGATGCCGTTGTCGTCGTAGAGGTAGACGAGCCGCCCGAGCCTGTGGTGGCCGGCGAAGCTCGCCGCCTCCGCCGAGACGCCTTCCATGAGGTCGCCGTCGCTGCAGATCGCGTAGACGAAGTGGTCCTCGACCGGATTCCCCCGGCCGAGCTTCGCCGAGAGCATGGCCTGGCCGAGCGCGAATCCGACGCCGTTCGCGAAGCCCTGGCCGAGCGGGCCGCTCGTCACCTCCACGCCCGGCGTGAAGTGGAACTCCGGGTGACCCGGCGTGCGCGAATGGAGCTGGCGGAAATGGCGGAGGTCGTCGAGGCCGAGATCGTAGCCCGAGAGATGGAGCATGGAGTAGAGCAGCATCGACCCGTGGCCCGCGGACAGGATGAAGCGATCGCGGCCGAGCCAGCGCGGCTCGCTGGGGTCGAAGCGGAGGTGGCGCGTCCAGAGGACGAACGCCATCTCGGCGGCGCCCATGGGCATGCCGGGGTGGCCGCTGTTCGCCTGCTGGACGGCGTCGGCGGCGAGCATGCGGATGGTGTTGACGCACTTCGCGGTGAGCTCTCTGCTCGCGGTCGGCAAGGGCATTCCTCCGGAGGGGGCGGCGGCAAGATCGCCCGGGGCGGGCGGGGAGATCAAGGGGGCTTTTGCAACCCTGGCGCCGCCCGCCACCGGATGCAACCGCGTCCGGCGCGCTCACTCCTTGGGAGGCGCCTCGATCCAGGCCAGCGCGTCGCCGCGGTCGAGGAGGTCGATGGCGGCGATGGTCCCGGGGCGGACCTTCTGCTCGGCGCCCGCGGCGAGCGCGATGGCCTCCTCCAGCTCCGGGTTGTGCCCCACCAGCGCGACGCCAGCCCCTCCGCGCCGCGCGAGCGCGAGCAGCTCGCGGCCGCTGGAGGTGCCCGAGGCGAGCTCGCCCGACTCCTCGAGGCGCGCGCCGGTGGCGGCGGCCAGGATCTGCGCGGTCTCGCGGGCGCGGGCGAACGGGCTCGACACGACGCGCGTGATCTCGAGCCTCGGCGCCAGCTGCTCGGCGAACGCCGTGAACCGCGCCCGTCCCTTGGGCGTGAGCCGCCGCGCGGCGTCGCCGTGCGCCGCCTGCTTCTCCGCCTTTCCGTGCCGGACGAGGTAGACGCGGACGGGCTTCATGGGATGGGAGTAATCGCGCTTCGCGCGGCCGACACCCCTCTCCCCGCCCCTCCCCCCGCCAAGGCGGCCGATCACCCCTCGTGGACCGAGACGAGCAGCGCGACCGGGAACCCGGCGAAGAGATCGGCGAGATCGAGCTGGGTGCCGTGCCGCCGCGCGCCAGTGACCGCGTCCCGCAGATCGCGCGGGAAGCCCTGCGGCAGCGCGACCCGTCCCTCCCAGGGCGCGCCGCCGGGCTCCTCGAGGATGCCGAGCGCCAGGCGCGGCACGACGCAGACGAACGCGCGCCGCTCGAGGCGCCGCGCGAACGCGACCACGCGATCCGCGAGCGCGCCCTCCGCCGTGAGCGGCACGTAATCGCCGCGCAGGAACAGGTCGGGGTCGTCCCGCCGCAGGCGCAGCCCCTCGCGCAGCAGGAGGAGCTTCGCGCGGCCGTCGAGGAGCGCGTCCGGCTGCGACACCTCGCGGGCGAGCGCGGCGCGCTCCGAGGGCCCCTCCGCGACGCGCCGGCGCAGCTCGTCGAGGAGCTTCGCGCGGCGCGCGAAGTCCACCGGGCGCCGGTTGTCGGGATCGACGAGCGAGAGGTCCCACAGCTCGCTCCCCTGGTAGACGTCGCAAGGGCCGGGCGAGGCGAGCTTGAGCGCGACCTGCGCGAGCGAGGAGATCCGGCCCGCGGCGGCCATGCGGCGCGCGAA
>WNGF01014085.1_pt1 | contig 15548 bp, 14 predicted proteins | sample 5400641 | NCBI WGS metagenome assembly WNGF01 (sample SAMN13153371, study PRJNA577476) | soil metagenome | isolation source: 80 cm soil or saprolite under grassland replicate 2 | place: USA:California | collected 2016-06-15
AACGTCCGCGACGTCGGCAGCCCGAACGTCCTGATCCGCCCCCGCTTGCTGAAGTAGTCCCAGATCCCATCGTGGTCGATCCGAAACCCGGTGTCCGAAAAGTAGCGCTCGTCCTGCTGCGCCCCGACCCCCACACCAGGCCAGCTCACCAGCCCCACCACGCTCAGCCCGACCAGCAGCCCGACCGCCCCCCGCACCCACAGCTCCACCGATCCCTGCCAGCGCATCAGATCGACCTCTTTCGAACCCCTCCCCCAAGCCCCTCCCCGAAACGGAGAGGGGAGGTAGTTGTCCCGTCTCACCCTCCCCGCGTGGGGGAAGGGTTCGGGGAGAGGTTATTGCGCGGCGCTTACTATGCCGACGGGGGCCAATGAGCGCAAGGGCTCCACGCGTCTGTACTTTCGGTTCACACTGCCTGTAACCGCGCCCGCGCTGATCCGTTTTAACGGCGCACGGTGAGGGTCCCGGAGTGGCTTCGAAGGGAGGCGGAGCGCAGCCTTCTCGGAGGGGCAGGCATGTTCATCTCACCCGCTCAGGGCACGCAGACCTACCGGCCAGGCAACGGCGAGAACTCTCAGCCACCCTTCAGCTGTCTTTAACCGAACGTTCAGACGCGCCTGGTCGTCAGCGGGTACGGTACAGTTGGTCATGACCTCCAGGTAACAGCGCCGGTATTAGCAGGTTGGAGGACAAGACGCGGACCTCGGTAGCGCCGGAGCATGCAGCTAACGCGGCTCGCGTCCCGGGCACGGACACGCTTGGGCGCCACCTGATCGCCGAGTTCGATGGCTGCGATGCCGGCCAGCTTCGGACCCAGGCCCGCCTGCGAGACGCGATGATCGAGGCCGCCCGGCGGGCGGGTGCCCGGGTCATCAACGATCAGTTCCACCATTTCGGGCCAGACGGTGGGGTCAGCGGGGTCGTCCTGCTGGCGGAATCGCACTTATCGATCCACACCTGGCCTGAGGCGGGCTATGCCGCCGTGGACATCTACACGTGTGGACGCCAAGTGAGGCCTGACCTGGCTTGCACCTTCCTCGGAAAAGCGCTCCAGGCGCGCCACGTTACCCTGACCGAGCTCAAGCGCGGCGAGGCGCCCTCGCCGGACATGCACGTCCACGAGGTGGTGGCCACCCAGCGACGCGTCCTCCAGACCGAGCCTGGACCAGCCGCGTGGTGACCTTTCGCGGCCAGCTTGGGGCCAACCCAAACGGCTCGTGGGCGATCGAGCAGGTCGACGACAACGACTACTACTGCTTCGGCATCGAAAACGTGCTCTATTCCGGTCGCACCTGGGTGCAGCGGGTCGAGATCGTCGAGACAGACAGCTATGGTGTGGCGCTGCTGCTCGACGGCCGTGTCCAGTCGGCGCAGGATGACGAGTATGTCTACCATGAGGCATTGGTCCACCCGGCGATGCTCGCGCATCCACGCCCCAGCCGCGCGCTGATCATCGGCGGCGGCGAGGGCGCCACCCTGCGCGAAGTGCTGGCACACCGAACGATCCAGCGAGCCACGATGGTCGACATCGACCCGGGCCTCGTGGCGGTCTGTCGCCATTTCCTCGGCAGTTGGCACCAGGGCGCCTTCGATGACCCGCGAGCGGAGCTAGTCTTCTCCTGCGGCCGCGCCTACCTGGAACGGACGCGTGAGACGTTCGACGTGGCGATCATCGACCTGACCGACTTCATCGATGCGAGCCCCGTCTTCAACCTGTACACGCGCCAGTTCTACCAGCTGCTAAAGCGGCACCTCAGGCCGGGCGGGATCGTGGTCGTGCAGGGCCTGGAGTTCAGCAGCAGTGACTGGGCCCAGCACGCCGCGCTGTCGCGGACTCTTGGCGCCGTCTTCCCGATCGTTCGTTCCTACCGTGCCTACGTCCCCTCGTTTGCCTGCACCTGGGGCTTCCTGACCGCCTCGAGCGACGTCGACCCGGCTTCCAAGAATCCCAGCCTCATCGACCGCCGGGTCGCCGAGCGCCTTACTCGCCGCTTACGCTCGTACGATGGCCTGGCCCATCAGGCCCTGTTCACCATGCCGAAGGACCTTCGCGACCTGCTAGCCCGGCCCGGGCCAATCCTGGAAGATGGCAAACCGGAGGTGCTGGCCGAGCTGTTCGCCGAGGAGGACGTTGTAGAGCCCGGGCTGGAGCCGCCCGCTCGGGCGCCGGTCCTGGCATCATGAGCCAGGCGGCGCTTGCCGCAGAACACCAGGGACGAACCGAATTGCCGGCTCCACCGCCCGGTCTGCGGCTGCGCGAGATCTTCGCCTGGAGACTGGACGCTCGGCGGAGTCTTTCGCCGATCATCGAAGAGTTCCTGGCCGCCCTTGCAGACGGCACCGCACTCACGCGGCCGTGGCCCGGCTCGAGTCAGGATGGCCCGGTCCGGGCGGCGATCTCCCGGCTTGGCTTTCTGGTCGTCGAGAGCGAGGCGGGGGCGGAGCCGCGGGCGGGCGCCCAGCAGGCGCAGGGCGTAGCGGCTGAGCTCATCGGCCCGCTCGAAGCTTGCCCGCCAGATGCCCACTTCATCCTGGCCCATGCCACGCCGAGCAACGGCGCGAACGCCCAGGCGCGCCACGTGCTCGCGGGCGAGGCGCTCGCCTGGCTGGGCGCGGAGGGCCAGAGCCAGCGTTTCTTGAGCGATCAGGTCTTCGTGGCCGAGAGCGAAGGGCAGCCTCTCCGAGCCGTGGTGGTCGGCGACAGTCGGCAGTTTCGCCGGCTCCTGCCCGGGCTCGAGCTGGCGCTGCTTCAACGCGCCCGCCTCACGGCCGTGGACGTCGAGCTGGCCGCGTTTCGCCGCCAGGCGGAGGCCGACCTGAGGCATGTGTCCGCCACTCACTGGTCTACGGTTCGCGACGCGCGACGCCTGGAGGCAACGAACGAACGCCTAAAGCGGCTGCTCTTGCAGCGCGAGGTGGACCGAGGCCCGCTCACCAATCCGCGGCGCTACTTGCCGGACCGCGACGCGACTCGGCTCTACGAGGCGCTGGCCGAGGCGTTTGAGCTTGAAGATTGGGTAGAGGAACAGGACGACCTGGCCGAAGTGGTCGAGGACATCTACGAGTCCATCACGGAAAAGCTGGCCGAGTACCGGAACGTCTTGTTCGAGGCGGTGCTGGAAGTCATCATCATCGTGGTGCTCTTCATCGAGCTCGTCGTACTGCTGGTCGATCTCGACCCATTTAGCATTTTCGGGTGAGTGGGCGGGTTTCCTCGGCTGGTCCGCCGATCTCGCGGCGGCGAGCGGTGGCGCTGCTTGGCGCCGCAGGAGCTGGTCTTTTCTTCTCGGCGCGCGCCTCGCGGGCACAGGCGGCCGGGCCCCCGGCCGCGGCCGAGGTCGTCGTCCTGGGAGCCGGCCTGGCTGGACTTGCCGCGGCGATCACGCTGTGGCGGTCCGGCGTAGACGTCCAGGTCCTGGAGGCGCGCGACCGAGTCGGCGGCCGTGTGTTCACGCTCCGAGACGCTTTTGACGACGGCCTGTACGCCGAGGCCGGCGGCGAGTTCATCGACGCGGACCACGCGACTATCCGGCGTTTCATGCGTGACTATGGGATTCGCCTGCGCCATTTGCCGGCCGGGCCCGGGGTCTTCTATTTCGGCGGCAGCCGAAAGCGTGGCCGATCACTGGCCGAGTTCGGACGCCCGGTCTTACAGGATGCCAATCGGATCACCGAGGAGAGCTTCAAACTCCGCGAACAGGTCCCAGATCCGTACCAGGCCTGGGCGTCGCCCGCCGCGGCCGAGCTCGACTCACAGTCGGTCGCCCGTTGGCTTGACCAGCTCCGCCCGCATCCCCTCGTCCGCAGCTACCACCGCGTCAACACGATGAACGACTACGGGGTGGAGCCCGAAGGCCTGTCTTTGCTGCAGTACGCCCGAGACGCACGGCTCGAGCAAAAGCAGCCAGACCGGGACGTCGAGGCCCTGCGTGTCCGCGACGGGCTCGACCAGTTGCCTCTGGCGATCGCCGACCAGCTGGGCACCCGACTTCACCTCCTGACGCCCGCCACGGCAATTGACCAGGACGGGCGGTCGGTCACAATCGAGTACGACCAGGCGGGGCCAGGCCGTAGTATCACGGCCCGCTACGCCGTTGTGGCCGTACCCTTCACGGTGCTCCGCTCGCTCGACTTCACCCCACCCCTCGAGCCGGCCCACCAGGAGGCGCTGGAAGGCCTGCGCTACGGGCACGCCGTGAAAATGCTACTTCAGTTCGGGCATCGTTTCTGGGTAGACCTGGGCGTGAGCGGCGCGACGGCGACCGATCTTCCGTTTCAATTCGCCTGGGACGCGACGAAAGCTCAACCTGGCGAACGTGGCATTCTGACGCTGTTCACGACCGGCCAGTCGGCGGCCGACCTGGCCGATCTTTCCGAAGAGCAGCGGCTCGAGCGCAGTTTGGAGCAGCTCGAGGAGATCTACCCGCACGTCGGCGATTACGTCGATTTGGGCGTGTCGGTGGTCTGGGACGCCGACGCCGCGTCTCAGGGCGGCTATTCGTACTTCGGCCCGGGCGAGCTAACCCGCTATGGGCCACTGCTGGCGCGCCCGGAGGGAAGAGTCCACTTCGCCGGGGAGCACACCGATCGCTGGCAGGCGACGATGAACGGGGCGCTGGCCAGCGGGGTCCGGGCCGGGACCGAGGTGCTCGCTCGCCTGAACGCGTGAGTCGGCGTTGGGTGCTAAAATCGCGGCGGCCTCTCATGGCGCGAGCGCCGCCGGGCGCGATCGCTCCACGTTAGGCCTTGACGCGCCATTGGGCGTGGGCCCCGAGGGAGGGGAAGATGGCTCTCGTGACGGTCTCCCGCGAGGAAGGCAGTTGGGGCGGCGACATCGCCCGCGAGCTTGCCAAGCGGCTTGGCTACCGACTGCTGGACCGCCAGGGGCTACTCGCCGAGGCAGAAGCGTATGGCGGGATCAGCCCTTCTGCCCCTGAGCTCGATGAGAAGCGGCCGGGCTTCTGGGAGCGGCTCGATCAGGAGCGGCGTCGCTATAGCGTTCTGCTCAGGGCGGTCGTCTACAATGTCGCGCTCCAGAACAACGTGATCTTCCTGGGACGCGGGACCGGCATGCTGCTTGGCGAGATCGAGCACGCCTTGCGAGTTCTGGTCATCTGTCCCGTTCCCGTCCGAGTCGCGAGGATCATCGAGCGCGGCGCCGGCGGCCGCCGGGGACCGCTGACCCGCGAGCAGGCCGAAGACATCGTGCGGCGCTCCGATCGTGACCGGGCGGGCTACGTCCGCTACCTGTTCCAGAAAGATTGGCTAGACCCGCTCCACCACAGCATCGTCATCAATACCGCGGTCATCGAAGTGCCCGCTGCCATCGACTTGCTAGCCGAGATGATCGGCTCCGACCGGTACGATGCGACGCCCGCTTCGCGCCAGCGTTTGGAGCAACTGGCGCGATCGAGCCAGGATGAGAGCGCCCGACTGGTGGGTGGACGACGATAGCGCGCGTCGATCTGGGCCGTCGCCGCCTGATCGCCTGTTCGGCGGCGCTGCTCCTAGCCAGGGTCGGCCTGGCTGGCCGTCCGGTGTTCGCCGATGACAAACCGCCATCCGAAGGGACACCCGCCTCGCCGGCGCCGACAGCCAGAACGGCGGCGCCGCTCTTCGCTTCATCGAGCTGGCTCGAGGCGGCCTCGACCGCCGAGCTGCTGCCACCATTCGTCAGGGCGCGAGCCGCGTGGGGAGCGGCTGAGCCCGTGCAGCCCTATGTCGCGCACACGCCGGCAGCGGTAACGCTCCACCACACCGGCGCCCTGTGGACCGGCAGGCCACCGATCGAACAGTACCTCCGAAACATCCAGGCTTTCCACACCGGGCCGCGACGGGAGTGGGAGGACATCGCGTACCACTATCTGGTCGACCTCGACGGGACGGTCTGGGCTGGCCGTCCGCCCACTGTTCGTGGCAACCCGTCGATCTATTTCGACTCCAGAGGCCAAGTGCTGATCTGCCTCGTGGGTGACTACGAAGTCCAGGAGCCGTCGCAGGTCCAGATCGCCGCCGTAGGCACGACGGCCGCCTGGTTGATACGCCGCTTCAACATGACCGCAGGGGCGATCGGCGCCCATCGCGACTACGCCCCCACGACCTGCCCCGGGGCGAGCGTCTACCGACTACTCCAGGAGGGCGCCTTCGCGGGCCGGGTCGGATGAGTGCGAGCCTCGCTCGGTCGGCTCTGGTCTTGTTCGGCCTCGCGCTGGGAGTGCTCTGCGCCGAGGGGGCGCTTCACGTCCTGGGCCCGCGGTTGCCGGGGCTATACAACCTGGCGACCTTTCAGGCCTATCACCCGATTTACGGCTTCTTCCACCGCCCGGGTGCGCGCGGCTGGGTACGAACGGACGAGTTCACCAGCTACGTCCAGATCAACTCGCGCGGCCTACGTGACCGTGAGGTCGCGATACCCAAACCCGCCCAGACGTTCCGTCTGCTCGTCCTTGGCGACTCCATCGTCGAAGGCTCCCAGGTGGCCCTCGATCAGACCCTTCCAAAGCAGCTGGAGCAGCTGCTTGGCGGCGGGCCAGGCCGACCGCTCGAGGCCATCAACGCGGGCAACGCCGGCTTCGGTACTGCCCAGGAGCTGCTGTTCCTCCAACACGACGGCCCGGCCTATGGCCCCGACGTCGTGGTGCTCGTCTTCTACGTGGACAACGACGCCGCCAACAACGGGATCGGCGTCGCCCAGAAGCGCGGGCTGAGCACCGCCGGGCGACCGTTCTTCGTTTTGGACTCGGACGGCAACCTCTTACAAGTCCCAGTTGCCTCGATGCCACCTGAGCCCCTCGGGCAGCTCAAGGACGTTCTCCGCAACTCCTCGCTGCTCTACGACGTCGGCGAAAACCTGCTGACGGCCAGAGCAGCGGCTAAGCAGTACCACGCCGTGCGGATGGACAAGGATCGAACGATGTACCTGATCGAGCCGCCGCGCGAGTGGCAGGATGCGTGGGCCGTCACCGAAGCGCTGCTCGAGCGCGCCCGCGAGTCGGCCAGCGCGATCGGAGCCGAGCTGGTGGTGGTGGCGGCCCCCTCGCAGTTCCAAGTTTACGAGAGCGACTGGCTTGGCGGCGGCCGCCGAGCGGGCTGGAGTGCGACTCCTGGACCTGCTGCCCACTTTCAGGGCCGCGGCTGCCAGCAATGGAGCCGCGGCCCTCTACTTCGCCGAGGATGGCCACTGGACGCCGGCCGGCCATGGCCTTGCCGCCCAGCAGCTCGCCGCGTATCTCGGCGAGCACGGCCTGCTGCCCACGTGGACCCGCCCTGCTTAGCAGAACCCGCGCCTGGCTTCTCCCCCTCGCCGCCGTCGTCCTGGTGCTGGCAACGCCTCTCAGGCTGGCGTGGATCGACACGTACCCACCCGGCCTCTTCTATGACCCCGCCGGCGAAGGGATCGATGCCCTTCGAATCCTAAATGGCGCTCGGCCAGTATTTCTGCCCGCTAATAACGGGCGCGAGCCGCTGCTCAACTATCTGATGGCCGGCGTCTTTTCGCTTACCGGCCCAACCGTGGCTGGGATTCGTCTGACGGTCGCGCTGATCGGCCTGGCCAGCTTGCCGGTCACATTCCTGTGGGCCCGAGCCTGGTTTGGGCCGCGGGTTGCGCTCCTCACAGCCGCGCTCATGGCCGTCTCCACCTGGCACCTGTTCCTCAGTCGATTCGGTGTTCGGGCCGTCCTGCTGCCGCTCCTCGAACCCTTGGCCGTGTTGTTGATCTGGCGGGCGGCCCACTCCGGCCGGCCCTTGGGCTGGGGCATAGCCGGGCTGGTCGTCGGCCTGAGCGCGTACAGCTACCTGCCGATTCGCGTCTTCAGCGTGGTGATCGGAGCTGTCGTCCTGGGCGCCGTCATAACGGAGCGAAGGCGTGCCATCGCGGCCGGGCGTCGACGACGTGTGACGTTCGGCCTCGTTCAGGGTGTGGCGGTCATGGTGGCCGTCGCGGCGCTGGTGGCAGCGCCACTGGTGGCCTATTTCGTCGACAACCCGACCGACCTGAACGCACGGCTCGGCCAGGTCTCTCTACTGGGCGGACGTGACGCGGCCCGCCAGACAGCCGACGCGACGGTCAAGACGCTGGGCATGTTGGTCTGGCGCGGTGACCAGTACCCGTACACAAACGTGCCGGGCAGGCCAGTCTTTGATCTGCTGGTAACGCCCTTCTTCCTGTTTGGCCTCGTGATCGCCGTCAGGAAGGTTCGCTCGCTCCCATACACGTTGCTGCTCTTCTGGCTGGCTGTCATGCTCCTGCCCGGCGCCTTAACGATCGCGGCCCCCAACTTCCAGCGGACCGCCGGCTTGATGCCGGCGATCTTCGTGCTTCCAGCGCTCGGCCTGGCAACGGCGGCCAGGTGGCTGCAAGCCAGGGTGCGAGCGAGACCGCAGCTATCAGCTATCAGCTATCAGCCATCAGCTATCAGCGGGGCGTCGCTGCTCCGCCTGGGCCCGACCGCTGTCGTCATCGGCTCCGGGCTTCTCACCGCGCATGCCTACTTCGTACAGCTCCGCGACCAGCCCGACCTCTGGCGTTGGTATGAGACGGACGTCGCGGCGCTCGCCGAGCATGCTCGCGCGCTGCCGCCGTCCGAGCAGGCTTATGCCCTCTTGCCTGCCCTGCCGGACGTGGCCCGCGCCACGCACCAGCACGCCACGCTCAGCTTCCTCGGCGGGCGGCAGATTTTGGCGTTCGACGCCGATACCTTTCCGGTCGCCGACACCGACCGCCGTCCGGCCACGTATCTATTTCCCAGTCCCACTGAGGCTACAGGTCGGGTCGCGCTGCCGAACGGACAAGAGGAGTGGTTCGCCGATCCGTTCAGCGGCCGAGCGCTGGGAGCGCTCCACATCGAGCTCGGCACGCCATTTCAGCCCCAGAGGGCCGTCAGCCTCCGCTGGCAAAACGAGCTGAGGCTGCTTGGTTGGACGCTTGCCAGGCCACCGGAACGTCCGATCGATCTAGTTCTCTTCTGGGCACCCGCGCCGAAAGGAGTAGCTGGGCACTTCACGGTGACCATGCTGGAGGGCGGCGAACGACCGCGCGAGACCGAGATCGTGCGAGCGCCGCTGCGGGATCTGGTCTGCCCGCCTGACGCGTGCGGCGAGGCGCGCGCGATCGCGAAGCGCATCTACATTTCGTCAGGCCCAGTGAACCCGGCCTCTGCCACCACGTTGCGCCTCTACGTGCTCGGAGAGAACCAGATCCCGCTCGAGGCGATCGACGATGCCGGTCGGCGCACCGGCTTGGGGGTCCGGCTGGCTCGGCTGGCCGCGAATTAGGCCCGTTCCACCCGGACCGGGGTACCCGAGCTGAACCCGGCGAATGCCCGCGGATCGCCTTTCAGGCGGCCAAACACGGTGACCGGACTGTACGGCCTGATCTCATCGCCACGGCTGGCCGGAGTGGGTCCCCAAAAGATGCAGAAGGCGCTGCCCGGCTCCCAATATGCAATGTCGCCCGCCTGAACGATCTCCTGGCCGCGCTCGGTGCCAGCCTCAACCGGAACGGAGAAGTAGATCTCGTCGCCCCAGCGGCTGCCTGCAACCTCGAACGGCAGCGCGTCCCAGATCCGCGCCGCGGTCTGGCTGTCATTCAGCTCAGCTTCTTGCTCCACCCCGCCCGCCAGGATCCGAATCGCCCGCATCGCCACTCGCCACTCGCCACTCGCCACTCGTTACTCGCCACTCGCTACGGCAATTGATATTCTGTCGCGCGTCCCGCTCAGCCCGTCCCGCCTGCTCGACCTAATAAGAACGCGTCCGTAGCGCGGGGGCTTGTCCCCCGCTCCGTTCAGCGGGGGACGAGCCCCCGCGCGACAGCGTTCACTCGCGCTCTAGCGCGTCATGAGCTTGGTGAACCGTTCCACCGCGGCCTGGGGGGCCGCGAGGATCTCCCTCATGCCGGCCTCGACCTGGGCGCCGCTGCGCGGATCAAAATCGAGGTCAGACCGTTGCGCTTCTTGAATCAGGTCCGGGTCCTTGAACGTGGCCAGGAACGCCTGGCGGAGGGCTTCGGCCCGCTCCGGCGGGATGCCCGGGGGAGCCGCGAACGGGCGAGTGTAGTTGCTCGGGCCGCTCAGGATCCGGAACATCAGCTTATCGTCCTCAGTCTTGGCCAGCTCGCGCATCAGCGGCACGTCCGGAATGTCCCGGTGCCGGTCCTCGCCCTCCTGCACCAGGACTTTGAACGGTGGTCGGCCGGCCTCCTTCCACGACTCCAGGCCCCGCCGCACACCATCCCAGGTAGCGCAGTATGCCTCGATCTCGGCGTTCTCGATAGCCAGGCGAACTTCCTGGTTGCCGGGGTAGCCGCTAACGAGCTTGATGTTGGCGCCCAGCAGCTGCTTCATGAGAAAGGGGAAGTCGTAGCCGTTGGTGCCCGGGCCGGTCGTGCCGAAGACGATCTCCTTGCCGTTCGGGCCGAGCATCTCGGACAGGTCCGTGACCTTGTTGCCGATATCCGTCCGCGCGAGGCAAGCGATGTTGCTCGAGCTGACCGCCCCGAGCCAGTTGAACTTCGCCATGTCGAACTCGATCCCTTTGCCGCCGGTCAACTGGTTGGTTGCCTGCGTTTCGACGAAGGTCCCGATAACCGTTCCGTCTTTGGGGGCGACGTTGTAGAGGTAATTGGCGCCGATCAGATGTCCCGCGCCCGGCATGTTCTCGACGATCATGGTCGGATTGCCGGGGATGTACTTTGGCATCTGGCGGGCGATCAACCGAGCCCAGGCGTCGAAAGCGCTGCCGGCGGTCGTGGCTACGATCACTCGAACGGTCTTACCTTGGTAGAAGTCCTCTAGGGCGGCCGTGGATTCGGTCTTGCCGGCCGGTGGCTGGCTGGCGGCCGGTTTCGCGGGCGCCGTGGTCGCGACGGCTGGTGCTGGCGCCGCGGTAGGAGCTGGCTTCGGCGGGGCCGGCGTCGGAGTGGCCGGCCCGCCTGAGACGGGTGCACACGCAGCCAGCGCCAGGGCGGCGAGAGCCGCCAGCGCCAACACGCGTCTCACGCTTGACGTGAGATGTATTCGCATGATCGTGCTACGCGACCGCCAGGGCCGGAGCTCCACGCCCTCTGCCGCCTTGGACCACGAACCTTTCAGGCCCATCACTCATAGAAGACTCCCTCGATGAGGACAGGATCCTCATCCGCACCTGCATCAGGTCAGTCTCCGCCAGGACGGTGTCAAGGCGACCTTTGCTGAGCAGGGGAGTGCGGAGCTTGAACAGCTCTGCCCTTGCTTCGGCTTCGATCATCGGGCCTCCGCCGCATCCTCGACGCGGTCTCAAACTGGCCGCATTATCAAGAGTGGCGTGTCCATTGTCAATTTACTCGTCACGCTCTTGCGGGCTGACCGCCTTGGCCGCCACCGTCGTTGCACCTAACCAGGTAGTGCCAAGCCGCCCGCTGACGACCAGCTATACTGGCCGACGGCGCCGTGGTTGGAGCATCGCCTGCAAGGCCGTCCGATCCGATCGGTCCGGGGTCGCGCATCGACGGGCTGGAGAAGGTCACCGGCGCGGCCAGGTTCGCCGCCGATGTCTCGCGGCCCGGTACGCTCTGGGGGAAGGTGCTCCGAAGTCCGCTGCCGCACGCCAGGATCGCCTCGATCGACGTCAGCCGGGCCCGCCTTGTACCAGGCGTTCATGCCGTGCTGGCCGGCCGGGATCTGCCGGATTGCCGGGTCGGCCGCTCGATGCGCGACATGCCCGTCCTGGCCACCGAGAAGGTCCGTTTCATCGGCGAGAAGGTGGCGGCGGTCGCGGCCGAGGACCCTGAGACCGCCGAAGAGGCGCTCGGGCTGATCGAGGTCGAGTACGAGGAGCTGCCTGCCGTCTTCGATCCGCTGGAGGCGATGCGGCCTGATGCGCCGCTCGTCCACGATCCGGCCGAGGTCCGAGCGCGTGCCACGCCCACGCAGGTCGTGCCGGACTATCCCAACGGCGTCTCCAATCCGGTCTGGGGCGCCAGGGAAGAGGAGATGGAGCGCGCCTTTGCGCGCGCCGAACACGTCTTCGAGCACGCCTTCCGCACCCCGCTCCAGCACCAGGGCTATATCGAGCCGCACGCGTGCCTCGTCGAGCTGGACGAGCGCGGGGTGGCCCACATCTGGGCCTCCAACAAGGCCCCGTTCCTGCTGCTCGACTACCTTCGCCTCGGGCTGGGTCTGAGCCGCGAGCAGGTCCAGATCCACATGTTGCCGTTGGGCGGCGACTTCGGCGGCAAGGGCTCGTTCATGGATGTGCCGCTGGCCTACTTCCTGGCCAAGGCGACGGGGCGGCCGGTCAAGATGGCGATGTCCTACGCCGAGGAGCTTATGGCCGGCAATCCGCGCCACTCTGCGGCGGTGACCGTGCGGAGCGGCTTCGATGCCAATGGCCGGCTGTTGGCCCGCTGGACGCGAGTCGTCTACAACAGCGGCGCCTACGCCGCTTTCAAGCCGAATCCGGGCGTGCATTTGCCGGGCGCCCGGGGAGGGAGTTTGGGCGCGTATGAGATCCCGACCTGGCGAGTCGAAGGCCACATGGTCTACACGAACACCGTCCCGTGTGGCCACATGCGCGCGCCCGGCGAGGCGCAGACGTTCCACGCCGTCGAGTGCCATACCGACCTGTGCGCTCGGGCGATGGGGATCGACCCCCTCGAGCTGCGACTGCGAAACGCGCCCAGCCATCCGCGGCAGACACCCTCGGGCGAGCCGGGCTCGCAGCCCCGGGCGCGGGAGGTGCTGGGGGCAGCAGCCGAGGCGATCGGCTGGGATGGACCGAAGTCTGACGGCATCGGGCGTGGGATCGCGCTAGTCGAGGTGGGCAACAGCCTGGGCGTGTACGAGGTCGAGCTAATCGTCGAGCGCGGCGGCCAGATCGTGCTGCGCACGCCGATCATCGAGAACGGGGCCGGAATGCTGACCGTCTTTCGGCAGCTCGTGGCCGAGGCCTTCGGCCTGCCGCTCGAGCAGGTCCGGATCGAGCAGACGATGGATGGGTTCGAGCACGATCGTGGCGTCGGCGGCAGCCGGATCACGCGCCTGATTGGGACGATGATCGGGATCACGACCCGCCGCCTCCAAAATCGCCTGGCCGAGCTGCTTGCCGCCGAGCTGGGGGTTCAGGCTGAACAGGTGGCCGTCGAGCCGGGTGGCATTCGCGCTCCGGACGGGCGCTTTCACAGCCTGGCCGAGGTGGCGGTCCTGGCTGAAGCGCCGCTCGTCGAGCCGCTCCGCTACGAGCCAGGTCGGTTCGACCAGGTGGAGGTCTATGCGGCTCAAGCGGCCGAAGTCCAGGTCGACCGCGAGACGGGCCAGCTACATGTCAGGCGCGTGGTCACCGCGCATGAGATCGGCAAGGTCGTCAACCCACTCCTGCACCAGGGCCAGATCGAGGGCGGCCTGATCCAGGGCTACGGCTACGCGCTGATGGAGGGAATCCGCCTCGAGGACGGTCGCGTGACCAACCCGAATCTGCACGAGTACAAGCTGCCCTGCGCGGCCGACGTTCCCCCCCTCGAGACCATCCTCCTCCCGCCCGACCCGAGCCTGGGCATCACCCCGATCGGCGAGGGCCCCAACTGTGGCATGCCTGCCTGCCTGGTCAATGCCGTCTTGAACGCCGTCGGCGGCGCGCAAATCGAGATCCCGATCTCGCCGGATGATTTACGGAGGCTGATTGACCGCCACGACGCGAATAGCTCAGCGCGGTGACCGTCGTCGTAATCAGCCTGTCTTCCGCGCCCCCGAAATCTGGCCCAGCTTCTCGAGCACCCACATCCGCAGCAGCGTGCTGGGTCCGATGCCTAGCCGGCCAGCTTCCTGCCGCAGCGCCCGCCATGTTTCCGAGGACAGGCGTACCGGTATGACGGTATCCAGAGGTGGCTTCGCCTCGACCGGGACTACCTGGTCGGTCTCCTGCCAGGCCTCCCCGCCCCGGTCGATCCTGTCGATCTCGCGCTCCATCTCGTCCATCTCACGCTCCGTTTGCCTCTCGCAACATTTGACCCTTTTCAGGCTCGCGCTTGCCGCCGATAGAGGCGACGCTCTTGGAGCGTCATGTCTCGCGCCGTGACAACTCTCCAGACGACGCCGCCCGCCTAGGCAAGCACCACCAGAAGATGGCGGCCGGCTTCTGTCTGACCGAAGACCTTGTACAGCCCCTCCCGACCGCGACGGACTTGACGGTGTTCCGAGTGGCACGCCTCCCCCAGCTCTTCGAAAGCCAACCCCGTGCCTGGATTGGATCTTGTCGAGGATGTGGTCATCGATCTCGAGGGCCTCGATACGAAACATCCGGACCCACTTCTAGCAGAATCGTATACGATTGCTATACGGGCGGCAAACCAATCGGAGCGCCGGTGCCGCCGAACTCGTGCGGAAGTGGACCTGGGAGAGTACCAGCTTTAGGTCAGGAAATCGGCCACCAGGCGGTTGAACCTGTCGGCCTGGTCCCACTGGACCCAGTGGCCGCACCGGTCGAAGACATGCAGCTCGGCGTTGGGAATCAGTTTGAAGAGGAGTAAGGCCGGCTCGACCGCCGCGCCGCGATCGTTGCCGCCCCAGAGGATCAGCGTCTTGGTTCTCAGATCGCGAAGTTGGTCGACGATCGGTCTGGGTGGAGGCGCATCTCGTCGCTTAAGTTGAGCTTCGAACCGCGGCCCGGAGCTCATGGCGAACCGTTCCTGGACCAGCTCCTCGCTGACCAGCTCCGTCTTGAACAGCGTCTTCATCGTCATCGCCCGGACGCGATCGCGGCTGGGCGTGAACTCCCGCAGCTCTTCGGAATGACTCGTGGCCATCGCGTTGGCGTCGGCCGAGCCCTTCGGCGCCAGGACGCTGCTCGAGACGAGGACGAGGCGGCCGACTCTGGGATCCTCCAGCCCCAAGCGGGCGGCGATGTAGGCGCCGACGGAGTTCCCGACCAGGTGGAAGCGCTCCAGCCCCAGCGAGTCGGCGAACGCCCTGGCGTGGGCTACGCGGTACTCCAGCGAGTAGTCGTCCGGATTGGCGGTGTGCCCGAAACCGGGTTGGTCGAACGCGTACACGCTGAGGCGGGCCGCCGCGAGTGGATCGATGTTGAGCTTCCAGTTAACCCGCGAGCACGCGCCCGGTGCGGCCCCATGGATCAGCAGGACCGGGTGGCCGTCACCCGCCTGGACGTAGAAGGTCCGGATGCCGTCCACCTCGACGTAGCGTCCCTGCTCGAGCGCTGGCATGGGGGAGTGCTCAGGCCGGCGGGGCGACGTTCCGCTCTGCCAGCTCGGCTCGGCTCAGATTCAGCTCCCAGGCCGGGATCACGATGAGCTGGTTCCTGGTCTCGTCTCGGATGACACCCTTTGGATCGCGTCCTGCCCGGACCGCCCCGATCTCCTTGAGGTACAGGTCCCGCAGGGCGACGATGCCGAAGTCGCCAAACGGCAGCAGGTTCTCGTTCTCGCGGTCGACGATGGAGCCGAGGCTGTCGAGGAGGCTGGCGTCTTCCGAGGCGATCGCGCGCGCCATCGTATAGCCGAGGACTGGCTCCTCGTCGTCCTTCAGGTTGCGGTACTCTTTGTAGGGCTCGATCTG
>WNGF01009955.1_pt1 | contig 15546 bp, 25 predicted proteins | sample 5400641 | NCBI WGS metagenome assembly WNGF01 (sample SAMN13153371, study PRJNA577476) | soil metagenome | isolation source: 80 cm soil or saprolite under grassland replicate 2 | place: USA:California | collected 2016-06-15
GGGATGGCAGCCAGGGCCCGGCGCGCGTCGCTCTGACCCGCCTCGATCCGGCGGCCGATCTCGATCTCCTGTTCCCGGGTCAGCAGGCGTATCCTGCCGATTTCCCGAAAGTACAAGTGAACCAGATCCTCGCCTTCACTCGGCAGCGGGGCGGCCTCGGAGGGTTCACCCCCCTCCGCTTCGATGACTTCCGGTGCTTCCGTATCCTCGACGCCCATGGCCTCATCCGGAACTCCTGCGCCATTCCGGGGCTGGCACATTACCGGGAGGGCCGTTAGGAACCCGTTATTGAGCCCCTGACGATCGATCAGGCGAGACCGGGCGGGGATCACGCCAGTAGGCGCTGCCGCGGGACGACGACGGCGGAGAGCACGGCGCCGCCGGGCACGACCTGACCCACATGGGCGAGAGGGCGACGCCATGAAGCCGAGCGCCTCATGGCTTGTCATGCTGTTCCGGCTCTTGGCGGTGCACGCTGCGGTGGCGGCGCCATCGACGGTCGTGCTGTCCGTGGAGGGCATGACCTGAGGGGCCTGACCCCTGACGGTCAAGCGAGCCCTGGAGGGGCTCAAGGGCGTGAACCGGGCGGACGCGAGCTTCCGCGACAAGGAAGCGCGCGTCACCTTCGATCCGGCGCTGGTCGGTGTCGATCAGCTCATCGCCGCGGTGAAGAAGGCGGGGTTCTCGGCGTCCCTCAAGGGCAGTCCGCGGTAAGAGCGCGGCGGCGCGGGCGCGGTGGGAACGTCCATCGCGACCCAGCCTGTCGAGTCTCAACGCTCCAAGACGGCTCTTGACCTTGCCCCCAGGGGAAGGGTTTACGCTCGGGTCGTGGGCCGGGACGGTCTCTTGATCGGGGAGGTAGCGGCACGCAGCGGAGTCAGCCGAAAGGCCCTTCGACTCTACGAGGCGGCGGGCATTCTCCCCGCCGCGGGTCGCACGGCCTCAGGTTATCGGATCTACAGGGAGGACACGCTCGAGATCCTCGCGTTCGTGACTCAGGCACGCCGGCTCGGATTCCACCTGGACGAGATCAAGGAGATCGTCGCGATCAGGCGGTCTGGCCGTGTCCCGTGTCCGCACGTACTCGACCTCGTTGACCGGAAGTTGCGGGAGATCGAACGGACGCTGGCCGACCTCGACCGGGTTCGTCATGGGCTTCGTACGCTCTTGCGATCACGGAGATCGAGGCGCCGGCCCGCTGTCGTTTGTCCTCACATCGAGCACCTGAAGCTCGCAAACGAGAGGAGGTGAGCGCAATGGAGAAGACCACGATGTCCCTGTGCCCAGCGTGCACCACGTGCCCCGAGGTCGAGGTACTCGGCGACGAGGTGCGGATCGGGGAAGCTGGCAACCTCGCGGTCCTCAAGAAGGACGAGTGGAACGTGCTGGTCGACCTGATCCAGTCCGGTCAGCTGTCGAAGCTCTGAGCGGTCGTGGCGGGCCGGCCCTGGTCGGCCCGCCCCCGCTGGCGCGCTGACCGGCCGTCATTGCGGATCGCCTCCCGCGTCACCCGCTCGTCATCGTACGCCACGATCACCTTGCGCGGCTCCACGGCCGTTCGCACGGTCACGCCGCCGAGGCGCGCGAGCGCGCCCTCGAGCTGCTGGGCCTCGTCGGCGCAGTCTCCGTCACCGCCGCCGTCCCCGCGATCTGCGCCCCGCTCCGGCGCCCTCCGGCCGGCGATAGTGCGGGCATTCCCACATCATTAGCCCGCACTCGGCGAGGCAGGCGAGATGCATCGAGGTGTCGGGCCGCGTCAGTCCGGCCCGTGACACGGCCTTCCCCGCGCTCAACGGGCGGTCGCGCTGCGCCTCAAGGACCTGGAGTTCGCCGTAGAGCAACGCGCGGCGCGTCCCGCTCCTTCACGGCCGTGGCGGGCCCCCCGATCCCCGCTTGGCGGAACCGAGAACTCCTGCCCGAGCGCGTCCAGGATCTCCCTGAAGGTCTCGAAAGAGCACGACGCGGAATGATCATGTCGTACACTCTCCTTCACCGCCGTGGAGTCGTGACCGGAGCTTGCGCCGCCGGAACCGAGGGTCCGTTCGCCATCGCGTCCAGGATCCACACAAGCATGGATGTCAGCACGATCACAGATCTCGGTCGGATAACCAAGACCGCACCTCCTGTTGGCAGCGACGCTCCGTCACTGGCCGAATCCCGCTCGCACATGGTGGTCGATCCCCCTGTAGGCCTCGATGAACCGGACGATCCGCTTCTCGTCGAACTCGTCGAACGTGTCGATCCGGGTCCAGGCGGTGAGGGCGATCCGACTGTCCATCCCCGGGTACGGCGCCAACACCAGGCGCGTCTCGTAGCGGCTGACCACAGCCTTGAGCTGTTCCACCAGCACGGGACAGCCGAGCGGGCAGTTGTACTGCACCACCACGCCGCTGTCCTCGAGATTGTGAACCTGGAGCTCCCTGGGAATCGGTGCGGTGTGGATGCCCCAGGGAGCGACCGATGGAAGATGCGGCCCCGATGTGGGAGGGTTGGAATTGTAGGCGGGGTGGGGTTCGATCGCGCCCTGGATGTGGGCATTCCCGAGGCTCGGGACGTAGCTCCCGGGCAGGCTGGAGACCTGCTGGTAGAAGAAAAAGCCCGCGATGCCCGAGGCAACCACCGCGACAGCCCACCAGAGCCGCCGCCTGGTGCGGCGGCGGAGCTTGACGATTGCCTTCGGCGGTATCTGCTTTCCCTTCGCCGTCTTCCCTCGGACCGCCTCGGTGGCCCTATGAGCCATCAGTTCCACCTCCACTCCGCGAGCAGGCTTCAGACGATCCCCCGAGTGTGATCACGCCACCCTCATATCCCCGATGGCCCCGTAGGGGAGACCCTCATTGCTTCTGTGTGGCAAGAAGGCTGTCTATCGCCTCCTTGAGGGTCCCATAGGGTTGGGCCCCTACGATCTTCCTGGCTGCCTTCACCGGTGACGCGTTCGGCTCGGTCAACCCCAGGAAGAAGGTGGGGGTCCCGGTGACCCCGGCCTTCTGACTGTCAGCCAGGTCCGCACGGACCTTGGCGGCGTATTTTCCGCTATCCAGACATTGCTGGAACCTCGCGAGGTCTCCTCCCAGCGCCTGGGCGTGGTTCACCAGGTCGGTGGGCGCCATGGCTTTCTGGTTGGCAAAGATCTGGTCGTGCATCTCCCAGTACTTCCCCTGCTCTCCGGCGCAACGAGCCGCCTCCGCCGCCTTGAACGCCTGGGGGTGAATGGATTCGATGGGAGAGTCGCGGAACACGTACTTGACCTTGCCCGTCTTGACATAGTCGGCCAGGAGCTGGGGCAGGGTCTGGTTCGCGTGGCGCCCACAGAACGGACACTGATAATCGGAGAACTCGAAAAGCGTCACCTTCGCGTCCGGGCTCCCCGTGAACGGAGCGCCATCGACGCCGAGAACCACATTCTGAGGCTCGGGCGGGCGGGCAGCTTGCGCACCTCGCAGCAGGTCCTTGAGCTCCTGGAGTGACTTCTGGATGGCGGTCTGGCCTTCCTTGAGAGCCTCGACCTCCTTCCGCAAGTCCCGAGGCTCCTCGCTGGGTTGGGCGAGGGCGGGTTGAAGGAATAGAAGGGTCAGGCCGGCGAGCGTCGCGAGCGCCATTCCTGTTTTCATCGACTCGTCCTCCCCTACCGGGGTCCCTCCCACGAGGTCCCGCCGTCGTTGGTTGTGAAGACCCGACCCTCCTTCGTCCCCGCGAACACCATGCCGGAGTTCGTGGGGTGGACGGCGAGGGCCGTGATACCTCCCGGCGCCTTGGCCAACTGCTGCCAGGTCTTGCCGCCGTCCCGGCTCGTCCACAGGCCGTCGGGCAGGGCGGCGAACATCACCGGCTTCGGTGTCGGGTCTGACGCGAACGCCGCGACCGCCTGCTTGGTGGGCAGACCGCCCACTGGCTGGAAGCCTCAGAATCAGTCAGGGCTCCTGGCCAAGCCTTGGTCGGTGGCGGCATAGAGGAAGATGCCGCCCATGCCGTTCGACATGTTGACGGAGGCTAGGGCGGATATGGTACCCGCCGGCCCGCTGGCGAGGCCGCCCGACATCCCCGCCGCGCGCTTCCAGCTTCTCGCGCCGTCCTTGCTTACGAAAAGGCCGTTGCCTCGCACGTGGGCGTGCAGCCGGCCATCCTTCGGCGAGAGGGCGAGCCCCCGGATATCCGGGTCGGCCAACCCGCTATTGACCGCGGCCCAGCTCTTTCCGCCGTCTTCACTCTTGAACATCCCCTCACCGGCGGCCGCCGCGTAGACCGACCACGGGGACCGGAACTCCATCGCGACGGCAGTGATTTCGGTCGCCGGGACCTTGGTGGGCAGGGCCACGGACGTCACCGTGCGGGCCTGGTCCGCGCTCCGGAGCAGGCCGCGCCCGGTCCCGATCCAGAGCGTGCCGTCCTGCGAGTTCACGGCCAGTGCCGTGATGGCGGCCGTCGCCGCGCCCTCGGCCGCTCCGGCCGCAAGCGACCCCGCGGCCCCGATCCCCTGGAGCAAGCCAGCGAACACGAGCGTCGCCGCCAGGCACCTGAGCGGAACCCTCCCCGTTCTCCTCACCCTGTCTGAACGCATCACCTGCCTCCCTTCTGCGAATCGCCTGCGTCGTCACTTCTTCAGCAGTCCCTCGATGAGGGCATGGGCGGCGGCTCCGTCCCAGTCGCGCGGCCCGACGGCCACGGCGACCATTCGCCCATCCCGGCCGATCAGCACTGTCGTCGGGAGCCCCCGCAAGCCATAACGCGTGGCCACTTCCATCTTGGGATCGAGCCCGATCGGAAACGTCAGCCCGAAGCGCTTGACGAACGGCGCCACGGCCGGGGTATTGGCGTCGATCGAGATCGCCACCATCGTGAAGCCCCGCTCCCGGAAGCGCCGGTAGAGCCGTTCCATGGACGGCATCTCCTCCTTGCAGGGCGGGCACCAGGTCGCCCAGAAGTTGAGGAAGACGACCCGGCCCTTGAAGTCGCTGAGCCTGAGCGACGGGCCAGCGAGACCGGGCACGGCGAAGTCCGGCGCCGAGCTCGATGGCGCCGGCCGGATGAGGCTCAGCACCTGGAACGGATCGTCGTCGGCCGCTTCGGCGGGCAGCGGCGACCCGGCCACGAGGAGGCCCCACAAGACGATCAATCGAGCAGCCGGCCCTGCTCTGCGCCGGCCGCGCATGAACGGCCTCCCGAAAAGATCCATCGCCTCTCCACATGACCCCGCGTGGTCTCGCTCGTCCCGGCATCACGAGGCCCGTTCACCGGATCGACTGGTACTGCTCGCCCTGCCCGGCGCTACGAAAGGTCTTGGCGCATCCGTTCAAACTCATCGCGGCTGATCTCCCCCCTGGCGTAGCGCTCGCGGAGGACATCGAGGGCGCTGTCAGAACGGGGACCGCCCGCGCGTTGGCGGCCGCCATTCGAGAGCCATCGGATCCCCGCAACGATCCCGACGATCGCAAGCGCCAGGAGTCCGATCCCGATCAGGGCGTTGACCCCCATGATCGCGATCCAGCCCGGTCCCATCATGCCGCTCATTCCTCCCATCATGTCGCCCCCTCCCGGTCCCCATACCCTCCCTCCGGTCAGCGAGAGTCCAAGAGCACCCGGACCAGCGCACGGGCCGCGTCGGAGGTCCAGTCGCGCTCGCCCCGCACGAGCCCCACTACTCGTCCGTCCCGGTCGATCAGCACCGTGTTCGGATGGCCCCAGACCCCGAAGAGCCGCGGGCTCGCGCCGTGGCGGTCGAGGAGCAAGGGGAACGCGATCCCGAAATGCCGGGCGAACTCCCGCACCGCCCCGGGGATCCTCCCCGAGGTCGACCCCGACTACCGCGAGCCCCTTGTCCTTGAACTCCTCGTACAGCGGCCTTTGCGGGAGCCTCCCGCAAGCACTTGGGTCAGGTCGTGGTGAAGAAGCTGAGCAGGACCGGCTTGCCGCGAAGATCGCTGGTCACGCTCACCTCGCGACCGTCGAGGCCCGGAAGCGTGAGCGCCGGGGCCGGCCTGACCTCCTTGGGGCGGTCAACGCCCAACGCCAGGAAGGGATCCTCGGCCGAGCCCCCGGCCGAAATAGCCGCGAGCACCCACACGCCTAAGGCGCCTGCTCTGAACAGCCCGGGCAGCAGGGCGCGCACCCTCATCGCCCGGCCAGCAGCGCGCGAAGGTCTTCCCGGAGCCTGGCCAGGGACTCGAGATCATCGCTCCGGTGATAGGCTCGGATCTCCGCGCGGCGGTCGACGAGGACGAACCGCGAGCTGTGTATGACGAGGCCCTTCGAGCCGTGAGAGGCAAAGGCCGGAGAGGGCGCCACCGGCACCAGGAGGCCGCCGGCCCGAGCGTTTCCTGCATCCGTCACGCCCAGCTTGAACCCTTCCTTGGCTAACGCGTAGATCGCCTGCTTGGGTCCGGTGAAAAAGAGCCACCGCTCAGGATCCGCCTGGTAGCGCTGAGCGTACGCGGCGAGCACGGTGGGCGTGTCGTGGTCCGGATCCGCCGTGATCGAGACGAAGCGGACATCGGGCGAGGCGGCGAACTCCGCGGCCAAGCGGCTCACCTGGAGGCTCTGGAGCGGACAGGTCTCCGTGCACTCCGTGTAGATGAAGTTGGCCAGCCAGACCCGCCCGCGGAGATCGGCCAGCGTGACGCGCCGCCCGCTCCGCTCCACCAGCGTGAAGTCGGGCACGGGGCCGTAATCGCCGAGGGTTTCCCGAGAATCCCCCTCGTGTGTCGGGGCGTGTGACGCGAGCGAGTTCCACGCGGTAGCTGCGGCACCGGCCACCAGGGCCAGTACCATGCCACCGAGCGTGATGCGAGTCAGCCGCCTCATGCCGGTCCGTTCAAGGCCGAGCCTTCATACCAGCGTCAGTCCGTGCCGGGCGTGGCACACGTCGCCGATCAGTTGCTGGAACAGGTCCCGATCCATGGTCCTCGCCTCGTCCAGGCCGCGGCCCCCTCGAGCTCGTCGAGCATCTGTCGGACGCGGTTCACCGCCGTGCGACGCTGTGCCAGCTGGGATGGCGTGAGCTTCACCTGGCCGTGGCGTCCGCTCCTCTCACATGGGAACCAACGCGTCATCCCGCGATCTTCACCAGCGTGATCATGCCGCCCTCCATGTGCATCGGCTTGTGGCAGTGGAAGAACCAGTTCCCGGCGTTATGGGCCGTGAATTCGATCTCGACGGCGCCCATATGCGCCGCTACGTCGACGCTGTCCTTGACGAGCGGGAGATCGAGGCGCTGTCCGTTGGCGGCCAGCACCTTGAACGACTGGCCGTGCAGGTGCATCGGATGCGCTTCCATGCTCATGTTGCCGAGGCGCACGCGGACGCGTTCGCCCTTGCGGACGGCGATCGGGTCGGTGTCGGGGTACTGCTTGCCGTTGATGGTCCAGGCGTCCGAGCCCATCATCCCGCCGCTCAGGGTCTGGATGAACGTTCGGAGGCTTCCCGACGCGGGCGGCAGGACATCGCGGCCCCGGCCCATCGTGTAGCGCCAGAGCGCCAAACCGTCCACTCCGTCCTCGGCGGGCTCCGGCTTCTTCCCTCCGTAGCCGTCGTAGACGACGAGGACCCGTTCGCCGGCGCCGGCGTGGCCCGGCACAGCGCAGTGAAACCACCACGCGCCGGGGCGATCGGCAGTGACGAGGACGTCGTAGCGCTCGCTCGGGGCGATCGGCACCGCGTCCACCTCGACCGCGTCCATGAGCGGATTGCCGTCGGTATGGGTCACCTTCACGCGATGGCCCGCGAGGCGAATCACGTGCGTGTGGTCGGCGCTGGCATTGATCAGCCGAAGCCGAACGCGCTCGCCCTTGCGGACGCGCAGGGGTTCGGTGGCCGGGTACGCCTTGCCATTGATGGTCATGGTGTCGTAGGCGGGATGCTGGGGGTGACCCTGCATCATGCCGCCCATCCCACCGCGGCCCATCATCCCTCCCATGCCCCCGCGCATCATGCCGCCCATGCCTCCCCGCGCGCCCGCCGAGCCCTCGCGAGTGGCTGGCAGGGCTGGGCCCATGCCCGTCGCCCAGTCGTCGAGCACCAGGGTGTGTTCGCGGTCGACGGGGAAGGCGTCGGGCCGGGTGGGCTCGATGATCAAGGGCGCCGCGAGCCCCAGGTCCATCTGCCGGTGCTCCTTGAAGTGGGTGTGATACCAGCGTGTCCCGGCCGGCCGCGCCTCGAACTCATAGACGAAGGTCTCTCCCGCCTGCACGGGCTGCTGCGTGATGCCGGGCACGCCGTCCATGGCATTGGGCACCTCCACGCCGTGCCAGTGGACGGTGGTGGGCTCGCCGAGTCGGTTTTCCAGCACGACCCGGATGCGCTCACCTTCCTTGACGCGGATCTCCGGGCCCGGCACCCGGCCGTTATAGGCCATGGCCTTGATCGTCTTGCCGGGCGCCAGCTCCCACGTGATCTCGCGGGTCTGGAGCGCGATCTCACGCACGCTGGCGTCCGCCCGCGCGACCCCACGGCCCTCGAACGGCAGGACGCGCCCGAGCCCCGTCGAGACGAGCGCTCCCGCCCCGATCCAGGTAGCCCGCGCGATGAACGCTCGCCGGCCGGGCGTCCCGACGGTCAGCGATCCTTCGTCCGCGGCGTCGTGGACCTGGCCCGGGCGCCTCGGGTCCGTGGTGACCGCCGCCACCTCTCGCCGGCCCTGGCCAGACGCTCGCCTCGTCATCGTCCGTCCGGCTCGCAGCCCTCGACGAGGAAGCGCTTGAGCTCGTCGAGGCCGCTGAAGACGACCTGGGCCCGGTCCCCCTGCATACCCTGCGGCGCCAGGACCGGCGTGCCGGACTCGGGGCCGAGCGGGCTCGAATCGGTCTTGAAGCGAAGGTTGAACTCCCAGAAGGGCGTCGTGCGGCCGGCCTCGGTCGTGACATGGTACGCGTCACCGCAGTGGCGGATGGCGGTCACGCGGCGGTCCTTGCCGGCGCGCTTCAGGTCGCTCCGGGGGCCGGCGCCCATCATGTCCCCGGCCGGTGCCGGCGGCGCCTTTCCCTCGGCCACCGCCTTCAGGTAGGCGATCAGATCCGCGCGCTGCCGTGCGTCCGTCACGCCGCGGAAGGTCATGGTGGTGTCGGGGACGACCGCCTCGGGACGCGCGAGCCACCGGCCCAGCGTCTCGGCGTCCCAGGTGATGTCGGCACGCTTGAGCGCCGCCGAGTAGCGCCCGAATCCGCCGACGGTGCCGGCCCGCCGGCCCCAGATCGCCGCGAGGCTGGGGCCGGTCAGGTGAAGGCCGGGCTCGACCGAGTGGCAGGCTGCGCACTGCCGGAACAGCTTCCCGCCGCGGGCGGGGTCTCCCCCCGCCGGGTCGGCCCCGGCGTCCGGCGGCGTCCGAGACAGGAACGCGAGCGAGGCCAGGATCGCGGCGAGCGCGACAACGACGAGGACGCGATGACGCCTCTTCACGGACTCATCCCTCCTACGTCTGGCTCGATGGGAGCAGCGAGCGCCGGGGCCTGCGTCACGCGCATCATGGGTCGCGCGCCTCCAGCAGCCACTCGATCAAGCGCCGCGCCTCGGGCGCGCTCCAGTTCCGTTCGCCGGGGACGCGCCCGACGATTCGCCCCTCGCGGTCCATCAGCACCGTGCTCGGATGCCCCCTGAGAACAACGCGGGGTGCGGGGCCAGCCTCTACACCACCGCATGGGTCGCGCCGCGCTGGTCCTGCGGACGGCTCTCGATCAAGGCCGGCTCGCCCCGCGCGCGGTCGCAGATCCTGACGGCTTCGACGACCTCGGACACGAAAATCATCCCATCGCCGCCGAAGCCGCTCTGGCACTGGTCCTCGATGACCTGGATGAGCCGCTCGAGCTGCGGGTCCGTGCAGACGATCTCGAGCTTGACAATCGCGAGATGCCGGTAGCGATCGACCACCCCGGCCTTGAACCGCTCGAAGGGATTCGCCTCGTAGCCATACCCGAGCGGATGGATCTCGATGATCGCCACACCGGGCGCGCCTGCGGCCCGGAGCCTCTCCACGAGCTCATTGACCTCGTCACGTCGGACGTACGCTCTGATCTCCTTCATGGCGGTGCCTCCCGCTCGATCGCCGGGCTGGCTCGAACGTCGAGCCAGCCCGGCGAGTGTCAGCGCACCTCGCCCCACTGACTGCCGCCGTCAGTGCTGCGGTAAAGCTTCCCGTCAGCCGTTGCGGCATAGACTTCCTGCGGCTTCTTCGGGTTCACGGTCACGGCCGCCGCGTTCTTCGGGCCTCGCGGCGCCGGCGTCCACGCCTTGCCTGCATTGTCGGTGCGGAAGATTCCCTCCCGCGTCGCGACGTACATCTTCCTCGGATTCGTCGGGTCCACCGTGAACCCGTTGATCGTTCCCGTGGGCAGACCGCCCACCGCGCGCCACCCTCAGAAGCAGTCAGCGCTGAACTGGAGTCCCTCGCCGGTGCCCGCGTAGAGGAAGATGCCGCCCATGCCCGTCGGGATGTTGACCGAGGCGAGCACCTTCGTCTCGCCGGCGGGGCCGTCATCGACCCGGACCCATTTCTGGCCGCCGTCCGTCGTCCGGTACAGCCCGGCGCCGGCCTCGCGCACGAGGGCGTGGAGCTTCGACGGCGCGCTGGGATCGATGGCGAGGCCGTGCACGTCGAGGCCGCGGAGCCCGGTATTCACGGCGGACCAGGTCTTTCCGGCCGAGGTCGTCTTGAGCACGCCGGCCTCGTGCGTGCCCACGTACAGCACGTCCGGTTCAGCGGGATGCGGGGTCACGTTCATGACGTCGGGGCCGTGGCCGCCGTCGGCAGGCAGCGGGACCTTCTCCCATGTGCGCCCGCTGTTCTCGGAGCGGAAGAGGCCGGCATGGGCGCCGAGCCAGAGCGCCCGGCCCTCCGCATCGAAGGTGAGTGCGTGGACGTGCTCGAACACCGGCCTGGCAGCGTTGGGCTCCTGGCCGGACGCGAGGGCCGGGCTGAGTAGAGTGGCGACGAACGCGAGCCCGGCGACGGCGGTGAGCCTACGCATGGTGGTCCTCCTTGCGGCGGTTCGCCGCCGACCCGCCGTCCTGGTGCATGGTCATCATCCCGCGCATCATGAAGTACATCCCGAGCGGGCACGCCAGGAATGCCAGGCCGGTGAGCACCGAGCCCCCGGCCGCGCCCCAGCCGCCTGACCAGAACAGCGGGATCGCGGCGAGCGCGAGCAGCGGCGCGCCCCAGCAGGCGCCCCGCTTGACGTGATCCCACCAGCCCCGCTGGCCGGGTGGCCGCAGCGCGCCGGCCTCCCTCGAAGCTCCCGTCTCGGCGCGCGCCGCCGCCTCCATCCGTGCCGCACGCACGCCGGCGACGAACTCGGCAGCATGGGCCTCCGAGCAGAAGCGCTCGCCGAAGCGCTCCGGGGCATCCGCGTCGCCGGCGATCCGATGCCCGCAGTAGGCGCAATGAGTGCCCGTCTCGATCGATCGCGTCGTCATCGCGTCCCCTCACTTTCCCGGCTGGTGGCCGCCCGGCGGCACCGTGCCGTGGGGGGCGCCCATCATGCCGCCACCCATCGGACCCATCATCTCCATCATCCGGGTCATCCCGAGCATGACGTCGCCCTCGCCCATCTGGCGGGCCCTCGCCATCATGGTGGTCATCGCCTCGGGCGCGCGCGGCGACTGCATGAACTCCTGCATCGCTTTCTTGCCCTGTTCCGTGGCGCCCGCGTCTTGCATCATCCGGGCACATGTCGCCGTCGGATCGGCAGATCGGTCCTCGGGTGGCCTCTCCGCCGCGGCGGCGGCTGCGCCCAGCATCAAGGGAGCTGAGAGACCAACCAGCACGCGTGTGATCGTCTTGTTCATCGAGGCTCCTCCGTACGCCGCCCGTCGTGTCCGGACACGGGTCCAGAGACAGGTACGACGTCAGCAATCGTTTGAAGTGCAGAGAGACGGAGCGGAGGTCAGGCGGCGGGAGGCGAACGCGGAGCGAGCGGGCTGACCGGCTGCCAGCCGACGGCGGCGAGCGGCGGCGGCGCCGCCATCGTGTGGTCCGGCGGCGACACCTCGATGTCAGGGGTGACGGCGAGCGCGAGGGGCTCGGCCGACTGTCTCGGAGGCGCGGTGATCTGATCCGGCCGGGCGCAGGCGATCTGCTCGCACCCCGGCCCGGCGCAGTCGCGGCCGGGCATCGAGGGCATCTCGGCGCGGGCGAAGGTGGGGATACATGTCAGCGAGACGACGACCAGCAGCAGCGCCACGGCCGTCAAGCGCGTCGGGAACGGCACCCGCATCCAGAGCAGCCTCATGCCGAGATTATAAACCACACGATACGCAGGCGCAAAGGCATCCCGCGCTCAACCGAGCGCTGCTCCAGGAGCGCCCTCGTCATCTCGCGATCTTCTCGAGGGCGATCATCCCGCCCTTCATGTGCATCGGCCTGGGGCGAAGGCCCGTGAGCCCCGTCGGCCCGTGCGACGAGCTCACGGCGCGTGAAGTCGTTCACTTGGGCAGGGGCCATCGATTGCGCCTCTTCTGTCACGGTGCCGGCTCCGCCACGCCGCGATAGAAGTACGGGCGGTTCATGTGGCAGCCGCCAGCGACACGCTTCCAGAGCGAGTCGAGTCGGTCCTGCCAGACCCGCACGCGTCGGTCGGGCGCGTGGCCGTGCTCGACGAAGAGAAACCGGCCCTCCGGCTTGAGCACCCGCCCGATCTCGGCCAGCGCCCGCGCCGGGTCGGGAATCGTGCAGAGGGTCCAGGTGCTGACCACAGTGTCGACCGCGCGGTCCCCCAGAGGGAGACGCTCCGCGGAGCCGAGCAGGAACTCGATGGGAAACCGCGCGCGCTCGATCCGGCCGCGTCCGATCCGCCAGAGCTCGATGGACGGGTCCACCCCGTACAGCTTCGCCACCCCGCCCTCGTAGTAGGGGACATTCAGCGCGGACCCGATGCCGATTTCGAGGACGACACCGGAAGCGAGCGGGATGAGCTTCGCTCGCTCGGCGGCGTCGGCCTTGCTGCGCATGACGAGGTCGGTGAGGCGCGGCAGCACGTACTTCGCGTAGACGCTCATGCGCGCTCGACCTCGTAAGCCTGGGCGTCCCGACCGCTGGTGCGGGCCAGGGCGCAGAAGACCGCCGGCAGCAGGGCGACCGGGAGGACGCCGACGCCCAGCAGCGGCACGAGCGGCTGCCCCGGCGCGTAGCCCCAGCGGCCGAGACGATAGGCATGTCTCATGTTCGGGCCCTGCCCTACCCCGGAGCGTTTCGCAGGCTCTCCGCCCGGAGAAAGAAGCTCCCTTCCGTGACCACGACCTCGCCCGGCCGGAGCCCAGCCACGACCGCATAGGACTCGCCTATCTGCTGGCCCACCCGGACCTGGCGCTGGATGAACTTGCCTTCCTCGCCCTTGACCGGCAGGTAGACGACCAATCGCTCGCCGAGCGCCTGCACGGCCGCGCGCGGCACGGTGACGACGCGGCCGCCACCCCGCGTGGTGAACGCCATCGACACGTACATCCCGAGCCTCAGGCGCCCGTCCGCATTCGGGACCTCCACGCGGACCTTGGCCGTGCGCGCCTGCGGGTCGACCCGGGGGTCGATGTACGCCATGCGCCCCCGGAGCGTCAGGCCGGGGTAGGCGGCCGCGGTGATCGCGGCTTCGGAACCCACCTGGGCGGACAGCCTAGCCGGCCCTGTCACTCTCTATTCTCTGCGGCGCCTCCAAGAACACCCGCAGGCAACGCTCACAACAGAACGCGAGCTCTCGGCCCTTCACGACCAGTCGCGCCCCGATGTCCGTCGGCGCCATCTCGATCCCGCAGACCGGGTCCCGGATCCTTTCACCGCCCCGGCCATCCTCGGAGCGCACCTCGAACAGGTCGAGTTCTTCGGCGAGGCCCTTCAGCCGGCGCTTCCCGAGGGGCGCGAACCTCACCCGCGATAGGGCGTCGATCTCTGTTCGAGCAGCGGCGGTGACCAGTATCTGGTGCGGCGTCGCATGCGTAGCCACACGAGATGCGATGTTCAGCGCGCCGCCGACGTACCCGCCCTCTTGGTAGAGAACGTCGCCCCAGTGCACCGCGCCTCGCACCGCCGGGAACTGTGGTTCCTCCGCCGTGCGCCTCTCGATCTCCAGGGCGCACGTGACTGCCGCACGGGGCTCCGGGAAGATGAGCAGGAATGCATCCCCGACCCGATCCACGATCCGGCCGTCGAAGCGAGTGGCGGCCTCGCGCACCAGCTCGGAGAAACGTTCCACGATCCTCGCCGCCACGGCATCGCCCATGACCTCGGTCAGCGGCGTGTAACTGGAAATGTCGAGAAACAGGATAGCCAACCGCAGCTGGGCGCCCGAGTCGGTCTGAGCCGGACGAGCCAGATCTCCCGCCAGATGCAGCACCATGTCTTCTCGCACCGCCTTCGTCATGCCCCGGCGATGGAAGTAGCTGATCATCGGTCCGACGATCGGCAACAGATGCTCTCTCACCGATGTTCGGCTGTCCACGAGCTGGCGACCAGACAACCCCGCGGCCTTGAGCCCTTCGTGGACATAGAAGTGGAACAAGCGAACTTCTGCCTCCGCCACGCGGCCGAGGGCGTCCGCGTACACGCGGGCTAGCTGCAGCAGCGCGCTCTCCGGGAAGCCGGCATCGAGGGCAACCTTCGCTTCTCTCAGCATCTGGAGATCGTGCTCGTCCATCAGATCGTCGCCGCCCCCCACGACGTCCCTCAGGCGGCGAGCCACTTCCGGGTCGAGCCCAACGATGTCGATAGTCTGAGCGAAGGCATACATCCGCCCGACGCCGTCAGGGAAGAGAAATTCCACTACCGAGCTCAGGACGGCTTCTTCGTGTTCGGCCCGGGCGATCGTCTCGAGCTCGATCTGCCGGCGTTCGAGGAACTGGATCAGGCGAACGCGCTCGACGTCTTCCGGCGCAAACCGCTCGTCGGCCTCCGAACCGATGAGCTTGAGCGACCGCAAGCGGCGCAAGCGCCCGACGGGCTCCCCCGTCGCGGAGCTCAGATCCTCAGCCGATAACCTGGGAGCCGAATCCTGTTCCATCGTGGGTTGCCCTGCTGACAGACATGATCGGACGTGCGTGAAGCTCAGTCAAGATGCCGAAGCGTCGTACGCCATGGGGATCTCCGGCGTTGGCATCCTGATCAAGGGTGCGGCAATGCTCGCCCGGGCGCCGCCCCGAACGCGGAAACGATCGCCCTCGTCGCCCGGTCTTACTCTGCTTGCGCAACGACGTGGTCCCGGACTTCGCCGTTTTGGCCGCCGACACCGGCGTCCGACTGACGGCGCCGCGCGGCCAGATGTGCTGGTGAGCGCCGGAATTGCCGTCAGCGCGCTCGTGGAGTGGGCCGGCGGTCCGCCGCCTCGGTCTCTGGACGTACCAGCCGTGGGTGCGCACGGACGAACAGCATCCCCCACGTCAAGCTCGGGAAGTACCTGCGATTTGACCAAGATGAGCAGGCTGCCTGGTCACGGAGGGTCGATGACCACCGAGCGGCCAGCTCCCGCTGGCGCGCCCAGCATGTCTTTGCCTGACCTGTTCCTGGCCTTCCTTCGCCTGGGGGCCACCGCCTACGGCGGACCGGCGATGATGGCCCACCTCAGGGCTGACTTGGTA
>WNGF01006994.1_pt1 | contig 15544 bp, 12 predicted proteins | sample 5400641 | NCBI WGS metagenome assembly WNGF01 (sample SAMN13153371, study PRJNA577476) | soil metagenome | isolation source: 80 cm soil or saprolite under grassland replicate 2 | place: USA:California | collected 2016-06-15
TTGCCGGTGAGAAATGCGGATCAAGCACACGTTTTGAGACCGTTACAACCCTCACTGTAAGTGCAGATAAACGCGGCTGCCTTTGATGGTCTGTATTGCAGATTGCGTTAAGAAAATGCGCTCGGACTCGACCTTGCCAGACTTGAGGATGTAATCTCTGACACGTTGAGCGCGTTGCGTGGCCAACGCCTCGAAATCGCTCGTCGTCACTTCGATGCTCTCCAACAGTTGCGCTTCCAAATCCTGTGACGGCAATTGGGCGCCGATGGGTGTCGCCTGCTTCATCAGTGCGGTCGCGCCCTTTTCGAGAGGATTCAATCGGCTTCGGACGGGCGCCGTGGTTTTGGCGGTGCGATTGGTTGAACTGCCGGCCGGCGAGTCGGTCGTTCCGCTTTTGCTCACGCGCGCGGCGATGGCCTCAGGGGAAAACGCCGCCGCGTAAGCGGCTTTCAGATAATCCACACGCTCGTCGGGCGCCAATTGAACTTCGTCCGGTGTCAAGCGGGCTTGCTCGGATTTGCGCAGCGACTTCCATTTCTTTGCGCGAAATTGTTTCTCCAACTTTTGATAACGAATCGCATTGAGATCGGTGTTGGGATCGATGCTGCCTTCAATCTCCAACTGCAAGCCCGGCCGCTCGTAGAGTCCCTTCACGAGCGCGTCGAGTTTCTCGATGCTCGCGGGCAAAAGTTCGCTTCCGCCCGCGGCGAAGTCCTGAAAACTGATTTCCTCGCCTTTGCCGCCAAAGATGGCGCCGAGCGCGGCGAAAGGCGAAGTCACGATCTTCGTGATGACATTGACGATGGCGCGGTTGATGACTTTGCCGAGGTGAAACTGCGGGTCATCGAGCGAGCCATCGATGGGCACATTCAACTCGATTTTGCCATTGCGATCCTTCAACACGGCGATGGCGAGGCGCACCGGCAGCTTCGTGGCGTCCGGGCTTTCCACCTTTTCGCCGAGCATGAGCTGATCGAGCACAATGAGGTTCTGGGATTTGAGTGTGCGTTCGGAGATGTGGTAAGTCAGATCCAGACTCAGCTTGCCTTTGTTGAGACGGTAGCCAAGAAACTTGCCGGAGTAGGGTCCGGCGGGATGCAAATCCATGTTTTTGAAAACGATTTTCAAATCGGTCGGCTGCTTTTGGTTCAGGGGATTAAGTTTCCCGGTGATTTCAACGGGCCCCGTTTTGTCCACTTTGCCGACGAGATTTACATCGGCGCGCTGGAGTTCGTCGGAGGAAAGACCGGAAATGGTGCCGCTGACTTCTTCGATGGAAGCGTTGACGTTCGGCTGGAGCGAACGATCGCTGAACTCCAGGTGCGCGTTCGAAAGCACGATCGAGCCGATGGAGATCTTCGCGGGGAACGACGCCGCCAAAGTATTTGTGGAAGGCAAGGGCGCCTCCGTCGCGACGACCGGCTCTTTCCTGCCGCGCTTGATTTTGACCGGCTTGGCGGGACTCGGAGTCTCCGAAGCTGCGTTCGTTCCGTCCAGGTGCAGGGCGGTGAGCAGATTGATAGTGCCGTTGGTTTCGATGGCGAGCCGTGCGTAGGCGTCGTCCACTGTCATTTCTTTTATTGAAACGACCGGCGGATTTAAATTCGCGTCAATACCGGAAATCCGCACTGAATTCCACTTCGCGAAGTCCTCCGCCATCACGCCATCCACGGAGGAAAAGTCGTCGAGTCGCACGTCCCCTTGAAAAGTCACTTCGGGCAACGCGCCGTTTGTCCGGCGAAGATGAATCGTGCCGTCCAAACCGAGCTTGCTGCGCAGGATCAGGATGTTCACCTGCGGTTCGAGATAAGGATCGAGCGCGCGCAGGTTCAAGTTGTCCAGTGCCAGCTTCACGTCGGCGCGTGGCGGTGACAACGCGGCTTCCACGTCAGCGCGGATGGCGCCGTTCGTTTCCCAGCGCAATGAGAGCGACGCCGTCATGTTCGCGCCCGGAACGTTCGAAAGTTCCTTTGCGTTGAACGCGATTTGATCCAGGTCCAGCCGGGCGGGGCGCGCGTTGGCGAGGTCTTCGAGGCGCAGGGCGCAGTTGGACACGCTGATGTCGTGAATCGCGCCGGTCCAGAGATTCGTGCTCTGAAGCAACATTGCAAACGCATTCGTGACCGATTGCAACAGCAACAGAATTCCGCCGGGCGTGTTGGTCGCGGTGTCGGCAGGCTTCGCCAATTCCAGCACGTTCACCGATTCGTCTTTGTTCCGGCGCAGCACGAAACGTCCGTCGCCCACCCGGATGGAGCCAACTTCGGCAGTCCGCGCATTCGCGTCCGCGCTGGCCCGCGCCACCGCGAAGTCCGCCAGATCAACCAGACTCTGTTCGTCGCCTTTCTCCGCTATCTTGAGCGACTTAAGACCAAACGTCGTATTGGTCACCGCGAAGACGTTGGTCACCGCGCTCTTCTCGAAGCGGTACGTCGAACGGAGGTTGATGACGCCGTCCTTGATGTCGAACCGCGCGAAGTCCTGGTAAAGCGGCGCATACTTGTTCAACGAAATGTCATCCAGCGCGAATTCGCCTTGCGACCGGATCGGGTTCAAATAAAAATAGCCGCTCCACGAAAAATGCTCGCCGCTGTCCGTCAGCCCCGAAAAGGAGTACGGGTTCTTGTTTTCGGGGTCCGTGCGAAAGCTCGTGAGTGTTACTTCGACCGGGCCGATCCTGCGCCGGAAAGGTTCGCGCGGCGTGAGATCGGCAAACGACGCCTTCGCGCCGGCGATGCGGAGCAGGTCCACACGCAACGCGAGCGGCCTGGTATCTTTAGCTTGAGGAGTGGCGGTCCGGGAAAACTTGTCCACCAGGTCCGAGAAATTGAGCGTGTAATCTTTGTTGATCTGCACGCGCAGGTACGGCTGGGAGGTGCTGATCTCTTTGAACACCCACGGCTTGGAAAGGAAGGAGACAAGCTGGAAATTCACGTGCACTTCGTCCCACGAGATGAACGGTTCGCCGTCTTTGTCCTTGATGAGCAGTCCGCGAATGGTGGCTGAAAGCGTGAACGGGTTGAGTCTGAGCTTTTGAATCGTGACCGACCGGTCCAACGCCTTCGAGATGCGCTTCACCGCAATGGCGCGGACGATGGGTGGCAGAATCAGAAAGCCGGCGAGCGTGTAAAACAACAGTAACCCGGCGAGCCAGGCCAGAAGCTTCTTTCGTCGTGGCGGCAACGCGGTGAGAAACGGCGCTCTCATATTGCGGGAAGCGGTCCAAGACCAAGACTAAACTTTCACTCGTCCCAGGCAATGAGAATCACCGACGGGCCGCAGGGGTACCGCCTGAGGAAAGCACCCGGAATTGGACCGACAGGCCGTGGTCTGGCTTGTCACCTCGGGCAGGATGGGTTGACTGCGCAGACCGTGAATGCTCTATTTTCCGGTAACTCCCAAATGAACCAACCAAACTCCGACTTCGTCGCGAGCAGGCGCCAAAATCCAGCGCGCTGAAGCAGCGAAAGTGGACACGATGCTCGTCGTTGACGGCCGCAATTCTGAAGCCGACGACGTATCGCCTGGTTTGCGCGGGAAGGGCAACATCGGGGACGAAGCCGAAGGCCGAAGTCGTGACGGATATTTTGCTGGCAATCAAAGAGAGAAAGAAGAATGTAAGCCCCAGTCAGATTGTTGCGCCTTATGGCTCAATCCAACACCACACGAATCAATCCACCGCCTCTGGGTCAGTTCCATCGCTACTCACACTGGATCGTCCTGGGCTTTTGGGCACTGCTCGCGTTCTTTCTGGCATGGACAAGTTTTTACACCGTACCGGCGGATTCCGTCGGCATCGTCCAGCGCTTCGGCAAGTACCTGAGCACGGATGAGCCGGGACTGCGGTTCAAGATTCCGTTCGGGATAGACACGGTGACGAAAGTAACGACGCGCCGGCAACTCAAGCTGGAGTTCGGGTTCTCCACGCCCGGCGCGAGCAATCCCTTCCAGGGCAGCCACGAGCCAGAGATGGAGAAGGCAATGGTGACCGGCGATCTGAACGAGGCGTTGGTCGAATGGATCGTCCAGTATCGCATCAATGATCCGAAGCGGTTCCTGTTTGACGTGCGCGATCCCGAAGAGACGCTGCGGGCCGCGTCCGAGGCGGTGATGCGTGAAATCGTGGGCGACCGGACGGTGGACGAGGTCATCACCGTCGGCCGGCAGGACATCGAGGTCGAATCCCGCGCGGCGCTCCAGAAAGTCGCCGAGCAATACCAACTCGGCATGAGCATCGATCTCGTGCAGCTCAAGAACGTGAATCCGCCCAAGCAGGTGCAAGCTTCCTTCGATGAGGTCAATCAGGCCCAGCAGGAGAAACAGCGCTCCATCAATCTCGCCAACGGGGAATACAACAAGGTGGTTCCCCGCGCCAGCGGCGACGCGGCCCGACTGATCGCGGAAGCTCAGGGTTACGCGCAGAAGCGCGTCAACGAAGCCGAGGGCGATGCGGCGCTTTTCACTGCCGTCTTTGCGCAATACCAAAGAGCGCCGGAGGTCACCCGCCAACGCATCTACCTGGAAACTCTCGGCGAAGTGCTGCCGAAGATGGGCCGCAAGGTCATCGTAGATGAAAAGGGCCAGCAAGTGCTCCCGCTCCTGCAACTTCAACCCGAGAAATAACGCGTCATGAAACTCAGCTCACTCCTCCGCTCCATCACCGCCGTCGTGGTGCTGGTGGTGCTGATCTTCCTCGCGAACATTTGTTGCTACATCGTGAGCGAACAGGAGCAGATCATCCTCACTCAATTCGGCAAGCCCATCGGCGGGCCGACACGCGACGCCGGAATGCATTCCAAGCTGCCCTTCATTCAGACGGTCAACCGCATCGACAAACGCATTCTCGAATGGGACGGCCGCGCCAGTGAGATGCCCACGCGCGACAAGCTCTACGTCGTCGTGGACACGTTCGGCCGCTGGCGCATCAGCGACCCGCTGCAATTCTTCACCCGACTGCGTGATGAGCGAAGCGCGCTCTCTCGCCTCGACGACATCATCGGCAGCGAGGTCCGCAACGCTGTGGCCAAGCACGACTTGATCGAGATTGTCCGCACCACCAAGGACCGGAAACCCGTCGCCGACGCGCAACTCAATCCGGACGCCGGCCAGAGCAACGTGCTGCTCCCGATTGCGCTGGGCCGCACCGCCATTGAGAGTGAAATAGTGAAACTGGCCGCGCCGAAGCTCAGGGATTTCGGGATCGAACTGATCGCCGTGCGGTTTGTGCGCATCAACTACAACACGCAGGTCAGCTCGAAGATTCACGAACGGATGGTCAGCGAGCGCCAACAAATCGCGTCGCGCTTCCGCTCCGAGGGCGAGGGCGAGGCGGCAAAAATAATCGGCACCAAGGAACGCGACTTGCGCCGGATCGAATCCGAGTCCTATCGCGAAGTCCAAAAAATCCGCGGCGAGGCGGACGCGAGGGCCTCGGAGATTTTTGCCCGCGCCTATGGCGGCAGCCCGGCGGCGGCGGAGTTCCACGGATTCCTCCGCACGATGGACACCTACCGTAAAGCCCTCAGCAATGACACAACACTGATTCTCTCCACAGACAGCGACCTGTTCCGTTACTTGAAACACGCGACGCCGACCAACTCGTCCGCCACTCCTCTCAGGCCCTAGCGAGCAGGACCTCGGTTTGTGTCGAGTATCGAAGTGCGAAGGCGGCGGGCACGACAACACCGAGAAGACGCCGCTGTGCATTCACCACGCGCCGCTCGGCACGCACGAACAGTTCATCGGCTTCCTCATCGCCGCCCGCGACATGGATGCCGGGAACGTCTCCGTTCGCTTGCACGGCAAAGGCAACGTCAGTGCGAAGCCCAAAGCGGAAGTGATTGCACAGATTCTGACTGCGATTCGGGAACGCAAGCATAACTTTCAACTGTTGGCGGAATGAAACACACCAAAGCAGGAGGCCACACAATTCCTCCAGGATTGAAAGCCATGAACTGCGCGCAACCTCACCGCATTTTTGCGGCTCAACCGCGCGCTTGAATATCCTGACTTGCCATGTTGTAGCTCAAAAGCTACAGTGTTCCGGTGCTGGTCACGCCCAAAGAAATCGTCGCGTTCCGCGCCAAAGATGGCCAGGTGCCGTTCGAAGACTGGTTGGACGAATTGAATGACAAGCGGGCGGTGGCACGGGTGCTGGCGCGATTGGCGCGAGTGCGGCAGGGTGGTTTGGGCGATTGTAAATCGGTGGGCGAGGGGGTGTCCGAGTTGCGGGTGGATTATGGGCCGGGCTACCGGGTTTATTTTGGGCAGAGAGGCCAGACGCTGATCGTGTTGCTCTGCGGTGGCGACAAGCGCACGCAAGCCCGCGACCTCCGGCTGGCAAAACAGTATTGGCAGGAATTCAAAGCGAGTGAGTCATGAAAACTGTAAGTTACAAAAAAATTCTGCGTGAGAAACTGGACGACCGCGAACAGGCGGCGGAATACCTGACCGCTTGCTACGAGGAAGGCCCGGAAGTTTTTCTGGTCGGCCTGCGCGATGTTGTCGAAGCACAGGGCGGAGTTGCCCGCGCGGCGGAATTGAGCAAGTTGAACCGCGAGAGTTTATATCGGCTGTTCTCCCGTGACGGCAACCCGCGTTTGTCGAGTTTGAATTCAGTTCTCTCCGCGCTCGGCTTGAAGGTTACGTTTGAAGCCGCAGCTTGATTGATGCGCCGTTGTCGCGTGTTGCAGGCCAGCGGCAGCAGCTACGTGGAAGTGCCGAACGAAGGGGCGTTCTACGGCCCGAAGATTGACGTGCAGGTCTGGAGCGTCATTGGCCGCGAATTCACACGGGCGACCAAGTCCGAGCCGGACGGGCGCGGACTTCGCCGTGCCCGCCAGGTTCGGCCTCACCTTACCGCGACCGCGACAACACGGACAAGACCCCGCTCTGCATCCATCGCGCCCCGCTCGGCACGCATGAATGCTTCATCGGCTTCCTCATCGAGCATTACGCCGGCAACTTCCCGCTCTGGCTCGCGCCGGACCAGGTGCGCGTGATCACGCTCAACGACGATCAGGCGTTGATCAACTACGCCAAGCCTATCGTGGCCGAACTCCGCGCGAACATGGTCCGCGTGGACACGAATTTCAGCGCGACGCCGTTCAAGGCGAAGATTGCCGACGCCGAGCAGCAACGCGTCCACACGATGCTCGTCATCGGCGGTCGCGACATGGAAGCCGGCGCGGTTTCCGTCCGCCTGCACGGCAAAGGGAATGTCGGCGCGAAGCCGAAAGCCGAAGCGATCGCGGATATTCTGGCGGCGATCAAAGAGCGGCGGGCGTAAAAAAGCTGCTTGCAAATCCGGCCGTTTTTTTGGTGAAAATGCGGGGCATTAAAGAATGCTGCGCCCGAGAGGTTTTCTTTCAATCGTTGCCGCTGCGTTCCTGGCTGCGCCGCCGGTTTGCGCCGGGCAATACTCCCAAGACTTCAACAGCTTCACGGTCGGCGGGGTGCCGTTCGGCGATGGCTCAAGCCTGTATAGCTCCGCGCTCGGCATTGCCGCCCGGATCGAGGATCCTTCGCTCAAAGAACTCCAGCTCATCCAGTGGGATGTTGCTAACACCCGCTCGGCGTTTCTCCTGCCGGATCTCGACCCGAGCAATCGCGTTTACTCATTCTCCGCAACGTGGGTTTCGCCCGTCTATGGCGACTTTCCGAATGCCGCAGAGGGCTTTTCCTTTTCCTTTGGGGAAGTGCGCTCGCTCGACCTGACCAATACGGGGTTCAACCAGGAGTCAGGCTACGGCGCCCCGGTATTTATGAGATGGCTTCTACGCCTGTTCACGGAAATGTTACTGGCCGAGTCCAGGCGTTGGCACTAAATTAGCTCGTTTTTTCCACTGAACAATTTCAGACACATGAACTCAATCCGTGGTCTTGCGCTTGCCGGCATCGGACTCATCACGGCCTCAGCTTACGCTCAACCCTATGGATTGACTTCACGTCCGGCAGTCGGGCCCTTTTTGGACAACCAGATGCCCGAAGCAGCGCCGGTCATTTCCGGTAACTGGTCTGCCGTCGTCGCGTTCACCAATCTCATGTTCACCAACGCGCTGGGTATCGCGGCTGTGCCGGGAACCACAAAACTCGTCGTTTGGGAGCGCGAAGGGCGCGTTTATGCGCTTGATAATACTCCCGGCGCGAGTTCCAAAACGCTCGTGTTGGACATCAGCAATCAGTGCCAGGGCTGGGACGACTCCGGTCTGCTCAATCTGGTTTTTCATCCCGGCTTCGCGACCAACCGCTACCTGTTTGTTTATTACACCTGGGTGACGCCTGGCACGGTGGTCGGCAGTCCGACGCAGCGGCCCACCGAGTACTTGCCCAGCAAGTACCACGACCGGCTGTCCCGCTTCACGCTCGATGCCAGCGGTGTCGCGATACCGAATTCCGAACTCGTGTTGGTGGATCAAACAGGCGACAGCGTATGGCACAACGGCGGCGGGATGTTCTTCCATCCCGTCAACGGGTTTCTCTACTGGACGGACGGTGACGACGAGCGGGCGCCGACGCAGATCATCAACCAAAATCTTTTCTCCGGCGTCTTTCGCATCGACGTGGACATGCGCGGCGGAAACATCAGCCATCCGATTCCTCGCCAACCGGCGAAGGGCGCGACCGCGAATTATTACATTCCCAACGACAATCCGTTCGTCGGACAGTCCGGCGTGCTCGAGGAGTTTTACGCGCTGGGTCTGCGCAGCCCGCACCGGATGACGTGCGATCCCCCGAGCGGACGGATTTTCATCGGCGACGTGGGCGCGGGTTCGCGCGAAGAAATCGACCTGATCGAACCGACCGATCCGCCGGGGCTGAATTTTCAATGGAGCCGCATCGAAGGCTTGGGCGGTGATCTGACGCCGCCATACATCGGCGTCAACAAGCGGCCGATCATCGATTACACCCACAGCGAAGGCCAGGCAGTCATCGGCGGTTATGTGTATCGGGGCAGCCAGTTCGCCGCCGACCTGGGCGGCAAATACATCTTCGGCGACAACGTGCAGAAAAAAATCTGGGTTTTGAACGAATCCACCAGCCCGCCGGGCAAAATTCTGCTTTGCATCATGCCCAGCGGTGCCGGCCCCAACTCCGGCAGCGATTACACGGGCCTGTCCTCCTTCGGCCTCGATCAAGACAACGAGCTGTACCTCTGCCAGATGAGCAGCGTCGGCGGCCGCATTTACAAACTGGCGCGCGCCGGCCCGCCGCCCGCGAGCCGGCCGTTCCCACCGCTGCTCTCGCAAACCGGCGCGTTCCAGGACTCCTCCACGCTAACGCCGGGTGGCAGCTTGATTCCCTACACCGTCAATTCCCCGTTGTGGTCGGACGGCGCGGTGAAGCAGCGCTGGCTGGCGCTGCCGACGAACACGTTCGTTCACTTTGGCGCGACCGGCGAATGGACCTTCCCCGGGGGCACGGTGTTCGTCAAAAATTTCGAACTGCCCGTGGACGACACGAATCCTGGCGTGCTGCGGCGCCTCGAAACCCGGCTGCTCGTCCGCGACACCAACGGCGCCGCTTATGGGATCACTTACAAATGGCGGCCCGATAACAGCGACGCCGATCTGCTGACCAATTCGCTCACCGAGGACATCGTCATTCAGACCGCGACCGGCACGCGCACGCAGCAGTGGTTTTATCCGAGCCGCGAGGACTGTCTGCGCTGCCACACACCCGCTGCCGGCTACGTGCTCGGCCTCAAGACGCGCCAACTCAATGGCAACTTTGCCTATCCCGGCTCCGGGGTGACGGACAACCAACTGCGAACGTGGAACCACATTGGCCTCTTCGACACCACGCTCAACGAGGGCGCCCTTTCCACTTACGACCATCTCGTCGCCGTGACGGACAGCGCCGCGCCGCTCGAACACCGCGTCCGTTCCTATCTCGATGCGAATTGCGCGCAGTGTCACCGCCCCGGCGGCGCGCCCGCGTTGTGGGACGCGCGTTTCGATACGCCGCTGGCCAGCCAGGGTATCGTCAGCGGGCCCGTGGCGGACCCGCTCGGCATTTCGGGCGCGAAGGTCGTCGCGCCGCAAGACCTCTCGCGCTCCATCATGTATCAACGCGTGAACAGCCTTGATGCGCACAAGATGCCGCCGTTGGCGCGAAACACGATCGACGCGAACGCCGTGGCTGCGCTGGCCGAATGGATTAACAGCCTGCCGCCGCCGACCAACGGCTTGCCGAATCCGTGGTTGAGCGACGACATCGGGAGTGTGGGTTTCGCCGGAGACGCGGCCTACAGCAGCGGCAGCTTCACGGTTTCCGGCGGCGGCAATGACATTTGGAACAACGCCGACGCCTTTCATTATGTCCACCGGACGTTGAACGGCGACGGGGAAATCATCGCCCGCGTGGTCAGTTTGCAGAACACGGATCCGTGGGCCAAAGCCGGTGTGATGATTCGCGAGACTCTGACGGCCGGTTCGCGTCATGCCTTCGCGTTGATATCGTCCGGCAACGGCGCGGCATTTCAGCGGCGCGTGACCACTGGCGGCGCGAGCGCTCACACGGGTGGCCCTTCCGTCACGGCGCCATACTGGGTGCGACTGACGCGAACCGGCAACGTGTTTCGAGGTTATGCCTCCGCCAACGGCGCCTCATGGACGCTCATCGACACCATCACCAATTCTATGGGCGGCGACGTGTTCGCCGGACTGGCTGTGACCGCGCATAACAACGGCGCGCTGAACACCTCGGTCTTCGCCGACGTCAGCGGCACGTTCGCGCCAAACCAGCCGCCGATTGTGAACCTGGATTTTCCCACCAACAACACGACGTTCATTCAGCCCAACGCCATCACGCTGGTGGCCGCAGCCAGCGATCCGGACGGCACGGTGTCAAAGGTGGAGTTCCTGAGCGGCACAAACCTGCTCGGAACCGTGACCAACGCACCGTATAATTTGACCTGGCTCGGCGTTGCGCTGACGAACTACACGCTGACGGCGCGGGCAACGGACAACCTCGGCGCTACTGCGACCTCATCGGCAGCCAATGTTCTGGTGCTGCCGTTGAATCTGACCGTGGTTTCCGGAGAACAAACCAATGGCCAGTTCCGCTTATGGTTCCAGGCGCAGGATAATCAGAGCTATCTCGTCGAGACTTCGACTGACCTCACGAATTGGGTTCCCGCGCTGACCAACACAGCGGTCAACGGGCGCTTCGATTTCCTCGACGTCAACGCCACCGATTCGCAACGGTTCTATCGCGTCCGGCAGTAATCCTGGTGGTCATCTGACCTGGCATCCTGGTCGCCCAACCTCACCGAAAAGAAACAACGCGACGCCGATCCCCGGATCTGGACGGTACAAACGGACATTGATCGCGACAAAAAATTCCTCCGTGTTACCGGCAAGGCCCCGGAGCAATGAGTGGGGGTAATTTCGGAATGGCGACCCCGGGTAATCGCAGATCCGGCGACGCGAAGAGCAGTTCCTCAGCCGGTTGAAGGCCGGCGCAGCCCCACGGCCTGCTTGCACGTGCGACGGTGCCGCACAAAGCGGCGTTCCACGGTCCGAACATTGACGCGCAGGTTCCGTACTCCGGCGCTGCCGAGCTTTACAACTCGCCTGTCTTGTTTTCGAGAAATGGGATCACGGCGGTCCAGTCGTGCGCATGGCACGAGCGGTCGTAATCGCGGTTGAGGACGAGGTTGGCCGAACTGGGCCACCACTCGGCAAAGAACCCTCCCTTCTGCCATATCCAGTGATGTCCTTCATTGTTGACGCGGAACGTGAAGTCGTTTTGCTCTGCCCAGGTTCGCGCTCGATCGGCAGCGCTCCTGTTCCGCTCAAGCCGGCGCTGGCGTCGCTGCCGCATGTATTCGCGCGGAGCCAAAGGGTCGCGCGGCGGGCGACTTTGCTGTTGGCGAAATCGTTTCATTCCAGGAATCAGTTGCACCACAGAGGTACTCGGCGCACAACGCCCTCACCCAACAATGCTAAACGGAGGGCGGTCCGTTCATCCTTTCGGTTGGCAACAGAATTTGTACTTCTTTCCGCTTCCGCAAGGGCAAGGGTCGTAGCGACGCACCGCCGCCCGAGACTCTTGTTGTTTTGACTCTGGCGCGTGAGCAAAAGGCGACGATGACTGCATGGCGCTTGCAAAGCTGGAACGGGCGGCCTGCTGCAGGTTGAACTGCAACATAAAAGCTTCAAGAGCACCGGGATTCTGGATATCCACGCCGGCATCGTGAGCGGCCATGACAAAGTGTTTGGCCGGGCCCCAGTTGCTGCGGTCGTCCGCGTTGGCCACGATTTCATCATCGAGGTCCTCCACAGCCTCTGCCAGTGCGCGTCCATTGCGGAGAAGAGATTGGTCCTCCAGAAATTTGAAGAACGCGCTCAGCACCGGCCCGATCGCCTCGAAGAAAGAAGGCTCGGCCGACACCTTTCGGGGCAGGATCTCCGTGCAACAGTCCTCGACAGCGTCACAGTCCCATTCACCGGGAGACAAGGCGAGATACTGGTAAGTGTATTGCGCGAAAAATTCCGTGATGGCGCCGGCCTTTCGCCGGTGTGAATCGCTCAAACGCGCGAACCCGGGACTCTTGGCGAAGGCTTCATACCATTCATTGACTGTTGCGAGGATTGCTTTTAATTGCTCCTCGGAATATTCGTCGCTCATGCGGGTTTTTATCCCGCAATGGCCCGACTCAATAAAGCAACAGTTATTGGTAGTTATTCGCGGTCTGTCCGCAAATTGTTCACAGCCGGGCGAAGGCATAACCGAACCAGAGTAACAACGCGCCGAACCGGGAATTGTCGTCTTTTGATTGCTGGACCCGCTTTGGACCGGAGCCTGGATAGGTGTGGCAATCCCAGGGGCGCGTCCCAGCGCTGAATACCTGAAATCCAAGCCTTGTTGCAGGACGACGCATTACCTACTCCACACTTTGCAAAGTGTGATCCCCCTGCGCTGCCACTCGTGCCAATGCCCGTCCGAACGCCTCCGGCGGGGTCGTCGCCGAGTAAATCCTCCCTCGACATGCCACGAAGCCCCGCACCTCCAGTTTCCCCAGGTGACGGGACAAGGATGGGTGGCAGCCTGAATTTGCCGCAGCGTCCCGGCTCCCGTCTGCAAGGTGCGAAAAATGTCGATGCGCCGCGGATGGGTGAAGGCGGTGGCCAGCCTGAACAGAGTGTTGACTGACGAGGGGCCGCGTTGGAAGGCGGCCCGCAGTGGCGCCACCAACTCATGCACGGTCCCGGCCGTGGTCGTGCTGAGGCGGTAATGCACGAGCCGTCCCGTCCGGCGGGCCGTCAGCAGGCCGCGCGCCTCCAAGGCCCGCAAGGACTGACAGGCCACAGGCACAGACAACTGCAAGCGCCCGGCCAGGGCGGAGACCGTCTGCGGCGAATGCTGCACCAGCAAGCCGAAGATCCGCAAGCGCGTGCGGTTGGCGAGCACCCGGCAGGTGCGCCAGAGCGTGGGCTGGAGTAAAGGCTCTGTCGTCATGTTTCACGCTTTGCAAAGTGTGGAACATTCGTCGAGGGAAATTTGTCACGCGGCAGTCGCGATTGCCAGGCCCATAGGAACGCCCCGGCGTCCTTTTGCAGCGCCAGGGCCGCGACCGTCGCTCCAGCGACACGAAATCCCCGGCGTCGTAAACGTTCGGTCCGCGCATGCAGCGCCTTGGCGCCCCGCTTCTGCGCGGCGTCTTCCCTGATGCCGAGGGCCGCGCCGACTTCTATTCCTCTATTCCCACTGGCCGACGAAAGCCGAAAGCATTTTTCCAGCAAACCGGACAACGCGGAAAAATGCGGCGGGCCAGTCGACAACCCGGGCCGGCCAATCTACAAACTCACAATGACTCGTTCTCTCGCATGAAACTTTTTCACACTGCCGATATCCATTTGGGCCGTCGCCGGCTCGACGGCCGGCTTCCGGACTCCGATTTTGCCGATGCCTTCGAGCATCTGGCGCGTGCGGCAATCTCGGAGAAATCCGATGTTTTCCTGCTCTGCGGCGATCTGTTCGACCGACCACAGGTCGATCCGCCGCACCTGCGCCAGGCGCAGCGAATCCTTTCGCTGCTGAAAAAGGCGCGCATTCCCGTCGTCGCCATCGAAGGCAATCACGATAAAGCGTTCCTCTCTTCCGGTGCTCCAACCTGGCTCGATTACCTCGCCCAGGACGACCTGTTGATTCTGTTGAAAACGCCGTTCGACGCCACCGGGCCGCTCCTCGCCCCGTGGGACCTCTCGAGCAAACACGGTTCGTGGATCGAGATCGCTGGAATTCGCTTCACCGGGGCCGGCTATCTTGGCGCCGCTACACCGCACAAGGTCCGGCAGATCGTTGAAAAGCTGGAAGCCGACCGCGCTAACGTGCTCCTGCTGCATGCCGGTCCCGATTACTTCGTGGGTGAAGGCGGCGGCTTTTCGGCCGACGATCTCCAGCTGATCCGGGCCAAGGTGCGTTACCTGGCGCTGGGCCACATTCACAAGCCGATGCTCCACGGCGGCTGGGCCTGCAACCAGCTGATCCGGGCCAAGGTGCGTTACCTGGCGCTGGGCCACATTCACAAGCCGATGCTCCACGGCGGCTGGGCCTGCAACCCGGGCTCGCCTGAGAACTGCGAATTGCGCGAGACGCTCTACGATCGCGACACCGCGGGCAACGCGGTCCAACGCGGTTATGCCTGCGTCGAGTTGGACCCGACAGACCGGACCAGACCGCCGATTATCGCGGTCCGCAGCAACCCGCGCAGGCCCTGCTTCCAAATCGACCTCGACTGCTCCCCCTTCGGCAACAAACTCAAAGACGGCGCTGCGGCGCTGGAAAAGGCCGCTGCCCGGCTCATCGCCGCCAGCCAGGTTCCGATGCCCGGTGCCGTCGAACTGCGCCTCACCGGCAGAATCAACCTCAACCGCATCGCGCTCGACTCCGAGACGCTCGGCCGTAACCTCGAGCAGGCCGCCGGCATCGCTGCCGTTTCCGTCAATCCGTCCGCCATCAACCTCGACGCTTTGGCGGAGGCCGACGCCGGCGATGGCGGGACGATCTCGCGCGAAAACCTCGAACGCGCTGCCCTGCGCCATCTCGTCAATGAGGAACATCTCTGGGGCCTCGACGGCGAACAGGAGGCGATTGCGAATCTTTTTTACGACCTCAAGGAAGCGATCCACACCGGCCGCTCAACGCAGGAACTCGCGGAGAGGATTCGCACAAGCCCGCTTGTAGAAAAAATTCGCGTCGCGCTGACAACGCCGCCGGCAGCGAGGGCCGCGGCCGCTGCGCCCGTCGAGGAAGGATCGCCCGCCTCATGATCATTCGTTCGATCCGCCTTAAGAACATCAAATCCTACGGTGAAGGCCATGATGGCAATGGCGTCACCGTGAGCTTCCAGCCCGGCATCAACCGCATCGCCGGCAGAAACGGCCACGGCAAAAGCAGCCTGATCGAGGCCCTCGGTTACGCGCTCTTCCTCACGAAGCCGTTGTTCGAGGAGAACTTCGACGCGGCCACGTATCTGCTCCGCTCGGGAAAAAAGGCCGGCGAAATCGACGTCACGTTCGAGCACCGGGGCGAGACA
>WNGF01008343.1_pt1 | contig 15541 bp, 17 predicted proteins | sample 5400641 | NCBI WGS metagenome assembly WNGF01 (sample SAMN13153371, study PRJNA577476) | soil metagenome | isolation source: 80 cm soil or saprolite under grassland replicate 2 | place: USA:California | collected 2016-06-15
CCGCGCCGGGAGCGCTGATCGGCGCCAGCAACTTCTTCGAGCTGGCGGTGGCCACGGCCGTCTCGCTCTTCGGCCTCACCTCCGGCGCGACGCTGGCGACCGTGGTCGGCGTGCTCGTCGAGGTGCCGGTCATGCTGTCCGTCTGCGCCTTCTGTAACCGGACCCGCCAGTGGTTCCCTGATGCGCTCGGCGCGGCCGCGCCGGCGCCGCGCGAGGTGGCGCGCGGATGAAGCGGCGGGGGCTGGCCCAGAGCGCGGATTGACACGGTCTGAGCCCTTGCGGCCCGCGCTGTGTCTGTAGATAATACCTGCGATTGCGTCGGGCGATGGGGTTCGCCTGAAAGCGCCCGCGGCCGCGGCGGGCTGATGACCCCTACCGGTTGGTCCGGTGGGGTCTTTTTTTTGGCTCGAGCCGCCCACTCCCGCCGCACCTCCGAGCGCTCGGGCGAAGGAGCGACCCTGATCGAGATCACCATGGGCGTCATCGCCGGGAACGTCCTCGGGCTCACGAGCCCGCCCTGGATGGACTTCCTCGCGTCCTTCGCCAGCATCCTCCTGACCTTCCTGGCCGGCGCCGAGGTCGACCACCAGGTGCTGCGAGAGCGGCTCAAGGAGAGCCTGCTCATCGGCGGCGTGTCCTTCCTCGCGCCCTTCCTCGGCGCCTGGGCCTTCGCCGCCTGGGCGCTCGGCTGGGCGGGGCCGGCGGCCCAGATCGCGGGCGTGGCGCTCTCGACGACCTCGCTGGCCGTGGTCTACGCGGTGCTGGTCGAGACCGGCCTGACCCATACGGCGATCGGCAAGCTCCTCATGGCCTCCACGTTCGTCACCGACTTCGGCACCGCGCTCGCGCTGGCCGTGCTGTTCATCCGGCCGACCTGGTGGCTGGTCCCCTTCCTCGGCGTGTCGATCGTCCTCATCTGGCTGATGATCGGGCTCCAGCCGTGGTTCTTCCGGCGCTACGGCGACCGCGTGATCGAGCCCGAGATCAAGGGCGCCGTGGCGGCCCTCCTGGTGCTGATGTTCTTCGCCGAGCGCGCCCAGAGCCACGCCGTGCTCCCGGCCTTCGTCCTCGGTCTGGCCCTGGCGCCGATCTTCCACCGGCATCGAGAGCTCGGGCGGCGCTTCCGTGTGGTCGCCTTCGCGCTGCTCACGCCGTTCTTCTTCCTCAAGGGCGGGCTGAACGTGTCGCTCGGGCTCGTCTGGGCCAACTTCGGACTGCTCGTGCTGCTCCTGCTGGCGAAGCAGGCGACCAAGTTCGTCGGCGTCTACCCGTTCGCCCGACGCTACGTTCCCGGCGACGCGATGTTCCTGACCCTGCTCATGTCAACGGGGCTCACCTTCGGCACCATCTCCTCCCTCTACGGGCTCAACGCGGGGATCCTCAGCCGCGCGCAGTTCTCCGTGCTGGTGACGGCGGTGGTGGCGAGCGCGGTGATCCCGACGCTCATCGCCCAGCGGTGGTTCTCGCCGGAGATGGTCGAGGAGCGGCCGGTGGGGGCGGCGATCGAAGCGGCGCGTGACTAGTCCCATTCAATGGCCACGCGGGCTGCGCTTTGGCAAGCAGAGGCTCCGCAACCACGCCTGAGAGTCCGGCCGGTATAATACCAGCCATGTCCCGCGCCCGGTTCTGGCTCGAGCAGGTGGCCCGGCGCATGGGCGGCCCCCGCGTGCTGGCGCTGCCGCTGCTCCGCACGCTGGCGGTGCTGGCGGGTTTCGTCTGGGTGGTGCTGGCCCCGGCCGACGACCGCGGCTGGGGCCCGGTGCAGAGCGTGCTCCTGGCGTTCCTCGTCTACAGCGTGGCGCTGATGGCGGCGCTCTGGCGGTGGCCGCGCCCGGTGCTGCGGCTCAACGTCTTCGTCCTCGCGGCGGACCTGACCTTCGCGCTGCTCCTGATCGCGTTCACGGGCGGCACGCGGAGCGCGCTGTTCCTGGCGCTGCTCCTGATCGCCGGGCTCCAGTCCTACTACTACGGAGTCGGCCGCGGGGTGGGCGCAGCGCTGGCCGCGGCCGCCGCTTACCTGGTCGTGGTCTGGCCCACCATCGATCAGATCGAGTGGGCCAACACGGTCATCCGGCTCGTCATGCTGATCGGGACCGCCGTCGGCGTCGGGATCCTGGCCCAGGTGGAGGAGAGCGAGCGGCGGGCGGTGGCGAAGCTCACCGGCGACATGCAGGGGCGGGAGGAGTTCATCCGGAGCGTGATCGAGAGCCTCGGCGAGGGGCTGGTGGCGCTCGATCTCGAGGGCCGCGTGATCGGATGGAACCGGGCGATGGAGGAGCGGTACGGGATCGCCGCCGCCGAGGTGATGGGCCGGGTCTTCCTGGACCGGTTCCCCAGCTACGCGCAGGAGGGACTGGCGGAGCCACTCCGGCGGCTGCTCGGCGGCGAGGTCGAGGAGTTCACGCTGGAGGCGATGACCCACGACACGCTGCGCCGAGGACGGGTCGTCCAGAACCTCAAGGGCAGCCTGCTCCGCCAGGCCGGCCGGCCCACGGGCGGCGTGCTCCTGATCCAGGACATCACCGAGCGCGTCGCGCTGGAGCGCTCGGCTCGCCAGGCCGAGAAGCTGGCCGCGCTCGGCACGCTGGCCGCCGGGCTCGCCCACGAGCTGAACAATCCCATCGGGATCATCTCCTCGCGGGTCGAGATCATGCTGCTGGACGCCGAGTCCGAGCCGCTGCCGCGGGAGGTCACCGAGGACCTGCGCGTGCTGCACCGTCATGCCCAGCGCGTCGCCCGCATCGCCCAGGGGCTGCTGTCCTTCGCGCGGCAATCCTCCGGGCAGCGCGGCCCCGTGGACCTGAACGATCTGGTGGAAGAGACGCTGCTGCTCATGGAGAAGCAGGTGGTCAAGGAGGGGATCGCGATCAAGCGCGCGCTGGCGCCGGACCTGCCGCCCGTCTGGGGCGACGGCAATGCGCTCCAGCAGGTGATGCTCAACCTCCTGACCAACGCGCGCGACGCCCTGGCGGCGGGCGGGGAGATCGCCGTCCGGACGGGACCGGCGCCCGGGCCGCCGGGAGGGGTGAGGCTCATCGTGAGCGACACCGGGCCCGGCATCGCCCCCGACGTGCTGCCGAAGATCTTCGATCCGTTCTTCACCACCAAGTCGGAAGGGACGGGGCTCGGGCTCTCCATCTCCTACGGTATCGTCCGGGATCACAAGGGGACGGTGGACGTGCAGTCGACGTCGGGCGAGGGGACGACGTTCATCCTGACCTTCCCGCCCATCACGTCCGAGGTGGAGGCATGACGCGGGCCCGGGTGCTGATCGTCGACGACGAGCCCGACATGGTGGAGAACTGCGCCCGCATCCTCGGGCGCAGCGGCTACGACTGCGTCACCACGACCGATCCACGGCGGGCCCTCGCGCTGCTCGAGTCGGAGCGCCCCGACCTGCTCCTCACCGACCTGAAGATGCCGGAGATGGACGGCATGACGCTGCTGCGCCACGCGCGGGAGCTGGATCCGGCCATGCCGGTCATCATGATCACGGCGCACGCGTCCATCGAGTCGGCGGTGGCCGCCATCAAGGAGGGGGCCTTCGATTACCTGCCGAAGCCCGTCTCCCTGGAGGAGCTCCGCGTGAAGGTGGAGCGCGGGCTGCGGCACCGCGGGCTCCAGGTGGAGAACAGGAACCTCCGTGCCCAGCTCCAGCAGGCGCTGGGGCTCGAGAACATCATCGGCACCAGCGCCGCCATGACCCAGGTCTTCGAGCTGGTGAAGAAGGCGGCGCGCTCGGAGGCCAATATCCTGGTGCTGGGCGAGTCGGGGACCGGCAAGGAGCTGATCGCCCGCGCCATCCACGCCAACAGCCCGCGCGCCGCCCAGGCCTTCGTGCCGGTGGATTGCGCATCGCTCCCCGAGCAGCTCCTGGAGTCCGAGCTGTTCGGCCACGAGAAGGGCGCCTTCACCGGCGCCGTCCGGAGCAAGCCCGGTCTCATGGAGGTGGCCCATCGCGGCACCTTGTTCCTGGACGAGATCGCCGAGCTGCCGTCGGCGCTGCAGGTCAAGCTCCTGCGAGCGCTCCAGGAGCGCCAGATCCGTCGCGTCGGCGGCACCTCGCTCGTGGACGTCGACGTGCGGGTGGTCTCGGCCACCAACCGTGACCTGCGCGAGGCGGTCGCCAAGGGCCAGTTCCGCGAAGAGCTCTACTACCGCGTCAACGTCATCGCGATCAAGCTGCCCCCGCTGCGCGAGCGGGCGGGGGACGTGAAGCTCCTGGCGCACGCCTTCCTCAAGAAGTACGGGCAGGAGCGCATCACCGGCATCGACGAGGGCGCCATGCACGCGCTGGAGGCCTTTGCCTGGCCGGGCAACGTCCGCGAGCTGCAGAACATCGTCGAGCGCGCGTGCGCGCTGGCCGAGGGCGAGACCCTCACGCGGCGCGATCTGACCGAGCACGTGCTGGTCCCGTCCATTTCGCCGCTGAGGGCCGCGGCGCCCGCGGCCCAGTCCGCCACCGATCAGGCGCTCACCGCGAGCGCCGACCTGTCGCTCAAGGATGCCAAGGAGCGCTGGCTCCAGGTGCTCGAGGCGTCGTACCTGCGCGATCTCCTGGACCGCCACGACGGCAACATCTCCGCCGCGGCCAAGGCGGCCGGCATCGACCGGAAGACCTTCCACCGCCTCATCAACAAGTACCAGCTCCGCTGAGTCTATTTTCAAGCAGGGCGGGGCGGCGATGTCCCACCGGGGAGGGCCCGACCCACTCGCCGTGTTGTGGGCTCCGCCTAACGCGGCGATTTCCTTCATCTGGCGGCGTGGCACCTCCGTTGCAGCTTCGCCCAGCATGGAGTTGTCGAACGGTTCAATGAACAGGAGGAGGCGCTCATGAAGCTCAACAAGATCCTCGTTCCCTTGGACGGGTCCGCCCTCGCCGAATCGGCCATCGCCAAGGCGATGGACCTGGCCGGAGATGAATCGACGTTCATGCTCCTGCGCGCCGCCGAGGCCCATACGCTCCCCGGGGTTGATCCCACCGAGGCGCAGGTGGAAGTCGTGCGCGAGGCGGAGGAGTACCTGGCCTCGGTCGCCACGCGGCTCCGGGAGCAAGGGGTCACGAACGTGGAGACCAGCGTGTGGTACGGGCCGGCCCCCTCCGCGATCGTGGAAGCGGCCAGGCTCAGGAAGGCCGACCTGATCGTGATGAGCACGCACGGGCGCAGCGGCCTCGGTCGGCTGATCCTGGGCAGCGTGGCGGAGTCCGTCTTGCGGGGCGCCACCACGCCGATCCTCCTGCTGCGGGTCCCGGGCGCGCCCGTCGAGGCGCCGTGGGGCGCCGGCCAGGCCCGGCCGACCAAGGAGCCGGCCCATGTATAAGCGCGCCCTCGTTCCGCTGGATGGCTCGGCCGTCGCCGAGACCATCCTCCCGTTCATCCTGGAGATCGCGGGGCCGCTGGACATGGCGGTCGTGTTGCTCCGGGTCGTCCAGCCCGTGCCGCCCATGGCGATCGAGGGCTCGCGCCACGTCGTCACCGAGGCCGTGGAGGCGCGCCGGATCGACGCCGAGGAGTACCTGGCGGCGCTCGCCGTCGAGCTGCGCCGGAAGGGCATCGCGGTCGAAGCCCGCGTGCGTCGCGGCGTGCCCGCCGCCGAGATCCTGGCCGGCGCCCGTGAAGCCGAGGCCGACCTGATCGCGATGACCACCCACGGGCGGAGCGGGCTCGGCCGCCTGCTGTTCGGGTCGGTCGCCGAAGAGGTGCTGCGTCATTCGGACATCCCGGTCTTCCTCATGCGCTGCACCGAGGCCGAGGTCGCCCGGCGCACCGCGCGGGAGGCTGTCGCATGATCGCGACCGCCCCGCTCTCGATCGAGGCGATCCGCCGCCGGCTGCGGACCCGCGTGGTGGGGCGGCATCTCTTCCTCTTCGGCGAGGTGGAATCGACGAACACGGTGCTGAGCCGTCTGGCGGGCTCCGGCGCCACCGAGGGCTCGGTGGTGCTGGCCGAGAGCCAGCGGCAGGGGCGGGGCCGGCTCGGACAGGCGTGGTTCTCGCCGAGCGGCGTGAACCTCTACGCGTCGGTGCTGTTCCGCGAGCGGCTCACGCCCCGCGCCGCGGCGCAGTTCTCCTTCATCGCGGGCCTGGCCCTGGCCGATGCGATCAAGGAGCTCGGGCTCCACCCGGCCATCAAGTGGCCCAACGATGTGCTGGTCGACACGAAGAAGGTGGCCGGCACGCTGGTCGAGTGCGCGATCCGCGGCGAGCTGGTGGACTTCTTGGTGCTGGGCGTCGGCGTGAACCTGAACGTGGATCCGCAGTCGCTCCATCATGCCCTCGGCGAGGCCGCCGAGGCGGCCACCTCGCTGTCCGCCGCCACCGGGCACGAGATCGACCGTAACGCCTTCGCGGCCTCGTATCTGAACCGGCTGGAGGACTGGGCGGCGTGTTACCGGAACAACGGCGCCGCGACCGTCCTCGCCGCCTGGCGGGACCGCGACATCCTGACGGGCCGCCGGGTGATGGTGCGCGGCGCCGACGCGGGCTTCGATGGTCGGGTGCTCGGCGTCAACGACGAGGGCCGGCTCGTCGTCCAGGATTCCCTCGGCAGCGGGCGCGTGGTCCTGACCGAGGAGATCCGGGTCCTGGACTGAGCCGGTTGTCGAAAGGAGCCGATCGATGAGCCGCATCCGCCGCATCCTGCACCCCTCGGACTTCTCGCGCGCCTCGGGGGCGGCCTTCACGAAGGCGCTCGAGATGGCCAAGGCGAACCGCGCCGAGCTCCTGGTGGTCCACGTGCTGACGCCCGTCATCCCCATGATCGGCGACGGGTACGTCTCGCCCAAGGTGTACGAGGAAGTCGAGGCCACCGCGCGGGCCCACGCCCAGGATCAGGTCGACCGGCTCATGGCCAAGGCGAAGAAGGCCGGCGTGAGGGTCAAGAGCGTGCTGCTGGAGGGCGTGCCGCACGAGCAGATCGCGCGCGCGGCGCGGTCCAAGCGGGCGGACCTGATCGTGATCGGCACCCACGGGCGCACGGGGCTGGCGAAGTTCTTCCTGGGCAGCGTCGCGGGTCGCGTCGTCTCCATCGCGCCCTGCCCGGTGCTGACCGTGCGCGGCAAGTGAACCGAAGCGGGAACGAGGACGGGGAGGGAACGGTGATCGGGAGCGAGGCGCTCGCGCGCTACCTGACGGGCGTCTTCCGCGGCCCCGTCGAGGTCTTGAGCCTCCGGCGGCTCGAGGTCGCGGAGGGCGAGAGGGCCGATGACCCCAAGGGGTTCGGCTACGGAGTGCCGTTCGAGGTCGAGTGCCTCGTGGGCGGTGTGCCGCGGCGACTCGTGGTCTCGCGCACGCGGCCGGCCCAGGGGTTCGGTCACGATTACCCGGCCGACCGCGCCTGGCAGGCCCTGTACGGCCATGCGGCCTACAACGGCTTCCCGCGCCATGCCAGGAGCCTCGACGTCGGGTTCGTGCGGCACTCCGGCGATCTCGTCTCCGCCGGCGACGCGGCCGAGTTCTTCCAGCTCGTGGAGAAGGCCGCCGGGCGCCTGTACTGGCTGGACCTCGATCGGTTGCTGTCGCTGCCGCTCCGCGATCTCGACGTCGAGCGCGCCTCCGCCCTCGCGCGTTTCCTCGCCGAGTGCCACGCCGACAAGCGGGACGAGCCCACGCTCTACCAGCGGCGGATCCGGGAGCTGGTGGGGCACGGCGAGTGTGTCATGGGCATCCTGGACAGCTACCCCCACCCGTACGCGCTCCTGCCGCCCGCCGACTGCGAGGCCCTCGAGCGCGCGCTGGTCGCGTGGCGCTGGCGCCTGCGCGGACGCGTCCACCGCCTCTCGCGCGCGCACGGCGACTTCCACCCGTGGAACCTCCTCTTCCGTGAGGGCGCCGACTTCTCGGTGCTCGACCGGAGCCGGGGCGAATGGGGCGAGCCGGCCGACGATGTGAGCGCGCTCGGCATCAACTACCTGTTCTTCGGCGTCCGCAAGGCCGCGGAGCGGGGCGCCGGCGGCGTCGCCGAGCCCTTCCTGACCCTGTTCCGCGCCTTCCTCGACGCCTATCTCGAGCGGAGCGGGGACGGGGAGCTCTACGAGGTGCTCCCGCCCTTCCTCGCCTTCCGGGCGCTCGTGATCGCCCACCCGCGCTGGTACCCGACGCTCGCGGACCCCACGCGCGTGCGCCTGCTCGACTTCGCCCGCGCCATGGCCAGGCCGGGCGCCTTCGACCCGGATCGTGTACCCGAGCTTCTGGGAGGGTGGCGGTGAGCTGGGCGATCTGGATCACCGGATGGCCGGGCAGCGGCAAGTCGGCGCTCGCGCGCGCGGCGGCGGCGGCCCTCGAAGCCGCGGGGGAGCCGGTGCGGGTGCTCGAGCTGGACGCGATCAGGAAGACCCTGACCCCGAGGCCGACGTACAGCGACGCCGAGCGCGACGCGGTGTACCGCGCGCTCGTCTGCATGGCGTCACTCCTGACCGAGGCCGGCGTGCCCGTGATCATCGACGCCACCGCCAATCGACGCCGGTGGCGCGATCTGTCGCGCGCGGCCATCCCGCGCTTCGCCGAGGTGCAGCTCATCTGTCCGCCCGAGCTGTGCCGCGAGCGCGAGCGGACCCGTCCGGTGGGCCACGCGCCGCCCGGCATCTATGCGCGCGCCGGGCGGCCGGGGGCCACCGTGCCGGGCGTGGATGTGCCGTACGAGCCGGCGGTCCTGCCGGAACTGGTGATCGACACCTCGAAAGAGAGCGTGGCCGACGCCTCCGCCCGCATCGTGGCGCTGGCCCGCGAGCTCGGGCCGGCGCGCCCGGCCGAGGCCGGGCGCGCGTGCGCGGGCTGGGCCATCTGGATCACAGGTCGACCCGGCAGCGGCAAGACGACGCTGGCGGAGCGCGTGGCCGAGGCCGTGGCGGCGCGGGGAATCCCCGTCAAGGTGCTGGACCTGGCCACCATGCGTCGCTTCCTCCTTCACGAGGAGCCCGCGTCGGAGAGCCGGCAGGAGATCGTCCATCGGGCGCTCATCCATACCGCCAAGCTCCTGACGGAGGCGGGCGTCGCCGTCATCGTCGACGCCACTGCCCCCCGTCGCGTCTGGCGCGAGGCCGCCCGGGAGCTGATCCCGTGCTTCGCCGAGGTGCAGCTCGTGTGCCCGCCGGAGATCTGCGTCGAGCGCGAGCGGGCGTCGCGCTGGGGCCTGGGCGCCGCGCCGCGCGAGCGCGCCGCCGGGTCCGGTCACGCCACGCTGCCCGACATCGCCGTGGATTACGAGGAGTCGCTCAGGCCCGAGCTGGTCCTTCACACCCACGTCCATGATCCCTGGAGCACGGTCGAGCAGGTGCTGTTCCTCATCCACCGGTTGCGCCGGGTCGCGCCCGGGCGCCCCGAGCGACCCTGAAAAGGAGATTCCCCATGCGAGTCCGAGAGCTCATGACCGGCGCCCTCATCACGGCGCGCCCCGACATGCCGGTGCTGGATGCGCGCCATCTCATGATCGAGAAGCGGATCCGGCACCTCCTGGTGACCAACGAGAGCGGCGAGCTGCTCGGCATCGTCACCGATCGCGACATCCGCCTCAACCTGCCGTCGCAGGCCACGAGCCTCTCGGTGTGGGAGCTGAACTACCTCCTCACCCGGCTCATGGTCGGCAAGGTCATGACGCAGTCCGTGATCACGGTGGGGCCCGACCGCGAGGTGCGTGACGCCGCTCTGCTCATGCTGGATCACCGGATCGGCGCGCTCCCGGTGGTGGACGGCGGGCGCCTGATCGGCATCGTGACGGAGACGGACCTGCTGCGGGCGTTCGTGAGGAGCGCCGACGAGACCATCGCGCTCCGCGCGAGGTAGGACCGGTCAGGGCCGCGCATGGACCGCGCCATCCTCGTCGTGGACGACGAGGCGGATCTCGCGGCGACCTACGAGCGGCTCCTCCGGCGCCAGGGCTATCGCGTGGTCTCGGCGGGAACGCTCCAGGCCGGGCTTCGGGTCATCGAAACCGAGCCGCTCCGCCTGGTCATCGCCGACCTCAGGCTGCCCGACGGGGACGGCCTGGACGTCGTCCGCGCCGCGCGGGCGCTGCCCGCGCCGCCTCCGGTGCTCGTGGCCACGGTCCTGGCCTCCCGGGCGAGCCACCAAGCGGCCCTGGCCGCCGGCGCCACCGCCTTCCTGGCGAAGCCCTTCGCCACCGGCGTCTTCAACCGTCTGGTCAACGACCTGCTCGCGAGGGGTGACGCCGAGCGCCCGGGAGCGGGCGCATGAATGGGGATGGCAACAACCGAATCTTTGGGGGAGACATCGGAAGAGAGGGACCGAGCTTCTCTGCGAGTCTCCGAGGAGGATGAGCATGGCGTCCAATAGCCTGACGATCACCGACAACCGCACCGGGAAGGTCTACGACATCCCCATCACCAACGGCGCCATCCGGGCCATGGATCTCCGCCACATCCGCACGGGGCCGGACGACTTCGGCCTGCTCTCCTACGACCCCGCCTTCATGAACACCGCCTCCACCACGAGCCGGATCACGGAAATCGACGGCGACCGCGGCATCCTGCGCTACCGCGGCTATCCCATCGAGGAGCTGGCCGAGCGCTCCAATTACCTCGAGGTCGCCTACCTGCTCCTGCACGGCGAGCTGCCGACGCTCGGCCAGATGGACGAGTGGGTGTACCAGATCACCCACCACACGTGGATCCACGAGAACATCAAGAAGTTCATGGACGGCTTCCACTACGACGCCCACCCGATGGGGATGCTCGTGTCCACGGTGGGGGCGCTGTCCACCTTCTACCCCGAGGCCCGGCAGGGCGACGCGGAGACCCGCAGGCTGCAGATCGTCCGCCTCATCGCCAAGATGCCGACGCTGGCGGCCTTCGCGTTCCGCCACAGCCTGGGCATGCCGTACGCGTACCCGGACAACGGCCTGAGCTACGTCGGCAACTTCCTGAACATGCTGTTCAAGACGACCGAGGTCAAGTACCAGCCCAACGCGACCATCGAGCGGGCGCTCGAGGTGCTCTTCATCCTGCACGCGGATCACGAGCAGAACTGCTCGACCAACGCCGTGCGGAGCGTGGGCTCCTCCCGCGTGGATCCCTACTCGGCGGTGGCGGGCGGGGTGGCGGCGCTCTACGGCCCGCTCCACGGCGGCGCCAACGAGGAAGTGCTCCGGATGCTCCGCGGCATCGGCGCCAAGGGGCGGATCCCCGAGTTCATCAAGCAGGTCAAGGAGGGCAAGGCCAAGCTGATGGGCTTCGGTCATCGCGTGTACAAGAACTACGATCCCCGCGCCAGGATCATCAAGCGCATGGCCGACGAGGTGTTCGAGGTCACCCAGCCCAGCCCCCTCCTGCCCGTCGCGCAGGAGCTGGAGCGCATCGCGCTCGAGGACGAGTACTTCGTCTCGCGCAAGCTCTACCCCAACGTGGACTTCTACTCCGGCCTGATCTACCAGGCCATCGGCTTCCCGGTGGAGATGTTCCCGGTGCTCTTCGCCATCGCGCGCACCAGCGGCTGGCTCAGCCAGTGGCAGGAGCTGCTGGCCGACCCGGAGCAGAAGATCGCCCGGCCGCGCCAGATCTATCTGGGGCCGGGGATGCGCCAGTACGTGGAGATGGGCAAGCGGGAGGAGGACGCGCCCGAGATCGGGTGATGACGGCGAGCCACGTCTTCGACCAGGCGCCGCGCCGCGCGTACTGGGAGGTGACGCGGGCGTGCGATCTGGCCTGCCGGCACTGCCGCGCGGAGGCCGCGCCCGAGGCCGACCCGGCGGAGCTCACCCCGGAGGAGGGCCAGCGGCTGCTGCGGGGTCTGGCGCGCTTCGGGTCCCCCCTGCCACATCTCGTGCTCACCGGGGGGGACCCCCTGAAGCGCGCCGACCTCTTCTCGCTCATCGCGAGCGCCCGCGCGCTCGGGTTGCCGGTCGCCGCGGCGCCGAGCGGCACACCGCTCCTGAACGCCAGAGCCATCTGGCGGCTGAAGGCGGCGGGGGTGGAGGCGATCTCGCTGAGTCTCGACGGAGCGGACGCCGCGCGCCACGACGGCCTCCGCGGCGTGCCCGGCTGCTTCGAGCGCACGCTCGCGGCGGCGCGCGAGTGCGCGGCCGCCGGCCTGCCGTTTCAGGTCAACACGCTCGTGAGCGAGGAGACGCTCGACGACCTGCCGGCCATCCATCGGCTGGCCGCCGCTCTCGACGCCGCCCGCTGGAGTCTCTTCTTCCTCGTCGCCGTCGGGCGGGGACGCGTCCTGCGGCCGATCACCGCCGAGGCCTGCGAGCGCCTCTTCGAGCAACTCCTCGACCTGGCGGGGACGCCGGGGCCCGCGATCACCACGACCGAGGCGCCGCACTTCCGACGCGTGGCCCGGGAGCGGGCACGGCGGGCGGGTCACGAGGAGCGGCCGCAGCGGGCGGCCGGGCATGCCGCCGGCATCCGCGACGGGAACGGCATCATGTTCATCTCCCATGCGGGCGAGGTCCACCCCTCGGGGTTCCTCCCGCTCTCCGCCGGCAATGTCAGGACGGCCGACCCCGTCGCGCTGTACCGTGACTCGGGGCTGTTCGGCCTGCTCCGGCGCGTCGATCTCTTCGGCGGGCGTTGCGGCCGGTGCGAGTACCGCCACGTGTGCGGTGGCTCGCGCTCCCGCGCCTGGGCATCCACGGGCGATCCGCTTGCCGAAGATCCGCTCTGTCTCTACGAGCCGAGGTCCTGAGAGATCCCTTCTTGCCGTCGGCCGAACGCGGCCTGCCCCCGCGGTGTCTTGTGTGTGAAAGGGGGACCGCTGCACGCCCAGCAGCCGCCGGGCCGCGATCCGGTGAGCGATCAGCTCTTCCCGCCCGAGCTGGTCATGTCCCACCAGAAGGCCATCGGTCTCGACGAGGGCCAGAAGAGCTATATCCGCGGCGAGCTGCTGGGGGCCCAGACCCGCTTCACGCAACTGCAGTGGCAGGTCCAGGACGCGATGGAGGCGCTGGTGACCGCGCTGAGGCCCGCGGTGGTGGACGAGGCCCAGGTCATGATCCACCTGGAACGGGTCCTGACCTCGGAACGGGAGATCAAGCGGACGCAGCTCGGGCTGATGGTCCGTATCAAGAACAGGCTCACGCCGGAACAACAGTCACGCCTTCAGCGGCTTCGCGGAGAATCCAGGTGACAACCGTCTTCCCTGTCATTTCTCAAAAGCTTTCCCCCAGGGGATTCTCAAAACCTTTCCACCACCCTGAGGGCCGACGGCCGTTCTCTGTTTCCGGCATCCTGAGCACTCCGGGCAAGCTCTTTTCGAGCTGATGGCGATCTTGGAGCAGCGACGACCGACGAGCGAGGGCCGTAGAGGCTCCAGGATCGACGCGGAGGCGGCGAGCCATCTGCCTATCCCCCTTTCGGGCTGTTGTTGGCGGGGCGCCGGCCGCCCTTGGCGGCGCCCGGGGCCCGGGCGGCGCGCAGGCTGGGGCCCTCCATGACGACCTGATGGGCGCGGTGGGTGAAGCGATCGAGGGCGCTGTTGGCGAGAATGGGGGTCATCGAAGAGAGCGACCCAACTCGTTCGCTAACACTCTTGCGTTCCGTACACCAACTATGAAGGAGATCAACGCCTCGAGGTGTCGCGTCAGGGCAGAAACTGTCCCTTTCGGAAATAGAGATCTCTGGGTCGTTTGCTCATCTTTTCTAGAATCAGCTGAGAGATGCAAGACTTCATCGACGCCGGTGTGATTTCAGTTGTTGCATCCGGGCTGGCATTCATCACTTCCAGACAAATTTGTTTTCCGATGGGGCGACCATCGCGAGCATATCCGAACCCTGGGTGAATCGTCGGAGCAGTATTGTGGATCGTGAGGCCAAGTCTGGCCAGGGTGCTGCGTCCTTCGACGCGGCCGGCTAAGTGTGGAGGCATCGCCACCTTTTCGAAAGTCCATGCCAGGATGGAGTCGCCTGGTGCTAAGACAAATCGCTGACCAGGGCTCAAGACAGTCTCTTCGCCGTAGGCCCGCTCGAGCGCTTCATATCCAGATAAGTCTTCCAAGATGATGTGTGGCCGAACTGCCTGTTCGGTCCCCTTCTTTCCGAAACGAAGCTTCACAAAGCGATAGCCGACTCGAAGGTCAATGCTAGAAGTCCGGACTTGCTCGGGGAGGAGAGGAGGGTCGAAGACCAAGCGGTGGCGTGTTCTTTTGTTGATCTCCCGCCAGATTTCCTGGTCAGAGAGGACCATACCGCACCTGCACCTGAAAACCGCCAGCTCAAGGCTGGCGGCCTTTCTCCGCTACGAGAATTTCACAGATTGTTGCGGCACCGGAACTTTGGATCCGGAGTTTATGGTGTCCTCTGGAAGATCAACGAGAAACCCACGCTCGATCTTACCGACCACGGTCACGATGACCTCGCCCGGGATCGGCCCGCGCAAGGGGTCCGAAGGCCTCACTTCCTGGCTGTTAACGATTGCTGATGTTCGCCCTCCGTCGAGGCGATCAACTAACACCAAGCGTTCGCTCTCCGACGGTGCTGGGGCAAGCTGACAGGCAAGATAGCCAAAGCCCGGCCGGAACCGCTTCTTCTTGGCTGCTTTCATCGATCCGCACCTCGTTTGCTAGGGCCCAAGGCCGATGTACTCATCATACGTCGAGTATGAATATGGATCAAATGATAAATGAGCCACACTTTCTTGGGTTACAAAACTGTAGACCCCACTACATGTAGAGCACACTACATTTGGGGTCACCGTTCTGTCAAGCCCCATTTTGATCGTGCGGCGCTGCGTTTAGGACACTCGAAGGAGGGCTTCGCCTCCCTTCCGAACCTCCCCCCAGGAACGCAGTGGGAGCCGCAGGACGTCGCGGGGCTGGGGCCCCGCCGTCCGAGGTGAGCAACCTGGAGATTGCGCCGGCAAAGTCGGCGCTCGAACAGCGTCGAACGCTTCCGCATGAGGTTTTCTCCCACACGCCCCGAGCGGACACCCCCGCGGGAGCCAGTGCCTCAGTGAGGCTCTCACGCCCCACCCGAGCCCGGAGGGCATTCACTCACCCCGCGTGACGAACAGGAGGTCTCACTCTCCCCTGAGTTGCTCAACTGCCTGAGTCGATTGACTTACGGGCTCGTACCAATCGGGCAGCTCCGGGGCCTCTCGCATCTGGTACACGCCTTGCTCCGGGGTAGTGCGATCGTGCCGGTGGTACCGCCGCTGGCTGTCGCTCCCGAGGGGGGAAGGCCCCTCAGAGAGGGTCTCAAATGGGCTTGCTGACCGAAGCGAATCCTGTCGCCGCCCCGCTGGCCGCCCGGTCTCACGTCACCCTGGACGGCAACGAGGCGGCCGCTCGCATCGCGTATCAGCTCAGCGACGTCATCGCCATCTACCCGATCACGCCGTCCTCGACCATGGGGGAATGGGCCGATCAGTGGGCGGCCGAGCATCGCCCCAATCTCTGGGGCACGGTGCCGACCGTGGCGGAGCTCGAGAGCGAGGGCGGCGCCGCGGGAGCGCTGCACGGGGCGCTCACGACGGGAGCGCTGGCGACGACCTTCACCGCGTCGCAGGGGCTCCTGCTGATGATCCCCAACATGTACAAGATCGCCGGCGAGCTGACGCCGACGGTCTTCAACGTGGCCGCCCGCGCGC
>WNGF01037005.1_pt1 | contig 15534 bp, 14 predicted proteins | sample 5400641 | NCBI WGS metagenome assembly WNGF01 (sample SAMN13153371, study PRJNA577476) | soil metagenome | isolation source: 80 cm soil or saprolite under grassland replicate 2 | place: USA:California | collected 2016-06-15
GAGGCGAAAGCCGAAGAAGCGCGGCAACGCGCCGAAGCCCGTCTCCGCGAAAAACTCTCGGCCGAACAAGTCGCTTCCGTCAACGCCTCGCTCACTCGCTCCCTGGCCCAGTTGCGCGTCAAGCGACGACGACGCGTGTGATATGGATCCCGCGCGATTCCCGCGAATAATTTTGCGATCAGCGAACCTAAAGTTTGGAGGACTACCGTGAATACTAAGACTGCTGACTCGATGCTGCGGCGATCACCGAGGGCTGCGCCAATCCTGGTTGCCCCTGCGGGGGGTCCGCGCGAAGCGACCATGGCATGCCCGAACGGCTAGGGCGCCAAGTGGCGCCGACGCCGAGTGCGCCTTGGAGCGCCCCCCGGATCTGAAGTGGAGGATCGACAATGACGAAACCTGGGAACTTGTGGGAAATTGGGTACGACGACATGGGACGGGCCAATCAGGTCTGTGACGAAATCATCAGCCTGGGGTGGCATAAGCATTACCTCATACTCGATGACGTGGCAGTGGTCGTGCGGCACCCCGACGGATCGTTCACGCTGAACCGAGAAGCCTTGCCGGCCGCGTCCAACGTCCTCGGCTGTAGCGTGGTGGGGTTCCTCGCGGGCCTGGTGCTCGGCGCGCCACTGAGTGGAGCGACCATCGGCGCCATGGTCGGAGGCGCTGGCACCGCCATCTCGGCCTCGGTTGTAATCGGCGACGACTTCGTCAGGGAAGTGAAGGAGCTGATGAAGCCAGGGACGTCCGCCATTTTCGTGCTCGACGACGAAGGGGATATGGACGTGATATTGCACGCGCTACGCGGCCTGGGCGGAACGGTGTTGAAGACCAACGTGGATCTGGAGCATGCGCAGTTGATCCAATCCACCTTGGCCGCGCCTCCGGCACAAACGAGCAAATCGGACGACAAGTAGTAGGACCGCTGAACCACGATCCACAATAGTGGAGCCTGGTGTTCTCGCTGGAGCTATAACGCCGTGACCTTTGTCTTTGCCGAGGTCCATGTCTTGGGTTTTTCATTGTCATTGCGGCCGTGGCGTTGGCGGCATGGAGCGTCACCTTCATTGGAATGATGCGCGAATTGGCCAACCTGTTTGTGCCGAGAGGAAAACACGATAACGCAGCTGTCCCAGCAGTGCACGGCCTGAGCGAGAAATGCGGTGACCAAGCATCCTGCGAGACAGAAGCAGAAAAATTTAGGGCTAGTGTGACGCTGAAATGAGCGAAGCGACTAAAAATCGATCCGGAGGCATCGGTGGCATGTACCTACGACGACGTTACATGGTTTTGTTCTATTCGCTTCTGCTGACCATGGTGACCGTTCCGGCGTCGGGAGTCCTGGGAATTGACCCCGTTTTCATTGACCTATTCCTAGCTGCCAATCTTCTTATTGCGGTGATCCCGCTCGAAACAAGAAGAGCCCGGCGCGTTCTCTTTTTCATTTTGATGATTTTATCGGCGGCAAGGATAGCGAGGATTCGGATTCATGATCCGACTCTCTTCGGGGTTACCCTCGGAATGTGGACGATTGTTGGCCTACTCGCAGCGGCCGGCGCTTTGCGATTCGCGATGTATGCTAGGTTCGTCGATATAGAGCATCTGTATGCGGCGCTCAGCGCGTATTTGCTCGCCGGAATCTTCTTGGGACATTTCTATTGGGTATTAGAGCAGATCTGGCCCGGTAGTTTCGCCGGCACCGGCGATTTTTCCCGTATGAGCGCGATCTATTTTAGCTTCGTCACCCTGGCAACGCTGGGATATGGCGATATCGTGCCGCGCACGGATGTGGCGCGGGGTCTGGCCATTGTCGAGGGAGTTGGCGGACAGCTATTCCTGGCGGTGTTAGTTGCTCGCTTGGTCAGCCTCTACACGCGGGACGATGCACCCAGCCAAGACCAACAAATTCCCTGACATCGAGCCCTTTGCCCTCGCGTGGCGGGTGAGAGGCCAGGCGAGAGTGAAGAACCTGTGAACCATAAAGAAATGAAAAACCTGATCAAGAAGACGACGTGGTTGAAAGTTTTGAGAGGGAAAAGCATGAAAACGATGCCTAAGATAGGCATCGCGAGAGACTAGCGAAGAGCTTACGCTACTAACTGCGACCCTGTTTGGGGAACGGGGCGAGCATCAATCGGGAGGTTCTATGGCGAAAGGACAGAACAACGACGAGAAGCCAAAGCTCAAGCGTAAGCAATACGAAAAAGAGCTACGTCTGCTGCAGGCAGAGCTTTGTCACCTCCAAGAATGGGTCAAAGCCGAAGGCCGGCGGATCATGCTGGTATTCGAAGGTCGCGATGGCGCCGGCAAGGGGGGAACCATCAAGGCGATCACGGAGCGCGTGAGCCCGCGGGTGTTTCGCGTCGTGGCTCTGCCCGCTCCGTCGGACCGAGAGAAGTCGCAGCTATACATCCAGCGTTACATGGAGCATTTTCCAGCGGCGGGTGAGATCATCATTTTTGATCGCAGTTGGTACAACCGTGCCGGCGTGGAGTATGTGATGGGGTTCTGCAGCAAAGCAGAGCACCGCAAGTTCCTCGAACTTTGCCCGCAGGTGGAAAAAGTCGTCGTCGACCAGGGCGTCCATCTCATCAAGTATTGGTTGGAAGTAAGCAACGCGGAGCAAAAGGGCCGTTTTGAAGCGCGTATCACGGATCCGCTGCGCCAATGGAAACTAAGTCCTACGGACCTGCCGTCGCGCAGCCGTTGGTACGACTATTCTCACGCGCGCGACATGATGCTGAAGGCCACCGATACGAAGGTTGCGCCCTGGTACATCCTCCGTTCAGACGGCAGACAACAGTCAACTATCATTCAATCTGCTGGGTGATTTCACTCTCAAGGTTCAGCTTGGGGTACCTGGCGCTTGCGTGGCGGGCGGTTGCACAACTGAAGAGCCGCGAGGCGCTGCACCTGCACCGGCCGTCGCCATAACCGCCCTGAAGCGGATTGGGTGGTGGCCGACGAGGCACAGGTTTATTGCCCGCGTCTGTAAGGACCCGTCCCTTGGTTCTGAAAACCGAAAAAGGACCGCTAGGGGGTCTATGGCACGGCGACCGGGCACTATGGTTGCACAAAGCTTATGATTATGAATTTGAATTCAGATCACCTAAGTCGCTTAACAAGTGCCCTGTAGCGAACGGCTACGCTGAGCAGTCGGACGGTTCGGGAGAATTTCCACGCGACCATTGCAGCCGGAGCGCGTCCCCGGCGGCGGTCGCTGAGCTTATCCTTAGCTAGATAGGAAATGGCGACAATCAGACAGGGAACTGAAGAAGACGCGAGGTGGAAGAACAAAGTGCCGGCTAACCGCCAGCGCCACAGCTCCTTCCCGGCTCGCCCGTTGAGAGAGCGCTCGTACAGCATGTTTGAATTGCGAGAGACCAGGCAGACCGGCTGACAGCAGAGGCTGCAACAGCAACTCGACCAAGCGGCGGCAGGTATTTCGACCTCCGGTGCCAACTAAATAGTGCTAACGGGCTGGCAGTTGCCAGCGGATTGGCACCCGTCTTCAGAGCAAGCCAATTTCAGTAGTGCTGATATCGTGTCACTGATCGGCAAATGTTTAACTCCTGAAACAGGAGAGGTTTTCTTACCGAATACAAAAAACTACTGGTGTGCGTTTCTTCGATGCAGAGGAACGTTCAGGATTTTCCACCCGTGGTGTGCTGAAATTTCGTCAGAAGACGATTTTTTCAGCGCGATATCTTCCTCTCACCAATGCAGGACCACAAACGATTGCGCGAATTCTGAACTGAAAAGTCGGTCAATCGCATTTTTTATTTCGTTGGCATCATCGTTGCTCTCAAAGAAAACACAACGAGATGAAAATTGTACAGCTAATATTATTTTCGAACATGTTTCTTGACGGGGCACTTTTCTTGACGGGGCACTTCTGCGGCGCGCGCTCGTACTGCTCAGACCTACACTGGACCAGTGGGGCTATCGAAGCATTGGGGCAACACGAGAGGAGTGAACCCATGAGCGAAGCGCTTCCGATCGTTTACCTGGCCAGACACGGGGAAACCGCGTGGACGCTCTCGGGCCAACACACGGGACTTACCGACCTGCCGCTCACGGAACGTGGCGAGCGCAATGCGCGCCGGCTTGAGGAACGGTTGCGCGGAGTGACTTTCGCCAAGGTGTTTACCAGCCCGTTGCAGCGCGCGATGCGGACCTGCGAGCTGGCGGGATTTGGATCTGTGGCTGAAATCGACCGGGACTTGCTCGAATGGAACTACGGCGAGTATGAGGGTCGCCTTACCACTGATATCCACAAGGAGCGTCCCGAATGGCAACTGTTTCGCGACGGCTGCCCCGGAGGGGAATCGCCGGACGAGGTTGGCACGCGGGCAGACCGTGTGGTGAAACGCGTGCGCGCGGTCGAAGGTGACGTCCTAGTTTTTTCCAGCGCGCATTTTCTGCGAGTATTCGCCGCTCGCTGGCTCGGGCTCGATGCCGCGTTCGGTAGATACTTCGTGCTGAGCACCGCGAGCCTGAGTGCGTTGGGCTACGAACACAACCTGTCTCAGCCAGTAATCCGGCTGTGGGACGACAATCGCCATGTTGAGAGCTAACCCAAACGGCTATGACCAAGGAAACAGTTATGCCGGAGAGAGAAATGAAAATTCTGGTTTGTAACGCCGGCTCCAGCAGCCTTAAATTCAGCCTCTTCGAGGCGGAAGGCGAGCTGTTGCTGGCCGAGGGCGGCATCGACTGGACGACAAAACCGACGCGCCTGGTTTTCCGCCGCACGGGCCATCAGGAAATCCGCGAGGAGCTGAAGCTGGAAAAACACGCTGATGCCGTCGTTCGCATCCTCGACGACTTACGCGCTGGCCCCTCGCCAGCTTTGCGCACTCTTGAAGACCTCCGAGCCGTTGGACATCGCGTTGTTCACGGCGGCGAGCGGCTCCGCTCCACAACCCGGCCAGCTTGGACGGCATTACAGCGGTGGAGCAAGTACTGTCAACGGTCCCACAGGTGGCGGCGTTTGACACGGCCTTCCACGCAACTCTGGCCGAGGCGGCCCGAACCTATCCGGTGCCGCAGAAGTGGACGCGCGAATGGGGCATGCGCCGTTACGGTTTCCACGGATTGAGCCATTCTTACTGCGCCGCCCGGGCCTCAGAGATGATCGGCCGGCGGGACTTGCGGCTCATTATTGCCCATCTGGGTAATGGCGCGTCGGTGTCGGCGGTCCGTAACGGCATCTGTGTCGATACCTCTATGGGTTTCACGCCCCTGGAGGGTCTGATGATGGGTACCCGCAGCGGCACCGTTGACCCAGGCATGCTTGTTTACCTGCTGCGCCACAAGGGGCTGGACGTGAACCAGCTCGATCACGCTCTGAATTATGAATCTGGTTTGCTCGGGCTCTCAGGAGTCTCTTCCGACATGCGTCAGGTTCTGTCGGCGCTTCCGGATAATCCGGACGCTCGACTAGCCATTGAAGTCTATGTCCATCGCATCAGGCAAACGTTGGGCGCAATGGCGGCAACGCTCGGGGGCATCGATGCTTTAGTGTTCACTGCAGGTGTAGGCGAGCATGCGCCGGAGATCCGCGAGCGGGTCTGCGAGAATCTGAACTACCTGGGGCTGGAGCTCGACCAAACGGCTAACAAAACTTGCAAGCCGGACGCTGACGTCGCCATGCCAGAGTCAGCGGTGCGTATCCTCGTCATCGCCACGCGTGAGGATTTGACCATCCTGCGCGAGACGCGGCAGTTGGTTAGTTCGTCGATAAGCCAGCCACCAGGAAACGAACATGCCCTACATCAATAATAAACGAAATAGACAAATAACCAGCCCCGATGGGGCAAAGCGGGCATGACCCGCGAAAGGAGCATTAGAATCATGGCAACTATAACAAAGGAAGTTGGTGGTGACGGAGCAATCTCTGCGTACGGCACAGCTCGCTCGACAGTCAAGGGAACCCCGCTCAGCCCCGACGAGTTGGACAAGATCGACGCCTACTGGCGGGCCAGCCTATATCTGTGCATGGGGATGCTTTACCTCAAGGACAACCCATTGCTGCGAGAACCGCTCAAGCTGGAGCACACGAAGCCACGGCTGCTGGGCCACTGGGGCTCGGACGCCGGCCAGGCCTTTACGTATATTCACTTCAACCGGCTGATCAACAAGTACGGCCTGAATGCGATTTACATCTCCGGGCCCGGCCACGGCGCGCCGGCTGTGCTGTCCCAGGCCTATCTCGACGGAACATATTCCGAGATTTACCCAGACAAGAGTGAAGACGCCGCGGGGATGCAGCGCTTCTTCAAACAGTTTTCCTTCCCAGGCGGGATCGGCAGCCACGCTACTCCTGAAACGCCCGGCAGCATCCACGAGGGAGGTGAGCTGGGCTATAGCGTTTCGCACGCCTACGGGACAGTCTACGACCACCCAGACTTGATCACCCTCGTAATGGTGGGCGACGGCGAGTCCGAAACCGGTCCCCTCGCCACTAGCTGGCACAGTAATAAGTTCCTCAACCCGATCACGGACGGGGCCGTGCTGCCGGTCTTGCACCTCAATGGCTACAAGATCAATAACCCTACCGTTTTAGCCCGCATCAGCCATGAGGAGCTGGAGGCGCTGTTCGTCGGCTACGGGTACACACCTTATTTTGTTGAAGGCAGTGACCCACCGAGCATGCACCAAGCGATGGCCGCCACCCTGGAACAGTGTGTTCTGGAGATCCGCAAAATCCAGGAAGAGTCGCGCCGTACCGGAAAGGCTGTCCGGCCACGCTGGCCGATGATCATTCTCCGTAGCCCCAAGGGTTGGACGGCCCCGCGGGAGGTGGATGGACACTACCTGGAAGGCTTCTGGCGAGCGCACCAGATCCCGCTGACGGACATCGCCACCAACCCCAATCACCTGAAGCTCCTGGAAAGCTGGATGCGCAGTTATGAGCCGGAGAAGCTCTTCGACCGAGAAGGACGGCTAATCCCTGAATTAAAAGCTCTGGCGCCAAAAGGGAGCAAGCGGATGAGCGCCAACCCCATCGCGAATGGTGGTTTGGTGCGCAAGCCCCTGGAGATGCCGGATTTCCGCAGCGTCGCCGTTGAAGTCAAGAAACCCGGCGCGACCCTGGCCGGCAGCGTCCCGACCCTCGGCAACTTTCTCCGCGAAATTATGCGGCAAAACATGCAGAGCTTCCGGGTCTTCGGGCCAGACGAGACGGAGTCCAACCAACTCCAAGCCATCTATGAAGTCGGCAAGAAGGTCTGGCTCGGCGAGTACTTCCCGGAGGACGCCGACGGCGGGGAGCTTGCCCCGAACGGCCGCGTCATGGAGATGCTCAGCGAGCACACCGTGGAAGGATGGCTGGAGGGTTATATCCTGAGCGGCCGGCACGGCTTGATCAACAGCTATGAACCCTTCATTCACGTTATCGACTCGATGTTCAATCAGCACGCTAAGTGGTTGGAAAAGTGCAACGAGCTGTCTTGGCGCGCCCCGATATCATCGCTCAATCTGCTGATTACCGGCCTGGTGTGGCGGCAGGATCACAACGGTTTCACACACCAGGACCCAGGCTTTCTCGACGTGGTGGCGAACAAGAGCCCCAGCGTTGTGCGAATCTATCTGCCACCCGATGCCAACTGCCTGTTGTCCGTCGCCGACCACTGCCTGAGCAGTATCAACTACATTAACGTCATCGTCGCGGACAAGAAGGTCCACTTGCAGTATCTGGATATGGAGGCGGCGATCGCGCACTGCACGAAGGGCGCCGGAATCTGGGATTGGGCCAGCAATGACCAGGGTGCCGAACCCGACGTGGTCATGGCGAGCTGCGGCGACGTGCCGACGATGGAGTCCCTGGCCGCAGCCGCACTGCTGCGCGAGCACCTACCCGACGCGAAGGTCCGGTTCGTGAACGTCCTTGACCTGTTTAAACTGGTGCCGAATACCGAACACCCCCACGGTCTGTCAGACCGTGAGTTCGAGGCGATCTTCACCCCGGACAAGCCCGTGGTCTTCAACTTCCATGCTTACCCGTGGCTGATCCATCGCCTCATTTACCGCCGGCCCGGTCAGCACAATATCCATGTGCGCGGTTACAAGGAGCAGGGCAACATCAACACGCCGCTGGAACTCGCCATCCGCAATCAGACCGACCGCTTCAGCCTGGCCATCGACGCCATCGACCGGATGCCCCGTTTCCGTGTCAGCGGCGCGAGCGCCCGCGAGGCGCTAGTCAACCAGCAGATCGCGGCCAAAGAACACGCCTACGAGTTCGGCGTGGATCGTCCCGAGATCACGGATTGGAAGTGGCCATTTTAGATCTAGAGTCTCATGGTCAGGATCTCGGCCGACGGGATGACGAGTGAAAAAGGATTAATGCGATGAAAGCACAACAAGAAAAGAGGTCCGTTTCCGCCACATCACCAGGCTCCGACATAGCGCAGCTTCGCCAGCAATACGGTTGCGGGCCGGTTGAGTTAACTGGAAATGCCGACGCGCTCTACGAGCGGCACCTGTTCTTTGACAACGTCATGGAAGTAACGACGATCGGAGCTCGAGAGCGTTTTGAGGCGATCGCCCGCTCCGTGCGCGATATTCTTTCGCAGCGATGGGTGTATACGGAAAAAACCTATGAGCGCGAGAATCCAAAGCGGGTTTATTATCTCTCGATGGAATTTCTCATCGGCCGCTCGCTCGCCAACAATGTTACGAACCTTCTTCTTGATGACCTCACGAAAGACGCCGTCAAGCAAAAGAACCTCGATTGGTTCGAGTTGCTCGAACAGGAGCCCGACGCGGGTTTGGGCAATGGAGGTCTCGGACGCCTGGCGGCTTGTTTCCTTGATTCACTGGCTACGATGCAAATTCCAGCGATGGGCTACGGCCTGCGCTACGAATACGGCATCTTCAAACAGTCTATCCAGGACGGCTGGCAGCAGGAATTACCCGACAATTGGCTCCGTCGCCCCGATCCATGGGAAGTTGCGCGTCCGTACGAGACAGTGGATGTGAAGCTCAACTGTTCATTCGAAATACGCGGCGGTACCTTGCGCGCGGTCACCGGCCGTCCATCGACTCTCATCGGTGTTCCGTTCGATCGCCCGGTCGTTGGCTACGGCGGCAAGACCATCAATACGCTGCGGCTCTGGGCCGCGGCGGCGCACGATTACTTCAACTTTCAGGAATTCAGCAGCGGCGATTTCGTCGGCGCGCTGGCGGAGACGCTTATCCCGACGACCACACAACCATGGGGCAGGGATTGCGTTTTGTGCAGGAGTATTTTCTCGTCGCCTGCTCGCTGGCCGATCTCGTGCGGCGCTTCCGGGCGAACAATCTCGACTGGAGCGCGCTTCCCAATAGAGTCGCCATCCAGCTCAACGATACGCATCCGACGATGGCGGTTCCGGAGTTGATGCGGATTTTGCTCGACGAAGCACACCTCGGTTGGGACGAGGCCTGGGACCTCACACAAAAGACTCTGGCGTACACCAACCACACACTACTCCCCGAAGCTCTTGAGAAATGGCCGCTCGCATGGTTCGAGATCATGCTGCCGCGTCATTTGGAGATCATCCTCGAGATCAATCGCCGCCTGCTCGATGAGGTCCGAACACGTTTCCCCAGCGACGAGGGACGGATTGAGCGCGTGAGTCTGATCGAGGAAGGTCCGACCAAACACGTCCGCATGGCCAACCTGGCGATCGTCGGATCGCACAGCACCAACGGTGTCGCCGCCATACACTCCAGGCTCCTGCGCACGATGACGGTCAAAGATCTGGCCGAGATGTTTCCCGAACGCTTCAGCAACAAAACAAATGGTGTCACACCGCGCCGCTGGCTGTTGATGTCGAACCCTGCGCTCTCGCATACGATCACCGACGCCATCGGCGACGGCTGGATGACCGATCTCAGCCAGTTGAAAAAGCTCAAACCGCTGGCCGACAACCAGGCGTTACGCTACGCTTTCCTAAAGGCTAAACGCGAGGCCAAGTCGCAATTTGTCGATTGGCTCAAGCGGACGACCGGCGAAACGGTAGACCCGGACAGTATCTTCGATTGCCAGATCAAGCGCATCCACGAATACAAACGCCAACTGCTGAACGCGCTCCGCATCGTCGTGCTTTACGATCGGCTGCGGGACAACCCGAATCTCGATATGGCACCGCGAACCTTCTTCTTCTCCGGCAAAGCGGCGCCCGCCTACCAACTGGCTAAAGTTATTATCAAGTTCATCAACAATCTCGCCGACACCATCGACGGTGACCCGACGATCCGCGGGCGGCTCAAGGTTCTGTTCCTGCCCGACTATTGTGTGTCACTGGCAGAGCGGCTGATCCCGGCGAGTGATGTCTCAAACCAGATTTCCACCGCCGGCTACGAAGCCAGCGGCACGAGCAACATGAAATTGATGATGAACGGAGCGTTGACTATCGGCACACGTGACGGCGCGACCATCGAGATGGCCGAAGAAGCAGGCGAAGAAAATTTCTTTCTCTTCGGCCTGACTGCGGAACAGGTGACGGCCAGCCGCGGCTGGTACAACCCGCACTGGCACTATGACAACGAGCCGGAGACCCGCGCCGCATTGGACCTGATCTTCTCGGACCACTTCAGCCGCAATGAGCCGGGTGTGTTTACGCCGCTCCGTGACGCGCTACTGACGCATAACGACTATTATATGCATCTGGCGGATCTCAAATCCTATTTAGAGGCGGACCAGCAGCTATGCGAGCTTTACGCCGACCCGGTGGGATGGTCCCGCAAGGCGATCTTAAATGTGGCCGGCTCCGGAAAATTCTCCAGCGACCGAACGATTGCCGAATATGCAGCGGACATATGGAAGGCGGGATCATGCCCTGTGCCATAGAGGAATGGTCAATGGTCCAAAAAAAAATAAGAAAAGGGTAACCATATGGAAATCTCGAAACTTGCAGGCAAGCCGGCCGATCCGTCGCTGCTGATCAACGTGCCCCGCCTGGTGACCGCGTATTACATGGGGCGACCGGATCCGTCAGTACCCGCACAGCGCGTCGTGTTTGGAACTTCCGGGCATCGCGGCTCCGCGCTCGATAACGCGTTCAATGAGGCGCACATTCTCGCAATCACGCAGGCGATTTGCCTCTATCGTAAGCAGCAGAGCATCGACGGACCGCTCTACATCGGCATCGATACGCATGCGCTCTCCGAGCCGGCGTTTGCCAGCGCGTTGGAGGTGCTGGCGGCCAATGGCGTCGACGTGATGGTCGATGCTGACAATGGTTACACTCCTACCCCGGTAATCTCCCACGCGATTCTCACTTACAATCGCGGTCGCAAGCGCGGCCTCGCGGACGGCATCGTCATCACGCCATCGCACAATCCGCCCCGGTTCGGCGGCTTCAAATATGATCCGCCCCACGGCGGACCCGCGGACACTCACGTCACCGAATGGATAGAACGACAGGCCAACGACTTCATTGCCGACGGCCTGCGTAGCGTGGCGAGAGTACCGTTTGAACGTGCTCGGAGCGCCGCGAGAGCAAGGTTCGCATCGGTGTGGATCCGTTGGGCGGTGCCAGCGTTGCTTACTGGGATGCCATTGGCGACCGCTACGAACTCAATCTGGAGGTCGTGAATCACGTCATCGATCCTACCTTCCGCTTTATGACAGTCGATTGGGACGGCCAAATCCGCATGGACCCTTCGTCGGTGTATGCGATGGCACGCATGGTCGGCCTCAAGCAGCGATTCGACGTAGCCTTTGCCAGTGATACCGATGCCGATCGGCACGGAATCGTGAGCCGCAGCCACGGGCTGCTCGATCCGAACCACTATCTCTCCGTTGCTATCTCGTATCTGTTCGCCAACCGCCCGCAATGGTCGCAGACGGTCGCCGTCGGCAAGACCGTCGTCAGCAGCAGCATGATCGATCGCGTGGTGAACAAGCTTGGCCGGCGGCTGTTTGAAGTTCCGGTGGGCTTTAAGTGGTTCGTGGAAGGACTCATCGACGGCTCGCTCGGCTTCGGCGGCGAGGAAAGCTCGGGCGCAACGTTTTTGCGTCGCGACGGCACGGTCTGGACGACGGATAAAGACGGGCTGGTGCCGAACCTGCTAGCTGCGGAAATCACTGCGCGCACGGGCAAGGACCCGGGCGAGCACTATCAAGAACTGACAGCCGAGTTCGGCACGCCATACTACGCGCGCATCGACGCGCCAGCGACACCAGAGCAAAAGTCGAGGCTGGAAAAACTATCGCCCGAGGCGGTTGCGACCGAGAGGCTCGCTGGCGAGCCGATCAGAGGTAAACTAACTGCGGCCCCAGGTGACGGCGCGCCGATCGGCGGCCTCAAGGTTGTGGCCGACGACGGCTGGTTCGCAGCCCGGCCCTCCGGCACCGAGAACATCTACAAGATCTATGCGGAGAGCTTCAAAGATCAGGCGCACCTGGACGCGATCGTAGGCGAAGCTCAAGAGATCGTGAATGATGCATTAAAGTCCTTTGGTCCAGCTCACCAGCAGCGGGAGGCACGCTAATGAGCGACGACAGCCGCTCGATGGCTCTTCCACCATTTCCGCCAGAGTATCGCGCCTCCGGCGTGCTTCTACATGTTACGTCGTTGCCCTCGCCGTACGGCATTGGCGATGTGGGGCCGGCTGCGCTCAAGTGGATTGATCAACTCCATGACGCGGGCCAAAGCTGGTGGCAGGCGCTGCCGTTGGGCCCGACGGGGTACGGCAACTCTCCGTATCAATCCATGTCGTCTTTCGCCGGCAACGGACTCTTGATCAGCCCAGACTGGCTAATCGAGGATGGATTATTAGGCGCAACCGACTGCACGGCACCCTCGTTCTCCGCTTCAGCGCTGCCGCATCTCCGGAGTTACAGGCCGCCTTTGAACAGTTCTGGCACGACCAGGGGCACTGGCTGGAAGATTACGCGCTATTTCGAGTATTGAAAGCCAGGCACAACGGCGCCTACTACCTCGAGTGGCCGGCGGAGTTGGTCAGGCGCGTGCCGGCAGCTCTGGCCCAGGCTCGGCGCGATCTGGCGAGCCAAATCGATCAAGTTCGCTTTGCTCAATTCTTACTGTTCCGCCACGGGGAACGGCTCAAGAAACATGCCCGCGCCAAGGGCGTGCACTTGATCGGTGACCTGCCCTTTTTCGTTTCTCCTGACTCAAGCGACGTTTGGGCCAACCCGGAGCTGTTCCTGCTGGACGAACAGCACAGGCCGCGCTTCGTGGCTGGTGTGCCCCCCGATTATTTCAGCTCCCAGGGACAGCTCTGGGGCAACCCCGTCTATAACTGGGACGCGCTGCGCCGGACCGGCTATCGCTGGTGCATCGATCGTTTACGCGCGCTGCTCGCCCACGTGGATGTAATTCGTCTGGATCATTTCCGTGGGTTCGCGGCCGCCTGGCACATACCGGCTGGATCAACCACGGCCCAATCCGGCCAATGGGCGCCGGGTCCGGGCGCTGATTTCTTCAACGCGGTGAAGAAAGAGTTAGGCGTACTACCGTTCATCGCTGAGGATTTGGGCTTGATCACGCCGGATGTTTTTGCGCTCCGCGACCAGTTCCACGTGCCCGGGACACGTGTCCTGCAATTTGCGTTCGACGGCCATTCAGACAACCCGTACCTCCCTCACAACTACGTCCCTAACACAGTGGTCTATACCGGCACTCATGACAATCCCACGAGCCGCGGATGGTATGAAGAGCTGCTGCCTTACCAGCGGCAAAACTTGTGGCGTTATCTAAAGCGGTCCGACGGTGAAAGCGGCCAGGTCGCGTGGGACTTGATGCGCCTCGCGTGGTCATCGGTGGCTGCGCTCGCCGTCGCTCCTCTACAAGATCTGCTCAATCTCGGGGCAGAGGCCCGAATGAACATCCCCGGTCGTGCGGAAGGTAATTGGAGCTGGCGCTGTACGGAAGAGATGATGTCAGCTCCAGCCTTCGACTCGCTGCGGGACCTGACAAAAAGCTCAAACCGCATACGCATTGATCGAGCTCCGCTGGCGAGCGAAATCGCGGAGGCCGCGTCATGACTCCGCTCCCAATTGTTTTTCTAGTCGATGAGTTCGGGGCGGCCTGCCGCGACCGGTACTGGGCAATCCTCGAACAGCTCTTCACTGATCTGGGGTATCGCGATTATCTCGGCGCTCTGCAGCGCTACCGGGTCGAGCACCCGCGAGATACTCACCTGCTGTCGATGTCGTCATTCTTGGTGGACTATCCGTTCGCCAATCGTTTGTATCCCGGATCGCTCGACGTGCTGGAACAATTTCGCGCGTGGGGACAAACGGTAATCTTGTCCGACGGCGACGTGGTCTTTCAACCGCGCAAGGTCGAACGCTCCGGCATCTTCGAAGCGGTGGAAGGTCATGTGCTGATCTACATTCACAAAGAGAAGGCGCTGGATGACGTCGAGCGGCGTTACCCGGCTGAGCACTATGTCCTGGTGGACGACAAGCTGCGCATCTTAACCACCGTCAAGAGGGTCTGGAAGTCGCGTGTAACCACGGTATTTCCCCGGCAGGGCCAGTATGCCCATGATAGAAATATTATCGCCGAATGCCCGCCTGCGGACCTGACCGTAGAGCGCATCGGCGATCTGCTTAATTACGATCTCGCCGGACTACTCGCAGGCCAACAATCGGTTCAAATTTCTCAGGAGGTAATAAGATGAAAGCAACCCAACTGCTCCACAATCTGGGCCAGAGTCTCTGGCTTGACAATATTACACGCGACCTACTGACCAGCGGCACACTCAAGCGTTACATCGACGAACTGTCGGTGACGGGGCTGACCTCGAATCCGACGATCTTCGATCACGCCATCAAAAACAGCAGCGCTTACGACCTTGCGATCCGCGCAGGTCTGGCAAAAGGAAAATCTGGCGAGGCGCTCTTTTTCGATCTGGCGCTGGAAGACCTCACCCAGGCCGCCGATCTTTTTCGACCCATCTACGACCGGACCAACGGCGTCGACGGGTGGGTGTCGCTGGAAGTTTCGCCGCTGCTGGCCCACGACACGACCAGTACTCTCGCCGCGGCCAAGAGTCTGCACGGCCGGGCAGGCCGCCCCAACCTTTTAATTAAAATTCCCGGCACCAAGGAAGGTCTGCCTGCCATCGAAGAGGCGATCTTTGCCGGCGTCCCTGTCAACGTGACGCTCTTGTTTTCCCGCGAGCATTATGTCGCGGCTGCCGAGGCTTTTTTGCGCGGCATCGAGCGGCGCATCGATGCCGGGCTCACGCCCGATGTCGGTTCCGTAGCTTCGGTTTTCGTCAGCCGTTGGGACGCTGCAGTCGCGGGCAAGGTGCCCGCCACCTTGAACAACAAGCTCGGCATCGCTATCGCAAAGCGCATCTACAAGGCGTACCGCGACCTGCTCGGCTCACCGCGTTGGCAGCGCATCTACAACGCCGGCGCCCGCCCGCAACGCCTGCTGTGGGCCAGCACGGGAACCAAGGACCCGAAGGCCTCCGATGTCCTTTATATCAAGGCGCTCGCTGCGCCTTTCACAGTGAACACAATGCCCGAGGGTACGTTAAAGGCTCTCGCCGATCATGGCG
>WNGF01005823.1_pt1 | contig 15532 bp, 14 predicted proteins | sample 5400641 | NCBI WGS metagenome assembly WNGF01 (sample SAMN13153371, study PRJNA577476) | soil metagenome | isolation source: 80 cm soil or saprolite under grassland replicate 2 | place: USA:California | collected 2016-06-15
ATCGTCAAAAGCCCGTAACGCTTGAGAGCATTCTCGACCTCGAGCCCGCGCTGACCGACGCCGATCGCAAGGCCGCCCAGGATGTTGATGAAGGTGATGATGACCGAGGCGATGACGTCGCCCTTGACGAACTTCATGGCGCCGTCCATCGCGCCGTAGAACTGCGATTCACGCGCGAGCTGGCGGCGGCGGTGGCGCGCTTCGTTGCCATCGATCGCGCCCGAACGCGCTTCGGCGTCGATCGCCATTTGTTTGCCGGGCATGGCGTCGAGCACGAAGCGGGCCCCGACCTCCGCCACGCGCTCGGAACCCTTTGCGATGACGATGAATTGGATGATCGTCAGAATGAGAAACACCACCGCGCCCACCACGTAGTTGCCGCGCACTACGAACTGCCCGAAGGAGCGGATGACTTCCCCGGCGTTAGCCTGCAGCAAGATCAGGCGGGTGGATGAGACGTTGAGCGCCAGTCGAAAAAGCGTGGTGATGAGAAGGAGCGTGGGAAACGTGGCGATGCTGAGGGCGTCGGGAACGTAGAGAACGACGAGCAGGATAGCGACGGCCGCGGACAGATTGGTGGCGAGCAGGATGTCGAGCAACCACGTTGGCAGGGGAACCACCATGAGAGCGACGACCACCACCACGACGATGGCAAGGCCGGCGTCGGCGCCGCCGAGCCTCGACAAGGGCAGGGAAGAACGCAGCGAATGCTTGGGAACGACATCCATGGTGGGCTCTCGTGATGCGTGGCGAAGATCTGACCAAGTCGTACTAACTGGGAGCGCCGAACATCGCGACGACGCTCGTGTAAAGGTGCATCGCCGGGCGCACGCCGATGGGGCCGATTTCGAAGGTGGAAAACATGCCCGCGAAGGGCACGTTGGGAAAACGCTCGCGCACGATTCGCGTGTCGACGTCACGCTCGCCGTAAAGACCCATGCCGCGTCCGGCGCAGCTCATCAAAAGCCCGAACTGCGGGGCGGCCCCGGCCATCTGGCGGCCGAGATCGCGTACCGACGCAGAGAGCTCGGCGCGCGACGCGTTGGCGTCGCACACTCCGAACGTCATCAACATGCCGGGAGACACCTCGTCGGTCACGACCACGGATTTGCGGCCTGAATCGATGCCGCGGATGCCGCGCACCAACACACCGTGGCGCGGAGCGCTTTCACCCTGCGGCTGCGCAATGACGGCGAGCACGAGAGGGCGCCCCGCGAGATCGCGGGTGCTCGCCGAAAGCGCTTCGAGCGCGGTCCCTTCGCCGAGCCGAAACACCATCGCGCCGCGCGCTTCGGTGATGGGCGCGAACGGCGCCAACAGCCGGCATGCCGCCGAGCTGCGTAGGGCGGGGCGCGGGATCCCTCGCACGACGAGCCCCACGACGGCGCCTTGCGTCGGGCTCCGATCCGGCGAACAGACAAAAGCGCCGCCCGGAAGGGTGCCGCCTCCGACGACCGTCGCGTATGCCGAGAATCGCGCGAGCTCATCGAGGGTGTGCGGGGAAAAGCCTTGCGGCTGCGCGAGCAAGATCACGGTTCCCGGGGCATCGCCGAGTGCGGTGCCCACTTGTTTGGCCAACATGGGGCCAACTTCGTCGGTGCCGGTTTTGGAAGGAATGAAAATGGGGGTGACGGTGCCCCCCCGCCAAACGATGCCGCTCAAGGCCGAGGTGCCCTCGTGCTCGGCGCGCTCCGTCAGAACACCGGGGCTCGAACCGAGCACCATCGGAACGTCGCCGAATTGCTCGCGCAGCGAAAGGAGTGTCCTGTCGCCTGATTCCGCTAGTGGCCCCGAGGCGAAAGCAACGAGCGCGCTCGGTGCGGAGACGGCATCGCGCGCGCTCGCGACAGCCGGCGCGATGGCCGCCGCCTCGGAGCCGAGCACGCAAAAACTCGCGGCGCCCTGGAGCGGCGTCGAGCGGATGGATCGCGATCCGCTGGGAGGCGTGCCGCCCGCTGGCGGCGAAGCTGGGGGATGGCCGCTCATCCGTCTTGGGTCAGGAGAGTAGGGAGATGTGGGCGGCGCGGCAACCTGATTCAATAACACCGTGCGATTGCCGTAAGATTCCTTAATCTGGAAAATGGGGATGCTGGGCGCGGGGAAAACGATCACCGCCTTCGGAGCGACGCACGTCGGCCGAAAAAGGCAAAGCAACGAGGATGCGTTCTTGGTAGACGAGGCGCTCCGCCTCTACGTCGTTGCCGACGGTATGGGAGGGCATGCCGCGGGAGAGGTTGCAAGCCAAGAGGCGGTCGAAACGATCTACGGGATGGTCAAGCAGGGGCTGCGCGCGCTGCCCCAGCTGGTTGGGGAGCTCACGCCGGAGCACGCTCGCGCCGCATGCCGCTTGTTCGAAGGGGCCGTGCAGGCGGCGACGTATATGGTCTATGCGCTGGCGGAGCTCGACCGGGAAAAATCGGGGATGGGAACGACCATCAGCGCGCTGCTCGCCCTCGGCGACTATGCCGTCACGGCGCAGGTGGGCGACAGTCGCATCTACCGGATCCACGATGGCGTGGTCACGCAAATCACCGAGGATCACACGCTGATTTCTTGGCAGCTCAAGCAGGGGCTCATCACGCCCGAGCAGGCGCGGCGCTCGCCGCATCGCAACGTCATCACACGGGCGGTCGGCAATCGCGATTACGTGGAGGTCGACACCGGGCTCCTCGTCCTATCGCCAGGCGATCGGTTTCTCCTGTGTTCCGACGGCCTGCATGGCTATTTGCGCGAGGAGGAGATTTCCATGGTGTGCTTGCTCGGTGCGGAGCAAGCGGTCCGCCGTTTCATCGAGGTCGCCAACGAGCGCGGCGGCAAAGACAACATCACCGCCATTCTCGTCGAAGTGGAATGATCGCAGGGCTCCTCGGGAAAGCTGACGGAAGCGAAACGGCGTTTCGGTCGTTGGTGGGAAGAGGGGAGCGGTCGCGGCGCCCCTCAGCACGGAGATAGCCGTTTTGTTGACGATTTTTGCATATCTTGCTAGCAGCCCAACGGGAGAGGAGCTCGCATGAAGAGGCCGCGCGTGGGAGTCATCATGGGGGGAACTTCAGGCGAACGTGAGATTTCGCTCCAGTCGGGATCCGCGGTTGCGAACGCGCTCCTGGCGCTGGGCCACGACGTCGTGCGCATCGTGCTTTCGGAAGGGGGCGACGCCGGTCTCGCGCTTCGCCGCTCGGGAATCGACGTCGCGTTCCTCGCGCTGCACGGACGGCTCGGCGAGGATGGGTGCCTGCAAGGTCTTTGCGAGCTCTACGGCATCCCGTACACGGGTTCGAGCGTTCTCGCGAGCGCGCTCGCCATGGACAAGGTCAAGTCCAAGGAGCTCTTTCGGCTGCACAACCTGCCGACCCCGCCGTACTACACCGTTTTCGCCGATGATGATCTCGTCGATATCGAGGAGATGCACGGTTCTTTCGGCTTTCCCGTGGTCGTCAAGCCGCGCGGCGAAGGGTCGTCGCTCGGCGTGAGCAAAGCGAGCTCACTTGCCGAGCTCCAACGAGCGCTCACCGCGGCTCTCAAGCTCGACGACGTAGCGCTCGTCGAGCGGTTCGTGCTCGGCAAGGAAGTTTGCGTCGGCATTCTGAACGGCCGGGTGCTCGGTGCGATCGAGGTTGCTCCGCGCAGCGGCTTTTACGATTACGAATCGAAGTACACGCCTGGCCTCACGGACTATTTCATGCCAGCGCGCCTGCCGCCGACGCGCTACGGCGGCGTGCTCAATCTCGCCGAGCGCGCTGCGCGCGTGCTCGGGTGCTCGGGTGGGGTCAGGGTCGACCTTCTGGTGACGGACGGCCACAACGAGTACGTGCTCGAAGTGAACACATTGCCGGGCATGACGGAAACGAGCCTCTTGCCCAAGATCGCGGAAGCCGCAGGATACGATTTCGGCCAGCTTTGCGAGGCAATTCTCGGCTCGGCGCGTCTCTTCTCCGCCTCGCCGCGGCGGATTCCATTGTCCTCGGGCAGGGAGTTCCAGCCCGACGAACTCGAGCCGCGGCGCCAAGCGGGTTGAGGTCGATCGCAAGATCGCCGGCCGGAGCGCTGTGGTTCATCGGCCTCTGCGGATTGGCAGCTTGCCGTGCAAAAAGCTGCGGTCGAGCGTCCACGACGTCCGTCGCCGAAGCGGGCCCCTTCGACGCTGCCGAAGCCCCGAGCGATGGTCCGCCGCTATTGGGTGACGCGGCGCGAACGGAAGAGACCGAAGCCGGACGCGAAGAAGAAGACGGCGGAGAGCACGAGACGGCGCTCGGCCGCGGCTGCCCGAAGGACATGGTGGATGTCGCGGGCAAGTTCTGCATCGATCGCTACGAAGACTCGTTGGTCGACGACGAAACGGGCGAGCGCCTGTCGCCTCACTACCCGCCGGAACCCGGCGTGCCGGTGCGGATCTTCGCGAAGTGGGAAGAAGAGCGTCAGGTCACTGGTCCTCCGTCGGCGCGTGCGATGCCGCTCCCGCCGATTCCCGACATCGAACGAGCCGAGAGCTTCCGCCCGCGTGCCGTGTCGTTGCGGGGCGTCATCCCTCAGGGTTACATCAGTGGGCGGGTGGCGGCTGAAGCGTGCGCCCGCGCCAAAAAGCGGCTCTGCACTCACGAAGAGTGGCAGTTCGCTTGCCGCGGCGAGCGGCAGACCAAATACCCCTACGGCGACGAGTACCGCGCTGGCGTGTGCAACGTCTATCGCGCCGCACACCCTGCCCAGCTCCTGCACGAAAATGCTTCGCTCGGACATTCCGACCCACGCCTCGGACTCGTGCAAGCGCAAGACGGGCCGCTCCTCCGGACGACGGGTGCGACCAAGGAATGCAGGAGCCACTGGGGCAAGGACGCAATCTACGACATGGTCGGCAACGAGGACGAGTGGATCGACGACCCTGAAGGCACCTTCGTCGGTGGTTTTTTCTCGCGTGGGACGAAGGAAGGCTGCGATTCGATCGTGACCGTGCATCCGATTACCCATTGGGATTACTCGATCGGCGTGCGCTGCTGCCGATAACCGTTGCCGAGCACGGCGCGATCCCCGAACATCGGCGCGCATGGACGAGGTTCGTTGGGGAATCATCGGCTGCGGCGCAGTGACCGAGGTGAAGAGCGGTCCTGCGTTCTCCAAGGTGAAGGGAAGCCGCCTGGTGGCGGTCATGCGCCGCAGCGGCGATCTCGCAGCCGATTACGCTCGCCGCCACGGCGTGCCGACTTGGTACGACGATGCCGACCGACTCATCCACGATCCAGAGGTCGACGCGATCTACATCGCGACGCCGCCCGGCACGCACCTCGAATACGCGCTGCGCGTGTGCGCCGCAAAAAAGCCGGCCTACGTGGAAAAGCCGATGGCAAGAAACCATGACGAGTGCGAACGAATGGTTCGAGCTTTCGAGACGGCGAAGATCCCACTCTTCGTCGCCTATTACCGTCGCGCTCTCGATCGTTTTCTGAAAGCGCGCGGGATCGTGCAGTCGGGCCGACTCGGGGCGGTCACCGGTGTGAGCTACCGCTTTGCGGCGCCGTTTAACACGGCAATCGACCCGCGCGCTCTGCCCTGGCGGCTCTCTGCCGAACACTCGGGCGGCGGACACTTTCTGGATCTCGGCTGCCACACGCTCGATATTCTCGACTTTATCTTGGGACCTCTCGAGAATCCGCGCGGCCTCGCGGCGAACGTCGGATCGGCGCACGACGTCGAAGACACTGTTGCCTTGCAGTTTACGACGCGAACGGGCGCTCTCGGGACCGCGCGCTGGAACTTCGCGGCTGGCGTGCGCCGTGACGAAATCGTCGTCGAGGGTACGGCGAGCGAGCTGCGCCTTTCGACTTTCGGGGACGAGGCGGTCGAGCTCTGCGATTCCACGGGTGCCCTGCGCTTCGCGCTGCCGAACCCCGCGCACATACAAGAACCGATGATTCAAAGCGTGGTGGCCGAGCTCCTGGGCACCGGGCAATGTGCGAGCACCGGCGTCACGGCCGCCCGGACCTCGGCGGTGATGGATGCGGTGCTGGAGGGCTATTACGGCTCACGCAGCGGGTCGTTCTGGGCAGATCCGCAAGCGTGGCCCGGCCGCCCCGCACGCCTTGGCTGATCGCGGGTGAGGCAACGGAAAAAACGAGCCGACCAGCCTCGCGCACCAGGTCCATCCCCGCCCGGCAGGTCGGCTCCGTCGGTATGCGTAACGCGACCTCGAAGAACGGGAGGTTTCCGCCCTGTTGCTGGATCACGAAGTAGAAAAACGTCGCCCAGTCCTGAGGTATATTCGAGAATGTCTCGGATAGGACGCACGACGGCTCGAGGTTACGCGACATGAGCGATCAGCTGGACAAGCCGGGCCAGCCCGAAAATCCCTCCGACTCGCAGGAGCGCCTATCGCCGCGCGGCGATGCTCAAACGATCACGCTCGATGGTACGAGCTACCAAGTGAGCCCGACTGCCTTTCGATCGCATTATCAAGTGGTCGCTTCCGATGGAACGCTGGTTGGTCTCATCGAGATGGTGGACGTGGGCAATACCGTCGAATTCCGAGCGCGTCCGGCGTCGGGCGCGGGGATGACGCAATCACTCATGGTGATGATCGCCGAAGCCGCGCTGCGCTCGGGCATGCTGAAGTAGCGAGCGAATCGTTTCAGTTCTTTCGACGGGGAGCGGCATCGCGCTTGGGCGCACGCTTTTGCGTCTCGGTACCCCAGCGCTTGATGACGTCGAGCAGACCATCGAAGGTATCGCGCATCGCCCATGCTTGATCGCTCGGGCTGGCGAGGCGGGCTGCCTTTTTGCGACCATCGGCCAGTGCTTTGGCCGGCCTGAGACAAGTGGGCTTCAGTTTGCGCTCGAGCTCGGAAGCCGCTCCTTCGTAGACGTGATAGGAGCCCGTGAAGTTGCCGTCGTTGTAGAGAGGGGCCCCGGTGTCGATCGCATCTCCGATCGTCTTGAGCATCAGCGCGATGCTGCCCATGCTGCATCCGTCGAGAATACGGACGGGCAAAGCGGGGACTTTTCGTCGACCTTTGCCGCGCGGGGCGGGCTCCTCGTCGGCCGTCGCGCTGGCGAATGCCTCGAGGCTGACGGGAGAAGGGCGCTCGAGCAGCTGCTTCACGTATCCGATCGGGACGCCGAAGTTGATGTTCTGGCCGCCGAGCAGAATCGCCGTGGCCACGCCGATCACTTCCCCTCGATCGTTGAAGATGGGGCCGCCCGACGAACCTGGGGCGATGGGAGCCGAAATCTGCAGCACGGTGAGATCTTGATCGACTTTGCGAATCGCGCTCACGAGGCCGTTGGAAACGGTGTCCTCGAGTCCGAGCGGATGTCCGATCGCCACGACGGTGTCGCCCGGGTGGACCGACTCACTGTCCCCCAGCGAAAGCGTCGGGAGCTTCTGCGCCTCGATGCGCATGATGACGAGGTCGCGCTCGCGATCGCCATTCCAAATCTCCACGACGCGAAACTCTCGATGATCGGCGAGGGTAACGACGATCTTCGAGCTACCCGCGACAACGTGCAGGTTGCTGGCGATGAGTCCATCGTTGCTGACCACGAAACCGGTGCCAAGCGCCTGCTCGGTGCGCACCGAAACGACGGCAGGCGTCGAGCGCGCCGCGATCTCGGCTGGTGTCCGCAATGCCGGAGCGGACGATTTGGGCAGCCGCGCCGGCTCTGCACTCGGCGCGGCCACGGGCCTGGGCCTGCACGAGAGCGACGCCGCTAGACACGTGCAAAGGAGGGTCACACGAAGGGTAGACACGATCTTCGCTCAGCTTACGATATTCGGGGGGTAGGTTCACGTGAGGGCGTTTCGGGCGCTTGTCTACTCCGTCGCCCGGCCGACCGACGTCACCAGAAACCCGTGAGATTTCTGGGAGCTGTTCAGGCGCCTTCCGAGTCGTCATCGCCGGCAAGTGGCCGAGCGGCGGCACATTTCCAACAGTTCCAGAAGCCTCCCTCGTTTTCTTCCGTGCAGATTCGACAGCGCCAAGTCGAAGTCGGCGCAACGGAAAGCTCTCGATGTTTCTCGATGAGTGCGCGCGCCTGGGGCTCGTCTTCGTCGCGCAAAACCCATACCGACGGTGCTCCGTCGGGCATCATCGGAATCCCAGGAAGGGTCCAGAGGTGCTCGCCTTGGACGATGGCTTCGACGCCGTATGTCGCGAGAAGACTGCGGATGAGCTCGGCATCGATGGGATCGCTGGCGACGTGAACGCGCTTCATGGAGAGCGCTCACTCTAGCACTACCGCGTCAGATCTTGGCGATGACAGATCACGATCAGCAATTGCGGCGCGTCGCCCACACAAATTACGGCGAGGCCGTCGGAAGCTGCGCATCAGACCGGAATTGCCGCTGCGCCTCGCCTCTTCGGCTTCGCCGAGAGCCAGTTGTGCCTGTCCGGTCAGTACTTGAGTGGGCCTATGGCTACTCCGATGACACGATCTGGTAGCGAGGATCTGACGCAGTAATGCTAGCACTGCTGCGGCAGAGTTCTCGCTACCAGATCGATCAAGACTCAGGGAGTAGCGCGAGTCGTTTCAGCACCACCTGTCGGCCAGCTGCCTCAGCATGTCGAGCAGGCGCTCGGGCGCGATCGGCTTGTGGAAAACGCGTACGTCGAGCTCATTGATGAACTCCGCCACCGTGCGCGACGAAGCTGCGCCCGTCACGAACAAGAACCGGCGCGACCAGCTCGAATCGAGCGTCACGGCGCGGCGGTAGAGATCGGCGCCGGACAAGCCGGGCATCAGAATGTCGCAAACCACCAAGTGAGGAGGTGCGTCCGACAAGATCCGGTTGAAGGCTTCCTCGCCGGTCATCACGAACTCCGCCTCCATCTGGCCCGATACGATGGTTCGATACGTATTCAGCATCGACCAGTCATCGTCGACGAAAAGCAGTCGCACGTTCGAGTGGCGGCCCGAGACGGGTTCTCCCGTCCGCTTTGCTGCGCGCATCGACGAGGAGCTCGTCGGCGCCTGCGTGGTGAGCGCGGGCGCGGCGTGGTTGACCGATGCGGGTGCGGCTTCGACCCTGCTCGAGCTCATGGTTCGGCCCTTGTTGAGCCAGTGCTCGATGCGGCGCACGAGCTCGCTCGGGTTTTCCGTCTTCTGGATGTAGCCGTGGGCGCCCGTCGCGACGGCCTTCAGCCGAAGCGTATCGAGCGGCATGCTCGAATAAAGAAGTACGAGCGTATCGGGCGTTTTCAGCACGCGCACGAGGATCTTCGCGATCTGGTCACCCGCCAACGTCGGCATGTTGACGTCGAGCAGAACGACGTCGGGCTTTTCGCGAAGGATGGCCGCCACCGAGCCGGAGGGCCTGTCGCGCGTGATGACGCGATATCCGGCTTTCTCGAGCCCTTGTTTGGTGAGCGCGAGGACGACTTCACTGTCATCGATGACGAGCACCGTCTTCATGCGCGCTGGGTCTTCATGATTTCAGGTTGATGAAACGGGAAACCGTATCGATGAGCTTGGTGCCTTCGAAGTCGGATTTGACGAGGTAGGCGTTCGCTCCGAGCTCGGCGGCGATGCGTCGGTCTTGCGTCGAACCGCGGGTTGTCAGCATCACGACGGGTACCTGTTGGTTTTTGCCTCGGATGCGCCGCAAGAGCTCGAGACCATCCATTCGGGGCATCTCTACGTCGGACAGCACGAGGTCGGGCCACGTCGTTTCCATCGCGCGCAGCGCCGCAACGCCGTCCTCGACGGCATCGACCGCCACGCCAACGCCGTCCAGCATCTCCGCGATGAGCTCGCGCACGATGGGCGAATCGTCGACGACGAGAACACGCCGCCGCCGCGGACCACTGGCAGCCGGCCTTGGCCGAGGCCGGGCGCGAACCCTTCCGAGAAGCGTCTCCATCTGCAAGAGCAAAATGAGGCGTCCGTCGTCCAATGTGGCGCTGCCCGCCACGATGCCCATCGCGGCGAGCGCGGCGTCGACTGGCCGACGTAAGAGCTCGTGTTCGCCCAAGAGGGTCTTGACGGAATAGGCCCGGCGATGTCCGAAAAGGTCGAGTAAAATCGCATAAGGCTCGCTGTCCTCGGTCTCCAGGCCGAGCGTTGCGGCCAGCGATTGGAGAGGAAACGATTCGTCGAGGTACGTGATGACGCGGCCGCCGGCGACGTCGCGCAGATGCGCGGGGTCGATCGAAACTACGGCGATGGTTGCGCGCGAGGGCACGGCGAACAACGTTTCGCTCAACGCGAAGACCAATAGCCGATCTCGGCTGATGCTGGCCGGGACCCGAAGCGTGAAAGTCGTTCCTTGGCCGACGGCGGTGCTTAGCTTGATGCTGCCACCCAAAGCTTCGACTTTGCGCCGCACGACGTCGAGGCCGATGCCCCTACCCGAAACCTCCGTCACGGTGCGGCGCGTAGTAAATCCATGGTCGAAGAGGAGCTGCGAGCACTCTTCGTCGGACAGTCCTTCGGCGGCCGCTTGGCTCATGGCGCCTCGTGCGATCGCCGCGCGTCTCACTTCGTCGGGGTCGATGCCGCGACCATCGTCGGCTACCGAGACCACGACATTGGCGCCTTCGGCGTGTGCCGACAGATGAACCGTTGCCTGGGCCGGCTTGTCGCCACGATCATCGGCGCTCTCGACGCCGTGATCGATCGCGTTGCGGACGAGGTGCAGCAAAGGCTCCCACAGATCGTCGAGAATTCCGCGCTCGACCTGCGCGCCCCCCGCGGACAGGGTGACCCTGACGCGCTTTTCCTGAATGAGGGCGAGGTCGCGGGCATGTTCGACGAGTTGGCCGAGCGTAGGTTCGACCGGCACGAGCCGCAGAGCCCAAGCGGAGCTTCCGAGCTCGTCCAGCTTCGCCTGGCATCGTTCGAACTCCTCCAGAGCGAGCCGCAGCGAAGAAGGGGAGAAGCTTTTCACGAGACTACGAATCTGCGAATGCAGTTGCCCGAACGTCGCCGTAAACTCGTGCATCCGTTCGCAGAGCTCGTCTACGTGGCTGGTCTTGATCTGCGCCCAGCGTTCCTGCGCGCTCAAGGGGAGCAGGGCTTCGCCATTCCCTTTGCGCGACGGTTCGGCGGACTCGGTGGGTCCGTCCGACGAATCGTCCAGTGCCTCGGTCACGATGTTGAGATCTTCGAGAGCGGTCGTCAGCGCTTCGGTATTTAAAGGTTCGGGACCGAGCTCACCACGCAGCGAGCGCGCGATCGTCTCCAGAGCACCGCGGCTCGCCAGAGAGACCTCGCGTGACACGACACCTTGCTGCACCGCGGGCGCCAGGCATTCCTCGATGGCGTGAGCAAGGCGGCTGACGGCGGAGAGCCCGAGCATGCGCGATTCGCCCTTTAGCGTGTGGAGCTCTCCGACGATTCGCTTGAGAATCTTGGCATCGGCGTGCCCTTCTTCCAGATCGGCCAGCGCCAACTTCGCCAAACGGATGCGCTCCAGCGATCCGGCGCGAAAGCGATCGATCAGGTCGGATGTCATCGGGGCGCGCCTTCTCGGGCCATGGCAAGAAGCGCCATCCAGTCCAGCACGACGAGCGGCGGTCCGCTCTCCTGGAAAGCAACGCCCGTGACCGGTTGCATCTTGCCGGGACACCGGACGAGCGCCGGTACCGGCAACACCGACGCCACGTCGAGTTGGCGGAAGAGCACTCTGCCGAATGCGCGAAAGGGGACGGTCCCCTCGTCAGTGGCGAAAACCAAAATGGGGTGCGGCGCGTCATCGTCTTCTGCGCAGAGGCCGAGAGCTTCGGCCATTTCGAAAGGCGGTGCACCGCTCCAGTCGCGTTGCGACACGATGCTCTTCACGAGCTTGGCGTGGATGCCCCAGTGGGTTTCCCGGGCGCGAACTGCGACGAAGGTCGAGGTGCTCACCTCACAGCGGCCCTTCCGCAGACGGTGCAACGGCCATCGGCTCGCTTTCGGCGATGGAGTCGATGAATACGCCGAAATCGAAGATGGGCATCACGACGCCATCGAGCTCGACCTCGGCGGCGGAGAATTTCTGTGCCGTGACACGGGGTGGTCGTATCGAATCGTCGGTCACCTCGCGCACCTCTCGAACGGCATCGACCGGAACCGCCAGCGTGTTGGCACCGACCTGGACGACCAGCGTGCGGACGCGTGGCGGCCCTTCACCGAGTGGTGTCAGCCCGTCGGTGACCGCCGCGAAGTCGAACACGCCTACCGCTCTACCTCGCCACGAAACGACACCGGGAATCTCCGATCGCGCTCCCGGTAAGAATACCGTCGACCGTTGGCCCATGATCTCCTGAACCTGCCGCGCATCGATCGCGATACAAATGGATTGGACCTGCAGCGGCAACAGGTGACTCAATGGTCCCTCCCTCTCGTGCTCCCAGCATTCAGAAGACACAACAGACCAACAAACTACAGCATTTCATGTGGGATTTGTGAACCGCCCAAAGTTCGTGACATTCGCGCCTGTGGCGCAATTGCCCCGACGACAATCATGTCTACAGGTGCGCATGAGTGAGCGTTCGGTCTCCGTGCGATGCGAGATGATCGGAGCTTTGCCCGGATCCGACCATTGCGTTGCCCGTATTAGACCAGCTTCCGTGAGACGTTGTCCCGGTAACCGTTCGGAAGTTCTTGGTAGGGCCTTTGGCCTAAAGCATGCCTCAATCCCCGGTAGTGAAAGTGACCAGGCTCGTGGCTGATCAACGGCAGCGAGCACCGAAGAAACCCAAGACGTTGTCCTCATGGTGAAGCAAGCGCTTGGGACTACAGATGGGCTTGGCGGGGGGGCGCTTCGTCGCTGCTGGAGCCGTGTGTCTCCTGTGGTTCGTCACGCTGATCTCTCGAGCGGCAGTGGGGCGGTGCCCCCCGCAAACGTCTGCAAGGAAGCGCCACATGCCTGACGATGCAGCTCGCGCCACAGGAGCCTATTCGCGATCGACCGGACAGGACGATTCGGCAACCAAAATTCGTGCCATCGGCCGGCCGGCGCCTGTCTTGCACGAAGTGGTCGTGACCGGCGTGGGCGTCATCTTGCCCGGCTGCGACAGCCGTGAGCAGTTCTGGCAGCAGCTGTGCGATGGACAATCGCAGCTCACGCTCGAATCTGATCCCGTCGATCACGTCGCCTATGCGGTCGGACGCGTGCATGATTTCGACCCGCGCAAGTACTTGGCGCCGATTCCCGAGCACCTCTACGCGAACTGGCATCGAGAGCAGAGCTTCTACGTGGCCTCGCTGCTCTTGGCTTGCCGGGACGCCGCTTTCGATGTCGCCCAGCTCGCCTCCGAAAGAGTGGGCCTTTACGACGGCACCTCGCGCGGGAGCTTTGCGTTCTGGTACGAGCAGATCAAATCGAAGCTCGAGCATCCGAGCCAGAGGTTCACCTCGCGCGAGCTCAATCTGGGAATGCCCGGTCAAGCAGTCGGATTGGCGGCCGCGACGTTGGGAATCAAGGGCCCGACCTACACGTTCAACGGGACGTGCGCGTCGGGCGTCATCGCGCTGGGACATGCCTACCGTGAGCTTCAGTCGGGTCGCATCGATCTCGCCCTGGGGACCGGCCATGACGCCGCGCTGGTAGCTCCGCTCTTTCAGATGTACCGCGACGCAAACCTCATCAGTCACGAATCGACGACGGCCAGCCAAGCCATTCGCCCTTACGCTGGTCATTCCACGAATGCATTCGGCGAGGGAGCGGTCACGCTGGTGCTGGAGACGCGCGAACATGCCGACGCGAGGGGTGCGCCGGTCTTGGCGACGATTGCCGGTTATCGGTACGGCAACGGCGGAGACCACCCCACCGATGTCGACTTCACCGGAGGCCGTCCCGCCAAGCTGATGACCGAGGCGCTCGAAGAGGGCGAGCTCAGCCCCATCGAAGTGGAATTCGTGCTGGGTCATGGCAACGGCGTGCAGGTCAGCGATCTATCGGAGCTCAACTACATGAAGCGGGTGTTCGGTCGCCGAACGCGCGAAGTACCCCTCATCTCGACGAAACCGATTTACGGCCACACGCTGGGAGCTTCCAGTGCTCTCAATGCAGCGGCGGGGGCGCTGATGATCAAGAATGGCTACATCATTCCCACGATCAACATCGACGAGAGCCGGGTCGTGCGTGGGTTCAATCATCAAGCAAACCGCGGCGTCGCGCGCGCGTGTGGGGCCGGCGTGATCATGAGCTATGGCATCGGCGGTCAGAATGTCGCCCTCGTCCTGCGGAGGACCGATAGATGAGCGCGCCCGAAGGCAAGTGGCGAACGAATGCCCGCCGAGGCGCCCCTTTCGCGACTGAAATCGTGGGGGCTGGTTTTTGTTATCCGCGCGATGTCGTGGACAACGACGAGTACTTCGCGCGGTGCCGGTTTCCCATCACCACCGATCGCGACGCTCTGGTGGCCGAGACACGCATGAAGACGCGCCGCTGGTGTCTTCCGGAAGAGGACACTTGGACGATGACGCGCGCCGCGGTGGCGAATCTGCTGGAACGAAACCCTGGTCTGGAGCGTGAGATCGACGTGGTGGTCGTAGCGTCGGGAACCACGATGCCCATCGCGCATCCCTCGGACCGTGAAAACCGCGCGTTCGCCGATCTGTCGCCCCTCGTCCTCCGGCAGCTCGGTCGCGACGACGGCCTCGGGTTGGATATCAAGGCTTGCTACTGCACCGGATTCCTTCGCGGCCTGCAGGTGATGGACGGTTTGCTTTCCAACCCCAACTACCGGGTGGGGCTGGTCGTCGCGGCTGAGCAAGGGAGCCGCTTCGCGACCGCAGAGACGAATCGTTCCTCTTTTTGCTTCATCGTTTCCGACGCGGCGGGAGCCGTGGCCCTGCGGCGCGTCGAGCCGCGCGAGCGGACCGGCATCACCGACTTCTGCGGGTACAGCGACGTGGCCAAACTGCCGTGGGTCGGCATCGGCCCCGACGCCGCCTCCATCATCATGATGGGCTCGCGCGCCGGCGAGGCCACGCTCGAGATGCTGCGTAACTGCGCGCGAACTCTCCTCGATCGCAATCACGAAAGTGCTTCCACGATGGACTGGCTCCTGCCGATTCAAACGCACGCCGGCATCATCGACGAGCTGGTGCGCGCGCTGGGGTGGCCGGAAGAGAAGGTTCTCTGGTCGGGGAACCTCACCGGTTTCTCTGGAAGCGCGAGCATTCCTTCGTGCCTCGCGCAGCGCATTCACGACGGCACGATTCGAAAGGGGCAGTCGATTCTGTCGGTGGCCGTGGGCGCGGGGATGAACTGCGCGGGTGCGCTTTATTACTCCTGAAAGGTGGGCGGGTTTGCGTAACCGTTCGAGCCGACTGATGCCGCTTTCGGTCGCCATTGCTCGCTATGTGCGGCCAGGCATGCACCTGCACTTTGCCTCGAGCCCGAGTCGCTCGAATGCCGCGGTCCGCGCGGTCGCCCACGCGTTTCGGCGGCTCGATCCGGAGTTTGCGGTGAGCGCCACCGGTTTTCACTCGACCTTGCATCTTCTGCCGATATTGCGACTCGGCAAGCGCTACATCTCGTGTTTTTTCGGTGACAATTATCCGACGCCGCGACCCAATCCCATCTACGAGCGACTCGATGCGGACGGAGTCGAGCTCG
>WNGF01005826.1_pt1 | contig 15528 bp, 14 predicted proteins | sample 5400641 | NCBI WGS metagenome assembly WNGF01 (sample SAMN13153371, study PRJNA577476) | soil metagenome | isolation source: 80 cm soil or saprolite under grassland replicate 2 | place: USA:California | collected 2016-06-15
CGTGGAAGTCACTCCAGAGCTCACGCTCGATCGCCTCACGCACGACCTCGGCGGCCGTCTCGTATCCCTCGGCGAGCGGCGCCTCGTGTCGACGCGCCATCGCCGCGCCACCGCGCAGCCCGCCGTAGACCGCGGCGGCGGTGAAAGCGTGCCGGCCCTCCCGCTCCTCCCAGAGATCCGCCGTGGCGACGGGCAATCCATCGTCCTCGATCGTCCCGAGCAGGAAGTCGGCGGCGCGCTTCGCCGACGGCCACAGGTCGGCGTCCAGCGTTTCGTCGCGCAGCTGCTGCCATGCCGCCTCGTAGGCGAACAGGATCGCGCCGGTCTCGTCGAGCTGGTGCCGGCACCACGAGGGCGCAAGCGAGCCGTCAGTCCAGTGGCGCTGCAGCCAGAGCCCCTCCGGCTCCTGCGCAGTCGGCAGCCAGCGCAGCGCACGCTTGGCGAGATCGTCCCGACCCGCGGCGAGGAAGGCGAGCACGATGAACGCGAGGTCGCGGCCCCACACGAAGCCGTAGCCGCCCGAGTGCTCGAACTCCGGGTCGAGCTCAGGCGCGGCGATCACCGCGCCGGTGTCGCGATCCGACAGCAGCTCGAGCGCGAGCAGCGAGCGCCGGTACAGCGGTGTCACGTCCGGGGCCTCGATCGACGAACGCTCGGCGCGGTCGAGCCGGGCCGCATCGTGACGGACGCGTGACGTCACGAGCGCGTCGAAGTCCTGCAGCAGGGCGGCGTCGAGCCGCGCCACGGCCTCGCGCGACGACGCCCCGAACGCGAGGGCGACGACGGCGTCACCGTCGAACGGCAACGCGATGCCGCCTTCCGTCTCCCCCAGCCCGGTCGCAAACGGCTCCGCACCCACGGCGCCGAGCGCGAGCGCGACATCGCGGCGATAGAAGACGACGCGGTTGCCGTCGACGCTCGCCGCGAGTCCGCCCTTCACGCGGTCGAGCTCCGGGCGGCAGTCCACGACGAGTCTGCGGTCACCACGCCTCGCGCGGATCCGCCGCAGCAACACGGGCTCCAGCTCGTGCACGAGGTCGACCAGCTCCACACCGTCTCCGCGAGTGAGCAGGACGTTCGCGTCGAGCAGGTACGACTGTTCCACCACGCCGTCGAGCTCGACGCCGAAGCGAAGCGCACCGAGGTGGGAGCCGCGGTCGAGCCGCGGCCAGAACAGCCGCTCGACCTCGCCGCGCGCGGACATGGTCGCCAAAAGCGACCCGTTTCCGAGGATTGCAGCCGGCCCGGGGCTCACGCGCTAGACGGCGGACTCGTGGATCGCGTAGCCGGTCTCGAGATCGAAGAACTGCAGCTTCTCGGTGTCGACGACGAGCACGACCTCGCCGTCGGGCTTGACGCGTGAGGCCGGGTCGAGCCGGCCGACGAAGGTCGTCTTGTTGCCGTCGCCGTGGTCGCCCATCAGGTCGGCGGCGACCGTCTGCTCCTCCTCGTGCACGACCGCGCCCTCGACGACGTCCTCCGTCACGACGGGCTTCGCGTTCAACTCGACGTGAGCAAGGATCTCCGAACCGAGCGCCTCCGTCAGCACGACGTGGCCGCGCAGCCGGGCGCCGCCGTTGCGGGCGATCTCGGCGTCCTCCAGGTGCTCGGGCCGAATGCCGACTGCGAGCGTCCTACCCGCGTAGCCCGCGAGGGCCGGACGGCGCCGTGCCACCTCCGCCGGCACCGGCAGCTCCTGGTCGCCGAGCTTGACGGTGAGGCCGCCTCCGACCCGCTCGACCATCGCCTCGACGATGTTCATCGCCGGGCTGCCGATGAAGCTCGCGACGAAGAGGTTCTTCGGCGAGTCGTACAGCTTCTGCGGTTCCGCCATCTGCTGCAGCTCCCCCTTGCGCATGACGGCGACACGGTCGCCCATCGTCATCGCCTCGACCTGGTCGTGCGTGACGTAGATCGTCGTCACACCGACGTCGTGCTGGATCCGCGCGATCTCCGCCCGCATCTGCACGCGCAGCTTCGCGTCGAGATTCGAGAGCGGCTCATCCATGAGGAATACCTGCGGCTTGCGGACGATGGCGCGGCCCATGGCGACGCGCTGGCGCTGGCCGCCGGACAGTTCCTTCGGACGACGGTGCAGATACGGCGTCAGGCCGAGCAGGTTGGCCGCCCAGGAGACACGCTCCTCGACAACGTCCTTCGGCGTGCGACGGAGGCGAAGCCCGAAGCCGATGTTGTCCGCGACCGAGAGATGCGGATAGAGCGCGTAGTTCTGGAACACCATCGCGATGTCGCGCTCCTTCGGCGTCAGGTCGTTGACGACGCGGCCGCCGATAGAGACTTTGCCGTCTGTGATGTCCTCGAGGCCGGCGACCATACGCAGCGCGGTCGTCTTGCCACAGCCGGACGGCCCAACGAGGACGACGAACTCGCCGTCGCCGATCTCCAGCGAGAGGTCGTGCACGGCGTGGACGTCGTTGTCGTAGATCTTCTCGACCTTGTCGAACATCACCTCAGCCATTCGTCAGCCTCCAGACGTGGAAAGAAGGGCCGTCAGCGGGGAAGCGGTCGTCTTCGGGGTCTTCGCCGTACAGCGTTTCCTCCGCCCGGAGCGGCAGCCGAACCGGCTCGTGTGCGGCGCGGCTCGCCAGACAGAGGAGGCGCTCGCTCCGCGTCTCGCGAAGGTAGGCAATCACGTCGTCGTCGACGTACGCGTACCGAATCCCGCCGCGCGCCAGCGCTTCGTGTGTTCGGCGCAGCGCAATCAGGCGGCGGTATTCCTCGAACAAGGGCGGAAGCCCGGCGTCCCAGGGCATCGTGCGCCGCGCGTCCTCGCCCCACTCGCCCTCGAGCCCGAGCTCGTCGCCGGCGAAGACCATCGGGACTCCAGGTGTCGTCATCTGCAGTCCGACGCCGACGAGCTGGCGCTCCTGCGAGTCCGCGAGCGTGCGAAAGCGCTGCACGTCGTGGCTGTCGAGGATCGCCCACGAGTGGAGGACGAAGCTCCAGGGGACGCCGGCGCGGAACGCGCGCATCGTCGCAACCGATGCACTTCCACCGAGACGCGGCATTCCGATCGGCAGGCCGAAGTAGGGGATCTCGAGCTCGCCGCGGAGCCACGTCCACACCGGGCGTGAGAAGCCGGCGTAGTTCATCACGCCGTGCCAGCCGCGGAAGTCGGGCCGGTAGTCGTGGAAGTGCTCGGCGACCAGCAGCGAGTCGTCGTTCAGGGCGGCGCGCAGCGTCAGCGCGACCTCGGCGTTGACGTCCGTCTCGCGGGTGCGCCCGCTCATGTTCGCGACGTCGACGCGCCAACCGACGAGGGAGTACGGCGGCTGCAGCCACTTGCGCGTCACGTCCTGCAGGCGGCGCCGCAGCTCCGGCGACTGCCAGTTCAGCTTCGGCAGGGTCTTGATCCCCCACCACGCCTCGTAGTCGCCGCTGTCGTCGAAAAGGTAGAGGTCGCGCTCGCCGGCGGTGAACCACTCGTGCTTGTCGCCGGTGTGGTTCGTCGTCAGGTCGGAGATCACGCGCATCCCGCGAGCGTGCGCGGCGCGCGTCAGCGACGCGAGCGCCTCGTCGCCGCCGAGCAGCGGGTCGACCCGGTCGAACGTCGTCGAGTCGTACCGATGTGTGCTGCCCGCCGGGAAGACCGGCGTCAGGTAGATGACGTTTGCGCCGAGCGCCTCGATGTGATCGAGGTGCGCCTCGACACCGGGCAGGTCGCCGCCGAACCACTCGTACGGGGTCTCGGGCGAGCGTCCCTCCGGCAGCTGGTGCCAGGCACGAGACACGGCCCAGTCGGGCGGTTCACCGCCGGCGCCGGTCGTCGCGAACCGGTCCGGAAAGATCTCGTACACGACCGAGCCAAGGTGCCAGTCAGGCCCCGGTGCGTCGGTGGTGACGACGAAGTCGTCGGCGTCCGGAACGTCGTGGTCGACGAGCCCGACGCCGTTCAGCCACGCGTAGCCGACCTCGCCGCCCGACAGCAGCCAGCGGTAGTTCATGACGGGGTTCGTCATGGGCAGCCTGGCCGTCCACCAGCCGTCGCCTTCGGGCGTCGCCTCGACGGCGCGGCCTTCCCCGTCCTCGACGTAGCGCAGCGCGACGGTGTCGACGCCGCGCGGAATGTGCACACGCACGACGTCGCCGTCGACGTAGATGTCGGAGCCGTCGTGATGCGGCTCGTCGAGGAGCGTCTCTGTCTCCAACAGGCTCATCCCTTGACGGCGCCCGAGGTCAGGCCCTCGACGATGTAGCGCTGGAGAAAGGCGAAGAGCAGCGATGCGGGGATCGCCGCGATCAGGACGCCAGCGGCGAACGGGCCCCAATGCTCCGAGTACGCCTGGTTGATGTACTGGAACAGGCCGACAGGCAGGGTGAACTTCGTCTGCGTCTGCAGGATGACGCTCGCAATTGCAAACTCGTTGAGCGTCGTGATGAACGAGATCAGCGTGATGACGGCGAGCACCGGCGCGGCCAGCGGCAGTACCACCCCCCAGAAAACCTGAGCCGGCGTGGCGCCGTCGACGCGCGCCGATTCGTCCAGCTCGGCGGGAATCGTGTCGAAGAACCCCTTCATGAGCCACGTGTTCACCCCCATCGCGCCGCCGAGGTAGACGACGATCAATGCGATCAGCGTGTTGAGCCCCATGAAGTGGAAGATGTCGCCGACCCGGAAGACGATCAGGTAGATCGCCACGATCGCGAGCAGCTGCGGAAACATCTGGATGAGCAGGAGCGAGAGCATTCCGAGCCGCCGCCCTTTGAAGCGGAAGCGGCTGAAGGCGTAGGCGGCGAGGGCGCTCAGCAGGACGGTGCAGAGCGCGGTCGCGCCCGCGACGATCATCGAGTTCGCGAACCACGAGAGGTAGTGCGCGTTCTGGAACGTGGCGTGTCCGGTCACGTTCTTCTGACCCTGAAACAGCGAACGGAAGTTGTCGAAAGTGACCTGCTTCGGTATCAGCGAGGATCCCGTCAGCGAGTTGTTGCCGTTGAACGCTGCTGAAACGATGTACGCGACGGGGAACAGCGAGACGACGACGGCGCAGAGCGCGATCGCATGCCGCCACCAGGTATCGGCGAGGCTCGGGCCTCTTTTCCTGCGCCGCTCGGCCGCGACGGGCGCCGCGAGCTCGGCTTCACGAGTGCTCACGCGAGATTCTCCAGTGCCTTCGTGCGGGAAAACGAGACCGCGGAAATGGTCGCGACGATGAAGAAGATGAGGATCCCGATTGCCGTCGCCAGGCCGTAGTCCTGCCCCTTGCCGGCCGTGAACGCGATCTTGTACGTGTAGCTGATCAGAATGTCGGTTGCACCCGCGATCGGGCTATCGCCGAGCGCGGGACCTCCCTGCGTCAGGAGGTAGATGTTGTTGAAGTTGTTGAAGTTGAACGCGAACGACGCAATCATCAACGGCGCCACCGCGACGAGCAGGAGAGGCAGCGTCACCTTCCGAAACACCTGCACTGCCCCGCCGCCGTCCACGTGCGCGGCCTCCGTCAACTCCTTCGGAATCGACTGCAGCGCCCCGAGTGACACGAGGAAGAAGTAGGGCACCGTCAGCCAGACGCTGACGAAGATCACCGAAACGCGCGCCCACCACGGATCGAACAGCCACGGGATGCTCGTATGGAAGATCCGGTTCACGACGCCGAAGTCGTCGTTGAGCAAGCCCTGCCAGACGAGCAGTGAGAGGAATGCCGGGACGGCGTACGGAATCACGAGCAGCACGCGGTACGTCCGCTGAAATCTCAAGCCTGGTTTGTTCAGCGCGATCGCGAGCAGAAGGCCGAGCGCGAAGGAGAGAAAGACGACCGCCGTCGCAAAGAAGAGGGTCCACACGAAGACTTTCAGGAACGGGTCGCGGATCAGCTTGCTGTGTACGAGACGGCCGAAATTCCTCAGCCCGATGTACGTCTTCCAGCCCGGCTCGATCTCGTCTCCGGTCGCGGCGACGTACGCGCCGCGCCCATTGTCCTTGAAAACGACACCGTCCTTGATCCGGACGAAGGTGTTGGCGCTCTCGTTGTAGCGGTAAGTCGGTTCGAGCACGACCGCCGTGTCGAAGCCCTGTGGCCGGATCGCCTTGCCGCCGACGCCGACGGGGACTTTGTAGCCGGACAGCTCCTTGTCGATGGTCGCGAACTCCGAATCCTTCAGGGGCGTGTAGCCCTCGACCGAGGCGATCGCGCCATCGATGTTCAGCTTCACCCGGTCGCGAGGAATCGGCTGCAACCCGGCCTGCGTGCCGATGAAAGTCTTGCCGGAGTCCTCGTCAAGGAGCCCCAGCACAAGGTTGTGGTCTTTGTCCCGCAGCAGGGTCATCGAGTACGACGCACCGTTCTCCGCCTCGGTGAGCGAGTTCTGCTGGATGTTCGCGATCGCCTCCGACCGCGAGAGGATGTGTCCGGTCGAGTAGTTCGTGAAGGCGACGTTGACCGTGTAGACGACGGGAATGACTTGAAACGCAAGTAGGAAGACGGTGCCCGGAATCAGGAACTTGAGCGGCAGCGTCCACCGCTTGAGGAGGTAGATCGCGTCGATCGCGGCCGTCGCGGCGACCAACACCGCCACCGCACGCCACTTGTCATGGTCGATAAGGACAACCGCTGCCCAGATCGCGAGGGCGTTGACGATGCTGAGAAAGACGACCTTGAGGACGAGCCCGACCGTCCCCGAGAAGGTCGTGATCAGCCGGGTCGGGAGCGAACGCGCCCGAGCGCCGGCGCTCTCACGCGCAGGCAGGTCACTTCGAACAGGCGTCGTGCTCAGCGGTCCCTCCTCCCCGAGTCGGAGCCCGACGATGGGCGCCCGCGCGAACCGCGGGCGCCCATCGACGGATCAGCTGCTTAGCCGCCCGCGATTTTGGCGCGAATGTTCTTCGCAGCGGTGGCGAACGCCGTGCGTGCGGGGGTTGCCCCGGCGCCCTGCGTCGCCTTGACCCAGGCACTGCCGAGCTCGGCCCAGACGCTGCCCATCTGCGGGATGTTCGGCATCGGCACTCCGCCGGCGCCGGCTGCCCCGAACTGCTTCAGGACCGGATCGTTGACGCGCTTGCCCGCGACCTTGTTCGCGGGGAAGCGCAGGTTCGCCGCCTCGAGATCGAGCTGGAAGCTCGCCTTCATCATCTCGCTGCCGACCAGATCCTTGGCGAGGCTCACCACGCCGTGGGTCTGTGCGAACTTCGTCACCATCGTCCCCTGCACCCCGAGGAAGGGGACGGAGCGGTACTTGATCTTCGGGAGCTGGATGATCCTGAACGGGTTCCCGCTCGCCTTGAGGCCGTCGACCTCCCACGGCCCGGTGATCCAGAACGCAGCCTTCTGCTTCAGCCAGGCGTTCTTCGCCGTGCCGTAGTCGATCTTGGAGTTGATCAGGCCTTCCCGGTTCCACTTGTCGATCAGTGACGCGTTCTTGAGGAAGACCTTGTTGTCGATGCCGAGCTTGTTGGCCTGCAGCGCGCCGTTCTTCGCATGCGCGAAGACGTAGCCACCGAGGCCGGAGAAGAACATGTACATGTGATACGGGTCGCCACCCGATCCCTGTGGAACGGCCAGCGCGATGTTGTCGGCCGACTTGCGTTTGAACGCAAGCGCCTCCTTCTCGAACTGCGCGAAGGTCTTCGGGACCTTCACCAGCCGGGTGTTCACGACGAGCCCGACGTTCTCGAGTGCGTACGGAGCGCCGTAGAGCCGGCCGCCGTACGAAAACGCGTCGAGCGCGTACTTCGGGAACTGCTTCTTGATCGCCTTCGTCGGGAAGATCGGCAGCACCAGCCCGTTCGCCGCGAGATCCCCGGTCCAGTCGTGGGCCGCGACGATGACGTCAGGCGCGTTCTCGGCCTTGACGGTCTTCAGGTCGTCGCGGATGTTCCCGAACGAGTGAAAGACGACGTTGACGTCGACGCCGCGCCGCGTGCCCCACGCCGACGTGATCCTGTCGATCGCCGGCTTCTGGACGTTGTCCACCCAGATCGTCAGCTTCGACACCTTTGCGCCCGCATGCGCCGCCGGCGTGGCCCGTGCCCCGAGCAGCGTCAACGCTGCGGCGAGCACGACGGCGAGCAGGATGGCGAAACGCCTCCCTACCTTCATTGATCCTCCTCCTCCAGTCCGCGACACGGGGTGACGCCGACCGCCCGATGAAACATGTCCACATTCCATGAAACAGCCGAGACCCTAACATCGCCGTAGGAAAAGTCAAGTTGGCGTCAACCCTGGAAATAGCGGTGAAAATCTGTTACATAGGCCTGCAAGCATGGCCACTCTCCGAGACGTCGCCAAGCACGCGGGCGTGAGCCTGGCCACCGCATCCCGCGTGGTGAGCGGGCTGGACAACGTCCGCTCGGAGACCCGAGAGCGCGTCGAGCGGGCGATGCGGGAGCTGCTCTACGTCCCGCCCGGGCGCCGGCCGGCGACGGGAATGATCGGCCTGCTCGTCCCCTCGCTGGAGAACCCGATCTTTCCGGCGCTCGCGCAGGCGATGGAGGAGCGGGCGACCGAGGCGGGCTTCGCCTCGATCCTCTGCAACACGACCGCGGCCGCTTTCCGGGAGGTCGACTACGTCCACATGCTGCTCGACCGCGGCGCGGACGGAATGATCTTCATCAGCTGCGAGATGACGAACACGAGCGGCGAGCACGACCACTACGCGCGGCTCGTCGAGGAGGGCGCACGGCTCGTGTTCGTGAACGGTGCGCTCAACTCGCTCAGCGTGCCGTCGGTGGCCGTCGACGAGCGCAGCGCGGGCGAGCTCGCGACCCAACATCTGATCGATCTCGGTCACGAACGGATCGGCTACGTCGCCGGCCCGGATCACTACTTGCCGACGCAGCAGAAGGCTTCCGGGCGCGAGCGCGCACTCCGATCCGCCGGTCTAGCCCCAGACGGGCTCGTCTTCCACGCCGAAGACTTCACGATCGAGGAGGGCCGCACCGCGTTGCGCGCGTTGCTCGAGCTGAAGTCCCCACCGACGGGCGTGATCTGCTCGAGCGACCTGATGGCGATCGGCGTCCTGCAGGAGGCGGCGTCCCGCGGCCTGAGCGTCCCCGGGGACTTGTCGGTCGTCGGCTTCGACGGGATCGAGGCGGCCGCATGGACGTCGCCGCCGCTGACGACGGTCGAGCAGCCGATCGAGGAGCTCGCCGAGACGGCAGTCAACGCACTGCGCTCGCTGATCGCCGATCCGCAGAAGCCGCTGCCGGACTACTCCTTCCGGCCGCGCCTCAGCGTGCGCGGGTCCACCGCCGCGCCTCGGTGACGGAGCTCGCGCGCGAGCGGTGCGTCGCCTGCCGCCGCGATGCGCCGACGGTCAGCGAAGCGGACATAGCCGAGCTGGCACCTCAGATCCCCGGCTGGGAAGTCATCGAGGTCGACGGCATTCGTCGGCTGGAGCGCGCGTTCTCCTTCGACGACTTCGCCTCGGCACTGCGGTTCGCCAACGCCGTCGCCGAGGTCGCCGAGCAGGAGCGCCATCATCCCGCCCTGCTGGTCGAGTGGGGCAAGGTGATCGTGACCTGGTGGACGCACAAGATCGGCGGCCTGCATCGCAACGACTTCGTCATGGCCGCGAAGACGGACCAGCTCGAGGCCTGAGAAGACCCGGGCGGCCTACTGGGGAAGAGGAGGCCGCCCGAGCCATTTTCGGCACATCAGCGGGAGGCGGGCCTAGGGCTGCGGCACCCCATGACCCGACCCGTATTGATGTGCCATTAGCTCTTGTCGGCATGTGAGGCCTACCCCTAAAGGGGGGTAGTGAGAATCAGGCCGAAGGCATCCCGAGGCGGCGCTCCACGACTCGCCGGCCGATCTCCGCGCCCACGACGACGATCAGGCTGAGAATCATCACGACGACCGCGACTGCGATCACCTGAGGCAGGCGGCTGGGGAAACGAAGAGCGCCGTAGAGATAGATCGGGAAGGTCGCTCGCGTCCCCACGACGAACGATGCAACGGCGTACTCGTCGAACGACGTGGTGAATGCGATCAGCAACGCGGATGCGACCGCAGGCGCGATCAGCGGCAGCACGATTGCGCGATACGTCTGGAACGGCCCCGCCCCGAGGTCGTGGGCCGCTTCTTCCAGAGACACGTCGATCTGAGCGAGACGAGGAACGAGGACGAGAATCGTGTAGGGAAGGCTGATGACGATGTGGCCGATCACGACCGTGAGGACGGATCGCGGGATACCGGCCGCGTGGAAGAACAGCAGCAGAGAGATCCCGAAGACGACGTAGGGAATCACGAGCGGGCTGAGCAGGAGAGCAGAGGCCGCCGCCTTGCCGCGGAAGCGCCGCCGGACGAGCGCGACCGACGCAACGACGCCGAGCAGCACGGCGCCGACGCTGGAGATGGCAGCGACGACGGCGCTCGTTCCGAGGGCGTCCCTCAGGTCCGGGTTGTTCACGAACTGCCGGTACCACTCCAATGTGAAACCGCTGAGCGGGAACGAGGGCAGCTCCGAGTCGTTGAACGAGAAGATCAGCAGGATCGCGATCGGCGCGTAGAGGAAGAGGACCAGCAGGCCGAAGAACGCGCGAAGCACCCGGCGGGCGTTGCTCGAGAGCGCGACGTCCATCAGGTGGCCACCTCTCCGAGCCGTAAGAGGCGCGAGAAGGCGGCGGTGAGAACGGTCACCACGCCGAGCAGGAACAGCGCGAGCACCGAGCCCGTCTGCCAATCGGGGAAGCCGGTCGAGAACAGATCCGAGATCTGATTGCCGTACATGTAGCCGGAAGGGCCGCCGACGAGCGACGGCGTCACAAACTCACCGACGGTCGGGATGAAGACAAAGAGAAAGGCGGCCGCGACTCCCGGCAGGCTGAGCGGAAGCGTGACGCGGAGGAACGCCTGCAACCGGCTCGCTCCCAGATCCGCAGCTGCTTCGAGCAACCTCCGGTCGAGCGTCTCGAGCGAGACGAAGATCGGCAGTGCCACGAACGGCACCCACACGTACGCGAGAACCAGCATCACGGCGAAGCGGCTGTAGAGGAGCTGCGACAACGGATGGTCGGCCGACCTGATCCCCGTCCAGGCGAGAAACGAGTTGAGGACGCCGTTGTTGCCGAGGATCACCTTCCACGCGAGCACTCGGAGCAGATAGCTCGTCAGGAACGGCGCGATCAGGATCAGCAGGAGCACGTACTTGCGCTTCGTCCCGGAGAGGGCGAGGTAGTACGCAACCGGGTAGGCGAGCGCGACGACGACCAGCGAGACGATCAGCGACATCTTCACGGACTTCCAGAACAGGCCGAGATAAACGGAGCTGTGGAAGAAGTGCGTCCAGGCCGCCAGCGTGACCCTGTGGGCTTCCGGAAAGATCTCCGGCCCGTGCAGCGCGTCGAGGCTGTAGGCGCCGACGATCCCGATCGGGACGACGAAGAAGACGAGCAGCCAGACGAGCGGCAGCCCGAGCAGTCCCGGCGTTGCGAGCCTCGACCTCATGATCGCCTATCAGCGACCTAGGAGGCCTTCACCTCTTCCCACATGCGTGCATAGAGCGCCCGGCGCGGGATGTCTCGGTCGATGTGCGCGCGAGGCTCGGTGATCGCGCTGGGAGTGTTGAGCTTGAGCGCGCTGATCAGGTCCTTCGAGGTCGGGCGCGCGCGCGTGTTCGAGTGGCCGTAGCCGTAGTTGTTCTCGAGCCACGTGCCGGTCTGCGCCGAGCTCCAGGCATTCGCGAATGCATGCGCATGCTGACGACGCGGAGAGTTCTTCCCGAGCATGAGCATCCCGATCCAGGAGATCGCTCCTTCCTTCGGGTACATGTAGGCGACCTTCAGCTTCTTGGCTTTCATCGCGACCCAATCGGCCGGCCACGCGTACGCGATCCAGAGGTCGCCCGAGGCAAAGGCGTTCTGCATGTCGGTCTCCGAGGACCAGAACATGCGTACGTTCTTCTTCTTCGACTTGAGCAGGCTCTGCGAGCGCTTGAGCTCGGCGTCGCTCTGGTCGTACGGCTTCTTGAAGCCCAGGTAGTAGCCGGCCCAGACGAGCGCGTTGAGGTCGTCGAACCACGCGATCTTGCCCTTGTAGCGGTCGTCGAAGAGCAGTCCCCACGACTTCGCCTTCGGCCTGACCTTGTCGGTCCGGTAGAGGATCGCGTCGAAGCCCCAGTCCTGCGGAATCCCCCATTGCTTGCCCTTGTACTGGCCGGCCTTGACCATGGACGGGTTGAGCTGGCCGAGGTTCGGGATCAGTTTCGGGTCCCAGGGCTGGAAGAAGCCGCTGTCCGCGAAGTCAGGGATGTACCCGACGTACGGACGCACCACATCGGGCCTGAGGCCGGCGGAGAGCTTGGCAAGGGCGTTCGCCTCGTTCGTCATGAACGTGAACTTCGGCTTCTGCCCGGGATACTTCTTCAGGTACGGCGCGTACAGGTCCTTGACCTCGTAGCCGACCCAGTCGAGCACCTGGAGTCGCCCGCTCTCCTTGGCCAGCTGCACCCGGGCTGCGTCTGCAACGGCGGCTCGGCCGCCGATGAGTGCAGCTCCTCCGGTCGCGGCGGCCAGCTTCAGCAGGTCTTCGCGGCTGATGCGCCGCTGCGTTAGGTCTTGCTCCTCCATGCGTGCATCTCCTTCCCCTCCCCTAGTAGCTCGGCGGGCTGATGATCCACATCACTTCGGCGCGTTCCCCGCCGACGTTCGTGACGCGATGTGGTGTCGAACTGCGGTAGTCGATGCTGTCGCCGCTCTCGAGCTCGTGGACGTCGCCGCCCAGCTCGAGCTGGACGCTGCCGGAGATCACGACGAAGAGCTCTTCGGAGTCGCCGTGCGCGTAGGGCTCCTCGCCCGTGGACCCACCGGGATCGAGCTCGCCGGCGAAGACCTCGAGGTGCTGCAGCGGTCGCGGTGTGAGCAGTAGCTTGCGGCCGAGGATTCCGAAGGCCAGTGCCGGGCGATCTTCGCGGCGAAGGACGCGTGGGCGGGGCAGCCCGCTCGGCTCGAAGAGGTCCGCGACGGTCACCCCGAGGGCGCCGGCGATTCTCCTCAGCGAAGCGATGCTCGCGCTCGCCCGCCCGCGTTCGACCTGGCTGAGGAAGCTCTCGCTGACGCCGGCACGGTCTGCGATCGTCCGGAGCGTCGCGCGCCGAAGACGCCGAATGTCACGAAGGCGCTCACCGACGTCGACTTCGGCAACGGCGTCGGGCGCGCTCGACGGCATCCAGATCTCCTTAGACCCCGTCGAAGGAAAACTGAAGCGACCCTACGGGGTCGGTGAAGCGCTGTCAACGTGGCCGAACGGACGTACAGCCTGCCGGCGCGAGTGGCGTCCGGCCTCGTCCGAAAGGTCGGTCGAGTGGCGAAAGGCATCGCCAGAGTTCCGATGTCGATTCTGGGCCGGCGGTAGAAGTGTGACGTGAGGCCGGCGCTGCTCGCGTCGCCGCCTGATCAGCCCCAGCTCGTGTCCTCGGCGACGCCGGCTGCCTCGAGCGCTTCTCTCCGGCTCCGGTAGTCGTCGATGCGGAGGATCCGTCCGTCGCGCAGCGTGAACACGTTGAAGATCTGACCCAGTGGCTCTTCAATGGGGCCCACGTTCGGCCCGCGTGCACCAAGTACGACTTGCTCGCCTCCGCGAATGAACTCGAGTGCGTCCACCTCGCGGCGCTGCTCGAGCGCCCAACGGAACGTGTCGATCAGCTCCTCGCGACCGCGGCAGACCCAATCCTCGCGCAACCCCTGCCACCTCACGTCAGGATCGACGAGCCCCGCCGCAGCTTCGAAATCACCGCGCCGAAGGGCGCCCAAGAAGTCGATCATCACAGTCTCGAGATTCTCTTGGCCGATGCTTGGCATTCCTCCTCCTTGGTGTCTACACATCGTGACCCGTGGCTTAGAGGCCGCGCAAGGAGGCGCACGCCTGGCACTCGACGTGGGAGGCGCGCGGCGAACGAGGAGCCGCGCGCCCCACAGCTGGACGGACGCTAGGGCGTGCAGCCCGCTCCGAGCGAAGCCACCACGAGCGGGACCATGTTCTTGCCGCCCTGCGACCCGTCCATGCCGGCAAGCCCCTGGCCATTCGCCGCCTCCAACATGTGACAGGCGCCTGGGCTCACAGGCGTCGTGGCGGCTGCGGCCGAAGACGCGACCGCCGCGACGGCGAGCGCCAACACCAGCGACAGCGTTGCGATCACCTTGCTCATGGGACAGCTCCTTTCAGGTCGACGGCGGGCTCGCAACGCTCGACCGGCACGACTCGCGCGGTGTCGCGCAAGAGCGCCGGAAACAGGCTCCACGCTTCGTCCTCGGCTGCGAGGACGGCGACGATCCACGTCGTGTGCGTCCCGGCTGCGCAACCCTGGTACACGAGCCGCGGACGTTCGCTGAGGCCCTCCAGGGAAACGGCCGCAGCGCACTCCGCGGGAGAGTGAGGAACCTCGATGAGGTACTCGGTGCGAGACGTCGCAAGCTCCCCGAATCAGTGCTGTTTGCCGCTCGACGCCGTCGAGAAACGGCGGAAAGAACGCGAGCTCGTCCGCTCGGCCGATCGGATCCAGCCGTTTCGACTCAGCTGCGTGCACGGCTGCATCGTGATCCGCCGTCGAGGATTCGCGAAGCGCGGCGAGTGACTGCGTCGTCGCGATCGGGTGGTCCGCTTCCCTCGTTCGGCTAGGTCTGCTCATACGCTTGCCATCCGTTGCCGATGGTGATGACGTTCGGATCGCCGGGCAGCGCCGACTTAGGTCGAGTTGTGCGTGCCAGATGCGGGCACTGCGGATTTTCTGCGGCGCAAGTTGTGCGACGAAGGGAAATTCGTGTCTCGGCTCCACCGCATCCAGATCAGTGTCGTCGCGATTCTCTTGCTGCTGCCCGCGACGTCGGCCGTTGCGGCACGGCAAACCAAGATCCACGTGAAGGTCACTGGGGACTGCGTCGGCGACACGATCTCCGGCCGCGTCTCCGTACAGGCCAAGGCCGGAACGCAATTCACCCTTCGTCTGCAGAGGCAGCAAACGGCCGCATCGCACTGGACGCAGACGAAGCTCTCCAGGAGGTTCAAGAGCCGCGGAGGAAGTCGGATCTACCGCTTCCAATTCAACGTCTCGGCCTATGACGCGTACGCATACCGGCTCGCGGTTGACCGCCCGCGCCAGCGGACTGTGTCGGCGCCGATTGCCGCAGCTTCCTGCGCCCCGGGGCTCCAGGTCCCGGAGGCACCACTGGCGTTGCTGCTTCCGCTGAGCCTCCTCGGGACGGCCTCGGTGCTGCTTCTCCGCCGACGCGCGCCGCGCTGACCCAGTGGCGATAGCGGCCGCACGACCGCACGTGCCCGCAGGCCCTCGTTTGGCGGCGGCGATCGTCGCCGTCGCCCTCGCGTACCACTTCTCACTGCAGACGTTGGCGAGCAACTGGCGCTACGAGACTCCGTTGGCCGATCTCGTGCTCGTGCCTGCCGTGGCAACTCTCTTGCTCATCGCGGCCTCGCGGCGCCATCGCTACGTCGCGTTCCTGCGCCTCGGCCGGCTCGATTTCTTGATCGGCGGATTCCTGATCCTCACACCGCTTGCCTTCCTCACCGTCGGCCCCGCCCACTGGTCGAAGTACTTCTGGGCGATGCGTCTCGATCTCCT
>WNGF01006152.1_pt1 | contig 15524 bp, 10 predicted proteins | sample 5400641 | NCBI WGS metagenome assembly WNGF01 (sample SAMN13153371, study PRJNA577476) | soil metagenome | isolation source: 80 cm soil or saprolite under grassland replicate 2 | place: USA:California | collected 2016-06-15
CGTCTTCGGAGATGAGCGCAAGACTCTTCTCGCGCAGGGTCCAGCCGCGCGCCTGGAGCTCGCTCGCCGTCCGGGGGGAAGCCCGTCCCGTCAGCCAGAGCTCGCGCTTCGCCTTCGGGAACTGGGCCTGCGCGGCCTTCGTGATTCGGTCGAAGTGGCCGGCCACGCCCTCGGTCCACGCGACGTAGTCCAGGGGAAAGAGGCATGCGAAGCGATCTCCCTGCGCGATCACGCAGGCCCCCGGCAGGTTGGCGACAATCCTCGACAGCGGCGCCTGCGTCCGGTTGAAGAGGTCGGCCAGCATGGCGCTCTCCATGTAGAACTGTCCGTCCGCGTCCACCTGCGCTCCCGCCGCCCGCGCCACGAACTCGGGGCGCCCCGCGATGGCGGGAAGGGCATCGAGGGAGGCGACGAGACGGACCTGTCGAGTCAGGTTGTACTGCGGGTTCAGGCGGAAGGCGCGGCTGATTTGCGGCGACACGCCCATGGCCTTCAGCCTCGTCTCGTTCAAAGTCACCAGCTCGTCGGGCTCCTTCATCCAGATCAAGTCGTTGACGGTAGCGGTGGTGGCCAGCGCCGTCAGGACGATGCCGCCAGGCACGAGGTTGACGCTGAAACGGCCGCCCGCGTCGTATTGCGCGACGTCCCGCAGCTCGGCGTGGAGGACCTCGTTTCTCGTATAAGGGTCCACGCGGAGTTTCTTGGCCCAGGACCGCATGGCGGAGTTGACGCCGATGATGCCCTTGGCCAGATCGCCCGTCGCGCCGGCGGCCTTTCCGGCAGTCGACTGTCCCGGAGCTTTCTCTCCCTCCGCCGGAGCCCCCAGGTTCTGCGGCTCGCTCTTGTAGCCGTCGTCGCTTCCCATCTTCTCGGCGGTTCTCTTGGCGCCGCGGCCGATCCGGCCGAAGAGCCGCCCGACTCCGTCGGCGACTCCGGTTACGGTATCGACGGGATGGGTCACGACGCTGACCACGCCCTTGCCGACGTCCACGGCGCCGTGCGCGATGCCGCCCGCGGCCACGGCGATCTTGTCCACCTCTTTCAGCTTTGCGATGGCGCCGATCTCGTGTACGCGCGTCGCGGCGAGCGAAGTGCTCTGGACCTTCCACGTGCCGAAATTCGAAGTGATCGTGTAGGTGTTGAACACGCCGTCGCTCGAGACTTTCTCCTCGACGATGTAGTCGGGACCCTTCAGGAGCGCGGCGTCGAGGAAATCGGACGCCTTGAGGACAGGCGGCGTCTCGTATGGCTGGTTATTGGCGGCGGCCACGACGGCGAGCGCGGCGGAGAAGCAGACGGCGATACGCACGAGTTTCATGGGAGGCCTCCTCAATCCCGGGAGCAGGATTTGCGCAAAGTCTATCAACAACCTCGAGTGCCCAGCTCGTCGCCACAAACCGAGTTGGGAAGCCCGCGGAAAGAGCCAAGGGTGCGATAAGACTCCATCACGCTAAGCTAATCGGACGTGGAGGGAGGCGGGAGACAGGTATCGGCGATCGGCGAAAGGGGCGGGATGCCGCCGGGGGAATTCACTCTTCGCGCCGTCGCCGCGGGCGTCGTTCTCGGGCTCGTCTTTGGCGCGGCGAACGCGTATCTCGGACTGCGCGTCGGATTGACCGTCTCCGCTTCGATTCCGGCAGCCGTCATGGCGGTGGCGTTCTTTCGTGTGCTCGGCCGGCGCGGCACGATCCTGGAAGCGAACATCTCCCAGACGATCGGGTCCGCTTCCACGGCGCTCGCCTCGGGGACCATCTTCACGATCCCCGCGCTCTTTCTCTGGGGCATGACGCCGCCGTACCTCCAGGTCGTCGCGCTCTGTTTCCTGGGAGGCGTCCTGGGGCTTGCGGCGATGATCCCGCTGCGCCGGATCCTGATCGTCGAGGCGCACGACGAGCTGCCCTATCCGGAGGGGACCGCCTGCGCCGAGGTCCTGAAGGCGACCTCTCGCGCCTCGGCCGCGGGGACGTGGATCTTCCGGGGGATTGCCGTGGCCGCGACGGTCAAGCTGGCGACCGGCCTCCTCTTCCTTTTTCCGAGCGAGCTGTCCGCGAGGCTCCCGGTCCTGCCCAATGCGGTGCTCGCCCTCGAGCTCGCCCCGGCGCTGCTGGCGGTCGGCTACATCCTCGGCTACCGCCAGTCCGGAGTGCTCGTCGCGGGTTCCCTCGTCTCCGCTCTCGTCCTGATCCCGCTCATCACGTGGGTCGGGGGCGGACTGTCCGCGCCGCTCTTTCCGGAGACAGCTCGGCTGGTCTCGAAGATGGGCGCCTCCGACATCTGGTCGCGCTACGTGCGGTACATCGGCGCGGGCGCCGTGGCCGTGGCCGGACTGCTGACGGTCGTCAAAAACCTGCCGACGATGGGAGGCGCGTTCGCCGGGGCAATGCGCGGCCTCTCGCGGAAGAGGCGGAGTGAAGCGGCGTCGGGCGCCGCAACGGACCGCGACCTGTCCGGGCAATTCGTCGTCGGGGCAATCCTGTTCGTGATCGCGGTCGCGGCCTTCGTGCCGGGCGTCTTCGCCGGAGGGATGGGGCCTCTTCCCCGTGCGGTGTGCGCCGCCGGCGTGGCCCTGTTCGGCCTCCTCTTCGTAACGGTCGCCGCGCGCATCGTGGGAATCGTGGGCGTCTCCTCGCAGCCCACCTCCGGCATCACCCTGGTCACCCTTCTCGGCGTGGCGTCCGTGTTCGCCGCCGCCGGATGGACGGAGCCCGCGGCGCAGGCGGCGGTCCTGACGGTCGGAACGATCGTCGCCATCGCCGCCTCGAAAGCGGGGGACATCTCTCAGGACCTGAAGACCGGCTACCTGGTCGGCGCCACGCCGGCGCGGCAGCAGCTCGGACAGTTGATCGGAGCCGCTTTCGCCTGCTGGGGCGTGGCGGGAACGGTCCTCCTGCTCGGGGGCGCGTACCAGTTCGGCACGAAGGAGATCCCCGCGCCCCAGGCGGTGCTGATGAAGACGATCATCGAGGGAGTTCTCTCCGGCGCGCTGCCGTGGGGGCTCGTTCTGACCGGGGGAGGCCTCGCGATCTCCGCGATGCTCTGCGGCGTCTCCGGCCTCGCGTTCGCGATCGGCGTCTATCTCCCGCTCGCTTCGATGGCTCCGATCTACGCCGGGGGATGCATTCGCGCCTGGGTGCAGCGCCGCCGGGCAGACGCGCGCGCACAAGGCGATCCGGGCATCCTCGCCGCGTCGGGGCTGGTGGCCGGAGAGGGACTGGCCGGCGTGCTCGTCGCCGCGCTCGTCGCGGCCGGAGTGGCGCCCCGTGCCATGGCCCCGAGGCTCTCCGGCGCCACCGGTGAAGCCCTGACCCTGCTCGTCCTAGTCGGTCTCGCCGCCTTCCTCGCGCGCGCGGCCTCAAGAAAAGCTGAGAGTTGAGAGTTGTAAGAAACGGGTGATCTGCGATCGGGTGATCGGGTGATGAGGACTACTTGAGGCTCTCCTGCAACCAGCGCAGGAGGGCGGAGCGGTGCTCCTCGGTCAATGACGACTGATGACCCGTATCCGCCCAGAGAATCAACTTGGGTGGCCTGGCGAGGCGTTGAAGCGGCTCGACCGAGATTTCCTTGATCATGTCGGTGTCGTGGGTGCCGTTGATCATCAGCAGCGGGCGGGGACTGATACGGCCGATGTAGTTGGCGGGGCAGGCCGCGGGCATGTGTCCGCGCTCGAGAGCATCGAAATGGCCTCCGAAGAGCATGACCACAGCGGCTAAGCGGCGGTCGGCAGCGCCCGCGATCGCCGCGACGATGGCGCCGCGGCTCATCCCGACCAGGGCGATCCGCCTGGCGTCCGCGCCTCGCTGTTCCACCAGGAGGTCGTAGCCGCGGCTCACGTCTTTCACCGTTTGCGTGACCCAGGCCAGATAGACCGGCGGCTGGTTGTAGAGACGGTCGTGCTTCTCCTGCTCGGTGAACGTCGTCAGCAGGTCGGTGCTGCGCTCTCCGAAGTTCTGCATGTCGATCGCCAGCACGTTCGAGCCTGCGCGCGCGATGAGAGGGGCCATCAACTGGGCTCCCGGATTGTCCTTGCCCGCCGGTCCGCCGCCGTGCAGCAGGATCACGCTCGGCCATTGCCGGGAGCCCGAGGCGGCGACCCGATAGAAATGCGCGTAGACGCGGACGCCTCGCGTGCTCTGGAACGAGAGATGCTCCCTCCTCACACCATCCTTCTCCTCCGTGCCGATGACGCGAAGGTCCAACGGCAGCTTCTTGTCGTAGGCGAAGAAATCCAAGTAGGTCTGAAAGGTCTGATCGTCAACGGGCCGCGCAAGCCATGCGTCGGCGGCGGCCGGCGCCTCTGCGGTTGCGGGCTGAGCCGCGGCTCCGGCCACCAGAAGCAGGAGAACGATTCGAAGAAGGCACTTCATTCGAAGAGTCTCTCTCGTTTTGTATCAGCGTCCGGGAAGAGGCCGGACAAGGCGAAACCCGATGGCGTGGTTTGCGAACGCGGGATCGAATGCCTCGGTGTGAGAAGGCTCGAACATGTAGGCGGGATCCTCCCACGACCCGCCGACAACGGAGCGCAGTGCGGCGTCCGGCGCCGGGTCGCGCAGCCACTCCCGCACGTTTCCGGCCATGTCGAAACAGCCGAATGGGCTCACGCCCAGAGGGTAGGACCCGACCGGGCGGGTCCCGACCAGCCCGAAGTTCGCGCGGATTTCCGCCGTCTTCACGTCGTTTCCCCACGGGAATGCTCCACGCGTATCGCCGAGCGCAGCACGCCACCACTGCTCCCGGGTGGGGAGCTCCTTTCCAAGCCAGCGCCCGAAGGCGGTTGCCTCGTACCAGGACACGCCGACCACCGGGTGATCGCCCTTGCCTTCCGGGAAGGTTCCTCCGGACCAGGAGCGCGGGCCGGGAAGGCCGGTTCGATCCACGAAATCTCGCAACGCCGCGGCCCACGGCATCGGCTTGCCCTTCACGATCAGGGTCTCCGGCCAGAAGGTCTGATCCCGGTAGCCGCCCGCCGCGACAAATCTGAGAAAACGCGCGTTGGTGATCTCGTCCCTGTCCATCAGGAAGGCCGGGACCGCGTCCCCCTGAGAGGAGACCGCGGATCCTCCTTCGTCGATGAGAGTCATGCCGTCGGAGGCGGCAGTGGATGCAAGCAGCTTCCGGACGACCCGCAGGTCCCTTCCCGCCTCGACCGGCTCCAGAAAGGCGACAGCGTTCATCCTCTCCGCGGAGAGGCGGACGAGGTACTCGCCCGCGACCAGGCGGCGCGCGGTGATCGGCGTGCGGCCGAGCGTGACCTCCCGGCGGGATCCAAATCCGGGAAGGGGCTGTACGCGTGTCACGGCCACCGTCGCACCGGCAGGATCGCTCGTGACTGACAGCGTCCCGGCGACTCTCTTCGCCAGAGCAGCAAGACGCTCGTCATTGAGGTCGAGGTTCTTTTCTTGCAGCAGGCTGGAGACTTCGTCGAGACGCCCGGCCGCGGCCGCGGATTCGAGGCGCGCCGCCATTGCCCGGAACCGGCTGGTCTCCCGTGCCCGCCGGACGAAAAGACCGACTGTGATAAGGAGAAGAACAAGGACCGCAAGCGCACCAACGAGAAATGCTCGTTTCGTTCGATCCGGCGCCTCCACGGAGCTCGAGGCCACGTCCCGGAATGGAATCGGCGACGGACTTTCCATTGCCTCTCCCGCGCGCCGGGGAGGTGCGCCCGAGCTCTTCGCCGAGACGATCTCGCTCTGGCCCGATGAGGCCTTGTCAATCTCCGAGTCGCTCAGGATCGATCGCAAGTCAAACGCGAGGTCACGGGCGGCCTGCAGCCGCTCCTCCGGGTTCTTTTCGAGGCAGCGCCGGATGAGGCGGTTCAATCCGGAGGGGACTTGTTTCCCGGACTCCGAAACGTCGGGTGGATCCTCGTTCAAGATCGCGGTCAGGGTCTCGGGCGCTGTGGGGCGGGAAAAGGCGCGGCGTCCGGTCAGCATCTCGTAAAGCACGCACCCGAGTGAAAAGACGTCGCTCCGGGTGTCCGCGGAAGCTCCGCGCGCCTGTTCGGGGGACATGTATCCCACGGTGCCCATCAGCGTTCCCGGCTCCGTTTGCGGGGGCGTGGTCGGCGCGGAGGTCTGGTCCTGTTGAGACATCACCGGCGCCAGCCGCGCGAGGCCGAAATCCAGGATCTTCACGCGGCCGTCCCGGGTGAGGAAGATATTGTCGGGCTTCAGGTCCCTGTGGATGACCCCCTTCAGGTGCGCGCCGGCCAGTCCGTCCGCGATCGCGGCTCCGATCTCGACGGCTTTTCGCCACGGAAGGGCGGAGGACGCGAGCCGGCTTCGCAGCGTCTCCCCTTCGAGCAACTCCGTCACGACGTAGAAGACGCCCTGGTCCGTGCCGAGATCATGGATGGCCAGAATGTTCGGGTGTGAGAGCGCCGCGATAGCCTGGGCTTCGCGCTCGAGACGCGCCAGCGCGTCGGGATCCTGTGCGCGGTGGGCCGGCAGGACCTTGACCGCCACTTCCCGCCCGAGTCTCGTGTCCCGAGCCCGGTAGACCTCGCCCATCCCGCCCGCTCCGAGGGGCGACAAGATCTCATAAGGGCCCAGTCGCGTCCCGGCGGAGATAGTCATGATGAGCCTGGCGGGATTTTACGCCGGCGCCGCTATCTCTTTTCCAGGGCGAGCCTCGTCCCCGCCGCAATCACAAATCACAAATCATCAATCACGAATCCCGGCTGTCACGGTGTCCCTCCGGCGAGGCGTTTGCCGAAGTTCAGGATGACATCGATTCGCGCGGCCTTGTTCGGGTCTTTCTGTTGGACGAGGACGATGAAGCGCTTGCCGTCGGGCGTGGCGTCGTAGATGTCGCTCCACTCGAGCGCGCTCGGGCGAGCGATGCGGAAAAGAGGGCGCGGATCGCCCGGCGAGAAGACCGGCGCCAGCTTCACCGGCGTCGCGAACACCTGGTCTCCGTTGACGAAGAAGAGCTCCTTGCCGTCGCGCGACCAGAGCGCCGTGGAGCCTCCGTTGCGCGAGACCTGCCAGCGGCCGGCGAGGCTCGGAAACGGCTGCACGTAGACCTGCTCCCCCGCTTCGTACTGGCCCGTATAGGCGATCCAGCGCCCGTCGGGCGAGATCTTGCCGACGACCTCGGCGCCGGGCGTCGCGATCAGCGCGCGCGCCTCGCGCGCTCCCGAGAGCGGGAGGAGGTATATGTCCGCCCGGGTCGGCAGGCCGGTCATGGAGAAGATCAACGCGGAGCCGTCGGGCGTGAAGGAGTCCACGCTGATCGGCACGAGCCGGGGCGACTTCCACAGCACCTCCGCGCCGCCGCTGCCGTCGGCGCGCTGGCGCACGATCGCGTCTCCGGTCGGCGTTGAATAGACGACGCTCGCGCCGTCGGGCGTCCAGCAGGGAGTCTGCGCTTTTCCATTGGAGGTGAGCTGGAACTGGCCTCCGTGGACGAGGTCGGCGATCCAGATATCGCTTCGCGCCCCGCCGGCCGGTCCTTCTCCGTAGGCGAGCTTCTTCCCGTCGGGAGAGAGGGCGATCTGGCTGTAGGCCCCCGCCGGGATGCCGGTCGGCTCGCGACGTCCTGCGCGGTCGATCCAGAGGACCTCGTTGACGTTCTGCGTGGCGATCCCCGAGGCATAGACGAGCACTCCCGTCCTCGCGACGCCGAAATAGGAAATCCCGCTGCGCGAGTCCCCGCTCACGCCCTGGAGCACCGGCGCGGGAGTACCTTGCACCTGCGCCGTCTTCACGTCGAACGGCACTGCGAGCAGGTCGCCGTGGCGCGCGAGAAGCAGCTGGCCGGGAGGCGCGTAGCGCGCGAGGCTCGCTCCGCGGTAGACGACGTGTCTCCTCCCGCTCGCGAGCGAGACCGCGTCGATGCGCGCTTCGTCGTAATCGCCGGGCTTGTCCTCCGTGCCGACCGTGAAGAGGACCGTCTTCCCGCCGGGGAGGATCTCCGGCCAGCGGTGTGTGCGCTCCCGGGCAGCGGCGTCGAGCGCAGTCAGGGAACGCGGCTCTCCGCCGGCGGCCGGAACGCGGAAGAGCGGCGAGTTGACGGTCGGGGCGAAGACGATCGTGCCGTCGTCGCCCCAGGCGGACCCGCGGACCTGGGAGGCTCCCGCCAGAGCGATGGGCGTCCCGCCGCGGACCGCGACTTTCTTCAGCTTGTCTCCGGCCACGAAGCCGAGCCACTCGCCGTCGGGCGAGAAGAAGGCGTCGTCGCCACCCTCCGTGCCGGATACCGGCTCGGCGGCCTCGCGCGACAGGTCGCGCAGGTAGATGCGGCGCGCGTCTCCACTTCTCCCGCGGAAAGCGATGCGTTTGCCGTCGGGCGAGACCGCGAGGAGTTGTACCTGCGTGAGGGGGTCGGGATCGAGGCTCACGCCTTCGGGCATCGTGAGCGAGAGATGGACGGGATCCTGAGCGCCGGATGGAGCGCGGCGAAGCGAGATCACCGCGACAGCCGCCATTCCGGCCGCGACGAGCCACGGAAGCCAGCGCCGCGCCCGCGCTCCCGCGGTTCTCGGGGGCCCCGGGGAAGAGGGGAGCTCCGCCGGCAAGGCGAACGCGTCCTCGATCTCCAGCCTCGCGTCTCCGGCGTCGTGCAGCCGGGCTCGCGGATCTCGCACCAGGCAGCGGCGCAGCAGGCGCGCGACGCCAGCGGGCGTGTCCGCCGGGAGAGCGCCGAAGTCGACATCCTGGCGCAGCACGGCGGCGAGGACATCGGACGCGGTCTCTCCCTCGAAGACGCGTCTGCCCGTAAGCATCTCGAAGAGGAGGCATCCGAAGGCCCAGATGTCCGTGCGCCTGTCCACGCTCCTGCCGCGCGCCTGTTCCGGGCTCATGTAGGCCGCCGTCCCGAGGATCACTCCTGCGGCCGTCGCGCGCGCTGTCAGTGTTGGTGACTGCGTCACCTGCGGCGAGCTGCCGGAAGCGGGATCCGCATCGAGCGCCTTCGCCAGCCCGAAGTCGAGCACCTTCACCCGGCCGTCGGGCGTGATCATGACGTTGGCGGGCTTCAGGTCCCGGTGGATGATGCCCCTCTCGTGTGCAGCCTCGAGCGCTTCAGCGATCTGCCGCGCGATCGGGAGCGCTTCTTCGAAGGGAATCGCCCCGCGCGCGATCCGCGCGTCCAGGCCTTCCCCCTCGACGAGCTCCATGACCAGGATGTGTCGGCCGCCTACCGCCTCGAAGGAATAAACCGCCGCGATGCCGGGATGGTTCAACGCCGCGAGCGCCTTCGCCTCCCGTTCGAACCGCGCGACGCGGTCCCGGTCCTCGAAGAATTCCTCCGGCAGGACCTTCAAGGCTGTGTCGCGGTCGAGCTTCGTGTCCCGCGCCCGGTACACCTCGCCCATCCCGCCCGCGCCGAGGGGCGACAAGATCTCATAAGGGCCCAGTCGCGTCCCGGCGGAAATTGTCATCGTCAGCCTGGCGAGATTCTACGTCGGCGCCGCTATCTCTTTCCGTCGTGAGACTCGTTTCCGCCGCCATCACAAATCACAAATCACAAATCACCAATCACGAATCCGCTTGTCACTGCGCGCCTCCGGCGAGGTGCCTGCCGAAGTTCACGAACCTCTGGGTTGGGATCCCGTCTAAGGGGACAGTTGCGCGTCCCCTTGTGACGCATGACCCAGGTGCGCGAGATGACTCGGAGCGAGCGGACCCGGGCGAGGTTCGAGATGAGCGCTTCCGTCATCCCGTCGGCGAAGAACTCCTGGCGGTCGTCAGATGGGACCGAGCAGCTCCTGGCCCCGGTTCTCTTCGAGGACGCGCATCGCCTCGCGGCGCCCGGCCTCGGCCTGCTCGATGAGCCCGTCGCCCTCCGGGCGCTCGAGTTTGCCCGGAGCGGATCGCCCTGGATCGGGCGCTCCGGCGGGCGCTCGCCAAGCGCCCGGGCGACCGCTAGGCGAGCGCCCGCGAGATGCTCGAAGAAATCGAGGCGGCCACGGCGAAGGACCTGTCGGGTGTGCGGAGCGTCGCGCGTCCGTTGACCCGCCTCGCGGTGCGAGAGCGGCTACCGCGTGCCGGCGGCGCTGAAGACGAATCTGTGGCTCTCCGACCTGCGCCGGGCGGGCCGGCTCGGAAGCAGAACGACGTGCGTGGGCGTCGAACGCATGAGACGGGAGGCTCGCGCGGCTGCCGGCGTCAACCACCCAAACATCTGCCAGGTCTACGAGATCGGCGAGGACAGCGGCCAGATGTCGCCAATCCGAAGTCGAGGATCTTGACGCGGCCTTCCTTCGTGACGAAAAGGTTCTCGGGCTTCAAGTCCCGATGGACGATTCCCTTGTCGTGCGCCGCCGCGAGGCCCTGGGTGATCTGCAGCGCATAGTCGATCGCCTTGCGCGGCGAGAAGCGGCCTCCGGAAAGCTCCATGCGCAAGGTTTCGCCCTCGAGCAATTCCTGGACGACATAGGGCGCGTTCTCATGCGTCCCGATGTCGTAGACGATCGTGATGTTGGGATGATTGAGCGCGCCCGCCGCCTGGGCCTCCTGCTCGAAGCGGCGCAATCGGTCCGGGTCGGCCGAAAAGGACGCCGGCAGAACCTTGATCGCAACATCGCGTCCGAGCCGCGGATCCCTCGCCCGGTACACCTCCCCCATTCCGCCCGCGCCGAGCGGCGACAGAATTTCATACGGCCCCAGCCGGCTTCCTGCCGTCAGTTCCATCGCTCGATCAGACCTTCATCGAGCGACTACCAACGGAGGCGTACTTGACGCAGAGGCCGGATAGCGGCGATGACCTCGAAATCCCGGTCTCTGTGAAGAAGGGTGGCGTCATGATCCAGCGCAACTTGCGCGATACAGCAATCAATCGGGCTTCGAACGGTGCGGCCCTGGCGGCGTAGATCGAAATAGGTGCGCGCTGCATCCTGCCAGGAGGACTCGCGCATCTCGAGGTAATCCTGAGTCTCCAGATAGGTCTTCAACAGGCCCCATTCCTTCTCATCCCGGCAACCCTGGAGCATCTCGAGCTGGTGAAAACGTGTCAGACCCGTCTCCTCGTCGCCCAACGCTTCTCGCAGAGCGTCACGGCGCGAGCCCGATGCGTCGCGGAACACGTCCACCCACACCGATGTATCAACGATGACCACGCTTCATCTCTCGCAGAGCCTTATGATCGAAATTGGACCGGAAGCGAATCCTGCCGGCCAGGTCGGTCAGGTCTTTCCGCTGGCGCGATCGAACCAGTTCCCTCAAAGCGAGATCGACCAGGTCTTTCTTCGTCCGAACTCCGGTGAGGGCAAAGGCTCTTTCAACCAGCTCTTCATCGAGGACGATGTTGGTTCTCATGGGGTTCTCCCGTTAATGTGTATACACATGAGTATTATACACATCACATCTCCCCGCCCCGATCGTCGTCATTACTTCTTCAACTCTGCCGTCCAGTGGACGACCACGGTGATCGGGACGCGCGCCGCTTCCTCGGCATTGATGTTCACGAGGAAACGCTGCCCATCGGGAGTGACAACGAACGAGCTCCGGGACTCCGTGAGGCCTTCCGGCCGCAGCCCCGAATCGAAAAGCGGCACGGGAAGACCGGCCGCAGACATCCCCGGGCTTGATCTCGACTGCCATGACCTTTCCGTCGAGCGCGAGGTAGTACGACTCCTTCCCGTCGCTCCTCCACGCTGGTTGGACGCCCCCCTGAGTCGAGATCTGCCACTTCCCGCCCGCGGGCGGGAAGGGTCGAACGTAGGTCTCCGGTGTGCCGGATTCGTCGGAGTTGTAAGCGACCCATCGCCCGTCGGGCGAGAACAGGGCGTTCGTCTCGTTGAACTCGGTCCGGAGGAAGGGCGTTGGCTTGTGCTCGCCCGACATCGGAACCATCCAGAGGCTGTTCCGGCGACATATAGCTCAAGGTGCCGAGCACCACGCCGGGTTCGGTGCCCGTCTCCGTGGGAAGAGCGGTGATCGGGCTCTCCTCCCTGGTGTGAATCAGCTTGGCCAGGCCGAAGTCGAGGATCTTGATCCGGCCATCCTTCGTTACGAAGAGGTTCTCGGGCTTCAAGGTCCCGGTGCACGATTCCTTGGCCGCCGCCGTCTTGAACCATCCCAACATCACGGCCGGGCGCGGACAAGGGCGACAGCGCGGTTGGTGCTGATGATGGGCGACAGCGGATCGAGCTCATAGGCGCGCTCTGCCTCCGCGATCGCCTGCTCGTATCGGCCCAACCCGGACAGGTACAAGCTGTACCAGTGATGCGCTGTCGGATACTTTGGGTCGAGCTCGATCGCGCGCCTGTATTCCTTCTCCGCGGCCGAGAAGTCCCAGTAAAAGACCTCATGTGTAAAGGCCAGGGCCGCGTGCGCCTGCGCCAGGGTATCGTCGATCTCGAGCGCCTTCGAAGCGGCGGCCTTCGCCTTCGGAAAATTCTCGCTCGAGGGAAGCCCGGCATACAGGAACAGAACGGCGTAGCAGTCCGCCAGGCCGGCATAGGCCAGCGCGTACGTCGGGTCTTTTTCGATGGCCTGTTGGAAGTACCCGATCCCCTTCTGGAGGTCCTGCCCGGTCCTCTTGTTCCAGTGGTAACGACCCTTGAGATACAAGCCGTAGGCTTCCGGGTTTTCGGTGGAGCGCCTGGTCAGCCGCTTCATCTCCTCCCCGGTCAAGCGCTGCCGAAGCTTCCCGGAGATGTCTCCGGCGATCTCCTCCTGCACGGCGAGGATGTCCGAGAGCCTTCGGTTGTACTGCTCCCCCCAGAGGTGCGTATCATCGCGAGCGTCCACCAACTCCGCGCGGATCGAGAGACCGTCCCCGCGTTGGACGATTCGCCCCGTCAGCACCGCGCGAACGCCGAGCTCCCTCCCGACGGTCCTGGCGCCCACGTCTTTTCCCTTGTAGTGAAAGGCCGACGACCTGGAAACGACCTTGATCCCCGGAATCTGCGACACGCTGTTGATCAGGCTCTCGGTGATCCCGTCGCTCAAGTACTCCGCATTGGGATCGCCTCCCGCGTTGACGAACGGCAGCACGGCCAGAGAGTCAATCGATCGTGCTCCGGGGCGCAGCCAGAGCACCGCGGCAGCGAGCGCCGCGAGCCCGGCGACGCCTGCAGCCCACAGGAGAGGGCGAAAAGCGCGCGGGCGCGGGGGTTGCGGCACCGGCGTGGCTGGTGCCGCGGCGGAGCCGCTCGACGCTTCACCGAGAGCAAACGCGATGTCGCGCGCCGACTGGAAGCGCTCCTCCGGGCTCTTCTCGAGGCAGTGCCGCACGATCCGCTCGAGGGCCGGCGAGATCGCCGACGCCGATCCCGCAAGCCCCGGCGGCTCCTCCTTGAGGATCGCATGCATCGTCTCGACGGGCGTTTCGCCCCGGAAGGCCCGGCGCCCGGTCAACATCTCGTAGAGGACCACACCGAAGGAGAAGATGTCCGAGCGGTGGTCCGCGGGCCGCCCGCGCACCTGCTCGGGCGACATGTAGCCGACCGTGCCCATCACCGTGCCCGGTTCCGTGTGACCCGAGACTGTCGGCGCGCTCGTCTCCTCACCACGAGCAACCGGCGCCTCGCGCTTCGCCAGGCCGAAATCGAGGATCTTGAGGTGGCCGTCTTTTCCGACGAAGAGGTTCTCGGGCTTCAGGTCCCGGTGGATGATGCCCTTCTCGTGGGCAGCGGAAAGGCCCTTGGCGACCTGCAGCGCGTAGTTCACGGCCTGCTTCCGTGCGATCCGGCCCGCATCGAGCTTCCCGCGCAGCGTCTCGCCCTCCAGGAGCTCCGTGACGGCGTAGACCGTCCCCTCGTGCGTCCCGAAGTCATGGATCGCAAGAATGTTCGGATGCGACAACGCCGCGACGGCCTTCGCCTCGCGCTCGAACCGCGCGAGCGCGTCGGGATCCGCGGCGACGGACTCGGGGAGAACCTTGACCGCGACGTCCCGATCGAGCTTCCTGTCCCGCGCCCTGTAGACCTCTCCCATACCCCCGGCACCGATCTGGCCGAGGATTTCGTAGGGGCCGAGCCTCGAGCCGGTCGTCAGCGTCACGATCTGCTCACTCCAAGAAATGGAGATCCTTCGCGCCTCACGGCGCTCAGGATGACAGCGCGCGTGCGGCGCGCTGTCACTTCAGGCCGTCGATGAGGTACAGGTCGGACATCCCCGAGCTCGCCGTGCTGTACGCGTACCACTGCCCGTCCGGCGTCATCAGGACTGTATCGATGCCGATGACGCGCGCGAGCTGCGTTGGCGTCAGAGTCTTCCAGGGCTCCCGGCGGCCGGTCGCGACCTCGATGCGCACGACCCGCGCGGGGATGCTGCCCGACTCGACGGCGAAGAGGGATCCTCCATCCGAGCTCCAGCAGATCAAATCGATCCCCTTCGTGTTGGCGACCGTGCGCGGCTCGCCGCCGGACGTGGGCAGGAGAACGAGGTCGTCCGTCAACTCCCCGTGCCCGGCGACCCAGTGGCCGTCGGGAGAAATGGCGTGGCCGTTGAAGTCCAAACCCCTTGAAGAAATCGCGCGCGGCTTTCCGGTGGGAATGTCCTGAACATACAGGTTTCGCTTCTTGCCGGGCTCGGTCGCGGAGACGAGCAGGTGCTTGCCATCCGGGAAGAAGACGGCGCTCCCCACGGACTCGAGGCCTCCCAGGTCGATGGAAATCGAGGCGCCGGGCCCGGTGGGTTGGAGGACCAGCTTCTTCGGCGAATCGGTCGGGCGCGCGAGGACCCACTTGCCGTCGGACGAGAGATCCAAAGCCGCGCCCTCGCCGAGCTTGACGGCGGGGGAGCCGTCGGTCTTGCGGAGATAGTGGGCGCCGGCGCGTCCCGCGGCGTCCCCGGTCTCGCTCAACAGGAGCAGGCGGCCGTCGTCGGACAGCCCGACTGGTTCCGATCCGTCGAACCAGGAGAGCTCGCGCTCATGCGTCTGTCCCGGAACGAGCCCGAGGATGCCCGACTCGAGAGCGAATCGTTCCGCGAGGACGCGGCCGTCGCGGGCGATGTCGTGGGCTATCAGGCCGACCGGAGAGCTCGCGACCGTGCGCGCGCGGCCCGAGAGATCCACGGCCCGGAGAAGATACTGGCCCAGGTGAGAGCCTGTCCCCGGATCCCCGGTCCCGCCAGCGTCTTGCTCTTTCCGGCCAGATCGACGGTCACGACGGAGAATCCCACCTGGCCCGACTCGAGCGCGGCGACCCGATCCCCCTTCGGCGAGATGCGCGGACCCCTTAGGCTGCGGTCCGAGCTGTAGAGGACCTTCCCGAGCGGCAGCTCCAGCCGATTCCGGCCTTCGAGGAACCGGACGACCGCGAGCTGCTTGCCGTCGGGCGTCCAATCCGCGAACTCCACGAACTCGGCGAGCGATCGCGGCGCGCCGCCGCCGAGCGGCACCGTGGCGAGCGTGCCCGTGCCCAGCGGGCTGGCCAGAAATCGGTCCCGGAGCGAGATCGCGAGCTCGCCCGACGGCGAGACGGAGAGGAGGTTGGCGTTCTTCACGCCCACCGGCGTCGATTCCGGCCCTTCGGGGCGGGTGGTGTAGATCTCGAGCGGCTGGCCCTCCCAGGAGGCGCTGTAGACGACGCTCCGGCCATCCGGCGCGAAACGCGGCGTCCCGATGTTGCC
>WNGF01006139.1_pt1 | contig 15523 bp, 19 predicted proteins | sample 5400641 | NCBI WGS metagenome assembly WNGF01 (sample SAMN13153371, study PRJNA577476) | soil metagenome | isolation source: 80 cm soil or saprolite under grassland replicate 2 | place: USA:California | collected 2016-06-15
TCTGCCGTGCGAAGGCAGCGCTCTACCACTGAGCTACACCCCCAGTAAGAGGAAGCGTAACAGAGGCCTCAGCGGCCCCGCCCGATTTTGACCTCCTGCCCTCGGGTAAGAGAGCATGGACGCATGCAGACTCGACAGCTCACCCGATCAGAGACCGACAAGCGCCTGGCAGGAGTGGCGGGCGGCATCGCCGAGTACTTCGGCATCGACCCGATCCTGGTTCGGATCGGCTTCGTGGTGGCCGGTCTGATGGGATGGGGTGTCCTGCTCTACGTTGTCCTGTGGATCGTGCTTCCGAAGGGGCAGCCGTCCGTCGGGGGTGCCCCGCCCGCCCCGAGCCGGATCTCCCCTGCCGTTCGGATCGCGGAGGAACGCTACGCCCGCGGCGAGATCACGGCCGAGGAGTTGCACCAGATCCGAGGCGACCTCACGAGAGGCCCGTGATGTTCTGGGACTCGGGTCCCGGATGGGGCCTGATCTGGGGACTCGGCTGGGCAGCGTTCTGGATCGCGGTCATCGTGATCGCAGTGCTCCTTCTTCGTCACGAGGTGCCCCGGCTGCAGCACCGATTCGGGGAGCCGCCCGCCCTCCGAATGCTGGAGGAGCGGTATGCCCGCGGCGAGATCTCCCGGGAGGAGTTCCTGGAGCGCCGAGAAGTTCTCCTACAGCCTGTGATCCCGCCTCAGATGACGCCGCCTCCCCCCGCGGGAGGGTCGGTCGGCCGGGACCCCTCTGAGGCTGGGCCGACCGAGCCGATCCCGCCCTCGTCCTCCGCTTGAACAAAGACGAGATCGTCCGGGCCATCCGGGACGAGCGGCGCCGCACGCTGACGCTCCTCCGAAGATTGGAGCCCGAGCAGCTCGACCTCCCCACCGCACTCCCGGGCTGGCGGCTTCGCGAGGTGATCGCGCACCTCATCACCACCGACAAGGCATCGGTCACGGGAGCCAACCTCCTCACCGTTCTCGGCTCCATGGAACGGTTGGAACGATGGAACGAGCGGCAGGTTCCGAGGTGGGCCGACCGCCCCATTCCCGAGCTTCTGATGGGTCTCGATCGCTGGGGACGCGGGATGACTCGATTGGCCCGGACACTGCCGACCGCTCTGTATCGGCTCACGCTACCCACGATCTTCGGCCGCGCGCCGGTGGGCCTTCTGATCTGGTCGCGCGTGTACGACGAATGGATCCACCGCCAGGACATGCGCCGGGCCCTGGGCCTTCCAGACGAAGAGGTCGATGTGGAATCTCCCTCCGAGTTCCTCCTCACCGCCATCGTATTCGCCGTGCTCCCCAACCTGGAGGGCGCGGCAGGCGACATCGGCGTGTCTCTCGAAGGCGCGCCGGTCCCCCCATGGCGCTACGACCTCGCCGCTGGAAGCGGGGCACCCTCGGAAAGGCCCTCAGACGCGGCCGCTCGGATCGCCGGTCCCGCTCCGAGCTTCATCATGGCTGCCGCCGGGCGTGACACGTTCGATGCCCTCCGACTGGATGGCCTCCTCGAGGTCGAAGGGGATCGGGAGTTCGCTGCCCGTTTCCTGGCTACGCTTCGAGTCGTCTGAGGCCGGCCTCCAGCGCCTCCTGTAGCTTGCGCTGGACGAGCGCCACGGACAGGTCGCCGCGGGTTCGCTCCATGATGCTCCGGGCGACGTCGGTGGAACGGCGGAGATTTCCCGTGATGGCATCGGGATAGTCCATGGACACCAGGAGGTAGTACATGTCCTCCATGGCCGTAAGGATCCGCTCGCTCTCGCCCACCTCGCCCCGGCGAAGCAGGTCCAGGATCGCCCGGCGACCCTCCCCGATGCACTCTGCCATCCCGTTCAGATAGGGAGGAAGCTCGACTTCCAGGTCCTCAGGCCCGGGAAGGTCGGTCCCGGCCACGATGGCCTCCGTGAGCCTGGCTTCTGCGTACTCCTTCTGGGCATCTTGGAGAAACCCTGCGAAATAGACGCCAGGGTGATCCTCCCGAACGGCCTTTCCTCCAGCCTGAATAGCCGATCGGGACTCCTCCATGAGCCGGTGGGCCTGATCGAGCTCCCCACGATGGATCGCCCGTATCGCGTTGGCGGAGGCCCGGATCGAGCTCCGGGCGGCCGTCAGTGCCCTTTCGCGGCCGACCATCGTTTCTTCGAACCTGCGCTGGAACGCTTCGGCCAGTTCGAACAGAGTCACCTCGAGGACTGCGTCAGGCTCGATGTGTCGATCTCGTCAGAGCGGTACACCACGACATGGACGTCTTCGTCGACCACCCGCAGACCGGTCTCGAGCCAGTCGGTCCGAGCGTCGAGCTCGGGATTCCCATTGCCGTAGCCATGGCCGTTGCCGGCGTGGAGAGGTGCATGACCGTTCCCGTTTCCGTTGCCGTATCGGGCAACGAGGGCCGCGGGTTTGTAGGCCGTCATCCGCTGCATCCGGGCACGCTCCAACTCCTCGGCCCGGAGCCTTACCAGAACCGCCATGTACACGAGCAAGAGGAACACCAAGACCACGGTGACACCCAGCATGATTCTGAAGGGAGGAAACAGCCCCATGATGAATGTCAGGCCGGTAGCCTCCAACAGGACCATGAACACCTGGCGCCGGCGGCGCTTGACCCGGGCTCTTCCGCGGTCCGGTCCCATGAACCGTTGGCCCTTGCGGGGCATGAGCACCCACCGCCCGGGGGCCGCCCTGTTCGCTTCAGCCAGCAGATTCATCTTCTGCTCGAACTCCTCCACACTCGATTTCGGCGACCGCGACCGGGAAGGAAATAAGAGTGCGGCCCAGATGATGCCTAAGACCGACAGCAAAAGCCAAGTCAACACCAGCCCTCCTCGCGGTCGAGCCCCGGTCCGACCACTACATATGGGCTGGGATCGCAGGTTAGCACCCAACATCTGGTGCCTCAAGTCTAGTTGAGACATTTGGCTTGAAAAGTTTCGTTGCGTTGACTAGAGACTGAGGTCAGTTGCGGCGATAGTCACCGCTCTTACCCCCGGACTTCGACAACAGGTGGAGGTCTGTTATCTCTGCCGCGCGGTCGAACGCTTTCGCAGTGTCGTAGAGGCTCAGCGCCGCCACAGCCGCCGCAGTGAGCGCCTCCATCTCCACCCCGGTGCGGTCGTTGGCCTTCACCGTGGCCTGTATTCGGATGGTCCCGGCACCCGGATCAGGGTCGAGCTCGACGGTCGCTCCCGTGATCGCGATCGGGTGACAGAAGGGCAACAGCTCGGGCGTGCGCTTGGTGGCCATGAGCCCGGCCACCTTCGCCGCTTCCAGCGGATCGCCCTTCGGGGTGCCTTTCACCAGCTCAGCGCACGCCTCGGGCGTCATGTGGATCGTGCACTCGGAGGTCGCCTCTCGCGCGGTGACCTCCTTGGCGCCGACCTCCACCATCTTCGAGGCCTCGGTCATTCCCAGGCTCTCCAGACACGGTGAACACTCGACTTGAGGTCGAGAGTCACGGCTCCTCCTCCAGTGCCCGGAACAGCATGACCCTCACCCGGGAGCCGGCCTGAGCCGTGTCGATGCCCACGGGGATCACCGCCAGGCCGTTTGCCTTCGTCACCGTGCCGAGGAGGTTCGATCCGGGGGGCCCCGTGCTTGCGGCCCGCCACTGGCCCTTCTCCCTCCACACCCGGACCCGAGCGAACATGACCTTGTCCCGCGGGCCGGTGATGTCGGTCTCGAGCACGGCGTAGATCTCGGGCCGGAAGATGTCGCGCCGTCCCATCATCTTGAGAAGGGCCGGGCGGATGAAGACTTCGAAGGACACGAACACCGAAACGGGGTTGCCGGGCAAGCCGAAATATGGGACGCCGTCGATGGCCCCGAACCCCTGGGGCATCCCCGGTTGCATGGCCACGCGGTAGAAGTCGATATCGCCCCTCCGGAAGAAGGCCTTCTTCACCACGTCGCGCTCACCCACCGAGACCCCGCCGGAGCTGATGAAGCAATCTGCCCGGGCGGCGAGCCCCAGCACCTCGTCCTTCAACACGTCGGCTTCGTCCCTGATGATCCCGGCGAGATAGGGCACGGTGCCCACCTCCCGCAGGCCCCCGTAAAGCGTGAAGGAGTTCGCGTCCCTGACCATGCCGAACGCAGCGGGGCGGCCGGGCTCGACCAGCTCGTCGCCGGTGGAGATCACCACGACCCGAGGACGGGGATGGACCAACACCGAGGCATGCCCGGAGCTTGCCAGCATCCCCAGTTCGGGCGCGGCCAGCCGACGACCGGCGGGAACAAGGACGCTTCCGGCCCTGACGTCCTCTCCGGCGGGGCGGACGTTGGCCCCCTCCCGAAACGCCTTGAGAACGTGGACGGTGTCGCCTTCCACCACGCAATGCTCGATCGGCACGATGCAATCCGATCCCGCCGGGACCGGCGCTCCGGTAGCGATCCGGATGGCTTCCCCACCCCCCACGGTGCCCCCCGGAGGCTGGCCCACCGGCGCCCGGCCGACCACCCGCAGGGTCACCGGCTCGTCGACCACTGCGGTCGCCACATCCGAAGCTCGGACGGCGAACCCGTCCATCGCTGAGGAAGAGAACGCCGGGATGTCCAGCTCGGCGGCAACATCGGAGGCCAACACGCAGCCGTACGTCTCCTGCAGGTGCAGCTCGATCGGAGCCAGGGTATGGACGCGCTGCAAGATCATGTCCCTGACCTCGTCGACCGAGCGCATCGCCTCCGAGTCGTGGCCGTGGTCGTGTTGCATGCGCTGCTCTGCCTCGTCCATCTCGTCGGGGAAGGGCTCGATGCCTGGGTAAGCCATGCTTAAAGGAGCTTCTTCCGCTGGACCAACTCGGCCAGGATGGCGCGGAACTCCGGCCCCAGGTCCTCCCGGTCGATGGCCAGCTCGACCGTTGCCCGCAGGTAGTCGAGCTTCTTGCCGATGTCGAACCGCAGGCCCTCGAACACGTAGGCGTACACGGTCTGCTGCTGAGCCAGGGCGTTGATGGCGTCCGTGAGCTGGACCTCGCCCTTGGAGTCGGGTGAGGTCTCGCGCAAAGCGTCGAAGATCTCCGGGGTGAGCACGTAATAGCCGATGGCCGCGAGGTTCGAAGGAGCATCCGCGGGCTCGGGCTTCTCCACGATCCGGACCACCCGGACCAGGTTGTCCTCGACGTACTCGGGCTCCACGCAGCCGTACAGATCGATCTCCGAGCGCGGAACCTCTTTCACGGCGATCACAGTGCGCCCGTACCGCTCGTAGATCTCAAGCATCTGAGCCAGGAGGTTCCCCGAGGCGATGATGTCATCGCCGAGCAGCACGGCGAAGGTCTCGCCGTTCACGTGGGGTTCGGCCAGCGCCACCGCCGCTCCCAAGCCCCTGGGCTCTTTCTGGCGGATGTAGTGGATCGCGGCCATGTCGGAGATGGCTCGAACCTCCTTCAGCTCCTCGAACTTGCCCGCCTGTTCCAGGTGCCATTCGAGCTCGAAGGATCGATCGAAGTGATCCTCGATGGTCCGCTTGCCCCGACCGGTGATGATGACGATGTCGGTGATCCCGGCGCCGACGGCATGCTCGATCACATACTGGATGGCCGGCTTGTCGACGAGAGGCAGCATCTCTTTTGGTTGTGACTTCGTGGCCGGAAGGAACCTGGTGCCCAGACCGGCCGCCGGGATGACCGCCTTCTTCACCTTCATCGCGTTCCTCCCTCGCGTGTAGGAGTCTATCCCAGGCAGCCAGAACCCAATCCTTTGAACCACGGCGGTCTCTGACAGTGGCCGGCCCTACACATGGCCAACCTCAGGATCAGGGACGACGTGTTCGATCCGCCCCGGCCGCAGCTCCTGCTCTACATGCCGAAGCGCTCGGGCGGGTACAGGCTCGCGGGGATCGGCCACACCTTCGTACACAACAGCCACATCCCTGCCCAGTGCCTCGGTGACGCTCGCCCCGAATCGGGCGGCCTGCCGAGCCAGGTCTGGCGTGTTCCAGAAGCTGACGGCGTGGCTGCTCCACGCGTGGATCTGGAAGACCAACCCGAACGGTGTGTTCACTGAAGCCAATCCGACGGTTTTCCAAGCACCTACGCTTCTCCGACGGGAAGGGGCCGGTGCCGAACCTATAATCGCAGCATGCCCACCTACGAATACGTCTGTCAGTCGTGCGGGACGCACGTCGAGGTCTTCCAGCGGTTCAGCGAGGAACCGCTGACCGAATGCGGCGTGTGCGGAGGTCCCCTGCGCAAGGTCTTTCATCCGGCCGGCATCCTGTTCAAGGGTCCCGGGTTCTATTCCACCGATTCCAGATCGAAGGCCGGGGCGACCTCGAAGAGCGGGGGTGACAAGGCTGAATCCCCCGCAGGCGAGGCCTCGACCCCGGCCGCTGCGAAGTCTGGGAAGTCGGAGAAGTCGAAGTCGGAGGAATCGAGCAAGGCGCCGAGCTCGAGCACGAAGGAGAAGACCGCCTGAGCGGGGAGGGAAGCGAGCCCATCCGGATCGGGGTCTTCGGGGGGTCGGGCTTCTATTCGTTCCTCGACGATGTACGGGAGGTGCACGTCGACACCCCCTACGGAGAACCTTCTGCCCCCGTCACGGTTGGATCCATCGAGGGCCGGCAGGTGGCGTTCATTCCCCGGCACGGGGTTAAGCACGAATACCCCCCTCACGTGATTCCCTACCGAGCCAATGCCTGGGCCATGAAAGAGCTTGGAGTGGAGCGGGTACTGGGGCCCTGCGCGGTGGGATCGCTCCAGCCACAGGTCAAGCCCGGGGAGTTCGTCATCTGCGACCAGCTCGTTGACCGGACGAACGGCCGCCCCTCGACGTTCTACGACGGGCCGGTGACCACGCACATCACTTTCGCCGATCCCTACTGCCCCACGCTGCGACAGGTCGCCATCGAGCGGTCCGGCGACCTGGAAATCCCGAACCACGATCGCGGGACCATGGTCGTGATCCAAGGGCCTCGCTTCTCTACGAGGGCTGAGTCGTCGAACTACGCCCAGAAAGGATGGGAGGTCATTGGGATGACTCAGCACCCAGAGGTTCCCCTGGTCCGGGAGCTCGAGATGTGCTACGTGAACATCTCGCTGGTGACCGACTACGACGTGGGGATCGTCGGAGAGGTCCCGCCGGTGAGCCACGAGGAGGTCATCAGGGTGTTCCAGGAGAACAACGAGCGCCTCCGGACCCTGCTGTTCAAGATGGTCGCGGCAATCCCCGAAGAGCGTGATTGCCCATGTGCCACCGCCCTGGCGAACGCTCGGTTCGTGCTGTAGCCGCAGGCCTTTGTTCGGGGCCGATTTCCTGATCGTTCTGTGAGGTTCTTCATAGCCAAGTCGCCCTGGAGCCGTTAACGTGGTCCGAGTTCGTCGGCCTTCCTCCCCCGAGCGGAGAGCGCATGCGAAGGCGCCGGTGGAGGTCTTCCCGTACGTACTTCATGGGGTCGGTGGCCTTGTCCCTGACGGCAGGCCTTCTCCTTCGCACCTACGTGACCCGGGCCGCGACCGTGGCCTCCGCGGCCGCCCCGGAAGTCGAGGTGGTCGAGGCATCGAAGCGGATCGAACGGGGGGCCTCTCTGGCCTCGAGCGATCTGCGGCTGGCCCGGATGCCGGTCGCCTACGCGCCTCCGGGCGCGCTCATCGACGTGTCCAGAGCTGCCGGCCGGGTCGCCCTTGCGGACCTTTCACCGGGTGAGGTTGTGACCGAGACTCGGCTGGCTCGCGTACGGGCGGGCCCGGTGGCGTCACTCGTGCCGCGGGGACTCCGGGCCTTCGCCGTACCCACCTCCTTGCCGCTGGGACTCGTCGCCCCCGGCGATCGGGTGGACGTCTTGGCCACGTTCAATGCGGGCCAGGCGCACACGGAGATCGTGGTGAGTGGGGTGGAAGTCCTGTTCGTGTTGGGCTCATCGGGCGCGGGGCATGCCGGGTCCAATACCTCTGATGGTGCCGGCGGGTTCGACTCGGAGGCATCGGAGGCCGGCCTGAACGGTTCGACCACACTGGTGCTCCTGGTCTCTCCCGACCAGCAAGAGCGGCTTGCCTTCGCCAGGGCGTTCGCAAACCTGGAGGTGACGATGGCGCCCGCCGAGTGAGAGTGACATCTGAGATCAGCGAAGGGTCGGCCCGGGGTCTCCGTTGGACGGGCTGCGGCTCAGCCGTCTGGGTGGCGGATCCTGGTGAGTCCCTCCGCCGGGGCCCACCGCATCGCCACTGGCTCCTTGCCGAACACGATGTAGCCTGCGCTCTCGACGTCCACTGAGAACAGGTGGAACGGCTCGGACGGACGCCAGTTGATCGTCTCCTCCAGCACGTCGCCATACCTCTTGCGAAGGCCTGGATCCGGGGCTTCCACGGCCCGGCCGTACGCCTTGAAGTCGCCGTCGGTGCCGTCGGGGTCGCACGTCGCGGAGTGCACGACGAGTCGCGGGTCGCGCAGGAGATCGAGAGCTTTCCTCGATCGCCACATCATGCCCAGCATGAGCTCCCCGTTCACGAAGAACGCCTCGACCGGGCTGATCCGCGGGGAGCCGTCCCGCTTCAGCGTCCCAACGAGGACCAACCGAGTCTCCTCGATCCGCTTCCGGCCGATGGCTGCAAGCTCCCAGGCTGATTGCTCGAACGAATGCCAGTTCATCGTGCCCGCCTCTCTGCCGGGCTCATGCTCCCCCCACCGTCATCTCGGCAATCAGGACCGTGGGCGCGCCCAGGCCTCCGCCCAACGGGAACCGCAGATCGTTTCCCACGGCGACCACGGACCCAAGCACGTCGAGGAGGGTGCTGGCTATGGTCATCTCGCGAAGCGCCCCGGAGAACATCCCGCTCTCGACGCGGAGTCCGGTCGCCCCCACCGAGAATTCGCCCGAGATGGGGTTGGCCCCCGAGTGGAGGCCGGTCACCTCCTGCACGTAGACGGCCCGGCCAACCTGCCCCAGCAGCGCCTCCGGCGTCACCTTGCCTGCTTGGAGGTAGAGATTGGAGTGAGCAACGCCCGGGACGGTGCGGTAGCCTCCGCGACCAGCGTTGCCGGTCGAACTCTCGCCGGCCCTGGCGGCCGTATATGCGTTGTGGAGGAAACCGAGGAGGGCCCCGCTCTCGATGAGCGTGGTTCGAGTCGTGGGGACGCCCTCGTCGTCGAAGGGGGCGACGGCGGGTCCATCCGGGAGCCGGCCATCGTCGACGAGCGTGACCGGGCCGGCCGCCACCTCCTGACCGACCCTTCCGGCGAGAAGCGACCGACCCTTCAGGACCGACTCGGCCGACAGCGCTCCCGCCAGGACGCCCAGGAACGACGCCGCGGCCACGGGGTCCAGGATCACCGCCATCCGCTCGCTCCGAGGCTTGGTCCCGCCGAGCAGGCGTGCGGCGCGGTGCGCGGCTTCCCGGGCGGCAGGCTCCCAGTCCAGTTCGTCGATCTCACGAGCGAGCGCCAGGGAGGACCCGGTCTGCGTTTCCCCGTCCCGCTCCGCCAGCGTACTGACCGTCACCCAGCTGTCCGTCCGGGCGTACTCGAGAGGTCTGCCTCTGGTGGAGGCGATGGCCACCCAGCTCACCGAATCCCCGTACCCGGCCGCCTCCACTTTGCGAACGTCGGGGTGCACCGAGACGGACGCCCGCTCCAGCTCCAGGGCCAGCGACACCTTTCGGCTCGTGTCCACCTCGCTCTGGTTCTCTCGGTAGATCCCGGGCAGCGGCTGGACGGGGCCGAGCGTGGGAAGCACGTTCCCCTCGTCGGGTTCGGCGAAGCCCACGCTCTCCCTGGCGCTCTGAAGCAACTCGTCCACGCCGTCTTCGTCGGGATCGGCGGCGTAGGCGTACCCGACGCCGCTGCCTCGGATCATCCGCACGCCGACGCCTCGCGAGTCCGCGAACGTGAGTGATTCCACCTCGCCGCCCCGAACGCGAACCTGCGTGCGCTGTCCCGCAGACCCATACGCCTCGACGTCCTCCCCATCTCGAGCGCTCGCCACCGCCCGTGCGCACAGATCGACCAGATCAGGCAACCGTTCCCCCGACCGTCATGCGGGCGATCCGGACGGTGGGACTTCCGTTCGAGACCGGAGCACCTTGTCCTTCCTTCCCACACACGCCGTCGCGGGTCTCGAAGTCGTCGGCCACCCCGTCGATCGCCGCGAGGATCTGAGGTCCGTTGCCGATCAGGTTGGCCCCCCGGACCGGCGACGTGATGCGACCATCCTCGATCAGATATCCCTCGGACACGCCGAACACGAAGTCACCGGTAGCCGGATTGACCTGGCCTCCCCCGAGGGTCTTCGCGTACACGCCTCGACTCGTGGAGGCGATGATGTCATCAGCCCGGTCGCTGCCCGACAGGATCGAGGAGTTCGACATCCGCGGGATGGGGAGATGCGCATACGATTGGCGACGGCCGTTCCCCGTTGACTGGACACCGTCGCGGTCCGCGCAGAACCGGTCGTAGAGGTAGCCGATCAGCTCGCCACCCTCGAAGAGCACCGTTCGATGGGCCGGTGTTCCCTCGTCGTCGACGGCGAACGAGCCCCATGCCGACGGGATCGTTCCGTCGTCCACCCCAATCACCAGAGAAGAGGCCAGCCGCTGCCCGAGCTTTCCCTTGAAGATCGAGGCGTCCTTCTGGACGTGATCGGCTTCCAGTCCGTGTCCGCACGCCTCGTGGAACAGGATGCCGCCACCTCCGGGACCGAGCACGACCGCCATCTCTCCCGCCGGCGAGGGGTTCCCGTCCAGCATGGCCACGGCCTGGCGGGCGGCCCGCTCGCCGGTTTGCGCCGGCGGGAACCGACGCAGCAGTTCGGCTCCGGTCAGTCCCCCGGGCCCTTCGTGGCCGGTCTGCATGACGCCGTCTCGGGAGGCCACCACCTGGATGACCAGCCGGACCCGGGGCCGCTCCTCCTCGGCCCACAGTCCCTCCGACGTGGCCACGAGTACCTGCTGGCGTGAGTCGGCGTATGAACCCATGACCTGGCGTACGGAGGGATCAAGGCTGCGGGCGGCGTCATCGGCCTCTCGCAGCCATCCCACCTTGCGATCGACAGATACCGTGTGGACGGGCTCCTCGACAACGTGTCGATAGGGCTCGCCCCGCCTGAGATCCACCACGCGCACACCCCGACCGCTTTCCCTCACCGCCCCCGCGGCGACCCTCGCGGCCTCGAGCAGCGCGTTCGGCTCCAGGCGGTTGGAGAAGGCGTAGGCCTGTGCGTCCCCGTGGAACACTCGGACGCCGGCGCCGCGGTCACGTCCCGACACCACCTCCTCGATCTTTCCGTCGTCGAGTCGGATGGAGGTGGAGGATCGGATCTCGGCGAACAGCTCCGCGAAACGACCGCCACTGGACAGGGCCTCGGCAAGAACTTGTGACACCAGCTCAGGATCGAGCACGGTCCGCCATTCTAGGGACGGCGTCGATCTCGGGGGTATCGGTGGGCCCAACCCTCAGGACACGGCCGGCCCACGCCACCAGCAGCCCGAGCATGATGGGGGCGATCCCGTAGTGCACTCCGAGGACCATGTCTCGCCACACGCCGGGCACCGATCCGGGCTCCGCCGGGATCCCCGTCAGCGCGAGCAGACCCGCCGCGGCGAACCCGATCATTGCCAGGCGGCCCTCCGACATCAAGGCGACGAATGGGAGGAACCAGGCCGCGTACCAGGGAAGGAGATACGGGATCGCCAGGGCAAGCCCGAGGATGCACGCGCCCCACGTGTTCGCGAGCCGATCTGCACGGAGCGCCGTGCGGTCCGCGCCTCGGTGGCGGAGGAACCGGATGAAGGCCGCGGCGAAGAACGCCAGGAACCCTACGACCACCACCTTCCCGACGATGTGCGCGGCCGCCGGTCCCCCGATCCCGGATCCGAGGGCTCGTGCTCCTCTGGCCACCAGGCGCGCCGGGCTGGCCCATCCCTCCATCGACGTGAGGGCGACCACGGACGTGAGGGCCCGGATGCTGTCGAGGAACGGCGCGGAGAACGCCAGGCACAGGGCGAGGGCGAGGGCGACGTGAAGGGCCGAGCTATGTGCGCGACGCTCTCGAGCTGAGGACCGAAACAGGACCCAGAACCACACCAGGAGCGCCGGGAACACCACCACCTTGATCAGGCCGGCCAGCGTGATGAGCGCCGTCACCCCAAGGGATGCGGCTCGGTTGCTCCGGCGAACGGCAAGGGCCAGCGCGCCCGCCAGGCACGCGGCAATCAAGGCATCGTTGTGAGCCCCTCCAACCGTGTGGACCACGATCACCGGGTTGAGGCCGACCGCGGCTGCAGCCAGTCCAACGCTCCCGCGAGCGAGCTCGGGCTGGGCAGGTGTTTCCCCGGGCCTGACGGACCGGGCGACCGCCCAAGCCGCGAGCACCGTCGCGAGCGCCGCGCCCATCCCGGCAAGCACCTTGAACGCCATGATCGTGGCACCGGGCGATCCCGCCCACGCCCGGGCCACCCCCGCCCCGGCAAGGACGAAGGCCGGTCCGTACACCGCCCTTGTGTCCATCCACGCGGGCGATGCCACGGCCACGAACGGATCCGATGGAAACGCCGAAGGGAGACGGACGTACGGATTGGAATGGTGGAGCGCGTACATCCGTCCGTAGGCCGCGTAGCTGTAGACGTCCCTGGACAGCAACACGGGAGCGGCCACGGAGAGAGCGAGCGACAGGCCGGCGGCAACCAAGACAGGTCCCGCGCCTGCGCGTCCCCGCCGAGCCTCTACGAGAACGAGGAAGAACGCAGCGAGGACGCCGACGATCAGGCCGATCGAAGCCACGGTCAACCCGGTGCCCGTGAGACGATCGAGACCGATCCATCGCGCCCCCGCACTCGACCAGCCGGGCCGGCGGACTCCCGCTGGAAGAGGTGGGACGAGGGGCGAGTCCGGCGCTCCTGCCGCCAGGTCGATCAGGACATACCCCACGACGAGCGACCCAAGTGCCACCCACGCCAGGCGCGACGTCGAAGGGGAGGCCATGTCGGCCAGGACTCTAGACCCGCGAGCACGAACCTCGCAGACGCGGGTTCCTCTCCCGGCGTGTCCGTCTAGGAGAAGGACACCTCTTAGCCGTGACCTCCGCCGTGCATGGCCGCGCCGTGGCGGGCCGCCTTCGCAGCTTCGCGAGCCGCCCGGCGCGCGGCCTTCTCCGCGTCGTGAGCTATGTGCCTGTCGCGGTTCTGCACAAGGTGACGGAGAGCGTTCAAGAGCCCGGGAGCCTGTGGGTTCTTGATGCAGTTCGCCAGAACGACCTCGATCGCATGGTCCAGCCCAGTCGTCTTCACGTCGGCGTCGGCACCCTCCGCGCTGGCATCCAGCCCGGCGGCATCGTTGCATTCGGCCTCACGGTCTGCCGGATCCCCGGGTGCTCCTGGCGTCGTCCCATCGCCCTCATCAGGGTGCGTGGTCCCGTCGCCTTCCTCCGGGTCCTCGCACTCTTGGGAGTCGCCCTCGTCCTTGGAGCTGTCATCCTTGGAAACGCCTTCGTCCTGTGGGGACCCCTGGTCGTCCGAGGTGCCCTCGTCGTCCGGATTACAGGTCGCCGAGTTGTGCCGAACGGTCGGCTTCTCGGCCGAGGTTCGGAGGAAACCGAGGCGCCCCGCGCTGGCCATCCCGGCGGAGGCAATGAGCAACCCGGCCAGAATGCTCATGAGGAGCACCCTCATGAATGGATGATGAGTTTTCATGCTCATTACATCGTCATTCGAGGCCGGATCCCTTCGCACTTTTTCGGAGATCCTTCAGGCGTGGGGCTTCGTGAGGCCTCCGCGGGAGATTCACATCTCCTTCACATCGCGGCTGCACCATCGCCTCGTAGGGAAGGAGCCGTCGAAAGGAGGAGCAGATGCGACGGTGGATGTGGATCGGGGTGTCGTTGCTGGTGGTCCTGGGAGGGGTCATCATCGGGGTGGGCGCCTACCACGCGGGTGTGACGCACGGGCTCGAGCAGACCGGGCGGGCGGTGGAGGTCGTTCGGGTCGGCCCGGGTTACGGGTATTTCCCCTTCGGGCTGTTCCTGTTCCCTCTGTTCTTCATCGGGTTGTTCCTGCTGATCCGGGGCGCGTTCTGGAGCCGGCGGTGGGAGGGTGGGGACGCCCATCAACACGGCCCGGGCAGATGGGGCCCCGGTCCGTGGGGCCAGGGCGGCCCTCAGGCGTTCGAGGAATGGCACCGACATCAGCACGAGCAGCAGACCGGCGACCATCCAGGGTCCGGCGGTGAGCCCACGAAGGTCTAGGCGGCGGCTGCGGACCGGACGAGGCGGAGGCGCTTGCCTCCGCCTCGTTACCTCGTCACGCTTCGGTGCCGGAGGTGAGCCGTGAAGCTGATCCTCGTGGTCGAGGACGAGATGAAGATCGCCCGGCTCGTCCGCGACTACCTCGAGCACGCCGGGTTCCAGGTGATCGTCACCGGCGACGGCGGAGCCGCGCTCGCCAGCGCGAGGGGCGCGAAGCCCGATCTCGTGGTGCTCGATCTGGGTCTTCCCGGCCTGGACGGCCTCGACGTGACCCGCGAGCTGAGACGGTCGTCGAACATCCCGATCGTCATCCTGACCGCCCGGGGGGACGAGGCCGATCGCATCGTCGGGCTGGAGCTGGGGGCGGACGACTACGTGGTGAAGCCATTCAGCCCGAAGGAGCTGGTGGCTCGGGTCCGGGCCGTGCTCAGGCGAACCGAAACAGCTCGAGCCGGTCGACCGGAGGTGCTGCGCGTCTCGGACATCGAGATCGACGTTCCCCGCCTGCGTGTCTCGGTGGGCGGACGGCCTGTCGACCTCACCCCCACCGAGTTCCAGCTGCTCGCCGCCCTCGTCCGGGAACCAGGGCGGGTGTTCACCCGTGGCCAGCTACTCGACGCGGTCCACGGGGTGGCCATCGAATCGTACGAGCGAGCCATCGACGCGCATGTGAAGAACATCCGTAAGAAGATCGAGCCAACGCCGGGAAGACCCCGATACCTCCTGACCGTGCACGGCGTGGGCTACCGGTTCGCCGATGCCTGAAAGAGCCGGCCGGTTCAGGCCGCGCTGGTGGCCGGAGAACGAGCCCTTCCCACCAGCCGGCCCGAATGCCTGGCGGGGGATGCGAGGGTGTTCCGGGGGTTCGGCCGGGGAGGACATCGAAGCTTTGCCCCGGTCGTCGCCATCCTGGGCGTCGGGTTGCTCATCGCGGTCTTCGCGGCGGGCCGGGCGGTGCGTCGGTTCGGCCGTCCGGTCGGCGAGGTGATGGAGGCGGCTGCGCGGGTGGCCGCGGGCGACTACGAGGCACGGGTGGGGGAGCAGGGCCCCCCGGGAGATGCGCCGCCTGGCCCGGTCGTTCAATGCCATGACGACGCGCCTGCAGGCGAACGAGGAGCAGCGGCGGAATCTCCTGGCCGACCTGGCCCACGAGCTCCGCACGCCGCTCTCGGTCATCCAGGGAGGCGCCGAGGGGATGCTCGATGGACTGTACCCGATCGACAGGGCGCACCTGGAGCCGTTGCTCGAAGAGACGCGGGTCATGGCCCGGCTCCTGGACGACCTCCAGATCCTGTCCACGGCGGAGGCAGGGGTTCTTCGGCTGCACAGGGAATCGGTCGATCCGGGAACTCTGGTCGAAGATGCT
>WNGF01012719.1_pt1 | contig 15522 bp, 18 predicted proteins | sample 5400641 | NCBI WGS metagenome assembly WNGF01 (sample SAMN13153371, study PRJNA577476) | soil metagenome | isolation source: 80 cm soil or saprolite under grassland replicate 2 | place: USA:California | collected 2016-06-15
CGTCTCGATGTGGACCGGCATCCCGGTCTTCAAGCTCACCGAGGCCGAGTCGCAGAAGCTCATCCGCATGGAGGACGAGCTGCACAAGCGCGTCATCGGCCAGGAGGAGGCGATCGAGGCCGTGTCGCGCTCGATCCGCCGCGCCCGCGCAGGCATCAAGGACCCGAAGCGACCGACCGGCTCGTTCATCTTCCTCGGCCCGTCAGGCGTGGGGAAGACCGAGCTTGCGCGCACGCTCGCCGAGTTCCTGTTCGGCGACGAGGACGCGATGATCCAGGTCGACATGTCGGAGTACATGGAGAAGCACTCCGTGTCCCGGCTCGTCGGCTCGCCTCCGGGCTACATCGGCTATGACGAGGGTGGGCAGCTGACCGAGGCCGTGCGCCGCAAGCCGTACTCGGTGCTGCTGCTGGACGAGATCGAGAAGGCCCACCCCGACGTCTTCAACATCCTGCTGCAGATCCTGGAGGAGGGGAAGCTCACCGACGCGCAGGGGCGCCGGGTCGACTTCCGTAACACGATCGTCGTGATGACGTCGAACATCGGCGCGGGTCAGATCTCGAAGAACCAGTCGCTCGGCTTCTCGATGGGTGACGACACCGGCATGTCCTACGAGGACATGAAAAACAAGGTGATGGGCGAGCTGAAGAAGGTCTTCCGGCCCGAGCTCCTGAACAGGATCGACGAGGTGATCGTCTTCCACAAGCTGACGAAGGAAGAGATCCTGGTCATCGTCGACATCCAGATGAAGCGCGTGCGCGAGCAGATGGCGACGCACGACGTGGCGATCGAGCTGACGGATGAGGCCAAGGAGCTGCTGGTCGAGAAGGGCTACGACCCGGCCATGGGTGCGCGCCCGCTGCGGCGTGCGATCCAGCGCGTGATCGAGGACCCGCTGGCCGACTTCGTCCTGGGCCGCACGCTCGAGCCGGGCTCGACGATCCTCGTCTCGCGCAAGGGCGAGACCGAAGAGGTCGACATGACCGTGATCCCGGGCGAGGTCACGCCCGAGAAGGTCACCGTCCCGCCGGAGGAGCCGATGGCTTCCGGCGCGGACGAGCCAGAGCCCATCGAGGAATAGCTTCGGCGCCTAGTCGGCTCGCCGCAGCCGGCGCAGAGCTTCTTGGTCGCGCCCTCCTGAGCCAGCCGGCGGTCGGCCGGCGAGGCATAGCCGCTTAGCTTTCCCCCGGCCTAATGGTTCGGCGCCTCAGTCGGCGTCGTCGTCTCATCGAGACAAATGCCGATGCCGCCGATCAAAGTGTCTGTGCCGCCGATCGAAGTGTCTGATTCCTCGTCCGGCTGGAATTCCCAGGCGTCCGAGCTCGAGGCCTCGCCGGAGGTCGGCTGCCCGTCGTCACAGTCGGAATCGGCCGCACGCTGCTGCATCTCGTCGACGAACTGTTCCATGCTCATGATCTCGCTCTCGGGCGGCGGCGTGATCTCGACCGGGACGCCGAAGTCGTAGTACTCGATCACGACTGACCCTGCACCTTCGCTGCCGTCGATCCGCAGTCGGCGGGTGATTCCGTCGCTGTCGACCCAGAGTCCGAACGGCACGATCGTCGGTTGATCTTCACGGATGAAGTCCAGCCACTCCCGAAGCTCGGCGCGCTTGTCCGGAGGCGCTTGGTCGACGACTTTCTGCAGGTCGAGCGTCCCCTCGTAATGCTTCGTTCGTGTGCCGCGAACATCTTCCGAGCCGACGGTGCGCGCATCGTTGCTTGCTCCGGTCAGGAAGCTCAGCAGACCCATCGGGTTGGTGATCGCCCGCTCGTACAGATCGAGCGGGTCCGTTTCCTGCGAGTCGGTCTCCATCCGCAGCCAGGCCGAGTCATGCCGCCACGGCATCGGCCACTTGGCATACGTGACATCGCCGTCGAGGATCATCTCATCGTCGAGTCCGTAGGTCATGCGACCACGGTGATGGACGTAATCCATGATTCCGTGGAAGGTGTAGTCGTATGCGAATTGGTCCGGCAGCGGCATGGCTGTGATCGTGAAGCGCGAGGAACCTGCATCGACCGTCCGCGCCAGCGCTTGCTTCACGGCTGCCTGCGCCGAGGGTGCGTCGCCGCCGTTCCCGACGAGGATCACGACGACTCCGATCGCGATCGCGAGAACTGCGGCGGCGCCTTTCACAGCCTCGTTCTAGATCGGGCAGAGGCGTATGTCGATCCCTCGTCCGCGGCTCGCGCAAAAAGGCGAGAGACGAACCCCCGCGGTCTAGGGGCCGGCGCCGAACTTCTTGTCCGCGGCGGCGCGCTTCTCGCTGCGCTTTTGCTTGAGCGTCTTCTGCGGCTGCTTCTTCTGCAGCTTCTTCGGTTTCGAGGCGCCCTTCATCCCGACCTCCGACTGATAGCTGACCCTGTGGTGCTCAAACCGTACCCGTCCCCACGGATGTCTGGCGTCTGCTACTGAGTTGGTGGAACGGCAAGTTGCGTCCACACCGTCCCGTCCTCGGCCGGCGGCGGACACTCGGGCTCACGCCTGGAGATGCTCGCCACCACGCAGACATCGGAGAAGGCGCGTCCGACGACCACCGCGACGCGACGGTCGAACTCGCCGTTGGCGTCCGGCGCAAGCGACCATTCGGCCAGGTTCCGGCGCGGCTGTCCGGGCGCGATGCCGTAGACACGCAGCGTCATCGAGCGAGCCGGACGCTGCGGCAGGTTGCGCGCCTTGAGCCGCACGAGCAGTCTCGGTGCGCGAACGAACGTCTCCCATACGACGGAGAGCTGAGGCCGCTCTTGCGGCCGCGGAATGTGCACGCGGACACACCCGGTGGTGTTCCCTCCCGCGTAACACGGCCTCGGCTCGTTGCCCACCCACGCCCGCGCGCCGAGGTCGTCGAAGTCGCCGGCCGGAAGGGAGAGGTCGACGGTCTGCGCGATCTCCCCGCCGCTGTCGGGGCCGAGCGAGGCGCCGTACAGCGGCTGTCCGGGCGTCCAGGTGAGGTGGCCCTCCTCGTTCGTGGCCCGGAGTAGCTGCTCGACCTCCACGACGATGTGGTCGCTCGACCTCAGCCCGATACCGCGAACCGAGACCGCGACGGTGGAACCCCGCTTCGGCGTGACCGTGATGCTCGGCTGCGCCCTGTCGCCCCAGGTCTTGACGCCGGCGAAGACGCCGAACACGAGGCCGGCGCCCAGCACGACGATCCCGACGTAGAGAGCGCTTCGCTCCTCTTTCGAACCCGCCCGCAGGGCGAACGCCGCGACCGCGCCGAGGAAGACGGCGAGCGCCGCGCAGCCGAATGCGCCGAAGCTCGCCAGCGGATGGTTCCGCGCCATCCGACCGACGAGATCGCCGGTGATCGCGAGCGCAGTCAGGAGGGCACCCAGCGCGGGAAGCGCTGCGAGGAGGAAGCCTGCGGCGCTCTTGGCGTCCTTCCCGACGGGGAGGAACCTGGACATGACGGCAGAGCCACGGTTACTCCGCGCGGTGGCGAAGTCAACCCGGGTCGACGAACCTTTACAGCGAAGTTACGTCACCCGAACGAATCACGCCGCCCAGGGATGCAGCGGGCGGCCGGCTGGGCCGATTTTTACTGCATGGCCGCCATCCTGTTCCTCGTCGTGATCCTCGGTTTGGTCGTCGGTGGGCGGGCGCAAGCGCTCGCCGCCGATGACGGCTCCACGCTTCGCTTGCAGGTCTGGCAGCTCGGGCTCGGTGTGCTCGTTCTGTTGGTCTTCGCCGCCGGCTTCGCACTCGGGGCCCCGCTTCCGGTTCCCCTCGGCGGCGTCGCGAAGACGGGCCTGATCGTCAAGGGGATCGGTCTGATCGCCGTGCTTGCGGTGCTCGGATTCTACGCGCGCTCGCGAAGGCCTCGAGACGTCGAAGACTTCTAGTACGAGGTAGAACAGCGGCGTGCGCTCGGCGCGCCGGCTCGGGATCGTCGTCTTCCTGGCGGGAGCGGCGACGCTCGCAACGGAAATCGGAGCGTCGCGCCTCCTCGCGCCCTACTTCGGCAGCTCCACGATTGTCTGGGCCAACATCATCGGCCTGACGCTCGCGTACCTCTCGCTCGGATACTGGCTCGGCGGGAAGCTGGCCGACCGGCGGCCCGAGCCGCGCGTCCTCTCGCGGATCCTGCTGCTCGCGGCCGCGTCGCTCGCCGTGACACCGTTCGCCGCGCGTCCGATCCTCGACATTGCGGTGCGCGGCCTCGACGCGCTCTCCGTCGGTTCCGTCGTCGGATCCTTCTTCGCTGCGCTGTGCCTCTTTGCCGTCCCGATCACCGCGCTCGGCGCCGCCTCGCCGTTCGCCGTTCGGCTTGCGCTCGGCAGCGTTGCCGAGGCAGGCAAGGTTGCGGGCCGCCTCTACGCGCTCTCAACTGCCGGCAGCCTCGTCGGCACGTTCGTGACCGCGCTTCTCTCGATCCCGCTCGTCGGGACGCAGCGGACGCTCGTCGGCACCGCGGTTGGGCTCGCCGTCGCCGCGGGACTCCTCGTCGGCGGGCGCTGGCTGCTTGCGCCCGTTGCCATGGCGGCTCTCCTCGCCGTCCCGGCCGGGCAGGTCAAGCACAGCCTGTACGAGACGGAGTCGGCCTATCAATACATCCGCGTCGTCGAGAAGGCCAACGGCGAGCGCGAGCTCGAGCTGAACGAGGGTGTCGCCGTCCATTCCGTCTGGCGTCGCGATTCAGTCCTCACCGGTCGCTACTGGGATCTGTTTCTGCTGCTGCCCCCGCTGCTCGACCGACCTCCGGCACGAATGCTCGTGATCGGGAATGCGGGCGGGACGATGGCTCGTGCCTACGGACGCTTCTACCCGCAAGTGGAAATCGACGGAGTGGAGATCGATCCGAAGGTCAACGAGATCGCGCGGCGGTTTTTCGGAGCCGGTGAAAATCGGCGACTGCGGCTTATCGCCGCCGACGGCCGTCCATTCCTGGATCGGACGAGGCGGCACTACGACCTCATCGTCGTCGACGCCTACCGCCAGCCGTACGTCCCGTTCTACCTTGCTACGCAGGAGTTCTTTCAGCTGGTACGCGAGCGGCTCCGGCCGGGTGGCGCTGTCGCTCTCAACGTTGCGGCGACGCCCGACGATCGGCGGCTCTCGCGCGCAATCGGCACGACGCTCCTAACGGCGTTTCCGCAGGTTTGGCGCTGGCCGGCGCTGCGTTTCAACGACCTCCTGGTCGGGCTCGACCGCCCTTTGCCGCGCGCTGAACTCGTGCGCCGCGCGGATCGGGGGCCCGCTCGCGTGCGCTTGCTCGTCCCGCTTTTCCGCCGCGAGGTCCGTCTCGTGCGGCCTCGCGGAACGCCGTTGACAGACGACCGGGCCCCGGTCGAGTGGCTAACGGACAGAATGGTCGTCGAGCAGATCGCGCGCGGCGGCGGCCTCGACGAGGAGCCGCTTCCGACTGAGCCGTGACTTCTCGCGATCTCCTAAGGCCTGACCGCCGCGGGGCGGTAATCGTTGCGGAAACGGCACAGTTCGTCATCAGGACCGCCGCCTAGACTGGCCGGGTGGCCAAGGCAGCCGTCAACTACGCGTGCACCGACTGCGGCTACTCCGCGGGCCGGTGGTTCGGAAAATGCCCCGGCTGCGGCGCCTTCGGGACGCTCGTCGAGGACGTCGTCGGCGGCCCGGCGGCGAAGGCGCCACCGCAGCCGATCCTTCGGCTCGTGGACGTCGAGGCGGCGGAGGCCGCTCGGATCCCGACCGGTGTCGCCGAGCTCGACCGCGTGCTCGGGGGCGGCCTCGTGCCGGCGTCCCTCGTCCTCGTCGGCGGGGAACCGGGCGTCGGTAAGTCGACGCTCCTGCTGACGGCGCTCGGCGCAATCTCGAAGGAGCGTCGTGCGCTGCTCGTTACCGGAGAGGAGTCGGTCGCTCAGGTCAAGCTACGGGCGGAGCGGCTCGGTGGAGCGGAACGGGTCGAGATCCTGGCGGAGACCGAGCTGGAGAACGTCTGCGCGACGCTCGAGGCGGAGCGGCCCGACGTCTGCGTGATCGACTCGGTGCAGACCCTCTACTCCGCAGAGGTCGGCTCCGCGCCTGGGTCGGTTGCGCAGGTGCGAGAGGCGGCAGCGCGGCTAATGCGCGCCGCGAAAGAGTTCGGCGTGGCGACGATCCTCGTCGGGCACGTGACGAAAGACGGCTCCGTCGCCGGCCCGCGCGTGCTCGAGCACCTCGTCGACTGCGTCCTCCAGTTCGAAGGTGATCGCTACCACGCGCATCGCGTCCTGCGCGCGGCGAAGAACCGCTTTGGCTCGACGAACGAGCTGGGCGTGTTCGAGATGACCGGGACGGGCCTCACGGGCGTTCCCGATCCCTCGGAGCTGTTCGGCCGTACGAGTGGGCAGGAGGTCGGCTCGGCAGTCGCCTGCGCGCTGGAAGGTACGCGCCCGATCTTGCTCGAGATCCAGGCGCTCGTCGCTCCGACCGATCTGGCGATGCCGAGACGCGTCGCGACCGGAGTCGATCCGAAGCGGCTCGCGATGATCGTCGCGGTGCTCGGACGACACGCGCGTGTCGCCCTCGGAAGCGTCGACGTATTCGTGAATGTCGCAGGCGGCGTGCGCATCGATGAGCCGGGCGCCGACCTCGCCGTGGCGCTGGCGATCGCGTCGGCGGCGAAGGGCGTCCCGACCCACGAAGGGCTCGCCGCATTCGCTGAGATCGGGCTGACGGGTCGGCTGCGTCCTGCCGCCCAGGCGGAACGCAGGCTCGAGGAGTGCACGAAGCTCGGACTGACTGCCGCCGTCGTGCCTTCGGGTACACCCTCGCCCGGCGGCAAGCTCCAGGTGTTGGCAGCGGAGACGCTCCCCAAGGCGATCGCCGCCGGCCTGGACGCAGCGAACGGTTAGCGTCCAGAGATGCTTCGCGGCGTCGGCCAAAGGCCTGTCCTCGCCGTGCTCGTCGGCGCGGTTGCGATCGCGTTCTCCGGGATCCTGTTCCGCCTCTCGCACGTGTCGCCGTCCACCGGAGCGTTTTACCGTTGCGTCTGGGCTCTGCCGCCGCTCTGGTTTCTCGCAGGGATGGAAAACCGACGCTTCGGCCGGCCTCGACGACGCGCGACGACGCTGGCCTGGGTCGCCGGCGGCTTCTTCGCGGCCGACCTCGTTCTCTGGCACAACGCCATCGAGCAGGTCGGCGCGGGGCTCGCAACGGTGCTCGGCAACACCCAGGTCGTGCTCGTCGGGCTGCTCGCGTGGGTGCTGCTGGGCGAACGGCCGCAGCGATCGTCGCTGGCCGCGATCCCGGTCGTCGGCGTCGGAGTCGTTCTGATCTCGGGAGCGCTCGAGCAAGGCGCCTACGGATCGAATCCGCCGCTCGGCGCCCTGTATGGGGTGCTGACCGCAATTGCCTACTCGGGCTTCCTGCTCGTGCTGCGCGAGGGAAGCCGCGACCTCCGCCGGCCGGCAGGGCCGCTTTTCACCGCGACGCTCGCATCGGCGCTGGGCTGCGCCGCGATCGGCCTCGCGGTCGGCGACCTCGACCTGACGCCGTCCTGGTCGGCGACCGGCTGGCTGATCGTGCTGGCGCTCTCGTCGCAGGTTGTCGGCTGGCTCTTGATCTCGACGTCGCTCCCGCGGCTGCCGGCCGTCGTGACGTCGATCCTGCTGACCCTGCAACCGGTGTGCTCGGTGCTGTTTGCGGCGCTGATCGTGGACGAGTCGCCGTCGCTCCTTCAGCTCGCGGGCGCTGCCTGCATTCTCGCCGGGCTGGTCACGGCCACCGTCGGTCGCCGACCTGTGCCCGCCCCGGAGCCCGAACTCGCCGGCTGACGCATGGCACACTGATGAACTCCATGCCGGAGACCCAGACCGCTCTCGGCTTCACCCGGACGCCGTCGGAGGACGATCCGCGGCGTGACCCACAGCTGCTCGCCGCGCTCCGGAGGATTGCGCCGGGGACGGATCTGCGTCAGGGGATCGACGACATCATCCGCTCCCGCGAGGGGGCGCTGATCGTGATCGGCGATCCGGCCGAGCTCTCGTTTCTCTTCTCGGGGGGAATCCGGCTGGACGTGCCGTTCACCTCGCAAATCCTCTACGAGCTGGCGAAGATGGACGGCGCGATCATCGTGAATCCGGCGTTGACGAAGATCGCCTACGCGAACGTCCAATTGATGCCGGACCCGACGATCCCGTCCAACGAGACCGGCACTCGGCATCGCACGGCGGAGCGTGTTGCGAAGCAGACGGGGGTGCTCGTGATCTCGATCTCGCAGCAGCGCTCCACGATCTCGGTCTACGTGGGGCAGGCCCGCTACCAACTCGACGCCGTCGCCGAGGTGCTGGCGAAGACGAACCAGGCGCTTGCGACCCTCGAGACCTACGGGCAGCGGCTCGACCAGGTCCTGACGCGTTTGACGGCGCTCGAGTTCCAGAACGCCGTCGTGCTCGACGACGTGCTCGTCGTGCTCCAGCGCGCGGAGATGACGACGCGCATGGCGGCCGAGATCGAGCGCGACTGCGTCGAGCTCGGGGCGGAGGCGCGGCTCATCCAGATGCAGCTGCACGAGCTCGTCGGCGACGTTCCGGCCCAGCGCGCCGCGGTCGTCTACGACTACCACGCCGACGGCCCGGGACCGCGCGCGGAGCTGGCGCTCGAGGGTCTCCATGCGCTCCCGTATCGGGAACTGCTCGAGTTCGAGCGCCTCGCCGAGTTGCTGGGCTATCCGCGCGACGTCAATCCGCTCGACCACTCGGTCTCGCCGCGCGGCTTCCGGATCCTGGCGCACATCCCGCGGCTGCCCGACGGCGTCGTCAAGAAGGTCGTCGGCGACATGGGCGACCTCGAGTCGATCGTCCGCGCCTCGCAGCGCGACCTCGAAGCGATCAGCGGCGTCGGCTCCGTCCGCGCCCGCGAGATCCGCGAAGGCCTGCGCCGCCTGCAAGAGCACAACCTCGTCGACAGGTATCTACAGCTCTGACCGTTTCGCTGTTCTCCTCGTGAAGTGAGGAGAGCAAAGGGCCTCGCGACGGCGTTCGCCGTCTTCGGGCTGTTCTGGGGTGGCTGGGCCGCCTGTCTGCCCGCGGTGCAGCGGGCGACAGATGCGAGCGCCAGCACACTCGGAATCGCCCTGTTGGCCGTCGCGCTGGGTGCCCTGCCCGCGATGCTCGCTGCCGGGCGGCTCGCCGACACACTCGGCCAGCGGATCGTTCCGCTTGCGCTCGTCGCATTCGGGCTGACGACGATGCTGCCGGCGGACGCGTCGCGCCGCGAGACCGTCTTTCGCGTCCGTGTCATGGACGGCCTGCACGCGGCATTCTCGGCCGGCGTCCTGGTCGGCGCCGCAGGGACCGGGTTCCTCCGGAAGGCGGGAGCTCATCCCTCGTGGATCCTGTTCGGGATCGGCGCACTCGTGATCCTGAGCGCCGCGGCCAACGTCGAATCGATTCCGTCCACGGCGGCCGCCCGCGAACCGCGCCGAATCCGGCCTGCGAGAGGCCTGCTCGTCGTCGGTGCCGTGCTGGCGCTCGCCTTCGTCGTGGAGAGCGGTGTGGAGCAATGGAGTGCGCTGTTCCTCGAGCGCACCTTCGACTCGAGCCCCGCCGTCAGCGGGCTGGGCCCGGGACTCTTCGCGGCCTCGATGGCGACCGGGCGGCTGCTGGCGCAGCGTTTCGCACGACCTTCGGTGACGGCGCGAATGGTGTTCGCCGGAACGGCGGCGTCCGCGGGAGCCGGGCTCGCTGCGGCGTCGCCGCACGCGGCGGTAGCCCTGATCGGATTCGTGATCGCGGGCATCGGCTTGGCGTTGTCGGCGCCAACGCTCTTCGGCGTGGCCGGAAGGGTCGGCGGAGAAGCGGGCCGCGGTGCAGCCGTCTCCACCGTCGCGATCCTCGGCTACGTCGGATTTCTGGCCGGACCCCCGCTGATCGGCGCCGTGTCCGGAGGCACGAGCCTGCGGGGCGGCTTCATCTTTCTCTGCGTCACGGGGCTCCTGGTCGCGGCCTCTACCCCGGCACTTCGGGGTCCTGCCCGGGAAATCCGGCGTTAGCAGGGATTTTGAGAAAAATATGGCCATTTCCAGCGTCTTTTGGTAGACTTGTCTGCCTCGGCCGGCGGAATCTCCCCGCCGGCTTCGCGGTCACATAAGGACGAAAGGGGCGGGCTTGTACAGAGTCGGCGACAAGGTGGTGTATCCGCACCACGGGGCAGGCACGGTCGTGAAGAAAGAGAAGCGCGACGTGCTCGGTGAAAAGCGCGAGTACCTGACGATCAAGATTCTCCACAACGACATGACCGTCAACGTGCCGTCCGAGAACGCCGAGAAGGTCGGCCTTCGGAAGGTGATCGGCGAGGACATGGTCAAGGTCGTCGTCAAGGCTTTGACTGGTGGCGGCACCCAGATGCCGAAGAACTGGAACCGTCGCTTCAAGCACAACCGCGACAAGATGAAGACCGGCGACATCCTCGAGCTCGCCGAGGTCGTGCGGAACCTGTCGCTGCGCGACCGCGAGAAAGGCCTCTCGACCGGCGAGAAGCAGATGTTCGTCAAGGCCAAGAAGATCCTGGCCAGCGAGCTCATGTACGCAAAGGACATGGACGAGGAAGAGGCCGCCGAGTGGCTCGACGGCGTCCTCGTCAGCTCGAGCTCTTCGAACGGGCGGGCGAACGCCGACAAGAAGACCACCGCCAAGCCGGCGAAGGTGGCCGCGAAGAACGCCAAACCTGCTGCGCGAAAGCCGGCCGGGCGCAAGACCGCGAAGCCTGCCGCCAAGACGAAGCCGAAGACCAGGACGCGCGCCGGCGCGCGGTGAGCGTCTGGGCCATCCTCGCTGCAGCGGGTAGCGGGGAGCGGCTCGGCGCCGATCGGCCCAAAGCGTTCGTCCGGCTGGGCGACCGGCCGCTGCTCGCCGAGAGCCTCGAGCGGCTCGACGCATCCGACTGGGTGGACGCCATAGTCGTTGCGGCGCCGCCGGGCTGGGAAGAGCCCGTGATCCTGCTCGCCGAGGAGGTCGGCTGCAGCAAGGTGAGCTCCTGCGTCACCGGCGGTGCTACGCGCGTCGAGTCCGTCCGGCTCGCGCTGGCGGAGGTGCCCGCAGACGCAGCCGTCGTGCTCGTCCACGACGCGGCGCGGCCGCTGGTCGACGACGGAGTGGTCGAGAGGGTGCTGAATGCGCTGAACGAAGGCTGGGACGGTGCCGTTCCGGGCCTCCCCGTCGCGGACACCGTCAAGCGTGTGGACGGCGAGCAGGTCGTCGAGACGCTCGACCGCGATTCGCTCCGGGTCGTTCAGACTCCGCAGGCGTTCGTCGCGGACGTTTTCCGCCGTGCCTTACTTCGTGGCTCAGAGCCACTAACTCGGTGGACCGATTGCGCGGCGGCCGTCGAGGCGAGCGGTGGGCGGGTGAAGGTCGTGGCCGGCGATCCCCAGCTCGTGAAGGTGACCGAGACGGGCGACCTCGAGCGCGTAGCCGCCTTGCTGTGATCGTCGATTACCACATGCACCTGCGCAACGCTCGCGGGGAGATCGCGCACGACATCCAGTCGGTCGAGCCGTTCGTCGAGGCTGCACGCGTGGCAGGCGTCGACGAGATCGGTTTCACGGAGCACATCTATTACTTCCGGCAGACGCGGCCGCTCTGGACCGTTCCGTACCAGGTGGAGCGCTGCGTCTACGACCTCGAACGGTACGTCGAGGCGGTCGTGCACGCGCGCGACCGCGGACTGCCCGTGAAGCTCGGGCTCGAGGTCGACTACGTACCTGGGCGCGAGGAGGAAACGCGGGAGATCCTCGCCCCGTATCCGTGGGACTACCTCCTCGGCTCGGTCCACTTCGTCGACGGGCTGGGTGTCGACGGCGAACCCAGGCTGCTCGACGCCGTCGGAGTGGAGGAGGCCTGGCGGCGCTACTTCGACACTCTCGCCGCCGCCGCGCGCAGCGGGCTGTTCGACTCCCTCTCACATCCCGATCTCGTGAAGATCTTCGGCGACCGCGTGCCCTTCAACTACGGGCCGGCGACGGAGGCGATCGCCCAGGCCGGCGTCGCAGTGGAGGTGTCCACCGCCGGGCTGCGCAAACCGGTTCGTGAGCTGTATCCGCATCCGGAATTCCTGCGGGCCTGCAGGGAGCGCAGCGTGCCAGTCACGCTCGGCTCCGACGCGCACGAGCCGGACGTCGTCGGCCGCGACTTCGATCGTGCGCGCGAGCTGCTGCGCTCGGCCGGGTACGAGACGGTCACCGTCTTCGCGGAGCGCGGCTCCCGGCAGGAGCCGCTGGGGTGAGCGGCCTCCGCGTCGGGATCGGCGTCGATGCGCATGCGTTCGCGGACGGAATTCCACTCGTCCTCGGCGGCGTCGAGTTCGAGTCGCCTCGCGGCCTCGCCGGTCATTCGGACGGCGACGTCGTCACGCATGCGCTCATCGACGCGGTGCTCGGCGCCGCCGGCCTCGGCGACATCGGCTCACTCTTTCCTTCCGATTCCTCCACGCCAGAAGGGATCTCGTCGCGGGAGCTGCTCGTGGATGCGCTCGTGCGCGTGCGCGAAGCGGGCTACTCGGTCGTCAACGCCGACTGCGTCCTCATCGGCGAGCAGCCGCGGATCGCCGAACGCCGCGCCGAGATGGAATCGAAGCTCTCGGATGCCGTCGGCGCTCCCATCAGCGTGCGTGCGACGACAACCGATCGGCTCGGCTTCACCGGCCGCGGCGAAGGTCTCGCCGCGCAAGCAATAGCGTTGATTTCGCGCTAGCGGCGGCGGCCCTTGCGGGCCCGCTCGAGCTGGCGTCGTTGCGCACGGTTTTGCGCGATCCCTTCGGTCTGGTCGGCGGTCGCGTCGAGATAGGCGCGCCGTTCCTCGGCGCTGAGACGCGAGAGCGCCTGCTGTGCACGCTGCGGGTCGCGCGCGACGCCGGAACGCTCGAGCTTCTTGACGGCGCTTGCGAGCTCGGGATTCTGCCGCTCGAGCGCCGCCTGGGAGGCCTTCCGCATCCCTCGGCCGAGCAGCGGCACCTTCATGAGCCAGTCCAGGATCGGCTTCAGATAACGACCGCCGCGAATCCGCCCGAGCAGCGCGAAGCTCCCCAGCAGCACGAGCAGGCCGCCGAGGATGTAGAGCGGGAGGAGGTAGAACCAGATCGAGGCAGTCATCGCGACGGCACTTTACCCGGTCAGTCGAGGGCGTATCCGCCGGCCAGCATCCCGTCGGCACGAGCGTGGAACTCCTCGAAAGCCGGTACGTCCCAGCCCAGGGAGTCGGCGAGCCGGGCGATCATGTTGAAGAGCGCACCGACGTGGATCGCGTCGACCAGCGCCTCCTCGCTGACCCCTGCGGCGCGCACTGCAGCTGCGTCGTCAGGTGTCAGCTGCTCGGGCCGAAGCGTCAGCTGCTCGAGAAACCCGAGCGTGGCGCGCAACCGCTCCTCGATCGGTGCCGAGCGCCAGTCGCGCTGCACCTCCTCCCAGACCTCCTCGCCGAGCGCGTACGACGCGACCGCGCCGTGGGCGTTCGTTCAGAAGGGACACTGATTGAGCGAAGAGACGAACGCCGCGAAGAGCTCGCGCTCGCCCGGGGTCCAATCGGAGGGTCCGCGCAGCGCGACGTCGAGTGCGTCCGAGTACGGGCGGCCGAAGAGCTCGGGCCGGTAGTAGAGCGTCTTGAGTACGCCGAGCGGCTCGCGGCCGAACCGCTCGCGGAGCGGATCGGCGCTGGCGTCGACGACTGCGAGCCTCATCGGAGTGTCCCTAGTGCGGCGTCGAGCCGCTCGAGTCCGGCGGCGGTTGCGGCCGACACGGTGTGCTCGAAGATCTCGTCCTCGCTGAAGCCGGCCGACTTCAGTTCGTCGATGTCGCGGTCGGTGACCTTGTAGGCGTGGAGGCGCACCTTCTCCAGGTAGCGGGCCATCTGCTCAGGTGCGGGACGGTCGGGCTGCGCCGCCTCACGCAGGCGCGCTATCAACTCTTCGTAGCGCGTCTCCACGGTTCCGACCTTAACTAGCTTGCGGCGGGAAGGGTGAAGCAGATTCGAGCGCCGCCCTCGGGACGGGGCTCCGCCCAGATTCGGCCGCCCTGTGCGTGCACGAGGCCCTGCGCGATCGCCAGCCCGAGGCCGGCGCCGCCGCCGTTTCCGCTCGCTCGTGCCGCGTCGCCGCGCCAGAAACGCTCGAACATCCGCTCCTGCGCCTCGCCGGTCAGGCCCTCGCCCGTGTCCTCGACAGCGACCTGCACCTCGGCTCCCTCGGGCTCGACGACCACGGCGATCGAGCCGTCCGAGGGCGTATGTCGCAACGCGTTCGTGAGCAGATTGAAGAGGACGCGCTCGACCTGTTCCGGTGCGCAGTGCACGGGGGGCACGCTTCCAGCGACACGCGCCTCGAGCCGGACGTGGCGGGAGCGAGCCTCGGCCTCGAGGCCGCGCAGGCACGACTCGACGACATCGGCGATGGGCGCGTCGCGGAGCTCGAGGGTCAACACGCCGGCGTCGATCCGCGCCAGCTCGAAGAGGTCCTCGACGAGGACGTTCAACCGCTCCACCTGCTCTCGCATCGCGGGGACGTATTCGTCCGGCTCGACGAGGCCGTCCTCGATTGCCTCCAACATCGCCCGCAGCGATGCGAGGGGTGTGCGGAGGTCGTGGCTCGCCCAGGCGACGAGTTGCCGGCGGGCATCGAACAGCCGCTCGACGTTCGCCGCCATCTCGTTCGTCGCGCGGGCCAGTTCCTCGAGCTCGCGCGGACCGGTAACGGGGGCGCGCGCGGAGAGATCACCCGCTGCAAGCGCTTGCGACGTTTGCTGCAGCGCACGCATCCGTGAGGAGATCGACCACGCAAGGGCGAGTGCCGCGCCGACCGCGACCGTCGCCGACGCGGAGGCGACGGCGAGGATCTTGACGTCGTCGCCCATGTGGAACATCACCCAGCCGGAGAGCAGCACGGCGCCGAGCGGCAGTACCACCGCGAGGAAGGCGAGGCCCGCGAGCTGGAGCCGCACGGTCGGGAGCAGGCGAAGAACCAGGACCGCCGCCAGGCCGGCGCCGAGCGTCGCCGCGGCCACGATGAGCGCCAGCTGTGTCACGAGACGAACCGGTAGCCGACGCCCCAGACCGTCTCCAGGAAGCGCGGCCGCGACGGGTCGGTCTCGATCTTCTCCCGCAGCCGCCGCACGTGGACGGTGATCGTCCCCGTGTCGAGCGCGGCTTCATAGCCCCAGACGCGGCTCATCAGCTGGTCCCTCGAGAAGACGCGCCGTGGATGGCTGGCGAGGAACCAGAGCAAGTCGAACTCCTTCGCGGTCAGGCGCAGCGGCTTGCCGTCCTTTGTCACCTCGCGCGTGGCCGCGTCGAGCTCGAGGCCGTCGAACTCGAGGCGTTGATCCTGGACCGGCGTCGGCTGGGCTCGGCGGAGCACGGTGCGCACGCGTGCGGCGAGCTCGCGCGGCGAAAAGGGCTTGCTGACGTAGTCGTCCGCACCGAGCTCCAGGCCGACGATGCGATCGGCTTCCTCTCCGCGGGCGGTCAGCATGATGATGGGGAGATCCGAGCGCGCCCGGATCCAGCGGCAGAGCGCGAGCCCGTCCATTCCAGGCAGCATCACGTCGAGCACTACGAGATTGGGTGGGTCCGC
>WNGF01010087.1_pt1 | contig 15518 bp, 15 predicted proteins | sample 5400641 | NCBI WGS metagenome assembly WNGF01 (sample SAMN13153371, study PRJNA577476) | soil metagenome | isolation source: 80 cm soil or saprolite under grassland replicate 2 | place: USA:California | collected 2016-06-15
GGCGGGGTGCGTGACGATCTCGACGGTCTGCGAGAAGTCGATCAAGACCGCGCGCTCACGCCACCACAGGACGTTGAACGCTGAGAGGTCCCCGTGGACGCGTTCGACCGAGATGAGCACCGATAGCTCGTCGAGCAACTCGTCCCACACACGCTGCGCGACCGCCGGAGCGAGATCGACCTCCGAGAGACGCGGTGCCGCACGCTCGCCGTCGCCGACGAAGGCCATGAGGTAGCCGTCGTCCAGCCGCTCGACCGGCGGTGGGACCGTCACGCCGGCGTCGTGGAAGAGCACGAGACTGTCCCACTCCTGCCCGATCCAGCGAGCGTGAGCCGCCTCGTGTCCGAACCGCGTGTTCTTCTTCATTGCGCGATCCTCGCGGTACGTGCCCTCACCCCACACGCCGCGATACATGTAGTTGTTCTGAAAGGATCGGCGGTCGCGCGCCTTGAAGCACTTTTCGGCGAGCAGGGTCGTTCGGTCGCTCCCTGTACGGGCGACGAGATGGACTTCGCTCTCCTTACCGGTCTTGATGACGCCCAGGCGCGTGTCCCGGTACGCCCCGGTCACGAGCCAGTCGCGAGGGAAGAGGTCGCGTGATGGCATGCGTCCTCCGCGGAGGACAGGCCATGAGTGAAGGACGCCGCACGCGCAGGTCTGCGGGCGGCCTTAGGCGGCGGACACCGCGGCGAGAAGGCCGGCGCAGAGAGCGCGTGCGGTGTACTCGCTCATGTCCGGCCTCCCTTGCTTTCGTCGCCCCGATGGGCGCCGGCGAATCGTACACGCTGGGCATCCGCCTGCCCAGGGGGCCGTGAACGCAGCAGGGTCCTTCTCGAGCTAGGTCCGAGGAGAGGGACTCGGGAAACCGCGCTGCGGCGGCACGACCAGGTCCTCGCCGAAGATCTTGGAGCGTGGCACTTCATCGAGGAACCGCTGGATGCCGTTGACGATGGCGGTGGCGACCCCATCGGTCTCGTTGACCAACAGATCCCGGTCGTGATCATTGGAGAGATATCCCATCTCGAGGATCGCGGCAGGGGTATGCGCCGCCGCAGCATGCTGATAGCGGCCCCAGTTGAAAGCAAAGTAAGCCGACATATTTCTCGTAATGTGCTCGGCGTCGTAGTCGAGTCCGGTCACCTTTGCGTACTCGTCGCGCAATGAAGCGACGAGCTTGTCCTCATACGGTCCACGCCGTGACCCATGCGCCAACTTGAAGCCGCTGTACTCTCCCGTCCCATCACCGTCGGCGTGCAGAGCGAGGAAGACATCAGCGAGGTACCCCACGGGCACGGTCGTCGGAAGTATGTCGACGACATAGCCGCGCGCGGTGAGCTGCGCCTTGATCCGCTTTGCGATGTCCATGTTCACGTCGACCTCATCGACTCCCGCCCAGCTCGTCCCGGTCTGGAAGGTGATGCGCGTGCCGAGCTCGGCCGGGACCTGGTCGGTCATCCAGTGGCCGACCTGGATACCGATGCGCCGAGGGCCCGTCGGCATCACGGGCTTCGGGATGCGCACACCATTCGCCTGCACGATCGCGCCGCCGGGGGGTGCAAGTGCGACCGGGGGGACACCTGGCACGTCTCGGGCCGGATCGAGGTCCTCGGGATCGATGTCCTGCAACATCGGGAGCGGTGCGCCGGCTCTGACCGCGACGCCCACCCCCGGCTGCGCGGCCGGAAGCCCGGGCGCGCTTTCCGGAGCGACCACGCCACACGCGATGACCGCGGCGGCGACCACGGCAAGGCCCGCGATGGCGACCCCGAACACCCGGCGCATCTTCTTAGGCTAAGCGACATGCACTTGACTGACCCACTTTATCCACTGGAATCCGCGATGGTCAGGTGCGATGAGACGGGCGGGATACCCATGACCCGCGCTCAGGGTTTCGCCGCCGACATGTGTAGCGATCAGAAGCCGGTCCGCTTCGCCGATGGGGAACGACCAAGCGTGCCCTGTCTGGGACACGATGTCGACACGCTGCGCTGAGGCTCGCAGGCCGTGCCGAGCGAGCAGATCGGCGAGCGTCACGCCACGCCAGCGCTGCTCTGTCCACCAGCCGCCCGTGCAGTCGAGGAGGGCATCGCGCTCGGTGACGGGCATGGCAACCAGCTCGTCGTAGGCGATCGCGCCGGGCGAAGCGACCTCTCCGTCGACCTGCAAGCGCCAGATCGCAGCGTCGATCGTCGGGACGGCGTCGAACGCCCAGATCGTCAGCGGGAAATCGTTGCCGCTGAACGCGGCCGCTGCGCGTGATCCGGTCGACCGGCGAGCCAGGCCAGCGCGATCAAGCGCGGCGGTCGCGACCACCGCGCCGATCCCTACCGCAAGCGCGCGCAGCACGACGCGACGGCTACCGAGATCCGCGAGAGCCGGGCGCGATTCCCAGCGCCGCGCGGCGTGCGCGACCATCAGCGGGACAAGGGCGACACCCACGAACACGTGCACGTTGAGGAGTGAGTACGTCAGGGGCCGGTCGAATGACACGATGCCCATTGACCACGCGAGGCCCAGACCCAGCACGAGCAGGAGCGCAATCGAGGCGAGGCCGCCCACCGCGAGGCTGAGACCACTCCCTCCGCGCGACCGACGGCGTACCGAGCGTCGCGCGATCCCGTACTTCCATGCGAGGACGAGCACCACGCCGACACCGGCGACCCGATGCATCACGAGCAGCGCAATCGCGATCGCGCCCGACGTGACCCACGCAAGCAGCCCGGTCGCGACGAGGAGCGGCACGACGACAAGGAGCGCGAGGTTCACCAGGCGCCGTGGCATCCCGAAATGCTAGTCCGGCGCCGATGCCAGAGACTGGCCCGCGTGAACGCGGACGAGCTCATCTACCTGAGTCGCGAGCCCCTGAACGCCGAGACTCGGCTCGAACGACAGATCGGCGTGGTCACGCCCGCCTCGCGCCATTACGTCCGCGATCACTTCCCCATACCCGCGGCTCCGGGGCGCCTCGCGATCGACGGCGCAGTGCGCGCGCCGCTGCAGCTCGACCTCGACGACATCCGTTCGCTGCCACCGCGGTCGCTCGTGGTGACCCTCGAATGCGCCGGCAACGGGCGCGCCTTCCTCGATCCGCCGGTTACCGGCGAGCAGTGGCGCACCGGGGCGGTGAGCACCGCGGAATGGACCGGTGCGTCGCTGCGCGCGGTGCTCGAGATGGCTGAACCGCTGGGGACGGCGGTCGAGGTGCTCTGTGTCGGCGCCGACGCGGGGACTCCCGCGGACGTGGGCGCGCGTATCGCGTACGAGCGATCGCTCCCCATCGCCGACGCGATGCGCGACGACGTGCTGCTCGCGTACGCGATGAACGGCGACGATCTCCCGCGCGAGCACGGCGCCCCGCTCCGCGTCATCGTCCCGGGCTGGTACGGAATGGCCTCAGTGAAATGGCTCGCGCGGCTGCACCTCCTGGAGCGCAAGTTCGACGGTTTCTTCCAGAGGAAGCGATACGTCGTCGGTGACACGCCGCTCCGTGAGATCGCGGCGCGTGCATTGATCGCATCGCCGTGCGACGGCGACCGCCTTCCCGCGCGCCCGTTCGTCGCGCGCGGGTACGCCTGGAGCGGTCGCGGCGATCTCGCACGGGTCGCCCTCTCCGCCGACGGCGGCCGCAGCTGGCGCGACGCGACGCTCGCCGACGCGGTCTCGCGCTACGCCTGGCGGCCCTGGCACGCCGCGATCGCGCCCCACGAGAGTGGCCAGCTGGTGCTCCTCGCGCGCGCGGTGACGACGGAGGGGATGGCACAGCCGCTGGAGGAGATACGAGGCGCTCTGGGCTACGCGAACAACGCTGTGCGACCTGTCCGGATCGAGGTCGCCTAGCGGAAGCCCGCCTTCTGCATGCCGCTGAGGCGCTCGCGCACGTCGGGCGCGAAGCAGTTGTCGACGAGCGGAGCGAGCCCCGGCGCGGAGCGGATCACTTGATCGAGCAGCGCCTGCGCGCCTACGACGTTCGATTCCGCCCCGGAGTGGACGTTCAGCACGCCGTTGTCGATGCCGTCGTACACGCGTCCCTCGTCGCGGTCGTACACCGCGCTTCGCGCCGGGTTCCGCCCGTCGAACCAGGCGCGGGCCATCAGCCAGAGCTCTTCGAACCGGGGACCGTCGGTCACGTGGCGCAGACGCTCGGTCGCGTACACCGCCGAAGCGACACCGTACGGCTGCACGGTGGGCTCGCCGAAGCCCGCGTCGATCTGCGGCGCGAGGTAGGTCAGAGCACTCGTTTGCGCGACAGCGATGAGGTCGTCGCGTCCGAGGAACGCGCCGGCCTCCGCGAGGACTCCCTCCTGCTGATGCCCCCACAGGTGTGGCAGGGTCTCATCGGGGTTGTCGAACAGCACGCCATCGCGCCGGCACGCACTGATCTCGTCACACCAAGCTGGAAGATCCGCCCGGAGCTCGGGGAACGCCCCCGCGCGGAGCAGCTCCAGCGCCGTCAGCACGTGGATCGAACGGATGTCGGCTGGTACGCCGCGCGCGGCCCGGATGTGACCCAGGCCACGCTCGAGCGCGCCGCGCGCGCGGTCCTCGCCAAGCGTGACGGTCGCGCGCGCGAGGGCGCGCACGCCGCGCGCGTGCCAGAACCCGCCGCCGGGAAACGACGTAACGCCGTGCTCGTTGCGCTGACCGGACCAATCGGAGATGAAGTTCACGAAGCGACCGTCCTCCAGCTGCATATACAGGAGGAAATCGAGTAGGCCGATCGCCCATTCGCGCATGCGCGCCAAGCCGGTCGCGGACCAGACATCGCTGAAAAGGATGAGCGCGCGTGCCGCGTCATCGACGCATGCGACGCCTTCGTATCCCCAGTCGATGGCTGGGAGCGTGCGATCGGCCGCGTCGGCGTAGACCGCGATCGCGCACGCGCGCTCACCCGCGGACTCGACCGGGACGGTGAGTCGTGCGAGCTGGCGCAGCACGACTACACCCGCACCACGCGCTCGGCGGCGCCGCGCCAGGGCTCGAGGCTCTTCACGATGTCGCGCACGTCGAAGTCCGCGGCGGCGACGACTGAATCGGCGGCGCCGTAGTACATGCGGATGCGGCCGTCGCCGAGGTCGACGTGTCCGCAGGAGAAGATCGTCTCGTTGAAGAGTCCGGTCCGCTCAAAGGGCTCGAGCGGCTCGAGGATCGGCTCCGCCGAGCGCGCGAGGATCTTGCGCGGATCGTCGGCGTCAAGCAGCAGCGCACCCATCGCGTAGCGCGTATTGCGGTCCACGCCGTGATACAGCTCGAGCCAGCCGTCGTCGACGCGGAACGGGACGGCGGAACCGCCGGTGCGGAGCTCGTCCCAGTACTCCCAGCGCGGAAGGCAGAGCGTCTCGTGCCCGCCCCAGGAGAGCAGATCGTCGCTGAAGGCGATCCAGATCCCACAAATGCGGCTGAACGACTGCGGCATCGGCCGCGTGAGCGCGACATAGCGGCCAGCGATCTTCTCGGGAAAGATCACGACGTCCTTGTGATCGGGAAGGAAGATCACGCCGTGACGCTGGAAGCTCTCGAAATCGGTCGTCGTCGCGAGGCTGGTGGTGATCCCCCAGCGCGAAACGGAGACGTAGGTGATATGCCACTTCCCGTCGATGAACGTAGCGCGCGGATCCTCGACGCCGTACTCCTCCATGTCGGTGTGCGGTGCGATGGCCGGCATCTCGTCGATCGTGAAGTTCACGCCGTCGGTGCTGCGCGCGACACGGAGGTGCGAGATCTGCGCGAGGAAGTCGATGTATCCGTCGTTGGTCGCGTGCAGGTTGCCCGTCGCGTTCCGATAGCGGATCGTCCGCGGATCACGGAGGTCGAGGCCCGGCAAGCTCTCGGGAATGTAGGCGACGGTGATGCGCGGCTTCTGACCGTCGCGCCTGTCCAGGAAGGCCATGCCGACCAGCGGCTCTTTCCGATAATGATCGGGAAGCGGCTGCAGGATCGGATGCGGTGCGTCGAGATCGAGCGTGAGCGCGTCGGGACCTGGCGCGACGTCGGTCCGCGGCCGTTCGGCAATACGTAGAAGCAAGATGATCTCGTTGCCAACGCGCGCGGCCGCGGCGTTGAAGACCGACACGACCTCGAGCGTGGGCAACGACGGCTTCACGTCGCGGGCCGTGATAAGCGGGTTCTGTGGAAGCCGATCGCCAAGATTCATGCGGTCGGTGTCGGCTCCTCTTGGACCTCTTCCTCGCGATCCGGCTCGGGAGACACGGTTTCAACAGGCCCGAGCGCCGCGAGCATGGGTGCCACGTCGCGATGATCGAGGACGTCCCGCATCAGCGCCAGCACGCGCCGGCCGATCGCGGGCCACGCCATCTGCTTGCCGTACTCGTAGGCACGGGTTTCCAGGTCGCGCTTCCGCTCTGGATCGCCCAGGACCGAGTTCACCGCCGACGCGACCGCCGCGGCGTCGCGGAACGGCACGAGGATCCCGCGGCCGCTCCCGAGCACTTCCTGCGCGTGGAGATAAGGCGTCGAGATGATCGCCTTCCCTGCGCCGAGCGCGTAGGCGAGCGTGCCGCTGGTGATCTGGTTCGGGTCGAGGTATGGGGTGACGTAGACGTCGGTGGCGAGGAGGTAGTCGACCACTTCGCGCTGCGTGAGGTACTGATTCACGAATTTCACGTGATCGCGCATCCCGAGGCGGGCCGCGGATGCGATGAGCGAATTGCGATACGCCTCGCCTTCCCGTTTCTGCAGCTCGGGGTGTGTCTGGCCGACGACCAGATAGAGGGCAGCGGGCTGACGCGCGACGATCTCGGGCATCGCCTCGATGACGTACTCCAGCCCCTTCCGCGGGTCGACGAGACCGAACGTCGAGACGATCGGCCGATCCTCGACGCCGAGCTGCCGCTTCAGGCGATGTCGGCCGCGCGGCTCGATCGCCGGCATGCCGTGCTCGATCACCACCGCCGGCCGCGATACGCCGTAGACCTCATGCAGCAGGCGCGCCGCGGTCGTACCCATCACCACGACCTGATCGCTGTGCTCCGAGATGAACCGAATTGTTTCGAGCGCCCACGGCTCCGGCTTCGGAGCGACGGTGTGGAGCGTCGTGACGACCGGCTTCGTGCAGTTCTCGAGGAACACGCGAAAGTGGTCGTCGTACGTGCCGTCATGCCACACGCCATAAAGCCCGAACTCATGCTGCACGTTTACGATGTCGACACTCGACGCGCTGATCGCGACGGCGGCATCGCGGTACGTCGTCGCCTCTTCCTGACGGATCCGCCACCGCACCTCGGGTCCGTACGGACGTGCCGCGCCAGGTTCGTCGATGGCGGCGTAGAGGATCCGCACGGCCGGATCGGCCGATTTCACAGCCGCCGAGAGATCCGCGGTGAACGTTGCGATGCCACAGCGACGGGGGACGGAGGACGCGACGAAGGCAATGCGCATAGCACTATTTTCCCAACTGGGCGCTCGTTTGGAGGGACGGTGGCCACCCGCAGAGGGTGCCTAGGAAAAGGTCATCGAGGGGGAGTGCCCGCACTCAGTGTAACGCTAGCCGGACCCCTCGATAGGCAGCCCTGCGTTCCGCCAAGCGTTGAATCCGCCACGGAGATTCGCCGCCGTGATGTCGTGACGTTCGAAGATCCCAGTCGCGAGACTGGAACGCACACCGCTCCCGCAGTACACGATGACCGGCTGGTCGCGCGGCACTTCGCCGATCCGCTGCTCGAGCTGCTCGTACGGAATGTGTTGCGCACCGGGCACGTGACCGTCGTCGTACTCCGACCGCTCGCGCACGTCGACGACGCGCGCGCCGTCGACCGCAAGCCGTCCCGCGGTTCGCGCGTCGAGCTGCTGCGTCGTCGCCGTCGCGTCGTCCAACTGCCCCATCGGCTCGGCGTATCCGCGCACGTCATCGAATCCGATCATCGCCAGCTGCGTACGCAGCCGCTCCGCCTGATCCTCATCACGTGTAAGGAGCACGACCGGTGTACCAAATGCGACGACCGCCCCACACCGGACCGCGAAGCTGTCGTTTCCCACGATGTTGAGGGCCGCGCGGCGATGACCGGCGCCGTACAGATGTGGCGGCCGAGGATCGAGAAGCGCCGCGCCCGGCGGCAATGGATCGCTCAGGAGCGGCAGCGGTCGGCGGTCCGCGAGCGCCGCGCCGCGGTGGTTGAGCGCGCGCACGTGGGGGTAGTACGCAGGAGCGACGGGCAGGCCGCGCGCGATCGTCTTACGGAAGTGCGGGAAGTCACCGCCCGCCGCGCGCGCGACCTCGTTGTGGCGGCGCTCGAAACCAAGGGTCGTCCAGCGCGACGTCGCGACCGTCGCGCTGCAGGCGCTGCCGCCGCCGTGTGTTGGGAACACGGCGACGTAATCGGCGAGGCTCAGCACCTTATCGCGCAGCGTCGCGTACGCATCACGCGCGAGCCGCTCTTCCAGCTCGGGACCGAGAAGATCGACGCGCGCGATGTGTCCGACGAGCAGGGCGCCACCGCTGAAGAGGTACTGCGGATCATCAGCGCGGCGCATGTCGCTGACGAGGAACGCCACGTGCTCGGGCGTATGACCCGGCGTTGCGACACACCGCGCGCGGAGCGCGCCGATGTCAAGACTCGATCCGTCGTTCAGCGTGAGATGTGGGTAATCGACCCGCGCGTCGGGACCCGCCACCACGGCAATGGGTCGCAGCTCGGCGAGTGCGCGCGAGCCCGAAAGGTAGTCATTGTGTACGTGCGTCTCGAACGAGTGCGTGATGAGGACGTCCAGCTTCGACGCCGCCGCGAGATACACGTCGACGGCGCGGTCGGGGTCGACGAGGAACGCGACGCCGGCGTCGGGATCGGCCACGAGATAGCTCGCGTGTCCCAACCCCGCATCGAAGAACTGCTGCAGCAGCACAGCCGACCGTTACAGCGGGCCGAGCCCCGCGAAGCCGAGCACGCTCGGCAGCACCGAACCGAACAGGTACCCGGCGATACCGGCGAACGCCGCAAGCGCCACGACCTCGAGGCCGGAGCGGATCGGGTCGCGTTTCGTCCATCTGCTCTTTACCGCGCCGATGCCGAAGACGACCACGACGCACAGCACGATGGACGCGACCGGCGCACTCGCCATCGGGACGAAGAGGTATGGAAGGATCGGAACGAGCGAGGCAAGCCCGAAAGCACCGCCCATCACGATGGCGCCCTGCAGCGCGCCGGGACCCTCCTCAATGACGAGGCCAAGCTCCTTCTCGACCATCGTCTTCAGCAGCACGGTAGGTTCGCGAGCGAGCTCAGCTGCGACCCGTCGCGCCGCGGCCTCTGACAGGCCCTCGGACTCGAGCATGTAGGCGACCTCTGCTTCCGCCTCAGCCGGGCGGTCGCGCACCTCTTCGCGTTCGTTCTCGATCTGTGCGACGTAGATCTCGCGCTGGCTCTTGGACGACATGTACTCGCCCGCGGCCATCGAGAAGACCCCCGCGAGCGCGGAGGCGATCCCGGCGACCAGGACCGCGAAGCGATCTCCGCTCGCCGCGCCGACGGTACTGACGACGGCGAGCGTGCTCACGAGACCGTCCTGCATGCCGAAGAGCGCTTCGCGGATCTCGCCGAGCCACTCGGCTTCCTTGCGCTCGTCGGCGAGATGCTGCTTGAGCCACTGGCGGTCGAGGTGTCGCGCGTCATTCGGGGTGGGCTCTGCCATCCCGCGTAGCGTACTCAGATGACCCGGCCGCGCCCGCCGCCGCTGTCGACGAGCGGCAGCTTCGCGCGATCCCACGCGTTGACGCCGCCCTCGAGGTTCTCCGCTTCGTAGCCGAGCTTTCGGAGTCCCCGGACCGCAGCCTCGCTGCGGCCACCACTGCGACAGACCGCGACGATGGTCCGGTCCTTCGGGAGCTCGCCGAGACGGGCGGAGAGCTCACCGAGGGGGATGTGCTGGGCTCCATCGATGTGGCCGGCGGCCCACTCATCGTCCTCGCGGACGTCGAGGAGATGGAACTCCGCCTGCCGTTTGCTGAACTCATCGGCCTGCATGTGGGGATTCTGAGAGGAAACACTCACCCGCACAATGAACGCGTAGCCAAGCGTCGCGCGTCCCAAAACGGTCATCCCGCGGGCGAGAGTGGACAGGCGCTGGTCGAGACCGCGCTCTCGCTGTCGCTGCTTGTGTTCACGATCCTGGGGGGCGCGGACATGGCGCGGGCATTCGCGGCCCAGATGGGAGTGCAGAACTCCGCCCGCGCAGGGGCTGAGGCCGCTGTCACCCGCGCCGCCACGACCGACCCGCAGATCATCTCGTACGTCACCGACGAGCTCGGACGGATCGCAGGCGTCGACGCCGCCGCCGCGACGATCACGGTCACGCGCACCACCGGTGCGGGTGGCGAGTCGCTCGTGAACGTGCGCGTGCAGTACACGTACCGAACACTTGCGCCCTGGCCGTTCGTTCCGAACAGCCTCAGTCTCGACAAGACCGCGACGTTCCGGAACTACCCGTGATGGGATTGCGAAGCGGCGGTGGCACCGAGGGCCCCCGCGCGCGAGGGGTCCCCGGCCCGAGGGGACGGGGTTTCGCGCGTAAAGAGGGTTTCGGGGCCGGGTCCGCGCTGAGCAATTGCGGACAAGCGCTCGTCGAGACCGCGCTCGTTCTGCCGCTCCTATTACTTCTGATCGTCGGGCTCTTCGATGTGGGTCGCGCGATCTGGCTCAGCAACACGCTCGCGACCGCCGTGCGCGAGGGAACGCGATACGGCGTCGTGCACGGCGCGCTCAGCGGATCGCCGACCGGCCCCGGGTAGTGCGGAGCTACGCGGCCGGAGTGCCGAGCAACCTCACGGTCCTATCGACCTGGCCCGACGGCAATGCGAACCGCGGGAGCCGCATCGTCGTGAGCGCGACCTTCCCGTTCACGCCGATCCTCTCGCAGGTATTCCTCGGTGGCGGGCTCAACATCACGCTGCGATCGAGCTCGACGCTGGTGATCGAGCAATGAGGCTCTGGTCACGCGACGAAGGCGGTCAGGCGCTCATCCTCATCGCCGTCGCGCTCGGCGGACTGTTGCTCGGTGTCGGTCTGGCCCTCGACACCGGACAGCTCTTCGTGGCGCGTCGCGCGGCGCAGACCGCGGCGGACGCGGGGGCGTGGGCCGGCGCCACCGTGCTGTACGCGGGCGGCAGCGCCGCACAGGCGCGGACCGCCGCGACGACGGATGCGACGCGAAACGGCTACACCGACGGCGGTTTCATCACCCTGACGACCGCGTCGCCACCAACGAGTGGCACGTACGCCAACGATCCGGGCTACATCGAGGTGACGATCACCGAGCAGGTGCTCACGAGATTCCTGTTCGGTGCGAGCGCAGGTCGCACCGCGATCACGGTCCGGGCCGTGGCGGGTGTGGCCCGGTCCGGCTCCGGCCAGGCGGTGATCGTCACGCGCCCGAGCGGCAAGACGACCCTGACGCTTTCAGGCAGCGCGAGCTTCACCGTCACCGGGGGTGGCACGAACATCAACACGTCCGACAATGACGCGATCAGTATCGCCAGCGGCCAGCTGACCGCGACATTTCACCGCGTCACCGGGAACGTCAAGCCAGGGGACGCCGCGCAGATGAGTCCGGCGCCGACGACGGGCGTGGCCGCAGCAGCGGATCCGTTCCTCTCGCTGCCGGGTCCTTCAACGACTGGCGTGCCGGTGTACGCGGGACAGACCATCACCAACGCGACCGTGACACTGAATCCCGGCATCTACTCGGGTCTGATCTCGGTCGGCAATCTCGGCATCGCGAGGCTCAACGCCGGCACCTACATCTTCCGCGCGGGTCTCACAACGACGGGAACTGGATCTCTCGTCCTCGCAGGCACGGGCGGGGTCCTTCTTTACAACGCCAACGCGAGTTACCCGGCCGCGGGCGGAAGCTGCGGAAGCCTGTCGCTCGCCGGTACCGGAACGATGACGCTTGCGGCGAGCAAGACCGGTTCGTACGCGGGCATGCTCGTTTTTCAACAACGCACGTGTGCCGGAGGCGCGGCCATCACCGTACGAACAGGAACGTCAGTGAGCGGGACGCTCTACGTCCCAGCCGCCACGCTGACGATAACGATCGCGAACAACGTGACGATCGCGTCGCAGATCGTGGCGTATGAGCTCGTGATGGCAGGCAACAGCGCACTCACCATGACCTTTACGCCGGCTTTGGTATCGGGCACGCGCGTGCCGTCGCTGGTCGAATGAGCCGCGCGACCGCTAAGGCCTGAGGACCCGCTGGGCCTCGTTGGTGAAGCTCGCCCCAGCCGTGCCGGCGGGTCGTGCGTCACCCGGCGCGCGGAGGAGCAGCTGCAAATTCCCACCGGATGCCTGCAGTGCGGCGATGCGCTCGGCCGTCGTCGCGTCGACGCGCAGGGTGTACACCGTGATCGTCTTCGCGAGCACGGGTATGTCCTGCAGCACGATGCGACCGACGAAGTCGGACCGTGTCGTCTCGGCGACGGTGAGCGTGTAAAGGATGTCGACATGATCGCCGGCCTCGATCAGCCCACCCGCCGCGTTCGCATCGGGGATGTTCACCGACATCGCGCGGAACGCGAGCGAGTTCGCGACCGTCTGGCCGGGCGGCAAGACCGCGATGCTGCCCTCGCTGCCGGGCAGCGCGATCTTCGTCGGTAGCACGGGCTCATTCGCCGAGAGCCGCACGATCGTGATCAGGCCCGCCGTGCCGTTCGCGTCGTGGAGCGCGTTCGCGGGCACCGCGTCGCGCGGCAACCGGACGACCTTGACGTCATTCGAGCCGAGCGCGGATCGCGGCTCGATGTCGCGCGCGGCCACGAGCACATCGACCATCGCAACGTCGGATGGAGGAGCGGTCCGTGCGGCGACCGCATAGAGATAGGTGCTGGCAGCGGCGACCACCGCGATGATCACCCCGACCGCAAGAAGGATGCGGGCCGCCAGGCGCGAGCGTCGTGGACTGCTGTACGGGTCGCCAAGGTTGATTCCGGTGCTCAAGGAAGCCCCAGCGAAGGCTGGTCAATAATCGTTGCGAAACCGCGCATTCGGCGAGTTTAGCGGCGGGTGAAGACCGAAAGGAAGGCATGGCGGGCGAGAAGATCCTTTGCGTCGACGACGAGGACCCGATCCGTAAGCTCTGCACCGTCTATCTCGCGAAGCGCGGGTACCGGGTCGAGGCGGTCGCGAACGGTGTCGAGGCCCTGAAGCTCATCGAAACCAAGGGGGCGCCCGACCTCGTCGTGACCGACGTGAACATGCCGCTGATGAACGGCCTCGAGCTCGTCAAGCGCCTGCGCGAGGACCGGCGCACGGCTCGCACGCCGATCATCGTCCTATCCGCCGCGAAGCAGGAGCAGGACATCCTGGCGGGCTATGCGCACGGCGCCGACGACTACATCGGCAAACCGATCGACCTGGCCGTCCTGGCCGCGAAGATCGAGACGATCCTGCGACAAACCCGAAGCGTCGCCGAGGTGGTCGCAGCACCGCGCAAGCTCGGCATGGTCATCGCGTTCGCCCACGGCAAGGGCGGGGTCGGCGCGACCACGCTTGCGGCCAACGTCGCCGCGGTCCTCGCCACGGACGGCAAGTCCGTCGTACTGGTGGACCTGAACCTTCAGTTCGGCAACGCCGCGATGTTCTTCGACTTGCGTCCACGCACGACGATCGTGGAGTTCGCGCGCAGTGATATCGGTCGTGCGACCGAGGACGACTTCGCCCAGTACCTGGCCGATCACAAGAGCGGCGTCCGCATCCTCGCCGCCCCGCCGTCGCCCGAGGAGGCCGAGCTCGTGAGCGTGGGCGCGGTCCAGCAGGCGATCGACCTCGCGCGCGGCGGGCGCGATGCCGTCGTGCTCGATCTGGCAACGAAGCTCGACGAGATCACGCTGGCGGCGCTCGATGTCACCGACATCGTCTGCGTCGTGACCGCGCCACATCTCGCCTCGCTCCGGAGCACGTCAGATACTCTCGCGATGCTGACGCGCATCGGCATCGCCGACGAGCGCATCCTCGTCGCACTCGTGCGCAACACGGCCAAGGGCATCGACGACGCGGGCGTGGCGAAGTTCCTGAAGCGCAAGGCGGACAATGTCGTTCCGTTCGCGGAGAAGGCGGATGCCGCCGCCGACCTCGGCGTGCCGTACGTCCTCGCAGAGCCGAACGACAAGACGGCCGTCGCGCTGAAGCAGCTCGCCCTACAGCTCGCGACACGAAAGGCGGTGCCCGCATGAGACCGCCTTACCCGGTCGAGCTCGTACCGCTGTTCCTTGAATTCCTCAACAAGCGCCGGACGAAGTTCACGTTCCCGCTGCGCCTCTTGGAGGAGCTCGGCATCGATCGACCCGCGTTGTTCTTCGCCATCGGTGGCGTCGCCCCACAGGGCGGCGGGCGCTTGAGCGAGATGTGGAACCCCTATGCGACGCAGTGGGATCAGCATCAGGCTGCCTCGGCCGTGGCGCGCGACGCCGGCCTGGTGGATGAGAAGGACGGGCGCTGGGACCTGACGCCGAAGGGTCGCGAGCTCATGAAGCGCGTGCGCCACGAGGCCGACGCGTACCTCGCGACGTTAGCGTCGCCGGTTTCGGTGGAGGATCTCGCACGGCTCGCATCCGTCCTCGGACGCGCATTCGAGGCGACCGCCGCGAGCCTCGATCGACGCTGGCACTCGCACATCCCTCGGGCTGCACGCATGGCCGGCGACGCCACAGCACATCCGATGGTCGCTCTCGAGAACGCGGTGTATGGCCTGTGGCAGGCGCGGGACGACTGTCACATGGCCGCGTGGCGGCAGGCCGGCTTTGATGGTCCGACGCTGGACGCCCTCACGCGCATCTGGCGGGGCGAGGCCGCCGGCGAAGAGGATCTCGCCGCGAAGCTCAGCTCCCAGCGGCCGGCCGATGTCGCGGCCGGGCTCGCTCGGCTCCGGCGCGACGGCCTCGTCACAGAAGGTCCGCCGCGGACGACCGAGAAGGGCACAAAGGCGCGTCAAGCGATCGAGGACGAGACGGATCGCCTCTACTTCTCAGGGTGGCCGGACGATGTCGCCTCGTCGGCTGGCTGGGTCCGGGAGAACCTCGCGGCGGTGAACGCTTCCTTCTAAGCCCGGCGCAGCCGCAAGCGCGACAGTCAACGAACGGTCAAAAGGCGGCGATCGGCGAGCCCGGAGGGCGAGCCGACACGCCAAGCAGAACGAATCAGCGAAAGCTGCTTCGTTACAAAGTGGCACGCCAAATGCGATACACGACCGTCACGATGATCGAACAGCGCCCGTCCGCTGCCACGTCGCCCTCGCATACCGGCGCGCGCGTGATGATCGTCGAGGACGATCGGGACATCGCGATGCTCCTCTCGAGCATCCTCGCCGAGGAGGGCTACGCGACGCACGTCGTCACCGACTCGCGGCAGGCCATCGAGACCTTCGAGCGCATTCACCCCGACGTCGTCACGCTCGACGTGATGATGCCGAGCCTCGACGGCATCAGCCTCTGCCTCGAGCTCCGGCGGAACACCGAGATCCCGATCCTGTTCATCTCCGCCAAGAAAGAGCCGCCCGATCGGGTCGTCGGCCTG
>WNGF01007564.1_pt1 | contig 15513 bp, 10 predicted proteins | sample 5400641 | NCBI WGS metagenome assembly WNGF01 (sample SAMN13153371, study PRJNA577476) | soil metagenome | isolation source: 80 cm soil or saprolite under grassland replicate 2 | place: USA:California | collected 2016-06-15
GGCGAATCGAGGCCACGGCGACCACGGCATGGTTCGGCTTCAAGGACGACATCGTGGTGCGCATCCGTCCCGACAGCGCTGGCTCCCGCATCGACGTCCGGTCGGTCTCGCGCGTCGGAAAGGGCGATATTGGAACGAACGCGGCGCGGGTGCGTGCCTACCTCGCACGGCTGGCATCCGCCTGAGCCTGGCGGAGCCGACGTCCGCACGCGCCGGCTGATAGGACCACGCGTACGTGTCGCCGCGTTTCAAACCCTCCCGCGGGGCCTGGCCGTGACAGCCCCACGCCGGTCCCTCGCCAAGGGCGGTGATCACGGGAGTGGCTCGGGCCTGCGGCGTGGGGCGCCCCGTCACGGCCACCCGCCCGTGGGTTTGAAACTGAGGGGTCGAGTCACAATCCTTGGCGCAGTATTCGGTGGTGTTGGGGGTTGGCTTCGCGCAATGCGGCTCCCGATCCAGAGCTTGCGGAGGGACTCCTGGGCAAGCTCGCGCCTTCGCGATCCGAACGAGCTGCACGCGCGATCGAGGCGTTGAGGATGTGCCTCTCGCCAGGATCCTTCCGTGGCCGCATCTCGGCGCGCGCTGAAAAACAACTGCAGTAGCCGGCGCGTGACACGCGCAGGCGTATACTGCCGTCCATGAAACGTCTAGTGGTCCTTGCTGTGTTCATGTGTGTTTCCGTCGCCACAGTGTCGGGTCATCTGCAAACGCAATCGCTGCAAGATGCGGCCCTCCTCGAAAGGGAGAAGGCCGCGATCCTCAGCGTCATCGAGGAGCAGGCCGCCGCCTTCTGGGCGAAAGATTTCGATCGCTGGGCCGCTACATGGGTCCACGCGCCTTACGTCAGGAGGCTCGGCTGGTCGCCGACCGGCGGAGTCGTCAGCGTTGAAGGCTGGGAGGCGATCGGCGCCCGAATGAAGCAGAACATGACCGACGATCCGAAGCCGAACCCTACGCCGACGAAGCTGGTGCGCGAGAAGTTGAACTTCCGGATCGAGGGGGCTGTCGCATGGGTGACGTTCGAGCAGCACGCTGTCGCCACCGGCGATAGCAAATTCGACATGCCCGGGCTCAGCTATGAGACCCGCATCTTTGAAAAGCAGGACGGAAAGTGGAGGGTCGCGTACCTGGGATACCTGCTCGCTGGGAATCCGGAGAAGAAGGAACCGCCAATTTGACGCCGCCGCAGGTCCTGCGGTATGTCTGTCATAGCCATGTTCTCCTCCACGCGCGGCGCGTCGTGCACGTGTTGTCGGCCCTTCAAGGGCCTGGCGCCGTGTCGTCGTATGCTGGTGAACATCACGTAATCGCTCCACTCATCAGCGGCGGCAACCACCAGGGCCCGGGTCACCAACCGGGCCCTTTTTGTTTCTGGAGTCACTGCTCGAGGATCCATGTTCGATACGGCACCCTCACACACGGCTTCGACACTCGACAGCCTCATCGGCCGGACGCCGTTGGTGCGTCTTCCCCGGTTCGAGCCTCGGCCGGGGGTCGAGATCTTCGCGAAGCTGGAATCGCGCAATCCGGGCGGCTCCGTCAAAGATCGCGCGGCGCTCGCGATGGTGCTGGAGGGGGAACGTTCGGGCGCGATGCGTCCCGGGCGAGTGCTGCTCGATGCGACGTCGGGGAATACGGGAATCTCGTACGCGATGCTCGGCGCGGCGCGCGGCTATCCGGTGATCCTGTGCGTGCCCGCCAACGTCACGCCGGAACGCAAGCGGCTGCTACACGCGTACGGCGCAGAGGTGATCCTGACCGACGCGATGGACGGCAGCGACGGCGCCATCCGCGAAGCGCGGCGGCTATTCGCGGAGGAGCCGGACCGATATTTCTACCCCGATCAGTACAGCAATCCGGCGAACTGGCGCGCGCATTACGACACGACGGCGGTGGAGATCATCGAGCAGAGCCGGGGCCGCGTCACGCATTTCGTCGCGGGACTGGGCACGAGCGGCACGTTCGTCGGCACGGCGCGCCGGCTGCGCGAGTGGCGCGAGTCGGTTGCGCTCATTTCCGTTCAGCCCGATTCGGCGCTCCACGGCCTCGAAGGCTTGAAGCACATGGACTCGGCGATTGTCCCGGCGATTTATGATCCCAGTCTGGCGGACCGCGACGAGCGCGTCTCGACGGAGGAAGCCCACGATCTGGTGCGCGAGCTCGCGCGGCGGGAAGGGCTCCTCGTCGGTCCTTCGAGCGGCGCGGCGCTCGCCGCGTGCCTTCGGATCGCCAAAGATACCGACCGCGCCGTCATCGTCACGATCTTTCCGGACGGAGGGGACCGCTATTTATTCGAACGATTCTGGACGGCAGAGTGATTTATAGTTAGCCCCTCGCCCGCGGGACGCCCACATCGGGTTCGAGGAGGAGCCGTCCGATGAATCGCATATTTGCCAGCGCCGTTCCTGCACTGCTGCTCGTGACTCTCTGTTCAGCCGCGCATGCGCAGGAAGCCCGCGGCACAATCCAGGGCCGCGTGACGGACGCGAGCGGCGCGGCCGTGCCGGGCGCCACCGTCGACGTCCTCAACCTCGCTCGAAGGGTTCAGCAAGTACATCAGCGACAACATCGAGGTCCACGTCGCCGATCTGCTCACGGTCGATGCCTCGCTCACAATCGGCGCGCTCACCGATGAAGTCACGGTGACCGCGACGGCCGCGACCGTCGATCGCAGCAGCGCCGACCTCGGGCAGATCGTCGACGCGCGACGGATCGCCGAGCTGCCGATTCGCGAAGGCAGCCCCGTGGAGCTGGTGATTCTTGCGCCGGGCGTCACCGTCACGACCGACCTGCGGTCGAGGAAGGCGGCCTTCAACAACGGTCTGTCGCAGTTCTCGACCGACGGTGTGGGCGAGAAGAAGAACGACTTCACGCTCGACGGCGTGTCGAACGTGGCGAACGATCGCGTGGCCTACAGTCCGCCGTCCGCGTCGGTCGAGGAGTTCAAGATCCACACGAACTCGTACGACGCGGCGGTCGGCAACACGATGGGGGCGGTGGTCAACCTCGTGACCAAGAGCGGCACGAACACCCTCCACGGCCAGGGATATGAGTGGTTCCGCGGCTCGACGCTCGACTCGCGCAATTTCTTCGACAAGCGCGCCGACCGTCCGAAACGGACGTACGACGACAACCGTTTTGGCGGCGCGGTCGGCGGGCCGATTCGATCGAACCGCACGTTCTATTTTGCCAACGTCGAAGCCAACCCGTTCCAGGTCCCCTCGCCCAACATCGTCACGGTGCCGAGCGCGAAAATGCGGGCTGGCGATTTTTCCGATCTCCTTGCGCTCGGGCCGCAGTATCAGATCTATAACCCGTTCACGATTCGCCCTTCACCGACGCAGGCGGGACGGTTCATCCGCGATCCCTTCCCGGGCAACATTATTCCGCCGACCCTGATCGATCCGGTCGCAAAGAAGATCATGGAGTTCTTCCCGCTGCCCAACCAGGGGGGAACCGCAGACGGCCAGCAGAACTTCCAGAACCCGACGGCGGTCGCGTTCGAAACGTATTACACGGCGACGGGCCGGGTCGATCACAACCTCTCGTCGAAACACCGCGTCTACGGGCGTTTCAGCTGGGATTACTGGCAGGAGGAAAAAGATAACCGGTTCGACAACATCGCAACCGGGATTTTCCTGAACCGGAAGAACCGCGTTCTCGGGGTGGACGACGCGTACACGATGAGGAACAACCTGTTGCTGAACGTGCGCGGCGGGTTTACGCGGCAGATGTTCCCCGAGCGGCGCCGGAGCCAGGGGTTCGATTTGTCGTCGCTGAACTTCGCGCCGCAACTCGTGTCGCTGGCACCGAAGGATCTGGCGACGTTCCCCTTCATCAATTACGACACGCTGCAGGATTTCGGCGTGTCCGAGTCCGGCGACGGATGGTTCACCACCGACGTCTATTCCATCACCAGTAACCTGATGTGGCTGCTCGGATCGCACAACACGAAGTTCGGTTCTGAATACCGTTACTACATCGAGGACGCGAGCCGCTTCTCCACCGCGGCCTCCCCGCAGATCAACTTCAGCACGAACTGGACGCGCGGACCGCTCGACAACTCGCCCTCGGCGCCGTTCGGGCAGGATTTCGCGTCGTTCCTGCTCGGGCTGCCGACCGGCGGCACGATGAGCCGCTCGGCCGCCTACCGGGAGCGAAGCGGCGTCCTCTCCGTCTACGCGCACGACGACTGGCGCGTGCGGCGCACGCTGACGTTGAACCTCGGGCTGCGCTGGGAGATCGAACAGCCGCTCACCGAGGCGAAGGATCGATACGTCAGCGCGTTCGATTTCACGACGCCGCTGCCGATTGCGGCGGCCGTCCAGGCGAATTACGCGCGCAGCCCGATCGCGGAAATTGCCCCGGACAAGTTCGCCGTGCGCGGTGGGCTCCTCTATCCCGACACCGGCGGCCCGAAGCAGGCGTGGGAGCGGAACATGGGCAACGTGATGCCACGCGCCGGGTTTGCATGGCTCGCGACTCCATCCACCTCCGTGCGCGGCGGCTACGGATTGTTCTACGACGTGCTCGGCACGAACCGCATCACGGTGAACCAGGTGGGCTACTCGCGCGACACGACGTTGACGCCGTCGCTCGACAACGGCCAGACCTTTGTCGCGACGCTCGGCAATCCATTTCCGAACGGTCTGCTCGATCCGGTGGGCTCCGCGCTCGGGCTCATGACGAGCGTCGGACAAGGCGTCAGCTTCCCCTACGTCGGCGACGTCAGGAACCCCCGCAATCATCGGTGGTCGCTCGGCCTGCAGCAGGAGCTGCCGTGGAAATTCCTGGTCGAAGCGACGTATGTCGGTGCGCTCGGGCAGCATCTTCCGGTCGTGCGCCAGTTGAACGCGGTGCCGCAGAGCTACTTCTCGCGATCGCCGGTGCGAGACGATGCGACCAACAATTTCCTGACGCAGCAGGTCACGAATCCGTTCGCTGGGCTGCTGCCGGGCACGGGCTTGAACGGCGCGTCGGTGTCGCGCAGCCAGCTGCTGCGTCCGTATCCGCAGTTCACGTCGGTCCAGGCGACGGAGACCAACGGCGGTTCCGATTACCAGTCACTCCAGGCGCGCGTCGAGCGGCGCATGGCGAACGGGTTCACGGTGCAGGTGGCGTATGCCTGGTCGCGAACGATGACGGAGACGGGTTACCTGAATGACTCGGATGCGAAGCTCGAACGCGTGATCAGCCAGTTCGATCGAACACACACGTTCACGTCGAGCGGACTCGTCGAGGTGCCGTTCGGAAAGGGGCGCCGCTTCGGCACAGGGTGGTCCGGCGTGACGAACGCGCTGCTTGGGGGCTGGCAGGTCACCTACATCCTCAAGGCGCAGAGCGGTGCGCCACTGGGATTCGGCAACTTCCTGTTCGCCGAGGGCAAGGGAGTCAACGACATCCTGGCGGATCATCCGACGTTCGGGCAGTGGTTCAACGTCACAGCGTTCAACCGCGCGTCCGCACAGCAGCTCGTGTCGAATGTTCGAACCCAGCCGAGCCGGTTCGATGACGTGCGCGGGCCCGGCTACGCGGTCCTGGATCTGGGCGTGCTGAAGAACGTCAGTCTCGGCGGACGGCGCCAGGCGCAGTTCCGAATCGAGGCGTACAACGCGCTCGATCGTCCCAACTTCCAGAACCCGAACACGTCGGTCACGAGCACCGCGCTCGGAACGATCACGGCGCAGAACGGGTTGCCGCGCCAGCTGCAGCTCGCGGTGAAGGTAAGTTTTTAGAGAATCTCTAATCCCTAATCGCGAATGATCGCGAATCCCTAATCAGGAATCGGAGAATCGCTGATCGCGAATCCATGAATGAATCAGTGAATCCGCGATTCAATGATTCGGGCGATCAGGGATTCCCGATTAGGGATTAGGGATTGAGCACCTATACGTTCACCGCAACTGGCCAAGGCTCGGGAACGGCCGCGGCGAGCATCGCGCCCCCCAGCATTGCCAGGTTCTTCGAGAAATGGACCATCTCGTTCATCTTCTGTTGCGGGTCCTCGTGCTGCCAGAACGCGTGCATCACCGGCGTGACGCCGAGCAGGAAGGCGGAGATGAGCGACACACCGACCTTCGGCCTGATCCCGGTGACGAGACTGAGTCCGCCGGCGGTAATCATCGCGCCAGACACGATCACCGCCAGATCCGCAGCCGGCACGTTCTTGCTCCGCGTGTACTCCGTCATCATCTTCCGGCTCCGGAAGTGATTGATTCCATTGTAAAGAAAGAACCCACCGAAGATGGCGCGCCCGAGCAGCAGCGGGACCGTTCCGATGCCGGTACCCGTCAGCAACTGAGTCGCGTGGTGCTCTTCGGGATGCCCAAATTCCCCCTGCCCGCGGACTTCGGCCGGACCGGCGGGCAGCGGACCAGACGCGGGATAGATGCCGGAGCCACCAACGTACTCGCGCCTGTGCGTGTCGGCGGTCGAGTTCGAAGCACGGCTCGGCGGTTTGTCGAACTGCAGTGTTTCAGCCATGAGCTCTCCTCCTGCGCGTGGCAAATGGATCTGCAATTCCAGCACCACACGTACCAGTTCGAGCGGGCCGCGTATCTTCGTTTATCTACTCGCGTCCGGCGCCGGCGCGGTCCTCAACGGCGGCGTCTTCTCTCCAAACCGAAGCGAATAGCTGCTCAGGAAGATTTGCCGCGGGAAGGTGGCATCTCCTCTGTTGCCTGTGTATGGGTTTGCACGCCGATTGTAGTAGTAGCCGAGCGGGACGTTGAACGACAACGTGTGACGCCCGTTCGAGTAGCTGACGCCGGGCTCGACGAACATCTCCGTTCCCGGGCGACGCCAGCCGTGGCTTGCGCCGAACAGGTCATAGCGCTTCAGCCCTTCCATGCGCCACGTCAGCGCGGCGCCGATGCCCTTCCACACCGCGATCGAGCCGCCAAGGCGTGCCAGGTACTGATCTGGCACCGAGTTCACGCCGAGCCCGGCGTTCGGACCCGTGGTCGTGTTGCTCCCGAGCACCGTCAGAATGGACGGCGTATCGTTCGTATCGCGCGGGTTCGCGAGATAACTTGCGGAGCCGAACAGCATCATGCGCTTGATGAGCCAGAACGCGTTGCTATCGGCCATCAGCCCCCAGCCGCCGTCGCCAGGCTGCACCGACTGATCGACGTAACGCGGAATGTTGCTCGGATCGGTCCGTCCCGGGAACATGTCCTTCGCGGCGGCGTTCCCGGTCGGCATCTTCAACCCTCCGCCGGCGGCGATGTTCCATTTCTGGTGCGTGTCGGGATTCAGCACCCAGTAGCGCGCCGACAGGCTGATGTCGCCGAGGCCGCGGCCGTTCTGCGCGATCTCGTGGCGCGCCGCCGGCAGCGGCAGCAGCGGATCGCGCGAGGCCCACGACGAGTTGACATACGGCACGCCGAGGGTCAGCGACAGACGCGTCGTCATCGTGCGCGTGATGCCGAGGTCCGCCAGGTTCTGGCGGTTCGTCACGTAGTTCTGCAGCGTCTGCCGCTGAACCTGCTCTTCGGTGCCGTTGTAGTGATCGTTCGAGACGAGGTTCCGGCTCGAGAGGCTGACCTGCCATTCACCGGGCTGCTGATACACGCTTCTGTTCGCGCCGAACACGGGCGCGGTGTTTCGGATCAGCACTCAACCCTGCGCGAACGCGCGCGGACTGGCGAGGAGGAGCGAGCCGATCGCGGTCGCTGAGATCAAATAGAGTCGTACGCTCACGCGCATGGGCGCAGATTGTATGGGGGTGCCGGAAACCCGGCAATAATGCAGACGTATTACTCGCGCAGAGCACAGATCTCCGCGCGAGACCTTACTTTGGCGCGCTGCCTTCGACGATCTCGTACGCGCGGCCGGTCGCCAGGTTCTTGTGCTCGTCGACGCGGCCGCTCGGCCAGGCAATCACCACGCGATCGATGCGATCGCGCTTCCTCACGCCGAACGTCACCGGCAGCTCCGACTGCGACAGGTAGCTCGATCCGCTCTTCACCATCCGCGACTGAGAGGAGTCGCCGTGGAAGATTCGAACCGTGGCGCCGATTGCGTCGCGGTTCGATCTGTTCCCGGTCAGGCGGAACCGGATCGACTTGTTGCCGGTGATCTGATCGGTGCGATACAGCAGCGCGGGGCCGCCGTTGGTGGTCATCAGGATGTCGAGGTCGCCGTCGCGATCGAAATCGCCGAAGGCGAGGCCGCGGCCGACTTTGGGCGTCGCGAACGCGCCCCCCGCGACTGACGCGACGTCGTCGAACGTGTCGTTCCCGTGGTTCAGGAAGAGATGGGGCGGCTGCGCGTAGCCGATATGGCCGCGGATGTTGCGCACCGTGTCGTCGATGTGGCCGTTTGCGATCACGAGATCGAGGTGCTCATCGAGGTCGCAGTCCATGAAGAGGCAGCCGAACCCGAGCGTGCTGCGCGACGCAGAGCCGAGACCTGCCGGCATGGCCACGTCCTCGTATTGCCCTGGCTTGATTGCGCGATACAACCCGATCATCTCGTTGTCGAAGTTCGTGACCGCAAGGCTCGGCGTGCTGGACGACCCGAAATAGCCGGCGTCCACGCCCATCCCCGCGCGCGCCTTGCCGTCCGCGTTGAACGCCACGCCCGCCTCGACGGCCACCTCCTTGAACGACCCGTTGCGCTGGTTGCGATAGAGCTTGTTCGGCTGCGTGTCATTGGCGACGAAGAGATCGAGCCAGCCGTCGCCGTCGGTGTCGAGCATCGCGACACCGAGCGCCTTCGAGCTCGTGTCGAAGATGCCGCTCGTCGCGGTGACGTCCTCGAACGTGCCGTCGCCGCGGTTGCGGAACAGCCAGCACGTGTCGCCGCGGTACGCTTCGGGCGTGCAGTAGGACTTCTGGCGCCCGTCAATGCTGCAGAACACATCGTGCTCGACCGACCAGCGGACGTAATTGCAGACGAACAGGTCGAGCAGCCCGTCGCGGTTGTAGTCGAACCAGAGCGCGGACGTGCTGAATGCGGCGCGCTTCCCCAGTCCGCTCGCCGCCGTCGCGTCGACGAACGTGCCTTTGCCCGTGTTCCTGAACAGCCGGTTCTGTCCGACGCACGTGACGAGCAGATCGGGAAAACCGTCGTTGTTGTAGTCGCCGACGGTGACGCCCATCCCGTACATCTCGACGTCGAGCCCCGCGCTCCGGGTGACATCGGTGAACGTGCCGTTCCGGTTGTTCCGATAGAGACGCAGCGTCGAGCGCTGGCGCTTGTGTCCGGGCCAGTCCATGCCGTTGACGAGCAGGATGTCCTGCCAGCCGTCGGCGTCGTAGTCGAGAAACGCGCAGCCCGACCCGAGGGTCTCAGGCAGGAACTTGCCGCCGTATGCGCCGGTGTTGTGGCGGAAATTCAGTCCGGCGGCGGCGGTCACGTCCACCAGCCGGAGCGGGGGCAGACCGGGGTCAGACCCGGGTCGCACGCCGGTCGGACCCGGGTCTGACCCCGGTCTGCCCCCGCCCACCAGCGCTGCAGCCCCGAGCTGCCCCAGGAAATCGCGGCGGTTCACAGCGGATTCACGAGCCCGTTCTGGATCGCGTACACGACCAGTTCCGCCGTCTTGTGCACGTTGAGCGTTTTCATGATGTTCGCGCGGTGGACGGCCACGGTGTTGATGCTCAGCCCGAGCTTGTCCGCGATGGCGCGGTTCGACAGGCCGTCGCAGATGTAGCGCAGGATTTCCAGCTCGCGCGCCGAGAGGCCGTGCTCACGCTCACCCTTGAGCGCCGCCGGCTTCACCAGCTTGGGATCGATCACCAGTTGCCCCTCGACCGCCTTCTTCACGGCAGCGGCAAGATCGAGATCGAGCGCGTCTTTCAGGATGTAGCCGCGCGCCCCTGCTTCGAGCGCCTGGCGCACGAGCGTCGCCTCGCTGTGCATGCTCAGCATCAGCACCGCGACCCGCGGGTTCTCCGCGAGAATCTTTGCGGTCGCCACCAGGCCCGACGTGCCGGGCATCGCGCAGTCCATCACGATCACCTGCGGCTTCAATTCGCGTGCGAGCCGGATGGCGTCATCTCCGTCGCCCGCTTCGCCCACCACGGTGATCCCGGGATCGTCCTCGAGCAGCCGCCGGAAGCCGCGGCGCACGAGCGTATGGTCGTCGGCGAGAAGCACGGAAATCTTAGTCATGGTGAATCGGCACTGTGAGCCGCACGAGCGTCCCGCGCCCCGCGGGCCGCAGGAATTCGAGCGTCCCCCCGAGCAGCTCCGCACGCTCGTGCATTCCGATGATGCCGAGCCCCCGCCGCGGCGCGGCGGGATCCAGGCCTGCGCCGTTGTCTTCGACGTCCATCTGGATGGCGGTCCCCTTCGATCGTAACCGCACCCAGGCCTGCGTGGCGCCGGAATGTCGCGCGACGTTGCTCAACGCCTCCTGCAGCACGCGGTAGATATGAATCCCGGTCGCGCCGTCAACCGACACTGGTGCGCCGTCGCGCTCGTACGAAACCGGGATCCCCAACTGCCGCTCGACCGTCGAGAGGTACCAGTCGATGGTGCCCTCGAGCCCCGCCTGCTCGAGGATCGATGGGTGCAGCGTCTGCGACAGGCTCCTCACCTGCGTCAGCATCGTCTGGGCGATCTCCGCCGTCTCGCGCAGCTCGCCGCGGACCGGGGAGTCCTCCGGCAGGTGCTTGCGCGCGCGCTCCAGCATCGAGCCGATCGCGGTCAGCGTCTGCCCGAACTCATCGTGCAGCTCACGCGAGAGGTGACGCAGCGTCGACTCGCGCGTCGCAATCATTTTCTGCGCGAGCTCGTGCCGCTGCTCCGAGAGCACCGCGAGAGCAGCGAAGAGCCGGCGATTCGAATGAATGAGATACGCGCTCGTCAGCACGATCGCGACGAGGGTCGCGGTCAGGAACCAGTACACCTGCCGCTGGACGGCCTCGTAGATGCCCGCGACGCGCTGCGCCGTCTGTTCCTCGATCTCATTGTTCTCGACGAGCAGCCGCGCCACGGCGGTGCTGAGCGCGGCCTGGCGTGCCTGAAGTGACACGCGGATTTGCGTCCGCGCGTCCTCATCGCGCCCGCTGCGCGCAAGCGTGAACATCTGATCGACGGCCGCCCAGAACTGCATGAATGCGTTCCCGAGGAACAGGCGCTGATCGGACGTGCGCGCGAGCGGTGCCACCTGTTCCTCGCGGCGCAACGCGTCATCGAGGTCCAGCCGGAGCCGGTCGAACTGCGAGGACCACGCGGTCAGCGGATACGGCTGCTCGCCGTCCAGCATGTCGCGCATCGCGAGCCCAATGGAGTTGAGATCGTTCTGGATCCGGAGGAGTTGCAGCGAGTCCTTGCGATTGCGATCGGCCAGCTCGGTCTGAAGCCGGCGGAGCCCACTGATCTGCCGGGTGATGTACCACGAGTACGCCACGACCGCCGCGAGCGTGATGATCAGACCGAGCAACAGCGCGGTCGTTGGCGATCCGGTGTGACTCGGGCGGCTTGCCACACGCCGAGAATACACGAGCACGCCTTGAATGGCCGGCCGTGGGCGAGCGGCCGGCCCTCCGTGACCTCCGGGTTTTGCTCAGCCGATGCGAGGATTCAGCGATTCGCGAGCCGCGAGCCGCGAGCCGCGAGCACGATGTCCTGCGACACGACGAACAGCGCGGCGAACGCCGCGGTCACGCTCACACCGATCCACGTCACCGCGATGTCGAGGTGGCGTCCACCCGCGACCAGTACGATGCACTCGATCCAGAGTCCTGAAAGACAGATCAGTGCGACGATCAGGACAGGGACCGGCCGCCTCGCCCGGCGCGCGAGAAGAACAAGGAATGGAATCGCGAACTCCGCAGCGCGCGCACGACGGCGGCGAATATGCACGTGACAGACCGCGCAGTTTGCTGCCATCGAGCATCCCGATGCCCCGGCGTGCGAGTCATCGCTGAGCTGGCGTCTACGCTCACGGCCGGCTAAGTGCGAGTGGCGAGATCCCGGCACACCGCACTGCCGGCTGCTCGCCTCGAGCCTTTCTCCTCCGTCGTTTCAAGCGGTTAGCGCATCGGAACGAAACCTGCTGGCCGTCCATGCGTGCAACACGTCGAGCTCCTCCAACGTGTCGCCGCCGAGCGGGCCCGGTTGCGCCAGCGGGCCGGAATGCCCCGCGCGCAGCACTACCGCCGTCCTGTCGAGCGGCCGTTTACCGCTGCGGAACGCGATACCGTCACGATCCTGCTCGGCGGCCTGACGTCGATCCACGACCGCCTGATCACGGCGGTGTTCGACACGTGCGGCTACCGATCGGTGAACCTCGCGCCGCCCGATCTTTCCGCGTTTCAGCTCGGACGCCAGTACGGGAACGTCGGCCAGTGCAACCCTGCATATTTCACGATTGGCAACCTTATCAAGTACCTGCAGGAGCTGCAGACGGCCGGTCTGTCGCGGCAGCAGATCGTCGATCGATATGTGTTCTTCACATCGGGGACGTGCGGCCCCTGCCGGTTCGGGATGTACGAAGCGGAATACCGTCTCGCGCTGAAGAACGCCGGGTTCGACGGTTTTCGCGTGCTGACGTTTCGGCAGAACGACGGCGTGCGCGCCTCCTCGGGTGAAGCCGGACTGAAATTCTCCGTGCATTTCGGCATGACCGCGATGAACGCGTTCAACTGCGCCGATGTGCTGCAGGACGCGACGTACCGGATCCGCCCGTACGAAGTCGAGAACGGGACCGCGGATCGCGCGTTCGACACCGCGGTGCGACAGCTGCATGGCCGGCTGCGCGATCGCCGTCCGTTCGACATCCTCGATCACACCGCGGGCGCGGCGAAGTCGTGGCTCGCGGCCCACCCGAAGATCAAGGACATGACGAATACGCTCGTGAAGATCCGGCAGCACCTGCGGGGCCGGGACTATCGCCGCGCGCTGACCGAGACGCGCGAACGCCTCGATCTGATCGAAGTCGATCGATTTCGCGTGAAGCCCATCGTCCGTGTCACCGGCGAGTTCTGGGCGGCGACGACGGAAGGTGCCGGGAACTTCGACATGTTCCGGTTCCTCGAACGCGAAGGGGCCGAGGTGCGGGTCGATCCGATCGGCGCGTGGGTGATGTACCTGCTCTACCAGGCCAAGGCGCGCGCCGGCGTGGATAGGCGCGTCGGCCGTCCCGACCGGATCCTGTCGCATGCGGCGCTGACAAATCAGCTGACGTTCGCGCGGAAGCGGCTGCTCTTCTCGCTGGGCGAGTGGTTCTGGGCGCGTGAGTACTACCGCGTTGCCCGTGCGATCGGCCTTGCCGATCGTCTCGTCCCGCAGGCGGAGCTCGCGCGGCTCGCACACCCGTTTTACCACTCGATGGCGCGCGGTGGCGAAGGTCACCTCGAGATCGGCAAGACGATCTACTACACGGCGCACCGCCGGTGTCACATGGTGCTGAGCCTCAAGCCGTTCGGATGCCTGCCGTCCACGCAATCGGACGGCGCGCAGTCCGCGGTCACCACGCGCCTGAAGGACCTGATCTTCCTCTCGATCGAGACGTCCGGAGAGGGTGAGCTCAACGCCCACAGCCGTGTGCAGATGGCACTCGGGGAAGCCAAGGCCGCGGCCCGCCGGGAGTTCGACGACGCGGTCGCCCGTACGGGGCGACCGCTCGAGGAGATGCGCGCGTACGTCAATTCGCGGCCCGAGCTGCGGCGTGCGCTGTACCGCGTGCCGCGCCAGAAAGGCGTCGCGGGAACCGCGGCTAACTTCGTGCTGCACGTCGGCCGCTTGATGGCAGGAATGGCGTGATGGATCCGCAGTGGCTGCTCGGGGTGGATCTTGGCTCGACGGCGCTGAAGGCCGTCCTGGTCGACAAAAACACCAACGTCGTCCGGTGGCACCGTTACGAACGGCACGAGTCTCGGGTCGGCGAAAAGCTGCTCGATTGGCTTCGCACGCTCGAAGGCGAGTTCGAGCTCGCGGCGACGAACTGTCGCGTCTTCGCGACCGGCACGGCAGCCGGAGAGATCGCGCCGGCGATCGGCGCCCGCGTCGTTCAGGAGATTCACGCGATCTCGCTCGCGGTCGAGCACAGGCATCCCGACGTCCAGACCGTCATCGAGCTCGGTGGGCAGGACGCGAAGTTCATCCTGTTCAAGGATGACGGCACGGGACGCCGCAAGAAGCTGCCGTCGATGAACGATAAGTGCGCCGGTGGCACGGGCGCGGTGATCGACAAGATCGCAGCCAAAGTCGGGATCCCGCCCGATGACGTTCAGCGCCAAGGGTACGACGGCATCAAGCTGCACCCGATCGCCGGCAAGTGCGGCGTCTTCGCGGAAACCGATATCACCGGTCTCCTGAAGCAGGGCATCCCGGCGCGCGAGCTGATGGCGTCCTTGTTCGACGCGATCGTGCTGCAGAACCTGTCGGTCCTCACGCGCGGTTACACGCTGTTCCCTCCCGTGCTGCTCCTCGGCGGTCCACACGCGTTCATTCCCGGCTTGCGCGAAGCCTGGCGTCAGCGCATCTCGTTGATGTGGCAGGACCGCGAGATCGCGCAGCCTCCTGACGCTTGCGCAAGAGACCTCGTGTTCGCGCCGCCCGGCGCGGAGTACTACGCCGCGATCGGAGCGACAGAGTTCGGCCGCACCGAGCCGGATGATGTCGGCCGGTACACGGGTACGCATGCGCTGGCGTCAATCGCCGACGGGGGCAGGCAGAAGGACCGCCGCCGTTCTGCATTGCCAGGCCTCGTCTCTTCGCAGCAGGAACGTGATGCGTTCATCGAGCGCTTCGCTCCGCCACCGTTCGTCCCGCCCGCCTTCGCACCAGGAGACCGTGTGTCCGCGTTTCTCGGACTCGACGCGGGGTCGACATCGACCAAAGGCGTGCTGCTCGCGCACGACGGCGCTGTGCTCGCCACGGCCTATCGGTTGTCGCTCGGCAATCCCATCGAAGACGCGATGGACATCATCGACCGCCTGCGCGATCAGATCGAGCGCAGCGGCGCGCATCTCGAGATCTCCGGCGTCGGCACGACTGGCTACGCGAAAGACATCCTGCGCGACGTCCTTGGCGCCGACGCTGCGATTGCCGAGACCGTGGCCCACACCGAATCGGCGAAGCGCGAATATCGCGATCCGCACGTCATCGTCGACGTCGGCGGCCAGGACATCAAGCTGATCTTCCTCAAGGACGGCCGCGTCAAGGACTTCCGCCTGAACACGCAGTGCTCAGCGGGCAACGGCTACTTTCTCCAGGCCACGGCGGAATCGTTCGGCATCCCGGTCGAGCGCTTCGCCGATGCCGCGTTCGGCGCCCGGGAAATGCCGCTTTTTGGCTACGGCTGCGCTGTCTTCCTGCAGTCGGACATCGTCTCGTTCCAGCGGCTCGGGTGGACGCGCGAGGAGATCCTCGCAGGGCTCGCCGCGGTGCTGCCGAAGAACGTCTTCCTGTATGTCGCGCGCGTGCCAAATCTCGCGCGCCTGGGTACGCGGTTCGTCCTCCAGGGGGGCACGCAGCGCAACCTCGCCGCGGTGAAGGCGGAGGTCGATTTCATCCGCGCGAGCTTCGCTCACGCGGGTGTCGAGCCGGACATCA
>WNGF01005830.1_pt1 | contig 15512 bp, 14 predicted proteins | sample 5400641 | NCBI WGS metagenome assembly WNGF01 (sample SAMN13153371, study PRJNA577476) | soil metagenome | isolation source: 80 cm soil or saprolite under grassland replicate 2 | place: USA:California | collected 2016-06-15
TGATGGCGAGCTCGAAGAAGACGATGAGAACACCGTTGAAGGAGATCAGCGCGCCGTAGACCGCGGCGCTGTAGCCGTGCCCGGTGACGTGGAGCGCGAGCGAGGAGATGAACTGGAATTCGACGAGGGTGATGCAGACGGTGGCGAGGAGAAAGAGGAGGAAGGGTTTGTCGCGCGCCACGATCCGCAGCGCGCCGGTGCTCTCGTCTTTGGCCGCGCTGCGGATGCCGTGCGGCAGGAGCGCGAGGGCGATGAGGCCGTACGCGACCGACGTGACCGCGTCGCCGAGGAACGCGAGGAGGAAGGAGCGGTCGGCGAGGAAGCCCGCCGTCGCCGGCCCCGCGGCGAAGCCGAGGTTCACGGCAAAGCGGTAGACGCCGACTGCAACGACGCGGTTCTCGGCCGGGACGAAGTCGCTGAGGAGCGCGAGGCTCGCCGGGCGGTACATCTCCGCGGCGCAGCCGGCCAGGAAGGTGATGACCACGATCGGCGCGTACGTGTGCGCTTGCGAGAGCGCGAGCATGGCGGCGGCGGAGCCGAACATGGAGACGGCGATGGTGTTGCGGCGCCCGATGCGGTCGGCGAAGTGCCCGCCGAGCATCGACGCCACGAGGTGCCCGCCGCCGTACGCGCCGACGGCGAGGCCGGCCTTGAACGGCGAAAAACCGGCGTGCGTGAGGTAGAGGGTGAGCATCGGCAGGACGAAGGAGCCGAAGCGGTTGATGAAGACTCCTCCGAACACGATCCAGGCGGGGCGCGGGAGGGATCGCAGTTGGCTCGTGAATGACAAGGCCCGCGCAGTTTAACCAGCACCGAGGTGTCGTACGGTAGCGCGCGAATGCCGAGGAAAGCCGACGCCGGCACGTGCGCGCTGATCGCTGCAGCCCGCTGAAGCGCAAAGCCGTTCGGCCACACACGGAGAGAACTATGGGCAGAAACCACGCAACCAAGCGTCCCTTGAGGGCCGCGAAGCCGGCCCGATCATCGCCCGACTATCGTTCTGCCGCGCAACCTCCTAGCCGGCACGGCCGGCGGCGTTGGTTGGCAAAGCCCGCCGCGCGATGGCTCTCCACGGCGACGTTCTGCCGCGCAGGCTCCTAGCCGGCACGGCCGGCTGCGTGACTTGCCCAAGGCCGCCGTACGATCATCGGCTGATTGTCGTTCTGCCGCGCAACTCCTAAGCGCCGATTTCAGCCAGCGCGCCGACGAACCGCTCCACCAGCGCCGCGTCGAACTGCGTCCCTGCTCCGGCGCGGATTCGCCGCGTGGCCTCCTCGAACGACATCGGCGGCTGGTACGTGCGCGGCCCGGTCATGGCCACCCAGGCGTCGCAGATCTGCATGATGCGGGCGCCGAGCGGGATGGCCGTGCCGGTGAGTCGGCTCGGGTATCCCTTTCCGTCGACGCGCTCGTGGTGCCGCAGCACGATCTGCGCGACCTCGGCGCCGAGGAGCGGTTCGACGATGGCGGCGCCGACGATCGGATGCTCGGCCATCCCGCGCAGCTCCTCCGCCGTCAGGGTCGGTCGCCCGTACAAACGCTCGTAGTCGATCAGGCGCAGCCCGACGTCGTGCACCAGCGCGGCGATGCGGATCGTCTCGACCTGCGCCGGCGGCAGCTCCAGCACGATGGCGAAGCGCTGCGTCAGCACCGACACCTGCCGGCAGTGCTCGGCGAGCTCGGGGTATTTCTGGAAGTCGGGCTCGAGGATTTTTTCTGCGAGCACCTGCCGGTCGTTGCGCCCGCTCCCCGCGGCGATGGCGCTCTCCACCGACTGCTCGATCTGCTTCAAAAAGATGTGCAGGGCGCGCTGCGCTTGCGCCTCGGGCGTCCGCTCGAAGGCGACGGTGAGCACGAGGCCGTCGACCGACTGCGCGTTCAGCGGCGCGCTGAGGATCGAGCTGATCCCCGCCGCCGTCACCGGCACGACCTGCACGCCGAACGGATAGATGAGGTGTGGCCGCGTGACGAGCTGGGCCTGGTGCGTCCGCTCCAGCCAGGCCTGGAGGTGCGTCTGCAGCATCTCCATGGCGTCGTCGCTCACCGTGGCGATGGCGACGATCGACTGCGGGTTGTTGAGATGTCCCATCGCGCTGAAGCACGCCAGCACGGCGCCGGGGATGGCCAGGGCGGCTGGGAGGAGGAGGCGGACAACTTCGAGGTCGTGATCGGAGAGGCCGCGCCGCCCCGCAGCCTGATGCGTGAGCTGGCGCTTTGACATCACCTCGCGCGCCGACTGGATCGCGCTCTGGGCCCGCGGCGAGAGCTCGGCGCGCGCGCGCTCGGACGTGGCGGCGGTCTGCGCCGCGGCGCGGAAGGCGCCGGAGATGTTGCCGCCCGGCCTCGGCGCCTCCCCCTCGGCGAGCGCCAGCGGCGCGATGCCGAAGAGCTGCTTCGCGCCCAGGAGCGTAAGAACCTGATCGGCGATTGCCTTCGCGGCCTCGAGGTCGTTCCCCTCGAACGGCTTCTTGCCCGCCTTGTCGCGCATGTCGATGAAGCCGACCAGGCGGCCGCGCGAGAAGAGCGGCGCCACGAGCATACGGTCGTTGCCCTGGCGGAAGAGCATCTCCGAGAAGCGCATGTCGGTGCCGAGTCCGTTGACGAAGAAGGGGCTGCGCTTGACGACGAGGCGGTCGACGAGGTCGTCGTTCGCGCTCACCGATTTCCGGTCGGCCGCGTTGTACTGGTAGCTCGTCACGAGCTCGTAGCGCTTGTCGTTGAGGTCATGCGAGGCGGAGAGATAGAGCGCCGCCTTCGTGGCCTGCACGTGCTCCACACATCCGTAGAGGATCTGTTTGAGCTGCGGCTCGAGCGTTCGGACCTCGTCGATCACGGCGGGTAAGTATAGATTTCTACGCGAATTCGAAGCGCACCCTTTCCCTCAGGTGCCCCAGGATCGCTCCGATCGACACTCCCGCGCTGTTCCAGATGATGTCGTTGATGTCTGCCACTCTGGTCGGCATGAAGTACTGCCACGCCTCGATCGTGCAGGTGAACGTGAAGCCGAGGAGGATCGTCAGCACGTACGTCTGCAGGGTCGGGCGCTCGACGGTGTAGAGCGCGATGAAGAGGAAGAAGCCCCACGGCACGAAGAGCAGGGTGTTGGCGATGATCGGCACGACGATCACCGCGAGGATGTGCGTCGACACCGCGTGCCGCGACATCACGTGTCGCAGGTTGTGCAGGTCCTCGAACGGAATGGGGTCGACCTTCGAGTAGCTTTTCCCCGAGAGCCACATCGTCACCGCGACGATGCCGATCGTCGTCAGCAGCAGGAGCAGGACGGTGACGGGACGCCGGACCGTGACGACGCGCTGCGGCATCAGACGTTCACGAACTTCCGGAAGTCGACGTTGAGGATCAGGCCGATGGCGATGAAGAACATCATCGTCGCCGATCCGCCGTACGAGATCAGCGGCAGCGGGATGCCGGTCACGGGCAACAAGCCGATCTGCATCGAGACGTTGATCAGGATGTGGTAGATGAAGAAGCAGATCAGCGACAGCACCAGGAACGTGCCGCCGCGGTCGCGCGCCGCCTTGGCCACGCCGAGCGACTCGATGAGCAGGAAAAGGTAGAGCGCCAGCACGACGCTCACGCCGGCGAAGCCCCATTCCTCGCCGAGGACGGAGAAGATGAAGTCGGTGTGCCGCGCCGGCAGATAGGCCAGGTTCACCTGCGTCCCGTGCAGATAGCCCTTGCCGGTGATGCCGCCGGAGCCGGTGGCGATCTTGGCCTGCATGACCTGGTAGCCGGAGCCGAGCGGGTCGCGGGCCGGGTCGAGGAAGATCATGATCCGTTCGCGCTGGAACGGCTTCAGGACGTGGAAGCCGAGCGGCGCGGCGATTAGGACGCAGATGATGGCGATGACCCAATACTTCGGCTTGATCCCGCCGAAGAACATGGCCACGCCGACGAGCGGGAAGAAGGCCGCCGCCGAGCCGAAGGCCGGCTGGATAGCGATGAGCACGATCGGCAGGCCGAGGATGGCCATGACCATGACGAAGTTCCGGAAGTCGAGGTAGGCGCGGTCATTCGAGTCGAAGTACTTCGCGATCAGCAGGGCCGTGAAGATCTTCATGAACTCCGACGGCTGGAACTGGAACGCCCCGATATGAATCCACGACTTCACGTGCCGCGTCAGCCGCCCCCACACCAGCACGTAACACAACAGCGCGATGCCGATGCCGTAGAGCACCGGCGCGATCTCCATCAGCACGTGGTAGTCGATCCAGATGAAGAGGAGCATCAGCAGGAGGCCGATGCTGGTCCAGATGATTTGTTTTCGGAAGAGCGGCGCGCTATCGGGGCTCGAGTACGTGGCGCTGTAGACGAGCATGCAGCCGACCGCGGCGATGAGGAGGGCCGTGATGAGCAGGTTGAGATTCAGGCGGGAAAGGGTGCGCTCGACGGACATCCTGCGTTGTCAAACGGTAGCACAGCGGGTTTGCCTGTTGAATTTTGCGTTCTGGTGACGCGGGTCACAACGCCCGATTGACATCGGCGAGGGATGGGCTTACCTTGGCCGGACATCCTTAAACGCCCACAAGGAGCTTCGGCAATGCGTTCGATTTTCTGTCTCTCTCTGGGGATTCTTGTCGCTGCGCCGCTTGCAGCCCAGAACAACGGTGTCTCCGCGAACGGCACATTCCAGTTTTCCACGGCCGGCGCGGCGAAGACGATCGACTTCAACGCCCGGCAGCACACGAGCGCCGGTGCGGCCGACGGCGAGATGATCTTCAGCGGTCCGGCGGAGATCTCCGGACAGGACGTCGACGGCGACGGCACGCCCGACCCGGGGACGCTGACGAACCTCACCGTGAAGGTGAAGCTCGACTGCCTCGTGGTGAACGGAAACCGCGCCGCGATGAGCGGGAAGATCACCGAGTCGTCGCTTCCAGGGCTGGTCGGTCGGCAGAGCGTCCTGGCGGTCGAAGACAACGGCGAGGGGAGCAAGGCCACCGGCGCCGACCGCTTCACCTGGGGTCTCTACCGTTCGACGGCGATCACCTGGACGCCGGAGGATGCGGAAGTTCCGGGCGACGCCGGCTGGTCGTTCTCATGGACCGCCACCGACGCGGAGAGGCCGGACGACCCCGGCATCCCGTCGCGGCCGAGCACCACGGTCGACTGCCACGCCTTCCCGCTGTCGTCGTATTCGTTCGAAGAGGTGCCGCAGGGGGGCGGGAACATCCAGGTGAAGCCGTAGGCGCCATTTCTGCGCATTGACATCGCGCTCGTGCAGACCTAATTTGGCGGCGGGTCAACTCCATAAAAACTGAGAGAGTGGAGCCTCGCGATGAAGTCTGTGCGGCGTTTCGTCCTTCTGGGCGTGTTTCTGTTCGTGTGCGTGACACCGTTGCCGGCGCAGAATGACGGTGCCTTCGCCAATGGCCAGTTCCAGTTCATCTCGGACGGCGCCCCGGCGTCGATCCACTTCAGCGCCCGGCAGCGTTCGTCCGGCGACAGCGGCGAGATCGCGTTCAGCAGCGATAGCCTGACGGTCACGGTGGACGTCGACTGCGTGTTCGTGGCCGGCAACCGCGCGGCCATGAGCGGAACGATCACCGGCTCTTTTTAGCCGGCACGGCCGGCTAAGCAGCACGCTTTCAATCGACCCACAGAGAGACGACGAGGAGGCCTCCGGCGGGCCGGCGCGGCCGGCAGCGCTTGTCGAAGCACGTGCGGTCGCGAGACGGGCGATTGAGGCGACAGGCGTGCGTTGAGGCTAGGCCAACCAGCGCTGCCGGCCGCGCCGGCCCGCCGGAGGCCTCCCGGCCGGTTTTCTTTCGTGGGCGGACTGAGTGCGGTCTGCTTAGCGGCGCAGCGGCTCGGAGTTGTAATAGAACATCGCCGTCACGTGCTCCGTCTCCTTCGGGAAGTCGGCGGGCAGCGGCTTGAGCGGCGAGGCCAGCTCGATCGCTTTCTTGGCGGCGTGATCGTACGGCGCGATGCCGGAGCTGGTGATGATGGTGACGTCGGTGATGCTGCCGTCGCGATGGATCGTGAAGCGGATCGTGACGACGCCCTTGAGCCCGGTCTGCAACAGCGGCATCGGCATCTCTTCGTACCAATGCACGCGGATCTTGCCGACCATCGACTCGGCGTATTCGCCCCAGTCGTACCATTGCGTCTCGAACGACAGCGGTCCGGCCTCGGCCGATCCTCTGTCGCCGCCGAGCTGGCCGAGGTCGATACCCTGGCGGCCGCCGAGCGAGGCCACCTTGCCGACCTCGCGGATGGCGCTGCGCAGATCGACCGGACCGCTCGCGGCCGCGGCCGCCTGCTTCGTCGGCTGGCGGAACGTCAGCGATGACGACGCCTGCTGTTGCTGCGGTTGCTGCCGTCCGTTCGCGTCGAACGGCTGCTGCGCCGCCTGGGCCGGCTGTGCCTGTTGCGGCGTGGCGCGGCTGCCGTCGCCGGCTTCCGTGCGCGGTTTGTAAAGCGCGTGGCTGCCGTCGCCGGGACGCGTCGTCGGCGTATCGCCGGTCGGCTCCGGCATCGCCGCCTTCCGATTCGCGCCGGAGAGCGGCGCGTTCAGCGGCGCGCTCTTGACCTTGGCGCCCGGCGCTTCCGTGAATTCCTGCGGGTTCTGGCGGATCAGCTCGACGTAGCGGGCGATCGGCGGCGCGGCGTCGCTGTTCTGCACCGGGTGATAGCTGTGGATGAGCCAGGCGATGAGGAACGTGTGGGCGATGACCGATACGATGACCGGCCAGCTCACGCCGCCCCGCCACCGCTCCGGCTCTTCCACGATCAGTTCGATTTGGTCTTCCAAGGTCCCTCGTGAGAAGCCTAGCCTAAGAACTTTTCTTCCACGGAAACGTTACACTCCGATCATGTCTGACGTGCCCGCTCCGCCGCGCCCGCAATACGATTTTCTCAAGCCGCTCGCGTTCGTCTTCGAGGACCCCAATTGGATCCCGAAGATGCTGATGGGGGCGCTCTTCACGCTCGCGAGCTTCCTGATCGTCGGCATCTTCTTCATCTACGGCTATCTGGCCCGCCTGGTTCGGAACGTCGTCGCCGGCGTCGAGCACCCGCTCCCCGAATGGACTGACCTCAGCGAGATGTTCGGCGAAGGAGCGATGCTCTTCGTGGCCTCGTTCCTCTACGTGATCCCGGTCCTCTTCCTCGCCATGATGACGATCCCGTTCAGCATGATCGGCAGCATCGACAACCCCGGCGCGGAGTTTGTCGGCGGCTGCGGGGTTGCGATCATGATGCTCTTCCTGCTGCCGTTGGGTCTCGCCATGGCGGTGTGGGTGCCGGCGGCGATGCTGCACGCGGCGGTGAAGCGCGACTTCCGCGCCGCGTTCGACTTCCGCACCATCGCCGCGTTCCTGCGCAACAACGCGTTGAACTACGTCCTGGCGTACCTCGACTGGCTGGTGGCGCGGATGGCCGCGCCGCTCGGCTTCATCCTCTGCTGCGTCGGCCTGTTCGTGACGTCGTTCTGGTCGATGGCCGTGGGCGCGCACGCGTTCGCGCAGGTGTATCGGTTGTCGGAGACGAAGTGAAGCGCGACACGCTGATCGTCGGCGCGGTGATCGCCGCGATCGCCGTGGCCATCCTCGGCGGCAGCGTCGTCTGCACCTGGGCGATCGCGCACGGCGCCCCGATGCAGTGGCGGGTCCTCTTCCGGCTTTTCTGTCACGGCATCCCCAGCCGCTGCCTGACGCTGTGGAACGTGCCGATGCCGATCTGCGCGCGCTGCACGGCGATTTACGGCGGCCTGCTGGCCGGCATTGTCCTCATGCGGCTGCTGCCGGCGATCGGCGAGCGCGCCGCGCGCATGGCCATGTTCGCGGCCGCCACGCCGCTCGGAATCGACGGCCTCACCCAGCTCACCACGCTCCGCGAGAGCACGAACGCGCTGCGCATCGCCACCGGCCTCGCCGCCGGAATCGGCTTCGCGTTGTGGGCGCTCACCGCGGTCGAAAGACACGTGCCGTCTGCCGCGGAATCGGCGCGCACGTCGTCTTGACGCGGCTGGACCGCTGGGTTACGCTTCGACGCCTAAGTCTAAGCCGTGCCGTACTATCTGATGGAGTGAAATGGCCTTCCAGGGATCACTCAAAGAGCTGCCTTTACCCGACATCATTCAGTTGGTCAGCGTCTCCGGTAAAACGGGTAAGTTCACTCTTTCGCGCGAGCACGAGCGCGGCTTCATCTACCTGAAAAACGGGCAGATGGTGCACGCCTTCGTCGGAGATATGGTCGGCGAAGAGGCCATCTACGCGCTGGCGATCTGGAACGCCGGCGAGTTCCAGTTCAGCCCCGGCGAAGAGCCCGACCGCCAGACCATCACCAAATCGAACACGAACCTGCTGATGGAAGCGGCCCGCCGCCTCGACGAGTGGCGCGTGCTGTCGAAGAAGATCCCCTCGGTCGAGCACGTGCCGGAACTGCTGGGGCGCGATAACCGCCACGAGCAGATCACGCTCAACCCGCAGGAGTGGATGCTGATCACGAAGATCGACGGGCACCGCTCCATCAGCGACGTCGGACGCGCCCTGAACATGTCGTCGTTCGACGTCGCCAAGATCCTCTACGGCATGATCACCGCGGAGCTCGTGCATCTAAAAAAAAAAGTTGATCGAGGCTCCGATGAGGAAAATGGCGAGCTAGTCGACCTGGCCGCGCGCATCCGCGCCGTGGCCGAGGAGTACATCGGCGACTCCGCCCGCAAGACCATCGAGAAGCATTTCCTTCACGCCCTTGACGGCATCATGAGCGGCGACGGCGAGCGCGCCGTCGACGCGATGGTGCACGAGTTCGAGAAGACCGCCGCCCTGCTGCGCGGCCTCGCCGTGACGGAGCAGTTCAGGTCGCGCGTGACCGAGCTTCGCGCGCTGCCGAACTAGGAGTGCAGTTCCCTCGCCCCGCTTGCAGGGAGAGGGTGGCCGAGCGAAGCGAGACCGGGTGAGGGGCGCATGCTTCCCCGAGTGGCGCCCCTCATCCGCCGCTGACGCGGCACCTTTTCCCCGCGAGCGGGGAGAAGGACGAGGAGCCGTGGCTTACATGCCGAACTGCCGCAAATGATGGTCGATGTGCTTGTACATCAGCGTCCCCCAATCGTCGCCGGTCAGCTTTCCGAAGAACGCATGCGGCGCTTTCCCCGCTTCGGCCGGGCCGCGCTCGACGAAGCGCGCGATCAGCTCGCTGAGCCGTACGCGGTCCGCGACGAAGTCGCACTCGTCGGCGACGCGGAAGGTCGGATCGGTCGGGGAGTTCTTGCTGAACGGCTTGTCGCCGAGGATCGACTTGCGCACCAGCGGCGCGAGGATCTTGCCAATGAGCTTCTGCTTCATCGGGCGGTCGCCAGTCGCCGTCTCCAGCGCCAGCGCGCAGTGCCGCAGCGCCTGCGCGGGAGTCATCGTTCCCCACTGCCGCGGACTGTCGGGCCGCAGTTGCGCCAGCCGTGCAAAAATCGCTTCGCGGTCGTGAGCATCGAAGAGTGTCGGCATGATCAAAACGCCTGTCCGCTCGAGAAGGAGATCAGCCAGCCGCGCCGCCCGAGCGGATCGCGATTCAGCGCATAGGCGAAATCGAGGCGCAGCAGATTCTTCGGCGTGCGCGGGAGGCCCATGCGGAAGCCGACACCGACGTCGCTCTTGAGGCTCATGAGGCTCGACAGGCCGCCGTACGTGGCGTTGCCGAAGTCGGCGAAGGCGACGACGCCGGGCGAGGCGAGCTGCAGGACCTCGCGCCCGAGGTAAAGACGCTCCTCGAGGTTGACGATGAAGGCGCGGTTGCCGTCGAACGTGTGCATGCGGTAGCCGCGCAGGCCGGTCAGGCCGTCGGCGAAAAACTGCACGTCGCGGTCCGTGCGCCAGCCGCCGATGGCAGTGGCCCGGGCCACGAACGTGCGCGGGAAATCGCCGACGTCCTGGCGGTGGACGAAGGTCAGCGACGACCTCACGACCGCGTTCTCGATCCCGGAGTGGAGCCGCGTCTCCGCGGCGATGCTCGGCAGCACGAAGCCGTCGTCGCTCACCCGATGCCCGTCCGCGTAGCCGACGCGCGCGAAGCCGGTGGAGCGCTCCGTGCCGAACGCCGACGGCGAGATCGCCGTCTCCGCGGAGAACGTCCGCCCGAGGTTGAAGTCCTCGAAGCGGAGATCCTTGTTCACGAAATTCAGCTTCACGAAATCGTTCTCCACGCGGTCGTAGCGGACGAAGAGGTAGCGGAAGTCGCGTCCGTCCGGCATCACCTGTCCCGGAAAGCTCGGCTGCGTGAAAAATTCGTCGCGCACCACGCGCAGGCCGGCGGTGAAGCGGTTCGCCATCCGATCGTTTGGGTCGAGAGCCTGGCCGAAGCTCGCCACCAGTTGGCGGTGCTTCTGCCGGAAGCCGTCGATCGCCAAGCCGTTCGTGTAGAGCTTGTCCACCTGGCGGAAGCCGTCGTAGACGAAATCGGCCGACCACGGGGTGGCGAACGAGAAGAACGGCCGCCTGACCACGACCCTGTGCTCGTAGCCGTCCGAGTTCGAGCCGTAGCGCATCTTCGCGTTCCAGTACGGCGCGAAGAACGTCGGGTCGTTGTACTCGATCGCGTTGCGGGTTCGGTCGGCGCCCTTGTCCCAGCCGATGGAGATGTCCTTGCCGTAGCCGAAGACGTTGCCGTCGGAGAGGTTGACGCCGTACGTGCTCGAGCCTCCCTTGCTGCCGCCCTGGGTCTCGGGACTGATCGACCAGGCGTCCTGCGTCGTCACCGTCACGTCGACGACACCGTCGTGCGGCGCCGACGCGACCACGCTCGCCGACTTCAGGAAGCGCAGCCCGCGGAGGTTCCGCTCCGTCTCCGCGAGGCGTTCCGGGCGATACTCCTCTCCCTCGTGGAAGAGGAGGAACTTCTCGATCACCGACTGCTTCGTCTCGATGTGCAGCCGGTCGGCGGTGCGGTAGAAGAGCCCGCGCGAGGCCTCGCCGGCCGTGTAGACGTCGAGGTTGCGGATCGTGACTTTGCCGACGCGCAACGCCGGCGGCGCTTGCGCGGACAGGGCAGTGCCGACCAGGAGCGAAAGCGCAAGCGGGATCAATTTCACGGAGACTCGAACGAGGGTACCAGAAAGAGAGTTATTGCGTCTGAACTCCCTCGGGGTAGACGACGAAGACTCCCGCCGAAAAGATGATGTCGCAGTCATAGTTCGTCGTCGGTCCGGACGCGGTGCTCGGATCGGTCGTGTTGTCGGCGGCGGGGGAGATGATCGCGTACTGGTTGGCGCGGGTCCCGCCGCCCCAGGCCGTCTCCGTAAAGCATAGGAGCGGATGGCTCCAACCGTCGTACTTGGGAATCCGTTTGGAGTAGGTCGGTACGAGCGCGCCCTCGAGGAGGTCGAGATCGATCGGCTGGTCGATCCCCTGATAGCCGGCGGCAGCGGCGTTGTAGCGGTTGGTCTCGATGGTGCGCGACTCCCACGCGGTGGCGATCGTGCGCATGTCCGCCATCGTCCGGCGCTGCTTGGAGCGGACGATCGCGGAGAGATAGTTGGGAATCGCGATCGCGGCGAGGATGCCGACGATCGCCACGACGATGAGTAACTCGATGAGAGTAAAGCCCTTTTTATTCATCGCGCCTCTCTGATTCGCGGGGGGAACGCCGTCCATTCCGCAAAGGCGTTGCCATCTTTTGACCCACTTTTAAGCTGCGGGTTTCCAGAGAGTTAGGGCCGAGCGACCGACTCGCGGGCGGGCCATTCCGCCATTTTGTGTGAGGCCGATTGACAAGAAATGTCAGTCCTCAGGCATTCGCGCTGATCGTCAACTGCACCGCCGGCTCTTCCTGCGGCGCCGCCTTGTACAACTCATAGCACGAGCGGCAGCGCGCCTCGTACGAGGAGTCGCCGACTTCGACCTGGGCGTTGCCGCCGGAGACGCGCTGCGAGTAGTGCGCCGCGCCGCGGCAGCGGACGCAGATGGCGTGCATCTTCGCGACTTCCTCCGCCACCGCGAGGAGGGCCGGCATCGGCCCGAACGGGCGGCGCATATAGTCCTGATCGAGCCCGGCGCCGATGACGCGCAGCCCCGCGTCGGCGAGCTGCATGCAGACGTCGACGACGCCGGCATCGAAGAACTGGATCTCATCGATGCCGACGACCTGCACGCCGATCTCGATGCGCGAGAGGAGCTCGTTGCTCGTGGTCACCGAAACCGCTTTCAGGCGGCGGTCGTCGCGGGAGACGATCTCCTCGGTGCTGAAACGATCGTCGAGGAGCGGCTTGAACACCTGCACGCGCTGCCGGGCGATGAGGGCACGCCGCAAGCGCCGAATCAGCTCTTCCGATTTTCCGGAGAACATGCCTCCGGCAATGATCTCGATCCAGCCGCCTTTGTATCCGTCCAAATGAGCCTCCGGGTGAGTTTTGACGAGGATAGCAGAGGAGTGCTGAGTTCTGAGCTCTGAGTGCTGAGTGCTGAGTCGATTCGCGCACTCAGCACTCAGCACTCAGCACTTATACTGCGCCGGCGATGAAGTGGCGTGCCGCAGTGTTCGTGATGGTCGCTGTGATCTTCGCGTCCGCGGAGTGCCGCCGCGCCACGAGCTCCGCCGTCGACGTCGTCGAGCGCGAGGCGCAGGACCTCTTCAGCCAGTACCTTCGCCTCGACACCGCGAACCCGCCGGGGAACGAGACCGAGGGCGCGCGCTTCCTGCAGCAGGTGCTGATCAAGGACGGCATCGACGCGAAGCTCATCGGCAGCGATCCGAAGCGGCAGGCCGTCTATGCGCGCCTCTCCTCGGGGACGAACGAGAAAGCGCTGCTGCTCCTCCATCACATCGACGTCGTCCCCGTCGTCGCCGCGGAGTGGACCAAGCCGCCGTTCGGCGGTCTGCACGATCACGGCTACATCTGGGGCCGCGGCGCGCTCGACATCAAATCGCTCGGCATCGCCGAGCTGATGGCCGTGCTCGAGCTCAAGCGCCGCAAGCTCCCGCTGACGCGCGACGTCGTCTACCTGGCCGTCCCCGACGAGGAGCTCGGCGGCCTTCACGGCGCGAAGGAGCTCCTCGACACGCATCCGGAGCTCTTCGCCAACGTCGGCTACGTCCTCAATGAAGGCGGCTACAACGAGACCATCGTCGACAAAGTCTCTTTCTGGGGCATCGAGGTGCAGCAGAAAGTGCCGCTGTTCCTTCGCGTGACCATGCACGGCTGGCCCGGGCACGCCGCGGCGCCGCCCGACGACGGCGGCACGCTGGCCAGACTCATGGACGCGCTGCAGGCCATCCGGGCCATCGACACGCCGTACCGCCTCACGCCCGCGGTGGAGCGCTACTTCCACGCCGTCGGTGCGGTGCGCAGGGACGAGCGCGGCGAAGTGCTCCGCGGCGTGCGCGAGCCGCTCGACGTGGCGCGCGTGAAGCGCGTGCTCTCGCCCGGCTACCGCGCCCTCCTCCACGACACCATCGCCGTCACGCGTCTCGGCGGCGGCGCCTGCACGAACTGCCTTCCCGCCACCGGCACTGCCGACGTCGACATCCGCCTCCTTCCCGACGAGAAAGGCGACGCCATGGAAGCGAAGGTGCGCGAGCTCGTCGGAAAGAACGGCGAGGTCGCGGTGATCCTGAAGGGCGAGCCGTCGCCGGAGAGCCCGTCCGACACGGATCTCTATCGACACCTGGCGGCGACGTTCCGGAAGAGCGAGCCGGGATCGGCGGTCGCGCCGATCGTGCAGGCGGGGACGAGCGACAGCCGCTTCTTTCGCGCCCGCGGCATCGTCGCGTACGGCATCGCGCCGTTCAAGGTGAACTACTACGACGCCGACACGGTGCACGGCAACGACGAGCGGATCAGGGAGTGGTGGTTCGACGCCGGCGTGCGCCTGACGCGTGAGATCGTGCGCGGCTTCTGCGCGCGCGGCGAATGATGCGCCGCCTCGCCGCCGCCTTCCTCGTCGCGCTGGCCCTCGGCATCGTGGCCCGTCCCCTGCTGCGCGCCGAGGTCTTCACGTTCCGCGATCACACCGACTACTTCCAGCCGCTGCGCTTCTTCACGGCCACGCAGATCAAGACCGGCCACCTGCCGCTGTGGAATCCGTACAGCGCCAGCGGCGAGCCGTGGCTGGCGAACCCGCAGACCGGGGTCTTCTATCCGCCGGCCTGGCTCTTTCTAGTGCTGCCGTTCGAGGCGGCGTACATGCTCTACCTCGCGCTGCACCTGGCCCTGCTCGGCTGCGGGGCGCTGCTGCTGTTCTCACGCAAAGCGTCGCTCGGCGCGGCGCTGATCGGCGCGGTGGCGCTGATGTTCTGCGGGCCGACGCTCTCGCTGCTCGACGTGCAGAACAACTTGACGACGTTCGCATGGCTGCCGCTGGTGATCTGGTGCGCCGTTTCGCGAGCCTCGGCGATGTGGAGCGCCGCGGCGATCGCCATGTCGTTCCTGGCCGGTGAGCCGTTCTTCGCCGCCGCCGGCGCGCTGATCTTCGCGATCGTGCGGCGGCGCGGCGTGCTCGACGTCGCCGCGCAATCGTTCGCGCTCGCGGGCGTGCAGCTCCTGCCGTTCCTGGCGATGCTGCGGGGCAGCGACCGCGTCGGCTCGTCGACGTCCGACCTGCGCGACTCCATGCCGCTGCACGATTGGCTGCGCGTGGCCGTGCCGCCATCGCTCACGAGCGGCGGCTACGATCCGAGACTCGGGCAGCACTTCATCCCGATCGTCTACGTCGGCGTGATCACGTGCGCGCTCGCCGCGGTCGGCCTCATCTTCGCGTGGCGCCGCGTCGGCGCGTGGCTCGCCCTCCTCGTCGCGGCCATGGTGATCGCGGCCGCACCGGTGGCCGCACTGCTCATGCACCTGCCGCTCACGCTCTTCCGCTATCCGGCGCGTCTCGTGCCGCTCGGCGCGCTGGCGATCGTGGCGATCGCGGTAGAGGGGTGGGACGTCCTTGCCAGCTTCGCCCCTCACCCGGCCTTCGGCCACCCTCTCCCCGCTTCGCGGGGCGAGGGCCCTCCCGCCCCCCGGTCCTTCTCCCCGCTCGCGGGGAGAAGGTGGCGCGACGCGCCGGATGAGGGGCGCCACCCGCCCTACCTCGCCATCCTCGTCGCCCTGGCCATCTTCGTCGAGCTCGTCGCCTTCGCGCGGCCGCTCCTCGTCACGGCGCCGATCGACTGGAAGCATCAGGTTCCATACGATGGCAGCGTCGGCCGCGATGCGAAGATCATCCGTCTCGGCGATCCCGCGCTGGTCGCGTTGAACCGGCGCCGTTGGATCAGCGGCTATCTGAATCTGTACGAGCATCGCTTCGACGCGTGGACCGCGGCGCCGGTCGTGTCGCGGCGTTACGCAGAGCTGTACGAGCGGGCCATGCGCGACCGCAGCCCGGCTCTCCTGAGCTCGATGTCCGCCGGCTACGTCCTGGCGCGGCGCGGAAACGACGTCGTCGCCTACCGCAACCCCGCCGCACGGCCGCTCGCCTCCGCGGGCAAGGTCACGCCGTCGCTGCTGGCGATGGGCACGACGTTCGTGCACGCGGTCATCGATCTGCCGGCGCCGTCGATGATGATCGTCA